>TARA_B110000977_G_scaffold116595_1_pt1 | contig 19366 bp, 29 predicted proteins | sample TARA_B110000977 | Tara Oceans TARA_B110000977 (sample SAMEA4397798) | marine metagenome | biome: Polar Biome; feature: [SRF] surface water layer (ENVO:00010504); material: water (ENVO:00002006), including particulate matter (ENVO:01000060) such as... | depth 5 m | reverse complement strand
GGTATTACCGAAGTTAAAGAAGATGGTGACTACTATGAGTTCTATGGGTCAAGTGGGTCGTGCTATCGATGTCACAAAGAGCAGTATCAGTTACGAATGAATAATGCTGGTGTCTATGACCATTTGGTTAACACGCAACAGTTCAAAGGACAGGTACAGATGATGGATGAGGATACCGATTGGGGTAAACTAGTATGGGATGGAGAGAAACATGTTAGTAACAATTGAGCTTACAAACGAACAAACCGATGACATTGTTATCGCAGAGTTACTCAGCAGTTTAACAAAACTTATGGAAGAAGAAGAAGAAAATGAGGAATACATTGTAGCATTCGAGAAAGTGCTAGATTGGTATGGTGGCTAAGTATGCCTACATATAACTATAGGTGTAACAATTGTGACTATAGCTTCGAAATCATACAGCGTATGAGCGATGACGCACTAGTAGATTGTCCTTCATGTAAGGAGGACGAACTTAAGAAGGTGTTAGTCCCTAGCTCAACAGGTGGATTTCGACTTAAAGGTAGAGGTTGGTTTAAGAGTGGTGGTTACTAGTGATAACATATAGTACAAATTGGATGGGACCTGTTGCTACTCGTTGGTATGAGGAAAGAGATATACCTTTCGAGATCAGAGAAACTTCTGGTAAGTTACTCCCAAAAACAGAGTACAAACACTATCTTGAATCTTATTCATGTGGTCGTATTGATATCTATGGATTAGATGAACAAGAATTCTATGCAGGTAAAGATGAGTACGGTGTTTCGCCAATGCGTACAGAAGATTGGAATGCGTTCGGTGATTGGTTAGATAATATAAAGGATGAAAGCCTAACTACATATAAGGAACTGATACGTCAATTCGAAGAACACTACAGTAAACCAATAAGATGGGCAATCAGATGATGTACAACATAAGCGACAGCAAACAACTAGAAGCAATGAACAACATTATCCGGCTTGAGGTTATAGACCAAACGGGTCGTGCCTATGTTCATTACTTGGATGAAAAAGAAAGTGTGCAATACAGTCTACAAGATGGTAACCGTACACTTAAAATATTTATTGGGAGCAATGAACATGACAATGCCTAATGAACGGCGTTGGGCCGTAAACAATACTAGGCAATTCCTAGTTGACTTAATGGATCCTAAGAAGACACCTAAGGTACCGAGTGCTATAAGGAAAGAAGCATATCGTTGCCTAAAGCATTACCCAGGTGAATACTATATGGAACAAGCCGCAGAGCAGGCGCCACAAGTATTTGGTGATTGGGACGCTGGGATCAGAATTCTCGATGACAGTGATTTTTGATGCCTGACATATTGTGGGTAGTTATGGGTTGCATAATAGTAATGATATTTTTAAACGGAGAAGATCAATGAAAGTAACTATTGGCACATACCCAGCCAGATTGGTGTGCAATATACACACAGACCATATGCACAAGAAGTATGGTTATTTTGACTGGACCGACAATTTAAGCCGTACTGATTCTGCTTTGGAATTCATTGAAGATCGGATACAAAGTGTGTACAACGTGTTCAACTGGCTGTGGTTCGATAGACGTTCACAGAAGATCAATGTTCGTATTGATAAGTTCGATACTTGGAGTATGGATCATACCCTTGCATATATTGTTGAGCCCATGCTCAAACAACTCAAACATACCACACACGGTGCTCCTTATGTGTATCCTGAGGATGTACCCACCGAGTTGCGTCCTACTAAGAAAGAACTAACAGCATACACTAAAAATGGTGAGACTGATAGTAAGTTCTTTGAGCGTTGGGATTGGGTAATGGACGAAATGATTTTTGCCTTTGAGAGTAAGCACACGGATTGGGAAGAACAGTTCCATTCAGGCGAACACGATATGCAGTGGATCAAACTAACTGAAGGTAAACTCAAAGGTCATAGTGAAATGGTTAAAGGACCTAACGATACATTTGAAATTGATTGGGAAGGGCGTAAGGCTTACCAAGAGCGTATTAGCAACGGATTCCGGCTATTTGGCAAGTATTTTGAGAATCTTTGGGACTAATTCACCTAAATCACTAGAAAAAGGTTGACTTCTGCCAGGAAAACCGGTATAATATATACATATTAAACAATAAAGGAATGAAAGAAATGAAGAAAACAGCGATATTTTTAGCTCTAGTGAGCACATTTGCAGTAACAGAAGCAATAGCGGCAACTACTGAGATGGTTGTTACTAACGTACAGCCAATACAAAAAACAGTAACTAGGTATCAAGATGTACCTTACAACGAGCAAGTTTGTTACAAAATGCAACGTAACTCAAGCGGCTTACTTGAAAAAGTAGTTGACGGTGGATTTGGTTCTACTGAGGGACTAGTTGGTGGAGTAGTTGGTTACGGTATTGGTAACGAAATAGGCGGTGGCTCAGGCAATGAGATTGCTAAGGTGTTAGGCACAATACTTGGAAACAAGATTGGTAATAACATTGCTAACAACAAACCATCTAGACCACAGCAATGTGAGACTCGTACAACTTATAAGCGTGAGTCGTATAGAGAAACTATTATCAGTGGCTATAGAGTAACAGGTGACTTGTTCAGTAATGTACATCAAGGTACTACTGTAACTGTTGAAAGACCGCATAGCCCATCAATTGGTTCTACAATTTATGTTAACTATAGGGTTTGGTAATGTCAGACGACGATAAGGGTGGCAAGATACTAACCTTCCCAGGTAAAAAGAAGAAGGAGCAACATAAGGTTCCTTCTTTGATGAGTGAAATGATCAACAATATGTTCGACACATTCACACCTGAGCAGAAGAACGAATTCCAAGGGTACATGACAACGAACCTCGAACTAAGGTTTATGCTAACAGACGATGATGAGTCGTTTGAAATGCAAGAAATACCGTTACTCGAAGACATTGAGCTAGACATTGACTTAGAGGATATGTCTAAAATGATGCATGAAGTAAATGAAATGAAAGGCGCGGCGTTCGAGTATATCAAGCAAATAGAGTTAGCTATGTTCGATGCACACTTCGGTTATGATCACCAGCTACTCGCAGAGCTTGAAGATAAACTTAGACTTATTTGTGCAAAGTTGCCCAAAAAAGGTTGACACTGGGCACATTTTTTAGTATAATATACACATATTAAACAATAAGGTTATGGGAGTAACAATATTATGGAAACTTTAACAGCAAGAGCTTCGACAGTAACGCCAGTAGTGCAACGTGCAATGGCGGCTAACCGTCCGATCTTCCTTTGGGGAGCGCCGGGCATTGGTAAATCAGAGTTGGTTGAAGGCATTGTGGAAGCACAGCCAGGCAATAACTTAATGATTGATATGCGTTTAGCATTAATGGAACCAACTGACCTTAGAGGTTATCCGTTCCGTAATCCAGACACAAATCAAATGGAATGGGCACCAGCAGTTGACCTTCCTACTATGGAGCAAGCGGCACTATACGACTTAATTGTATTGTTCTTAGATGAGTTGAACTCAGCGCCTCCAAGTGTACAAGCGGCGGCATACCAGTTAATCCTTAACGGTAAGATTGGTCAGTATACATTACCTAGCAATGTTAGGATTGTAGCGGCTGGTAATAGAGAGACGGATAGAGGTGTTACATATAGAATGCCTGCTCCGTTGGCTAACAGATTTAGGCATATTAATATGGAAGTGAACTTCGAGGACTGGAGCGTTTGGGCTACTAGTAACAAGGTACACCCAGATGTTATTGGTTACTTAACATATTCAAAAGCAGATTTGTTTGACTTTGATCCTAAGACATCAAGTCAGTCATTTGCTACACCTCGTTCATGGAACTTTGTGAGTGAGATACTTGCTACGGCAGGCTTTGATACTGCACCAGACTATGAGCAGAAGGTAGAGATTGCAGGTGCAATTGGTGAGGGGATGGCAATTAAGTTCTGCGAACACAGAAAGATTGCATCCAAACTGCCCAACCCAGAAGATGTACTCAAGGGCCTAGTGAAGAAGCTAGACATCAAAGAGAAGTCTGCACAGTACTCCTTTGCAATTGGATTATGCTATGAACTAGCGGCACTTGCAGATGGCGATGCTGGCATATTTGATAAGGGCGTTGATTACTTCTTCGACTTTATTATGGCTAACTTTGAACCTGAGCTGGTTATCTTTAGTGCTAAGACAGTACTTAGTGACCACGACATTGATATTAAGCCTCGTAAGTTACAAGGCAAAAAGGAGTTTAAAGACCGCTACTGGAAGTATTTGTTCCCAGCGTCTTAACAGTTTAAAACCGTTGCTGTATCCTACATCGTTACTCCTACAAGCAGTAACAGGTTTTACCCGCCCAAGCTCACAAGGCGACAGGCGGGTTTTTTATAAGTATTAAAGTAGATAAAGGTTGACTTGTACCGAGAAATCCGGTATAATATGTATATAAATTGAGAAACGTAGGAGTTTTTAAATGGACACATTAGAAGTAAAAGCACCAAAGATTAGTGGTACACCTAGCGATACTGCTCACAAGGCTCTGGGTAACATCCCTGAATCTACAAAGACTAACAAAGAAATTGAAGACCGTTTGATTGCGGCTCGTATCAGTATGCTACTGCATTGTCCGTTCTACGGCAACTTAGCATGTCGCATGGATATGCGTGATGCGACAGAGTGGTGTCCTACTGCCGCTACAGATGGCAAGTACTTTTACTACAATAGGAACTTCGTCGATGCTCTCAGTAATGAAGAGCTAGTATTCCTTTGGGGACACGAAGTAGAGCATTGTGTGTATGACCACTTTGGTCGCAGAGGCGATAAGAATCCTATGTTATGGAACATCGCTAACGACTATGTAGTTAACATGGATCTTGTGGAAGGTAGCGTTGGTGCTAAGATTCGTTTAGTAGACATTTGTTTTGATTACAAGTATCGCAACTGGACTTCAGAAGAAGTGTATGATGACTTGTTCAAACAGTACGAAGAAGAAGGCAGAATTATTGATGTTTCGACACTAGATGTACACTTAGATATGGCTGACGGAGATGATGATGGCTCAGGTGGTACAGCAGGTAATGTAGAGAACGGCGATGGTAAAGGTCCTGCAAAGTACACTGCTGAAGAGAAACGTCAGATCAAAGAGCAGTTTAAGAATGCTACAATGCAGGCGGCTAAGGCGGCAGGTAATGAAAAACTACCAGCTGGCATTAAGCGTCTTGTTAACGAGCTAGTTAATCCGCAACTTAGTTGGAGAGAACTATTACCACAGCAGATCCAATCTGTAATTAGAAGTGATTACAGTTACACAACTCCGTCACGTAAAGGAGCAGATAGCGGTTTTTACTTGCCAGGCATGGAGCGAGACCAAACAATTGATATTGCAGTTGGGATGGACACGTCAGGGTCTATGAGTGACGAGATGGCTACAGATATCCTTAGCGAAGTAAAAGGTTGCATGGATCAATACAACGACTTCCGTATACATTTGTTCTGCTTTGACACTGAAGTACACAATCCACAAGTGTTCACAGAGCATAATATGGACGAGTTTATGGAGTACGAGCCAGGTGGCGGTGGCGGCACAGAGTTTGATTGCTGTTGGAACTACTTCAAAGAAGAAGGCATTGTGCCTAAGAAGTTTATAATGTTTACAGATGGTTACCCTTGGAGTAGTTGGGGAGACGAGACATACTGTGATACACTGTTTATTGTACATGGTGGCGGGCATGGAGGTCATACTCCTGAGGCACCTTTTGGTATAACAGTGCCATATGAGAGGGAAAGCAAATGAATGAACTAGCAACCATGTGGGACATCATAGTTCCACTTATAATAATAGGAATCTGTATTGGCATTGTATTCAGTGTCATTGCAGGTAGTATTAAAATTGGATTGAAACTTGCACCGTACATAGTGCTGTTCAGTTTAGTAGTGTGGTGGCTCAACATATGATGGAACGCTACAATCAACTAACAGAGTCTGAGTTCTTACTACTCAAAGGCACAGATAAGATAGCAACTATGCTATCCAATAAGTTTTATACTGTTAATCCTGATCTTGTTGGGTTCCTTAATGTATATGCCTCCCACCAGTTCTGTGTGATCCCCGAAGGTAAAACTGGATGGTTTATATATTTTGAAAGCATGGATGACGTGGGCATGGTTCGTGCATCAATGCAACCAGAAACACCTGAGGCACCACCTATTCACACGATAAATATTGTTGATGAATTTAAAAATACCTAAAAGTATACCTAGCAATTTTTGTATTGCACCCTTTATATCAACAAGACCTGAGCCGAGACACAAAAATAGTCCGTGTGCCTACGGTGCATTGGATATCCCCCAGCCTGGATTAAGTGCCAGTAACAAATGGCATAGTAAAGAACTTAACCAACTTAGACAAGACTTTATAGACAATAAACAGCCTAGTGCATGTAATAGATGTTGGCAAGAGGAACGTGCTGGTAAAGAGAGTCTTAGACAACGAACACTCACGTACCAACCTGATGCATACGAAGATTTAATTGTATCTGGCAGATGGGTCGATGGACCAATTTCCATAACATTTAAATCCAGCAACGTATGTAATTTGGCATGTAGGAGTTGCGGGTCTCATGATAGCAACCAGTTTGATAAAGAAGGTATGCAATTCCTCAAGAAGTATAATACTCGAGGACAATACATAGCAATCACTGCGCCTACACATGTTCAGATGATGGACTATGTACCTATATGCGATAATGTTAAACACATTGAATTCTTTGGTGGTGAGCCATTACTGAATATTACACAAGTTGAATTGCTACAGCATCTTATAGACCAAGGACGAAGCAAAGACATCACATTGTATTACAACACCAATGCCACTAATACGCCTACTAGCCGTTTACAAGAGATTTGGAAAGCATTTAAAAGCATAGAAATAAGTTGCAGTATAGATGGTATAGAAGATAAGTTCGAGTATTTGAGATACCCCGGCAAGTGGAGTACACTATTAACTACACTAGATAATTTGCAGGGAATGGAACTAGGCATACCTACAAAAGTTATAGGCAATATGACTACTAGTATTACTAATGTAGTCGATACATCAGAGATATATGAATGGCATAAACAACGATTCGGAGAGTACCCGTATAACTCTATGGTCGACAGTCCTTCGTATATGAGTATAAAGAACATACCAACTAAATACAAGCCATTAATGGAGAAACATATAACTATGCCAGAAGTAAGTGGATACCTACAGACATCTATCAAAAATCCGGATGCATTTAAAGAATGGATCAAGTGGATGAAACGTATGGATATATCCAGGGAACAATCCTTTGCAGAGACATTTCCTGTAGCATACGATATTATAAAAGAGGATTGGGATGCAGTAACTAATCTCGCAGAACCACAGCAAAACTTTGATATATTCAAGTTAGGAATAGAATGACAACACACAAACCAATATGGTCCTGCAATGAATGGGACCCCCTTAAAGAAATCATAATCGGAACTGCCAAGGACGCAAACATTCCTTCGCACGATCTCAGCCACCATGCAACTAACTATGCTAACCTAAGTCCTGCAGAGTATGCTAAGATGCCAAAGGGTAGATACCCTGAGCATGTATACGAAGAAGCAGAAGAAGACTTGGACAGTATGGTTGGTATACTAGAACAGTTTGGCGTTAAGGTTCATAGACCCGATACAAGCGCCATAGACTTCACTAGCAAGGTATCCAATGGCTTATGGGACTCAACACAGTACGAAGCATACTGCCCACGTGACAGTGTAGCCGTTATAGGCGATACTATTATTGAAGGTGCTATGAGTTTGCGAGCTCGGTATCACGAAACATTCATGTTTAACGAATTGTTTAAAGAGAAGAGTATGCAAGGTGCTAAGTGGCTACCAATGCCTAAGCCTATGCTTCAGGATGACCTGTACAAGATACAGCCAGGCAGAGATCCGAGTGTTAATAACAACGAGCCTATTTTAGATCCTGCCAACCTAATCAAGTTAGGGTACGACATACTGTATCTCATATCTAACACAGGTAATGCTCAAGGTGCCCAGTGGCTACGGAACACATTAGGCCCGGACTTTAGAGTACATGAGATGCATGACTTATATAGTTGGGCTCATGTTGACAGCACAATTATGCCGTTGAGACCTGGACTAGTTGTACTAAATGCCAGTAGGGTAGACAAGAATAAAGTGCCTGAGATATTTAAGAGTTGGGACAAGATTTGGTACACAGAAGAGATGTGTGTCGGACAGCCGTGCCTAGAGGACTATGCTCCAGCAAGTAGTTGGATAGGTATGAATGTATTAAGCATTGATCCAGAGCATGTACTAGTACCTGACGATGAAGGTCCATTAATGAAAGCAATGGAAAAGCATGGGCTATCCCCTATCCCAGTGCAAATGCGCCACATGAGAACACTAGCTGGAGGCCCACATTGTGTGAGTTGTGACCTCGTTAGAGACGGTAAATTAGAGTCATATTAACTTGACATAACCGCTGTTCCGTAGTATAATATATGCATAATTTAAGGAAAGTAACAGATGAAATACTTAGTTTTAGGCGACATTCACAATGAATACAAGATGTTCATGGATGCCGTATTGTATGCTAGAGAGCATAATCTAACTATCATTAGTGTAGGTGATGTTGTTGACTACGGCAAACATGCTAAGAGCACTGTGCATTTGGCTAGGTCTATAGCAGTTGCGGATTCAGCAATATTCATAGAAGGCAATCATGATAACAAGATAGCACGTTACCTTAAGGGAAATGACGTTAAGATTGGTAACGGCATGAGAGCCACTATCGAAGACTTAGAAAGCGATGAGACTATGAAGAAACACTTCGAGTTTATACATGCTAACATGAAGTCACACTACAATGTTGGTGACACTTACATAACTCACGGTGCGTTAGCAAAAGAGTTTTGGCAAGGCGATGTTACCTCAAGTGTAGTGAAACGAGCATTCCTATTCGGAGAAGTTGATTCAAGTTTACCAATGATGGAGTACAACGGAAACATGTACCCACACAGAGTATACAACTGGGTTGACCACATACCGTCCGGCAAGACTGTTATAGTCGGACACGACCGTACACCTTTACTGGCTGTCCCTGCCTTTGAAAGTGAGGATAATACTATAACACATCACACTGGTGCGTTAGGCGGGAAGGTTATTTGGATTGATACAGGTGCAGGAAAGGGCGGTCATATCACTGGTGCAATACTAGAAGCAGACGGTACATTTGTAGATGTTGTTGACTTTAAGTAATAACAACTACAAAAATAATACCATTTTAATCACATTTTTATTAAAACATACTATAAATATTACAGTATTAAAATACTTTATACGGAGAAAGTAAATGAGCAAGAAGAAAGCAGAACAAGTAACAGAGAACGTTGAAACAGTAGTAGACGCTCCTGAAGCAACAGAGCAAGAAGTTCAAACATTAAGTTTAGCAGAACTAGACCAACTAGCTCAAGTAATTGATCTAGCGTCAAGCAGAGGTGCGTTTAGAGGTGCTGAACTACAAACCGTCGGCGGACTATACAACAAGTTAGTATCGTTCTTGTCAATGGTAAAAGCACAACAAGAAGCCGCCAGTGAGGCCCAACAAGAAGGGCAAGACGCTGAGGCTACAAGCGGAGAAGCGTAATGTCTAAAATGACTAAACATGTAGGTACATACGGCGAAAAGCCTTGTGTTATCGTATTCAGAGAATTACCTGAGGACGACAATAATGCACTAGTAATCTTAAGTGATTCACTTGAAGGACAACTGCACGATGACGTTATGTCAGTAGTTGACTCGTTAGAAGCTCAAGCTTCTAATAACATCAGTGAAGTAATGTTCAGACGTAGATTGACCGATGGTTCGAATATGTTAGAAGCACTACACACTAGAGGTAAACTAGTTAAAGCACCAGTTGAAATGGTTAGGCTAGTTCCTATTCCTAATCAACCTGTTGAACTCGCAGAGATCAACAAGGAACTAAGAAAGATCAATAACGTGTCTAACCCACCGTTAAAGACAGAAGACCAGCCAGCTATCACGCCAGGCACAGTTGTAGTTCCGGAGGGTGAGGACAGTGAAGCAGTGGCAGGTAATTTATTGTCTCAAGCATCTCTTCTAGAAGAAGATGCAAAAGCATTACTTAGTGATGCTGACTTAAAGAGATCACAAGCCTATGAATTGGCGCCTGATTTGAGACCTAAGAAAGGTCCTGGTAGACCATCAAAATCGTCTATCGAAAAACTTTAAGACAAGTAACTAAGTATCGTAGGAGATAATATGTCGAGTAATGATGTACGGATAGTCTTGGTTGCAAAGCATGGCAAGAACCAAGACTTTGAAAATTTGCTTAAAGAAGTCTTCCCTAGTGAGATTCCTGTTGATATGATAGATAGTATCATACTAGAATTTAAAGATGGCAAGACAGCAAAGTTAGACCACAGGGAATTATCCGATCCTTTACCTACATCACCGGATAAAACATGGGCAACAATGATTAGTGCTTTCTCCAATGTGAAACAGATAAACATTATTGTCGATGTTCGAAAGGTCGAAAAAACTGTTGGCAATAATGTTGCTGACACTTTAGGAAAACATTTTGAATGATGAAGGTAGCGATAACGGGTCATAGTAGTGGTATCGGAGCTGAAATACTGTCAGTAATTCAGCTTACTGAACCGACTTGGGAAGTCAAGTGCTTCTCTAAGTCGAACGGTCATAATATTGCTATCAATGATGGCGCTGATATTATACAAGAGATACTAGACTTTGACCCTGATGTGTTGTTCAACAATGCATACTATCCCAAGATACAAAACAAAATACTCGAGACACTTTACCAAGAGTGGAGCGATGCAGAGAAGATTATTATCAACACAGGTTCTATTAGTGGCTATCTTAAAGACATACTACTAGACAGCGACAGCGATTATGTTAATGATAAGAAAGGTCTAGCAGAGTTTTGTATACGAAACAGTTTCAACTTCCCATGGGCTAACAAGACAAGACTACACAACATTAGTTTTGGGTTTGTGGACACAGCCTTACTAACCAAGACAGCCAAACCAGTTAATGTATCCAATTTGATTCATGCCGAAGAAGCGGCATTGTTAATGGTTGATTTAATTGAAAAGCAAGACTATTATGTAGTCGAGCAAGTTATTAACTGTGCATTTGATAGTGACGTAGAGATGCTCACACACTTTAACATAGCATCTAGAAACATGTTAAAGCATGTAGCACGTTCAAACAGACGTAACTAAACGCACCATCATCGTTATTATACCACCACCCACTGCTACCAATACTGTACATGCAATAACATCAAACCAAAACTTTTTCTTCTCTGCCTGTTGCCTAGCAGATCTTAACCTTGCGGCTTGTATCACTCTACGCTCTTTCATCATATCTTCATAAAAGCCTACTTGACCTGAATACAGTAAGAACTCTCTGAGATCCTTCTCAAGGCTTGCCATTTTATGTTTTGCGGCTGTTACTTCTAATGCCTGTGCTTCTACACTACTGCCGCTGAATAACTTTTTTGTAAAGGGTTGGTTCTGTGCGATTTGGCTTGCACCTAGTATCTGATCTTTGGCATCAAAGAACTTACCGAAGTGACCTGCAACTTCGTGTATTTCTCTACCCGTATCAACTGCTCGTTTAATTCCGTTAAAGGCGGCGCTGGCTAGTTTGATTGCCCCTAGTATCTCTATCATGTATGTGTCCTCCTACAGACTCTGGCCCTACAACACTATTTACCAAAAGTGCTTGACAATATAGCTGTCTGAGTGTATAATAGTACACATAAAACAGAGGTTAAGAGAGAAGTATGAAGAAAACAATAGTAACAGATATAGACGGCGTAGTACTAGATTGGGAAGAAGGATTTTGTATATGGATGGAGCATCACGGACACAAGAAGGTTGATGGCTATCAGTACATGTATTCCATCGGAGACCGCTACGGTATGTCTAATAACCAAGGACACAACTTAGTCAGGCAGTTCAATGCTAGTGCGGCTATTGGGTTCCTACCGCCTCTAAGAGATGCACAATACTTCATTAAGAAGTTGCATGAGCAACACCAGTATGATTTCGTTGCTCTAACGAGCCTTGGCACTGATAGGTATGCCCAAACACTAAGGGAAAGAAACCTCAAGAAGCTGATGGGAGATGCATTCAGCAGGGTAATTTGCTTAGATACAGGGGCTGATAAGGACGAAGCATTGGGCCGTTTAGCACAGAAATATAAGGGTTGTTACTGGGTAGAGGACAAGCCAGCGAACCTTGTAGCGGGGTCTAAGGCGGGTTTCAAGGGCATCCTAATGGAGCATGGTCATAACATGACAGCCGAACATGACGGAATCGTAGTAAAGAACTGGGAAGAGATTTATAATCTTGTTACAAATCAAGAGGTTACACCTGCTTATAACAGGTAATAAACATTGACATTACCCAGTAAAACCTGTATAATATACACATATTAAACAATAAAGGAACGAGTATTATGGCACATGGTCTTAACGTAAGTACAATCACCCACTCACCAAAGCAAGTAGCATCATCATTCCTTCGCTGGAGAGCGAACGAGCAGAAGAAAGCGGCAAAATTAAAGGCTAAAGCAACCAAATAAAGGTTGACTTCTGCCAGAAAAACCGGTATAATATATACATATTAAACAATAAAGGAAAGAGATTTATGAGCATAAGCAAAATTCAAAACGATATCGCCAGAGGTAACTTCAGCACAACTGAGCTTAACAATTTGGTAACATTCATTCAGGGTGTTAAGACAAGTCAGGTTAAGAGTAGTATTGGCGTTGGGGATAACGTGTTCGTAGTACAGAAGACCAAGCGTACACCTGGTGTTGTGTTATCTATTAAGATTAAGAAAGCAATAGTTGAGATGCGTGGTCAACGATATAACGTTCCACTTTCAATGCTTGAGGCGGCTTAACATGAAAAAGATGTATACCGGACTTGAAGTAATTGCATTTGCTGTGGCTGTGGATCAGTTCCAAGGCGAGAAGTATGTGAAGTCACATGATGTAGACCCTGAGAAAGGAATAGAGTCTAACTTCAAACTGATGCTCGAAGCTATGCATAATCCAGAAAAGGCTAGAGTTACACTCAACCCGTCCCACTCGGACCATGCTAAAGTTATTGTTGACTACTTCGAAGGCTTGGTATTCAAAGCAATGCAACGTAAACTTAGCGACTTTGAAACTAAGATCACCGAGCTAATCAAAGCTACTGATATCGACATTACCGGCAGAGACAATAGATTACCTATCGTAGGCAGTTTACCCGGAGTGTACCGTAACAATTTGACCCACGATGACTGGAGTGAGAAGGAGCAGACTCTGAGAAAGACTGCAGAGTTTGTTGGTGAGCTTGGTAAACGTGCCGAGTTCGACGGAACTATTGCTATGAGCCGATACATGAATCGTACTCACAGTATGCTGGTGTCTGTTCTCACAGAGGACGACAACATTATTAAGTTCTTTTACGACTTATACCGCGGCGCAGACAAAAAATCGTTTGAAAAGGGTACTGTCCTCAAGTTTACTGCTACAGTAAAGAAGCAAGAAGTGTCTGGGTTTTCTAAGTGTAAAGAGACCTTTGTTAACCGGGTGACACTTGCCGTAGAAGATAAATAGTATTATAACTTTTGAACTAGACGCTAATAGTCTAGACAGTTAATAAACTGAATCGGAGTATAATATAAATGGCAGTTTTCATGAATGCCAAAGGTACCACCAATGCAACCTACCAGATAGGAAAACGTGGCGGTAAAATCTTTGGCGGTGTAGCAACACCAACTCCATCTGAGGTAACTTCAGGTGACATTTGGCTAGATAAATCAAATACTCTAACTAGAATAGCAGTAGTTACAGGTGATGCAGTTACCTGGAATAGTATCCTCACGCAAGGGTCGACAGCTGACAATTTGCCTGAAGGGTCGACTAATGTATATTATACTACAGCAAGAGCAAACGTTGCCATTGATGCCAAGTTAGCATCTGATGTCGTTATAGGCGGCAACTTAACTGTAAGTGGTACAACAACCACAATTAATACAGCAACATTAAACATTGAAGACAACATACTTGTTCTTAACAGTGGGTTCACAGGCGCCGACAACATAGTCGATGCAGGGTTTGAAGTTAATAGAGGTAATGAGACTAACGTTACATTCACATGGGACGAGAGCGAAGGTGAGTGGACATTTGGTGCAGAAACATTAGTAGCAGGATCGTTTACAGGTGACTTAGATGGTAACGTTGTTGGATCAATTAGACCAAACGGCGTACCCAACAATGTAACAGTAAGCGGTAACTTAGTAACCACAGGTGCTAACGTTATCGGTTTAAGTACAAGCAGTGTCACAGAAGGCTCCAATCAGTATTACACAGATGCAAGAGCCAGAGCAAGTGTTAGTGGTAGCAGTGGTGTAAACTACGATAGCTCAACAGGTGCTATAACGGCAGACAGTGCCGAAATCAGAGGATTATTTAGTAGCGGTGGAGACATTGCATACAATAGTTCAACTGGCTTCTTTTCATACACTATGCCATCCTTGGCAGTTAGCGACTTTGCTCTATCGGCATACAATGCCACTAATGATGTTTGGGATGATAACGATAGTACATTTGCTACTACTGGTAGAATCACAGATATGATTGGCACAGAGATTGCTAACGCATCTAGTGTTGTTCACACAACAGGCACTGAAACTATAGCAGGTGCTAAGACATTTAGTACAGCCATTGTAGGTAACTTAACTGGTGATGTCACAGGTGATGTCACAGGTGATGTCACAGGTACAGTTAGTAGTATTGCAAACTTTGACAGTGACGATGTAACAGAAGGTTCATCTAACTTATTCTACACTAACCCAAGAGCAAGACAGGCTGTTAGTGTAACTGATTCGTCTGGGCAACTAGCATACAATTCAAGTACAGGTGTTATTTCATTCACAGACGCAGGCGGTTCAGTAGCAGGTAGTACAACACAGGTACAGTTCAACAACAGCGGTAGTTTAGGTGCTGATGCTGGATTTACTTTTGCTGATGATACAGTAACCGTAGGCGAAACAAAGAGCATAGTATTCAGTACGTTCACAAACTACGATGCAATTATTACTACAGCAGACTACGGCAGTGACTTAGGTAGCATTACTTCAGCCACAGATGCACAGGTTGACCAAGGGTTCTTAGTTGAGGACAATGGCTTACCAGTGTTCCCAAGTTATAACGTGGCAACGTTACCTAGCAGTTCTCCTGCAGGAGCAATGGTGTTTGTACCTAATGAGACTGGCGGCGCAGTAATGTGTTTCTTTGATGGAACTAATTGGCGTAGAATGACTGACAGAGCTATTGCTAGTTAAACCTTCCAGCGAAGCATTAAACTTTTCCTAACATCACCCTTATCAATCTTAGGCGCGGCATGCCAACTATGTGGATGATTAGTTGTGACTAGCATACAGTTTGGATAGAACGGTACACGACCAAACAGTTTAAAGTTATCTTCGTTAGTAGCAGAATGCGGATGGGCAGTACCTTCGTCTTGTATAGCATCCTGTTCTAAGTTATCACCTTCGTAAGTATACAGTCCAGTGCCATAATGTTTTTGGCTTAGATCATCTGGCAAGTATATCTGTCCGCTAATAGTAAATGGTGTATCATAGAATGCATCTACATGTATGTCACTAATAACCAATTCTGAATCATCTGCCCAGAAGTTCGTAGTTGCTGGCACTGATACGTTGGTTGCGTAATCAAACTTTTCAGCAAACAAGTCAAACAACATAACAGTAAATGCTTCGTAGTCTTTGTTGTATTTGTTGTAAGCGTACTGCTTTCTACCAATGTTATTAGCATCTATTTCTAGTTCTGGATGTTGCTCAAACTCTTGTACAGTTCTATAGAAGTCAGACGTAAAGAACTCTGGTATAAACATATGAGGCCATGGCTCCATTATTACTTCGGTATCTTTGATACGCTGTTCTATGTGATTAAATTGATTTATAATATCCGTAAACATGTCTTCTCGTCATTGGTTTGTCTATGATTGGACTGCTATGCCAAGCGTGTCTTGTCCTAGGCATAAAGTACATTGTGTTTGCTACGAACGGTACTTGGTCGATTAGAGTACAATCTTCTCTGATTAAACTGGTATCTAAATCTTCAGGTATTTCGTTAGGCTTCCAAAACTGTGTGCCGTACTCTTTGATGCTATCATCTAACGGCAAATATAATCCGAATGTGATGTTAAACTTGTCGTAATCAACATGCACATCATTAATAGTAAACTGTTCAGTGTCTTCCCAAAGCCATGCACTTGCTTCGTAGTCGCACTCTAATGCAAACTTGTCTGCAATAGCACACTTGACATACTCATCGTTGATTACTTTGTCAAACAGAAATTGGTATACAGTATTACAGTCTATATCTTGCTGAGTTCGACCTGGTACCTCAATTGGATACATCTCATTGGGCCAACTGTCTAATACGAATATAAGCAGATCTGGGTGTAGGAAGTTATCTATAATTAATTTGTGGTCGTTGATTTGTGCATCAACTATACGTTGTAGACTCCATTCAGTCCACTCATGCAGTACAAAGTCATCTATGCTTTCTATCATACCATTCTCTAATAGTATGGGTAACCTGGGGAACCAAGACACAGCATCAGTAAGTCCGTGTGTGCAACTATTCATTAGTCCACATACGTTACACTTGATGCGAGGGTAGTCCGGGTTGTATTCAACTGGGTGAAAGGGTATGCCGTTCTTGTCTCTAGCCATTATACTTCTATTGATGCTTCGAACGTGAACGGGTCTTGATCTGGAAATTCCTCTATAAGTGCATCAGATATACTGTTACCTTCTTCTTCGGTAATCTCTTCTTCTAATATGATTTCATGTATAAAGATAGGACCGTCTTCATCTTCTTCTTCGTAAATTAGGACATCGATCTCTACTCGCTCACTGCTTTCGACATCTAGTCCTGTAACTATTTTTGATGGTACAACACTCTGTACGATATCGAAGAACTCGATGACATCGTAATCGTCCAATTCTTGTCTAGTATTAAATCTTACAAAGTGTTTTACAAACATGTTATTCCTTATTTTTACTTGTGCCAGCGTACAATCCAAACCATGCCGCTCCAGCACCAACAATAATACTTATCAAACCTGACTGCTCTAGGCTTGGGTTTTCTAGTTCCATGAACCACATCACCGAGTAATACAACAAAAATATGTATACACTAAGGAATGCCCTAGGGAATATTCTCCAAGCATCAACTGTCTGTGCAAGCCAAATCCATCTCTGCCATGGGTTCTGGCTACTATCAACCTGTTTTGTATCTACTTCTAACTCGATCTGTATGATCTTCTTTTCGACTTCTGACATGTGTTCTCCTACAAAGTGTGTCTTATGTTGTATTTATCATTGACATTGCCTAAATAAGCATGTATAATACATGCTTGTACATAAATATTTTTCACAGACACAGAGGACATCATGGCATTTAATAAGACATTCAACTCAGAAGAAATTGCAAGACTTAAAAGAGTAATCCAAGAAGGCGACCAAGTACTATATGAAGTAGACGCATTAACAGTAGGTTTAAGAGAAACTGTTAAAGCAATCGCTGAAGAAATGGATATCAAACCCGGTATTCTAAACAAAGCAATCAAGGTAGCACACAAGGCTAGCTTCGGTGTAGAAAGTGATAAGTTCGATGAGCTTGAAACTATCCTAGCCGCTGTTGGTAAAGATCAATTATAAGAAGGACAGTTAATGAGTTACGTTGATGCATGGCACGACCGTACTCGAGACATACTGCATGTTTCGGAGCGGGTCGGTAGTAAACGGGTTTTAGTCACACACAAACCTATTTACAATTTCTATTACAGTGACCCGAAAGGCACTTCAAGAAGTGTGTACGGTGATTCACTAACTGAGGTTAAGTGTGCTAACAACAAAGACTTTAAGAAGAACTGTGCTATTAATAGACAGCATGGCTTGTTCGAGTCTGACATTAAGCCACTAAACAAAACCCTTGCTAAACATTACGAAGGCGTTGAGCAACCTAAACTACACACGGCATTCTACGATATCGAAGTAGACTTTGATCCTACTAGAGGTTTTAGTAGTCCAGAGGATGCATTCATGCCTATCACGGCTATTGGTGTGTACATGGATTGGATGGACGCAATGGTGTGTCTAGCAGTTCCGCCCAAGACACTTAACATGGAACAAGCAGAAAGCATGGCAAAGCACATGCCTGAAGTGATTCTGTTTAAGGATGAGGCAGAGATGCTCAAGGTGTTCTTACAGTTAATAGATGATGCAGACATCATTAGTGGCTGGAACAGTGAGGGCTATGATATTCCTTACACTGTTAATAGAATCATTAAAGTGTTAGGTAAAGCAGAAACTCGTAAGATGTGTTTGTGGGATCAATTCCCAAAGCCAAGAACATATGATAACTTCGGCAGTGAGCGACAGAGTTATGACCTTATTGGTCGTGTACATTTGGATTATATGCAACTGTATAGAAAGTTTAACTATGAAGAACGGCACAGTTATAGACTAGACTTCATTGGTGAAGTAGAGCTAGGTGAGAAGAAGGTAGCATACGAAGGATCACTTGACAGACTTTACAATCACGACTTTGCTAAGTTCCTAGAGTACAACATACAAGACGTTATGTTGATTGCAAACATGGATAAGAAGTTACAGTTCATTGACCTTGCTAATACTATTGCACATGACAACACTGTACTACTGTTTACTACAATGGGTGCTGTGGCAACTACTGAACAAGCAATCATTAACGAAGCACACAGACGTGGCATGGTAGTTCCAGATAGACCTAGACAAGGTAGAGACAAAGAGAACACTCAGGCGGCTGGTGCCCACGTGGCATTCCCACAAAAAGGCTTCCATGAATGGGTAGGCAGTATGGATATTAACTCCCTGTACCCTAGTGTGTTCCGTGCGTTGAATATGGCTAACGAAACTATTGTAGGACAGATAAGACTGGACTACACTGATGATGAGATTGCCAGCAAAATGAAACTAGACAAGACTTCGTTTGCTGATGCATGGTTAGGCAAGTTTGGTACTAACGAATATGAACTAGTAATGTCCAAAGACGTAGACAAAGTAATGACACTGGACATGGAAGACGGCAACACAGTAGAGGTTACTGGTGCTGATGTTTACACACTGGTGTTTGATAGTGGACAGCCGTGGAGCATTAGTGCTAACGGTACACTGTTTAAAACAGATGTGCAGGGTATTGTGCCTGGATTACTAGAGCGTTGGTATGCTGAACGACAAGTGCT
>TARA_B110000977_G_scaffold168217_1_pt1 | contig 19379 bp, 6 predicted proteins | sample TARA_B110000977 | Tara Oceans TARA_B110000977 (sample SAMEA4397798) | marine metagenome | biome: Polar Biome; feature: [SRF] surface water layer (ENVO:00010504); material: water (ENVO:00002006), including particulate matter (ENVO:01000060) such as... | depth 5 m | reverse complement strand
GGGGGGGGGGAGGGGTTGTCGAGAGCCGGGAGGCGCACGAGAAAGTGAATCCGTGGCTAGTCGCAAAAGAATTATGGCCAAACAAACACTTGAAGCGTCGGCCGTTCGGGGGGGTGTGGTTTTCTAGTGTGTAAGACCGTGTCAACGCGTCTCTTTTAACCCCACGCATCCCATGCTCTCCTTCAAGCGTCTTTGGTTGGGAAGGAAGGTGCCTTCTCTGAGACGTTTCCTTGGAGCCCCGATGGCGAAGGTACGGGCCAGTTGCTTGGATCGCGCGCGTGATGACGCGGAGACGCGCGGTGGCCACTGTGACGGCAGTCCTGCGGCAGCTTCAGGGGAGGTATGCGGTAGGAGCAATCGAAACGACCACGGTGACCCGTTCGTCTTGGATCTCGCCGCCGACAGCGCTGGTGCGAAACTCATCGCCCATCGGATGGTCGGCCCAGAGACGCGGCGTGGTGAATTCCTCTCACTGGGCATCGCTCGTTTCGAGTGAGCCCTCCCGTGAGTCACCGTTACCCCCGTCAACCGACGAGACGTCTGAGCAACCGCGTTTCCAGCGATGGCAAGCCTCCCGCGCTGCGACGCTGGAAAAGTCCGCCGCCTCGCGATGGCACCTTCCCGAAGTGGACAAGGCTTTGGACGTGCGCGTGGCGCGGGAGATTCTTCACGAGCTCCGAGCGGACGGTGTGTACGACCCACAGTTGATAGACCCGCAGTCCACTGAACGCGGAGAAAACAACCCCGCGGTTGCCATCGCCGGGGCGTTCGTACAACTCACAACCATCGCGAAACACCCCGACGCGGGGTGGCGTTGCGAAAACGAGGAGGACGCAATCGCCGTCGCGCAGCTGTTCCAGGACGTCAAAACCTTGGTGCCGAAACACTTGCACTCCAACGAAGACTTGCGTAGGTGCATCGATCAGTTTCGACACGCGGGGGTTTGGGATATCGCACAAGACGCGAACAAAGTGTTGCAACGCGCAAACAAAACCACTACGGTGGATCCGGTGTCGGTGCTCGATTCGCTAGGTTCGAATACCTGCGTCGCGTGGAACACACTGCGCCACGACCGAGGTTTGGGTGACATTTCCAAAAAAGTGCACAACTGGGGCACCGGGTCTGGTGACCCTAATTTAAGGCTGTACAACCCTGAATTGTGGAGGGGCGGAAGAGGTAAGGACCCGCACGTGGGGGATGAAAAAAACGAATTGGAAACGAAAAAGAAACACGCCAAAGGCAGACGCGACGACGCGCTTGAGCAGTTCCGGAGCGCCACGGGGTGGGTAGAAACGCTGAGTGCGTTTGATACGGTTCCCACGGACGATTCGGTCACGGAGCTCGTATTTCAAAACCTCGCCATAGCCGCGGACGACGCGACTCGGTTCGTGTACGGCGACCGCGCTGGGTACCTGGTGGGGAGACGAAGAGAATTCTCTGATAATTTCAGTGATAAAAAAGCGAGACGACGACGACGCAGGAAAGGAAAAGGAGACGTATCGGATCAAAGTGAAGACGAATCCAAATTTGCACTACACTACACGTACACGTGCGACGCGCTTCGCCACGTGCGCCGCCTGGTGGAGTCGTACGAACAAAACCCCGACGCAAACCAAACATTGATGGTACCTCCGATTGAAGCCGCGTGCGTCGTCAACGCGTTTCTCAAAGCCACGTATGAGCAAACAGTCAGAGGAGACAAAGACGTTTTTGAGAAGGACAAGAACAGAGTTCTGAACACAAACGACCTGACCTCCCTGACCTCCTTCGAGTCCTCGGTGGATGCTTTGTTTCTGTGGCGCGCTGCGTTAGCCGCCGGGTCATCGGAAACAGGCGCGTACCGGGAGAAGTTCTTCCCGCACCAGGTCTGGCAGAGGGATTTAAATCACGAACGCGAAGTGTTCAACCCCGCGGCGGAGAAGTTTCGACGGCAGGTTAGGGACCTGGTCAGGGTAGTAGGAGAGAACGCAAAGAGTTGTGCTTTGTATCAGGAAGATTATTTCGTTCCTGACACGCTCCGCGCAGCCCGGGCGGTGACCTCCGCGCTCGACGCGTTCGCGTTCCTCGCGCACCGAGGCATACCCACGCGCCGCTTAGCATTTGACCGCGTCGCGGCGTGCGCGTTGCGAGTGGTGGAGAGTAGTGAGGCGGAAGAAACGTTTTCCTTACAGTTTGACGTAACGAAAACGTGCGCCGCCGCTTCTCGGGCGTTTCAGCTCATCGCCGAGAGGCAACACGAAGGCAGGGTGTTTGACGCCACGATCGCGAAGTGGTGTCGCGTTTCCTCAAAAATGTTGAGTACGAGTAAAGCGAAGCCTTCCTGCGAGTCGCTGGGTATGTTTATCGCCGCGTGCTGTTCGTTTGCAGTGCGGGACGGTATCGCGGACGACGTCGATGCGCTTTTCGTCGCCGCGAATGCGCAAATCGCAGACGCTGATGTGAGTGGATTTGTGCAAAACGCAACCGCGCACGACGTGCAAAGGGTGCTCACGGGGTGGCGCAGAATCGCAGAGGCGAGGGAAGAAACTACATCCCTGTCATCTCCCTCTCCTGAATCCGTGCTCACCGTATTAGAAGCAACCGCGCGAGTGCTTCCCACGGAGCTCGACCCGCAGACCGTGCACGACATCGTTTGTGGTTTGGAAGCTTTAGGTAACGAGGTGAAGCTTGGCGTGGTGTTCGACGCGGCGGCGGCGGCGGCGGAGACGGCGACGACCCGGTGTCGAAAACGTGACGAAGCACACACCGCCGCGAGCAAGTTGTGTCTTCAGGGGCTTCGTGCGTTTGATGAGCCTTCGGCTCCTTCTGATTTGAAAGAGCACGCGGTTCACGCGACAGTGGCGACGGCGGCGGCGGCGAAACACTTGGAGGGGGCGTACATCGCCAAGGCGGCGCGCGCTTGGGCACGTCTAGCCATAGGCGCGCGGGTGTTCCCGGATGCTAACGCCGTCGCGGCAACGCTCGCGGCGCTGCCCGACGCGCGTCCACCCGCGTCCATAGCGGACCTGCGCATGATCGAACGCGCGGTGCTGGATATCGAAACGGCGAGGAGGGAGGCCGAGGGAAGTATGGCCGGGGTTAAGAATAAGACGAAGCGAACTATGAAGACGTCTACGCAAACTACTTCACCTTCAACCGCAGATACTTCTCCGTTTGACACTTTGCTTCAGAAATGGATCGACGCTTTACCTTCAAAAGCGAGCGCGGCGCTTTCAAAGAAATTGGAAAGCCTCGATTCGCTGGACGCGAAAGCGGACGCGCTAGTCGCGGCAGTGACACAAGATACCACGAAAGTACGAGCAGCGCTTAGGGAGGAAATTACAAAAGCATTAATGTAGTCTAGTAATTTTATCATTTAGAATAGCTATTTACTTCCGAAAAGGCGTCATCACGCGCGCTTCACGTTCTGCGCGTTCTTCAGCCTCCGACAAGTGGCGGCGTTCCCGCGCGCGCCGCACGAGCGCCGCCGTCGCCGCGTCTTCGCGTTCCTTTCTCGCGGACTCCATCGCATACATCGTGAGCTTGGACCGCTCCAAGTCTAGCTCAAACGTCTCCGCGCTTTGCTCCAGTTGGCGTAGCGTTTCGTTGACGTTTTTTAAGTTCTCAGTCGCGACGCGAACCGCCGTGACCCTTCCGCGTTCCGTTTCCTCAGCACGTCTCGTTTGATCCGCACTCGCCCAACGAAGCGACGCGGGTTCGGGACCGGAACCTTTCAGGAGGTCTGAGACGTCTCGAGAAGACTGGCTCTGGGACTGGTTTTCCCTTTGGCCCCCCACGGGAGCCAGCACGGCGGCGCGCTCGACGTCGGACATCCACCCCCCGAGTCCTTCCGCGAACTGGTCGGGAGACGTGGCGGACAGCGCGGCTTGAAGCTCCGCCTCGGCTCGTCGAGCCGCGCGCTCGCCCGCGACTGTGTACGGAGACGCCGGTACCTGCTGTTGCAATTTCAAATCGCGCGCAGTGCGAAGCTTTGACCCGGAGGCGAGTGGACTCTTGGAAGGACTTTTTCCCTTGCCAGACGCGGGGGAGCGTTTTCCGGGAGAGCGGTACCCGTACCCGAGCGTTCGAATCGTTTGCGTGGTCGGTGTGGTCGGCGCCGAGTCCGACACGAGCGGTACCTTCGAAGGCGTCACGAACGGAACGCATCGCTCCGTGTATTTCGGAAAGTCTTCCGAAGGAGACTCCATCATCTCTGGATCCAAAGGAAAGGTTCCGATGTCAAACCCGAGACCGAACTGTTCATCCGTTTGTGAGCCAGACTTCGGAGTCAGTTGTGAAGAACTTGCTTTCACTGCTGGACTTGAACTTGCCTTGAACACCTCAGCCTTGGCGGCGGATCGGTTCAACTCAGTGACCCCCTTTTGTTTCTGCCGGCGCTCGGTGACGCGCGCCGACCTTGGGCGCATCGCAGCGCGAAACTTGTGAAAGCGCACGTCCGTGGGATACCCCTTCCATGCCCTCCACTCGGCGAGCGCAGCGCGCGCGTCACTCGGCGTAACGGAGACGTCCGCCAGCGCTTTTGTCAAGGAAACGGGCGATATAAAGGGGGGGGCTTTTTTGCTGTCACCAACACTCTCCCTTTCAAACCGGCGTTTCAGGGTACCAACCGCGGCGTCGCACAGTTCGGCGACTCGCGCGATTGCAGATTCGTGCGCCCGGGACGTCGCGCCCGTTCCGCCGCCGCCGATTGTCTGCTTGGGTTTTCGGGTCTTCTTCCCTGCTGACCGGTCTTCAGGAGACGTGTTCTTTCCGTTCTTAGTTGGGCTCAAGTCGTCATCGCCAAAAGCCCCTTCCTCCGCCGCCGCGGTCGCGCGCGCCGAGTCCCGCGCCGCGCGCATAAACGAAGTCAGCGTGAATTGGTTGTCCTGCTCGTTCCGCGCGTCCACCGCCAGCATGGCGTCGAGGTACGCTAAACTCACAGTGCCCTTCACTTCACTTGGAAGCAGTTCTCGTTTCGCGAAATCAACACACTCGTTGCGAGACATCGTCGATTGCTCAATGGGTCCCTGCGGTTTACCCAGCCGTGCGAGTTCCGCGGTCCAAAGTTTCGCGAAAGCCCTGCCGCCTTGCTTTTGCGTCCACGCAATGAGCGGTACGAACGGGTCGGGCGGGATGGAAGGCGTCGACGCGGTCGCGGCTCCAGCCGCAGCCACAGCACCCAGCGCGTTCCGTTCCGCTGTGTTCAGAGCATCACTGGTGGCGAGCGACATCGCATCCGGATCGCGCGCATCGAAGCTTTCGGCTTCGGCGAGCGCAAGCGGTGACGCGCCCGAAGCGCGTAACCCGCGCGCGTACGCCTCGCGCGTTGACAAACGCACGTTTGGTGAAGCCTTCGCGTTCCCTTTCGCTAGGGGGGATGCACCGGTCGTGGATACTTTTCTTCGTGCCAGCGCGGCGTCCGCTTTTCGGCGCGCAGGGTTCGCCTCCCTCGACGGGCTGAGAAGCGGTTGACTCGAGCTTCCACCGGCCCCACCCGATCCCAAGTCTTCCAGCGCGCGAAGGGACGCGCCTCCGTGCACGATATCCGCCCGCACGCTTCGCGCCGCGCCGGCCGCCGCGGCCATCACCGCGGATGCGTCGTGCAGATCCACACTCGCAGCGGCGGATTCCATCGCCGCGGCGTACGACGCGTAGTACATCTCCCGCGCACTCGGCCCGAGCCGCGCGGCTTCCACCGCGGCGGATTCGGCGACTTGCGTAAAGTCATTCGTTCGAAGCGGCGAGGACGAACTCGCCTTGAAGTTTGTTGGGTCGAATCGCGCCAACGCCGCGTCAACGGTGAACGGTGCGTTGGAGTTGGATGCGGCGCGGGTTTCAAGCGTTTCAGAAGCCTTGTCAGCCGCGGTGGACGTTTCTCCTTGGCCAAACTGTTTCGATGATTCGTTTTCTTTCCCCGAAACGCCAAATGAAACCGTTTTTGGTGTTGGGTTTTTTCGCGGCGAAACATTTCCGTCGTTGGGCGCGCCCCGCGCCGCTCTCGCCGCCGCTTCCAGCGCTCGTAACTGTTCTTCCGACGCCTCCGCTAAGGCTTGTGTTAGCCTGGATTGCGACGCTTCAGACGCGGATTGAAGCACGCTCGCAGCGGCCCAGGCTGTGAACGCAGTGTGCGCATCATTGACCCAGGAAACGCCGGGTTCCGAGGTTTCGTTTTCGTTTTTCAAAGACGCGTTTTGTCGAACGGCATCGCGCGAGAAAAGCCTCAGGTGCGTCGCCTCGTCCTCCGCCACGAACTCGAACGGCGTGACCAGCTGCGTGACACGCGAAAGCAGCTTCGCGGGCATGTCAGTCATCCGTGACGATGCCGCGATTTGCTGTGCTCTGTTCGGGTCCGACGTGACTTCGTCCAGAAAACGCACCCCAGAGCGCCCGGCGGTCGCCGTGGTGGGTAACGGGTCGGGACTGAAATCGCGCAGCGTCATTTTCGTCCCGCGGCGAAGGGTTTTCAAGTTGTCCAGCGCCGCGGCGTCCGCGACGGCCTGCGCCGCTTTCGACGCAAGTTTCTTGGAACGCACACGCGCACGTGCGGCTTGTTCAGCAGCGCGAACCACCGCGTGCGCCACCGCGGTATCTCGTGCGTCCCTCGCTTCCGATGAGCTGTATTCGTTTCGCGCAGCCGCGGCGGACGCCGCGGCGGACGCCTCAGCCGCGGCTTTCGTCGCCGCTTCAATCGCGACCCTCCGCGCTCTCTGTTGTTCTCCCCTACGCGCGTATTGGCCTTCATTTACGGATATCGACGTATCGCTCTTGTGTGCAATAACAGAGTCTCGAGTGGCGTCCTTGGATTCAGCCGCGGCGAAGAACGCCTTCAGGTGAGTATCGTTGTCTTCGCTTAGGGAGCTGGTCGAGGCGTCGTCGTCGCTCAGCCGGTCCAGTAAACCGCCGATGGTTTCTTTCAGCGCCTCGGGGACGATGTCGTTGAAAGGGTTTCCGTGCGCGGGTGCGCCAGTGGCTCGCCGAGAAATCGGCGTCGCGGGTGCGGATACGAACTCGTCGTTTGCTTGTGGAAAGCCCGCGGAAGGCGTCCCAGGCGCGGACCCCGCGTACGACCCAATCTCATCGGTGGTGTCGAAAAAGTCGTTATCCGAGTCGTTTTCGCCGCCTTCCGAGACGTCGCCGCAAACGCCGCTCGCGTCGCCCCAAAAGCTCCGCCCCGCGTCCCTCCAAGGAGACTCAGGGACGGACTTTGGTGAAGCGGGCACGGAGGGCAGGTTTTGGCTGCCCACGCTGCGGTAGGAGCTCGCACCGCCGAGCGAACCGCCGACACTGCGAAAGTCACCCGACGACCCTTCAGAGTCTTTGTCATCCGCAACTACCTCGTCGCGGTTGCCCGATGCGCGAAGCAGTTTCTCGCGCGCGACGTCGAAAGACGCCGCCGCGGCTTCCGCGTCCGCTTTTACCGCGCTAGTCAGAGACACGCGCAGCGAAGCGACTTCTTTTCGAATCGAAGCAGCCGCGGTGTCCAGGGGCGTTGTGGGTATTGGAGCAGCTGCATTGGACGTCTTCGGTCGCGTTCGTGTTGGGGTTGAAAGGTTTTTCTCGGCGATTGCGGCTTCGTTGGCGGAAACCACGCGCGCCTCGACTCGGGCGCGCGCGTTCGGCGGCGAAGAAACGCGTTTCTTTTCCGAGATCACGTCATCGAGGTTGACTCTTTCGTGCCGCGGCGGGACGCGTTTGGGTTCGGGTTCCAAACCCAGCAGTCGGGGTAATGGGTCTCTCGCGTGTCCCCCGGGGACGCCGTCGACCGAAAGGTCGTCGTCGAACGGATCCAAAACGGCTTCCCCGAAGTTCAGCGCCCACCACTTTATTGACGTGATTCCAAATGGAGGCGTCTCCGCGCCGACCGCAAGTGAGTCTTTTGCTTGTCGCCCCGCAACTGAAGCGATAGCGTCCCCGAACACTGAAGATGGACACTTGGACACCGCGCTAGACGCGGCAATCACCCCCCCCTCCGCAACCGCACCGACCGACTCTAAAACGCTCGTGATGAATTTCGATCGGTCCCTGTCCGCCGCCGCAAGCACGGCGCTTCCGTCGTTTCCCAAACTCGAACCGGTTCCTTTAGCGCTTTCTGCAGCGGCTGCGGCTTTCTCTTTGAGACTTGAGACGGATAGTAACAAAGTTCTGTCCGCATCGTGAGGCACCAGCGACGCCATCGCGTCCGCCAGCTCAGGCGCGGGTTTAGTGATTGCGTTAACGCTTGCGACACACTTTTTGAACACCGCGCTCGGGGTCCACCCAAACGCGTTGGAAGGCGCCGCCGCCGACGCCAGGGAAACAGCGGCGCGTGCTAAATCAGACTCGGCTTGATCTTTGTCAGCCTGTTTTTTCCCATTGCTTTTACTCACCTTTTCTAGCTGTTTGACCTTGTCTAGCTGTGTATCGTGCGCCTCCAAGCACTTAAGCGCCCAAACAGCATCCGCGGCTCTGTACAACGCCCCGTGCGCCGCCTCGGCGCCGCTCGCGCCGGTTGCGCTGACGCACCCGACTAGCGAACGCATGGCGTAGGTCAACGCTTGTTTGGTTGAGCTGCCGTTTCCATCTAGTGCGTTCGCAGCTACCGCGTTGACGACACGGTCCGCGCACACCTCGGCAGCGGCCGCGACGACCACTCCTCGAGCAGACTCCGCGGCGATGTCGTTCGTTTCCGAGCCTAAAGTCCATTCGCTCTCGGCGACGGCTTCCAGGGGATCGTGCACCACGGCGCTGATCCCGCCCTTAACGACCGTAGCGCAGGCCATCAAGCACGCATTGGCGGCTTCTACGTCCACGTCACGTAAGGCACGGCCTGACGCGCCGAGAAGACGCGCGGCGAGGCGCCATCCCTTCGTATCAGGTCGTGCTACTCTCAAAGCTTCCGCGGCGGACATCGCTGACGCGGCAACCGCACCGTAATACCCGTCCTTTCCCTCAAACCCACGTCGTTTCGGGTCCAGCCCTCGAAGCGTAAGCCCCGCGGCTAAAGATGGCCTCGCGTCGGCGAGAAGCCGGTGAGCGGCACTGTCAGCGATGGGTTCGTGTTTTCGATCCAGCCAGCCGTTCGGTGTGGGGAAGGTCAAGGAAGATCCGGAACTTTCCCGGCTCACGCCCGCCTTCGCGGCGAGGGCTGCGACGAAAAGTCGCCCAAGCGAAGCCGCCATGTCCCGCGTCTCACCTCCCGAGTGCATCAAAGAACCAGGCACCGCGGCTGCTTCTCGAAGCGTGGCTAACGCGCCTGCACAATCGCCTTCGTGCAGACGAAGCGCCAACAAAGGGCCGTAACCAGAACCGTTCTCAGTGGCGGCGCCCTGGTACAAACGCGCGGCGTCTTTCAAGCGCTTACCGGAAAACGCGGTGTCGCCCGCCGCGAGAAGCGCTTTCGCTTTCTTCACCTCAGCGTCAGTGGCGTACGGGTCCAGTGACGTTTCTTTTTTTGAAGGGCTTTCAGGAAACACAGCAGTCACAGCTACTTGCACAGGGGAAAGCGGTGATTTTTGGGCAGGCGGCGTGGCCGATTTCGGTTCAGGGGTACTTTTCTTCGGCGTCGTCTTTTTCTCCGGCGTCTTTTCTTTCTTCGGCGTCGTAATTGTTTTGATCGGCAAAATCGACGGAGTAGCAACAATATATTTGGATGGCGAAGAAACAGCAGACGCCCCTGCCGTATCCACAACCGTGTCCCACGTCCTTTGCGCGGCCGCAGCTGCGAGGAACGCATCGGGGCCGGGCAACTCGCCGTCGGATTCGGAGTCGAGATCTTTTAGTTTCGTGTCGTCCAAAGGCGGTTCACGTTCCGGCGCCGGAATCGATTCCGTCTCTGCTTCTGTTTCCGTTTTCGTCAGAACATTACTCGCTTCCTCTTCCGCTTTCTTTTTCTCCGCCAACCCTTGTTTCGCGTCCCCGATAAGGGTCTTCATGCCTTTCATGGCCGCCTTCGCGTCGGACTTGCGCTGGCGCTTCTTCGCAGATTTGGTCAAAGCGGGCGGAGAGCTTTCTGAGATTTCCTTCGAAGGCTCGGTGTCCATACCGGTGACCTCTTCGGATTCGGTCGCTGAAGCGTTATCCTCCTCCTCTTTCTCTGCGTCGTCTTCGTCCTCTTCCGATTCAGCAACCTGCGCCTTTCCCTTTTTGGACTCGAACGACTCCATCACGGGGCCGGCGTCTTCCATTGAGCTGCCGTCGCCAACCGCATCCTCCTCGGACGACTCGGCGACAACATCCTCGTTCGCGTCTTCAAACTCGGCGTCTTCAAAATCGTTCGACGGCTCTGCGGCGACCGAAGTAGTGGCATCTGCATCATCATCCTCGGGGTCATCCGGTTTGCTGCCGCCAAGAGCACGCTTGGTCATGCCCCAAAGCCCGCCGAAGGGCTTGCTTTTCTTCGGCGCCATCGTGGTCTTTTTCCCGGAGTGCCCACTTTAAATTGCAACCACCACCAGACCGAACGCCCTCACCTACGTCTCACCCGTGCGCGCCGCTTTGTCACTCGCGCGGCGCGGGACGATACGCACGCGCGCGCGTGTGTGGTGACCTCAACGTGTTGAGGCGGGGTCACGGCGTCACGCTCGCCGAGCAAGGGCGAAAACGCATTCTTGGAGGGGCAAACGGCTAAATTTATCGGAAGACTCGAGCACTCGAAAAGCGCTTGTTTTGATGAGAATGTCGATCAACCGGCATTGGCATATGGCGCCTCGCCGCCGCAGCGAGTCCCGCGCGGTGCGACTGGCGGCGTCCGCCGCGATCTTCGTGCTCTCCGCGAATTTGGCGTATCAGCTTTCGCGAGGCGTGTGGGATACCGGGCCCGCCCCCGTGGCTAGGGCGGATGGCCACCCCAATCATCAGCTCCCGAAATCGAGCAACTTCCACCTGAAGCCGCATCACACAACGTCGAGCGCCACTGCGCACGAAGCGCATTCTGTTGCGGAGGTCACGTCCCAACACCAGTGGGACCGTGAGGCGGAGGAGGAGGGCTTGTTCCACGACGACCACGGGAATCACCCGTACCACGGGAGTTTGGGTGGAAGTGATGGCGGTGCGATTGGCCAATCAATCGGTTCCGAATCAGAAAATTTTGGCACCGGCATTCACGTCCTGGCGACGTCGAACGGGAGCCCTTATTTGAACTGGCAAACGCGAGTGATGTACAAAACTTTCCAGAACGTGCAGAGGGGTAGTGACATGAAGCACTTCACGCGGTTGTTACACCGCAGGACGGATGATGAGCTCATGGGTGAGGTCCCGACCGTAAGAGTGGATTCGCTGCACGCTGAGTGCGACACGTGGTGCGAGTTCCCGGTCGCGGATCGGCCTGATGCGCTGAAAAAGTGGCTACAAACGGAGGACTCAAAACGGGGAGAGTGGATCGTGATGATCGAGACGGATTACTTGTGGCGAGAAGCGCTGAAGGTCCCGCCACCGGGCTCCACAGCTGTGGCGTTTCACTTCCACTACATCAACCCGAACTACCCCACGCTGCCGGAGGTGATGAAGCGATTGATGCCCGCCGATAAAAGAGAGGAAATTGAAATGTCTGATATAATCTGTTCCGGCCCGGCGCCGACGATGATCCGCAAAACGGAACTGGACAAGCTAATCGACGAGTACGTGCGTATTGGCGCTGCGATTGAAGCCGATCCAGATGCGAAACAGAAACTGGGGTGGGTCAGAGAGATGTACGCGTATGACCTTGCGGCGGCGGTGGCGGGCGTGCCGCACGTCGTTGAAGATCCTAAACAAACGCAACTCATAGCGCAACCCCCCGCAGACACAGAGCACGGCCGCGCCGCTATGTTCCACTATACATGGGGCGCTGAGTACCTTGATAGGAACAAAAAGAAGGTGTGGAGTTGGGATAAACGGCCGTACGTGGAGACGAAACAGGTGCGTAATCCGTCTGCGTTCAAACCGGAGTTGCCGCCTACGGACGCGGCGGAACGGGGGTTGAGGTTACAGGACGGCAAACCCGTGACTCCCGAGTTGAACCAAGTGTTGACAGAGATGCTCATGATCATGCGTGGTGCGATCGATTCGTTGGACCAGCTGCCGCATGCTCCGGGGTGCGGGTGGGACCAAAACGAACCGAAATGCGACTTCGGGTGCGAAACAGGGGTGCTGTGCGTGCCCACGAAAAACATGCCGTGGAAGGCATAGACGGAATAAATTTTTATTACAGTAAAAGTTTCCAGTACACCCACACCAGACTCCACGTGAGCAGCCCTCCCCCCGCGAGCGCGCACAGAGACATGATTGCTGCCCACACCACGGTCCACGCCATGGCGGTTATTTTAACCGGCTCCACGTCTTTGTCCGACCGTGGGCGTACGATGCGCACGGTACCACCCCTCGCCGGGGTGAGTTGAACGCTTTCCTGTTGTTTCTTTCGCGACCTCATCTCGGTACCTCCGCTCTTCTCATCAGTTTTTAAACGCACGCGGCTGCTTACCGTGGTGACGACCGTCACAACTGCACCGGTGTCTCCCTCCCCTCCTTCTGCCCCCCATGTCTCCCCTGCGTACCACCGCTTCCACCGCCTTTTATCGTTCGTGGAAAGCGCAACCGCTACGATCCCGCCTAACAGAATTAAAAACGACCCTGTTAAATTCCTCGCGCCGGGCGCCTCTCCAAGCGCGCACAACAGTAGAAGCGCGAAAATCGGTTGCATCGAGTTGTAACACGCCGTGACTACTGGTGTAGTGTTCTTTTCGGCTTTCGCAGTTAGTAAATAAGCGGTGGTTGAGGTTAACACCACGCCTATGACGCATACCCAGCCCAATAATGGAGTGCCAACGGAATTCCCGAGCAGCCCCGCTATTTCCATACCCCCGCCGTACAGCGCCCCCCCTTGCTGTCCTGTTTTCAAAATCGCAAAGGGGATGCCGATTGCGACCGATAACAGTGTAGACACGAGCTGCACGCCAACTGCGACAACTGTTCCGTGTTTGAACTGAAACAAAGCGGGGGCTTGCAGGGCGAGGAAACCCGCAAAAACAGCCGACCTCAGCAGTAAAAAAACGTTCCCGCTACTGAGCCACATGTTGCTTGGGTCTAGCATCACCGCGGCGCCTAACACGCCTAGGCCTATTGAGACGAATTTTGACACGGACGGTACCTCGACGCCTTGAAAAACAGCAATCAGCAGCGAATACACCGGGACGAGCTGCCCGAGCACCACCGTGTTCGATATCGACACGCGCTCCAAACCGAGAATGGTGAACACCTGCCCGAGCAACACCAACACGCCCAAACCTCTGACATACCAGGAGTTGAGTAAAGTTGATAAAGTTAACTTTGTGGTGCTTGTTTTTGTTGGCATTGAAGCATTCTGAGTAGTCTGCTTACTACTCAAAGGATTCCTCAACACTCCTCCTTTCCCCAACCCGAACGCTTCACAGCTCGTTTCATCCCAACGCGCTGTTACATAAATCAGCGGAAGGGAAACCAGCGCGCGCGCGACGAGAAACCCAGCCGGCGTGAAGTGCGTCAAGCTTTGCTTCACCAGCACGATCGCGGACACGAACATCATTTGTGCGGCTAGCAAGTGTTTCGCCGCGCGTAGGTTCTTACGCACGTCCTTCTGCACCCTTAGTCGCAGCTCCTCCATCTGCTGCGGGAACTGCGTGGTGAAGTCATCCATGAAATCGGTGGAAATCGGTTTTTTGTCATCTGAGGTTCCAGCGGAGGATGCCCACGAAGTGGATTTGTCACGTCGTGCGTGCGTGGAGACGTCTCGATGCAGATGGTTCACCCTGTGATTTGTTTCGAGTTGAATTCGCATACGCATTTGATGGCTTGAGGACGAGGCGGGGACGCCGCCAAGTGACCGCGCGCGTCGCGTGTCGTCCAAGGAAACACACGAAGATCGGGACTGCACAATCCCGACTGTCGGGATTCTCGGGACCGAGAATCGCGACGGGGCGGATGTCCACGACGTGGGGGGACGCCGGTTCCGACGCGCGGGCCGGTCCGCCCGCGGCACGATCGCACTCGCCAACACCACGCTCGCGCCCATCGCGGCGAGCACGCAGAAACGTCAGCGCCGCGAGCTCTTCTCTGGCCCTGTGGTGTCGACAAGAGAGAAATTCACCTCCGACACGAGCAGTGACTTTTTTCTGCCTGCCTCTCTTCCGTCGTTCGTTTAAGATTTCCCCGATACGTTTTCCCGCGGTCTTTTGCCGGGCCATGACAAGTTATAACTCGCCGTTTGCGCCCGACCCTAATTGACTCACAAACGCGCGGTCGTGTCCTTTCGAAGTCGGGAGCAGGCACCTTTTTGGCCTTTTCGTGGAAATCGGGTGCGAAACCCTCAGAGGACCGTGCGCGTGTTGGGCCCCAGCACGCCATGGCGGCGGTTTCCGGCGGTTTCGCCATGGACGGCGGTGAATCGCGGGAAGGCGCGATTACGTACGCGGTGCAGATGTACGCCCTGAAGGGCGAGGACAAGTTCGTGGCGGTTCCGGATGTGTTTTCCGAGACCAATAATCCGAGTGATAAAAGCGCAACCCGACGAAACAAGGCGAGGCGCACGTCCCGAGTAAACACCAACGGTGCGAACAATCTAAACCCTCTTGATGATGATGACGAGGATTCCTTTGACGAACAAAGGTCGGGTGATTTCCTAGCGTGTTTCGGGGTTTTCGACGGCCACGTAAACGCAAGCGCGTCGTCGCATTGCGAGCGGAAAGTGCTGGATACGTTGATTCAGTGCGGGGCGGACGTCGCGAGCGCGCCGCTTGAGTCCGCGTGCGTCACCGCGTTCGAGAGGGTTGAAAAGTCGTTCGCCAGCGGCTCGGGGTGTTTACCGAGCATATTCAGCTGTATTCCAGCGTCAAGGGGAGGCTCTGGGTCCAAAAACATACGCGAAGGAGGAACCACCGCGAGCGTGGTTTGCGTGCAGCGACGAAAACGCGGTCCGAACGGCGAAGCGAGGGTTGATTTGGTCGCCGCGAACTCCGGTGACTCCGGGTCGCTGTTCGTTCCGTTCAAAGTCCCTATTACCGGCCTGCCGAGTCGGTCTCCGCGACTCACCGCGGAAATCAGAAGGTCAATCGACGAAGACGCCGCCACCGCGCCTGATATGCCCGAGTTTCGAAGGCTAACCAGGGACCACAACCCAGATGACCCGTTTGAAGCGCGGCGGTTGGTGGACGCGGGCGCGCGGTTGGGACGGATGCGGCAAGGCGGCCAGGAAATAGGGCCGATGAGGGTTTACCCTGGAGGTCTCGCGGTTTCACGCGCCATTGGGGATTTAAACGCCCCCGCGGTGATTTGCAAACCAGAGTGTACGCGGGTACCGGTGCCGAATTCGGGAGGAAGGGTAGTTCTCGCGAGCGACGGGCTGTGGAACGCGCTCGGTGATGGGGAAGTCGCGACGATAACCACTGAAGCGGAGACCAATCAAGGGGCGGCGCATACTTTACTTAGAGCCGTGTTCCAGCGCAGAGGCGCGCACGACGACATCACCCTCGTGGTCATCGACGTGCCTCCACCAAACGACATACTGAAGTGGGCCGTCGGACGGTGTGTCGACGACGCAAACGTGGATACTACCGACGATACGCCTTCACCTTTGGCGCCGGCTAAGGCTCAAAAAAGCATTGACCAGATGGTCCGAGATGCGCGACGTGTTTCCCTTGAACAGGGGAAGGAACCCTTCCCCGAGTGGGCGGAAACCAGAGACGTGCAAGCCCGGGCGAACCGAGGACGGTCGTTTAACATCGAAGCCGACGTTACCGTTCGCCGCGGATTGGACCCCGCGTTTTCAAGAGCGTCTACGCTCGATACGCAAAACAAAACTCAAAACCAAAACCAAAATCCGCGACCGATCAACAGCGGGTGCCTGGCGTGCCTGCTTGGCGGAGGTGTGGACCACAGCGCTTTGGCGGACGTGGATGACGCGGACGCCGAGGAGGGCGCGTCGCTGCGGGACGACTACGTGCTAGGCGCCGTGTTGGGCCGAGGCATGTACGGAAGCGTGCGCCTGGCGTACCTGAAACCAGGCCGACGAGGGTCAAGGGACTTCACAGGAGAAAACAATGACCCACTCTTTTCAAAAACACCGTCACCGGAACACCCCATGACCACCCTAGTCGCCAGGGCGGTGAAATCCATTGCGACGGACGGAAGTAAACGATCAGCGGAGCGCGTTCGCGACGAAGTGGACGCGATGTACGCGGTGTCGGGACGGCACCCCAATCTGCCCACCGTATTCGCTTCGTACGAGCAAAAAACCGTCGGTGCTATGGGCGGGTCCTTCCTGCAAGTCATCCACATCGTCACTGAGGCGTACACCGGCGGTGACTTGGTCGCCGCGATTTCAAGACGCGGGTCGCTGTTAGCGCGGGACTGGGAAGCCGTCGCGGCGCAGCTGTTGGGCGCCACCGCATTTCTGCACGCCGTCGGCGTCGTTCACAGGGACATAAAGCCCGAAAACGTGATGCTGAAGCGGCCGTGGAAGAAGGGCGAGCCCCCTGCCTGTGTGTTGGTGGATTTCGGAGGCGCGGCGTTCGCGAGGGGGAAAACTCGTGTGCTTACCGGGTTTGTCGGCACCAAGTTCTTTGGCGCGCCCGAGTGTTTCACCCCCGGAAGTAGGCATGGCGCGAAGAGCGACGTGTGGTCAATCGGGGTATTGCTGCTCACCATTCTAGCAGGGACACCGCCCGCGTACGAGCTAGGCACGGCGTGGCGAGCGCTTCACGCTGGTACCATTCCTGCCATTTTGAAACCGCCCCCAGCCACGCCGCGACGGTTCAAACGGCTGATGGAAAGCTTGCTCACGACGGAGCCGGATAACCGACCGAGCGCGGCGGAAGCGCTAAGCGGGAACCCCTGGCTCATGGGACACAACACAGTTAGCCATCAAAAGAAAGGCGCGGAAAGGCCACAAAAAGCGGTCCCTGTGTTCCTGGACGACTCAGACGAAAGCAGTTCGAGCACCCACGGCTCCCCAATGCACTCGCCGTCGAAATCGATGCTGTTCCACGGCGACGAAGAGCTGGCGAATTCAGAGAGCGATTTGTTGCGGAAAAACACGACAAACGCGGCACGGAGTGAATTTTCGCGAGCGGCCGCTTTTATTTTATCAGTCTGTCTCGACGCGAGGGCGATTGACAAGCTCGTTGCGGAGCTCCGCCCGGGTCACTCGTCTTCCACACCTAGTGGACGGAAATCCTTCGACGCGCTGGGGGGGGCGGACGGCGTGGTAGCTGTTTCTGAAAATTCAGCGCCCTTTACGGATGACGAAGTCGTTCTGTCCGCGGTTCTGGAAAAGGCGCTGTGGACCACTGGTGCGCGTGAAGCGGCGATGCAGCTCGAGCTCCTACGAGCGCAGACCGTAACCATCGCAGTGAACGACTTGGCGAGACAACGGGAGGAACAAGGTGTGGACAAAGGAAAGGATGACACGGATGACAAGGATGCTCGAGGCGATGAAGGAAAGGTTGCAGACAACAAATCTTCCCCCCTAGCGTCCACCGCGTCCGCGTCTGTGGCGGATAAGAAACTCATTTCCGACGCGCTTTCCGTGGAATTCAAGAGACTTTCAACGCTAGCAGACCTTCACCAGCGACATAGACGTGTTTACGAAGCCGTGGTCGTGGCGAAGAGCGACAAATCGCGGACCGGGCGGTTCACGAAGATGACCTCTGGGAAATCAAAAGAATTTTCGACGTTCAAACCGTCGCCTTTGCAAAATTCCTCCGACAAAAACGATTCAGCGCACCGTTTGAACCAAGGTGACTCCATGCACGGCGGGATGCTGATGGCCATGTTAGCGCGTCAGAACAGCCGTTCGAATCTTGACGTGTCCAGACGAGGGGACAGCGGATCGGGAAGCTATTCCTCGAGGTTCGGGTTGAATGCCCATACGAATACAGGCGGATTCCCTTCGCCGATTTCAAGAGACGACGACTCCTCGCGCGAAGGCTCTGGGAGCACGTTGGAGGGGTCGTCGCACCACGGTGTGTCGTCGCGGGACGTGGAACTGGCGCCATGGAGTAAACCGCTGGTCAACACAGGGGTGAATGCGGAAAATGCGATTACGGACACGGAGTGGTGGGAAGAAGAAACGGCGTTTAACCTCGCCGAGGGTAAAGTAGACCTCGAGGGAAAGGAAATCCTGGTGGACGAATGGGAGAGCGACCCGAAAAGTTAATGAGGGTAAATATTCATAGTACAATAGTAATACCTCCCCTGCGTGATATCTAATAGTAATACCGTCCGTGAATAACTGACGAGCTTCGTTCGGGGAACAGTTACTTTCTACTGCCCCCAGTGAAGAACCGCTAGTTACTTTTGTTTTTCGCGTTTGTGAGGAACCGGGTGAACGCGTCGCTGTACCCCGGCATCTTCGCGATTCCAGGGAAGTAGTTTATATCAACCACTAGGAACTCGTTTTTATCCCCGTCCACGCGGATTAAATCAAAGTTGAACAGCTTCAGTTGGAGCTCATCACGGAGCGTCAGGGCTAAGGTTTTCACAAATGCATCGCCTGGCGCGGGGACGACTTTAGTCCCGTTAGAATTTTTCTTGCCCAGTTCATGCTCTTGGAACACGGAAGACTGTTTGCCCATAGCACCGTTGGATTCGGGTTCATTACCGACCTTTTCGGGAATGTAAGATGGGTCTTGCGTTGTTTTCACCCTCAATCCGGAAGGCATCTCCATCTCGCCGGCTTCGCTTTCCGTTCCGCCGTCGCTGGTGGTGAAGTTGAAATCGGAGGTTTGGCCAATAGAGCCTGAATCCCTTGCGCGCTGGTGGACACTTTTGTTGTACATACTTCTTCCGGGGGGTAACCCGGGGACCCCTGGTGCTAACGACGGGACCCCGCCGGAGGATCGACGAGGTCGGTTGCCAATCATAGGCGACGTTCTTCCATTGCCAAGCGTAGGCGATGTGCTATACGCGTTGTCCCCTTCTCCGTCAAGCCCCCTGCCCACGGATGGAAAGTCAGAGGCTAACGACGCGGAACTCGCGCGGTCTGTCCCGATTGAATCCACACTTCCGATTCGCGAAATCGTAAGGTTCTTTGCGAACGATTTGGGTAACAGCCGCAGCGGCGAGGGGGATTCGATTTCGGAATTTGAAAGCTCGGAGGGAGTGACACCGTCGTCGTCTTTTCCGGAAGTATCGTTCCCCGGCGAACTCATGCGCCGTAACTCGTCATCCGTCAACCGGTCCCTCCAACTTTTTTCGCCCGTCGTAGCGCCTCCGCGGAAACACGAAACCCGGTCCACCGATTGCGCGCCCGTGAACAACTCGTCGTCGTCGCCTTCATCCGCGTCGCTGTCGTCGACGTCGCCGTCGAAATCCTTCTCAGTGTCCTTTTCTTTTGCCAAGCTTCCCGAGCGCTTCGAATTCAGCTTCCCTCCAACTCCTGATGACCCTCCTGATGCACCCAGGTCACCTTTCTC
>TARA_B110000977_G_scaffold108415_1_pt1 | contig 19387 bp, 13 predicted proteins | sample TARA_B110000977 | Tara Oceans TARA_B110000977 (sample SAMEA4397798) | marine metagenome | biome: Polar Biome; feature: [SRF] surface water layer (ENVO:00010504); material: water (ENVO:00002006), including particulate matter (ENVO:01000060) such as... | depth 5 m | reverse complement strand
TGTGCTTTCGCATCTAGATACGCCCTGGCTTGCTTCGCGGCGGTGGCAATCGCGTCGCCCCCGAGCCCCATTCTTAAACGCACCTCGTCGGCGTCTTTGCTTTTGTTTTTTTTCCCATGACGTTTTCCGACTGCGGCCACGACGTCTTGAGCATCACTGCCGGCAGCGCTAGATTCACCCCCCTCAACACCACTCTCCTCCCCCGTGCCCTGCACCCCTACCGCGTGGTAGCAAATGAGCATCGGTGATACCGCGCCTTCCATGTCGAACCCCACGAAGTTTCCATCCGCATCAACGGAATCGCTCGCGCACATCTTGTCAATCAGCCACGCGTCAACCATATCCGCGCCGTGTCTACTCACGTGAGTGAATACCTTATGCGCGAATTTAGCGGAAAACAGGTATGCACCGAGACCGGCCACACCTCCTTGTCGCCATTTCATCATTTCTATTGCGTTTCCGTCCTTATCAGCGAACCTGCTGAATAACTCACCAGACTTGAACAGCGGCTGGTTTAAGATTACCAAATCGTAATCGGACGGAGCGTTTTTAGCCACGGCGCCTAATGACCCCACCGGTACGGATAACAAACTCGGATTCAAACCGTCACTCTCGAATATAAACGCGTCCTGTAGGTTATTATCAAGAGCCGTCTGCCAGTACGTCATGTGCGCGAACAGACACCCGACGTGGTGCGAAATCTCAACCCATGGCGGCGCCAGTTTACCCGTCTTCGCGTCTCGATTACTAATCGATTCCAGCCAAGGCAACCCTTTCAGTAACGTAAAGTCGGGTGTCAGGTAGTCCCCGTTCAGCTGCGTGAACACTGACTTCAAGGCGTACACACTGCGATCTAAACTCTTTGGCCACTTCATCGCGTCCACCCCAGGCACTACTCTGACTAAGTTCTGCACGGCGTCGATTCCGTGCGCGTCGACGAGTTTAACCAAATTCGTTTTAACGCGTTTGATCTCCGTCTCGTCGCCCGGCATGGAGATAAGGTACAGCGGTGTACGCCAGTCCGTCGTGGTGATCTCGCGCCGCGCGCGCACGATCTCAGGGCGGTCGGAAACCAAGGTTGAGCTGGATTGAGCTATTGATTCCAGTGTGGATTGAGACATTGAGCCATCGACTGCAGACTTTGAAGATTTCAACTTCGATTCTTCGTGATGATGATTATTTTGTCCCAAGCTCGGTTCTTCGTTCGGGCTGTTCCTTTCAGCACCGCCTGCGTCCGAAAGCTTTGGCGCATGCCTCACCTTCCGGTCGTTCTCCACGATCTGCTCGATTTCGCTCAGTAAGTTCTCCGCGTCCGCTCTGGGCGCGACTTGGCTCGCCACCTTGCTGTCGAAATCTGGGCCCAGAAATGCGTGAAGCGCCAACACAAACGTCACCGCTATAACGAGTATCGCGGCTAAAAACCGCGCCACGCTGCGCCCGGTGTGAAGCGCGTGTTCCCGGGTCTCGGGGGTGGTCAACAGGTACTCATCATCCAAAGGGGATGGGTCAGTGGACCCCATCACGCGCACGAGAGACGCGCGACGAGCGCTGGAGAAGAAATTTCTGTTACAAAGGTGGTTTCAAGTTGAAGCCAATTTTTCGTTTGATCGGAAATTTAAACCCTGAATTCAAGAGTCAATCCGAGTCCAAAGCTTCGATTTTCCCGTCTGGATTTTCTCCTCCTCTCCCTACATCAAATCATCCATTGCCTCCCGCACCCCCACGATGGCGGCTCGTTCGGCGATGGGTTTCGCGGCTGGCGCGCTTCGCCAGACCGCGACGCACGCGCGTGTGCAAGCGCCTTCCTTCGTGCCGGGCGGCATCGCGCGGCAAACGCGATCCATGGGTACGTCGGGAGTGACGATCACCCACCCGAGTGCATCCCTCTCTCTCATGACCCAGACACGAACAACCCCCCGACGTGTCGCTTCTCTCGTCGCCTGCTCTTCTAAACGCGTGCACTTGTCTTCCCACATCATTCATTGACTGACCAGCTCGTCTCCAATCAACCATACTTCATCTAGGCGGCGGCGGCCCCGGCGTAACGCACGAGGGCCTGACCCTACACGAGCCCGGTTTGTTCCACAAGGGTTGGGCCTACGGCTTGGGCGGGCTGACCTGGTTCTGGATCTTCTACCGGTTCTACAAGGATGGGGACACCCTGATTTACGGACACGCACCGCATTTTGAGCATGATGATGGCGAACATTAAATGATAGGAGGGGGTTGAAGGGAGTAAGCGAGAGACCCGGTGTCCTCTAGCCATTGTAAAACACACGAGCCCATCACCAGTCACCGCGACCACTCGACTCTCAAAACTCGGCTCGCGATTTTGGGTCAACGTTTCTCACTTTCAAAAAGCTCGCCTCACAACGGGGGCGCGCCGAGGGATGGAGCTCAGGAGACGCGTCTCTTTGTCCTGAAACGTAGCAGCCAAGATGGGGGGTAAACGCGCGTACCGCCTGCAGGTGCGTAAACTCGGTTTCAAACCGGAACACGGCATGTGACGCACGGAAGCCCCATGCGACAGATGTGAATCTCATCGTGGAGATTCCTCGCGTGTGGGCACCCGAGTATTTTGGCACACCATCGTAGGGTCGCAGCGATGCTATTGAGACATTTCTTACACCGTGTTCCCGCATCGCAGCGAACATCACGCCCACACACCCTCCCCAACCCACCAACTCACCTCCTTCCACATTGACTACCCATAGGAGTTCGCCGCGCACACGTCGAAGGTTAATTGTTGCAAGATCGGCAGAAAATCCAGTGGCGTGATGGTCACGGGCGGCGAGGACAAGCGCGTTAACTTGTTCGCGATAGGCAAGCCACAAGCGGTTTTATCGATGACCGGGCATCAGTCACCGGTCGAGTGCGTTACGTTTGACCGAGCAGAAGAGGTTGTCGTGGCAGGCGCAGCGGGTGGAACGTTAAAGCTGTGGGACCTGGAGCAGGCGAAAGTTGTCAGGACGTTGGTTGGCCATCGATCAAACGCCATCGCGGTCGACTTCCATCCCTTCGGTGAGTTCTTCGCGTCCGGTTCCCTGGACACGAACGTAAAGATCTGGGATGTCCGACGAAAAGGGTGCATTCACACGTACAAAGGTCACGACCGAGGAGTAGGGGTTACAAGCTTTTCGCCGGACGGGAAGTGGGTCGTATCAGGCGGGATGGATGGGAAGGTGAAGTTGTGGGATTTAACGGCTGGGAAATTGCTGAAACAATTGACCACTCATGATGGACCAGTGACAAGTATAGAGTTCCACCCTAACGAGTTACTCGTCGCTACTGGTTCCAGTGACAGAACTGTGAAGTTCTGGGACCTCGAGAGCTTCGAGCAGGTGGACGAGGTTGTGGAAGCCACCGGGGTCAAGTCGATGCTGTTTCACCCCGACGGCGCAAATCTGCTCACGGGGACGTCCGAGTTTTTGAAAATCTGGAACTGGGAGCCGAGTACGTGTAGGGACGCCGTGGATGTGAGCTGGAAAAACCTGAGTGACCTCAGCACGCACGAAAACAAACTACTCGGCGCGTCTATTTCAAATTCGTTCGTCGGTGTGTGGGTAGTGGATCTGAACCAGTGCGAGCCGTTTCACTCAGGCGCGGAACGGGGGCCTGGGGGGGGCGGTACTCGCGATGCCGACAGAGAACTGCGAAGCAAACAAACCGCGGAGGAAACCGCGCTTGTCGCGGTGGCTGCGGCGGCGGAAGCGAGCAAGGCAAGGGTGTTACGTTCTGAACGGGAAGCAGCCGTGGTACGGGATGCGGGCTTCGACCAAGCAGAGGCTGAGGACACGTCAACTTCGAACGCTAAAAACGTTTCCGATCGACTGTTTGACGCACGCGACATCGCAAGGGAAGAGCACGTCTCATCCAGGTCGCCAATGTCCATGAACCTAAAGTTCGCCGCGGCGCACGGCATCGGGGATGACCCGCTCGTGGAGCCATCGCTGATGGTGGTGGTGAACAAAAAACCGGAGATAAGTAAACAGGTACCTTCAAGACCTTCGGAACCTAAAGGCGATGAACGGCGCGCGACGCAAGTTTTGCACGCGAAACCTGAAGAGTTTAAAGAAAGAGATACTCCTGAAGAGATACCGGAAGAATACAGCGAGGAGTTTGAGACGAAAGAGCCTGACATCGTCGCGGAGGACTCGCTTGAGAACGTTAATGTCGAGGCTTGTGATGATGAGATGACACGAGCGTTGGGTTTGAGTGTGGATCCGGAACCAGAACCTGCAGAACCTGATCCTAGTTTCTGTTCACCAAGGAAACCGCCGTCTGCTAAAAAGAAATTCCAATCGCCTTCACGCGCGTCGCCACGAAAGTCGTACGAGTTTGGGGAGAATCAAGAGGCGTTTAATTTGGAAGCGTTACGGTCCGCGGCGCTTGAGGTGGATACCGAGTTTATCGACGCGAACGGTGATACAGGGAATGGTGATTCGATTTCTATTGAAACTCTTGCTGTCGCGATGTCGCGGGCAAGGGCTGAGCGCGAGGGGGACGAAGACACGTCCACAGACCCCGTTGGTGCTTCCTTACCCTCAACGCAATCACCTAGAGCCGCTATTGCTATGAACCTCTCGCATATGCACCAACAAAAAGCCCCCATCTCCGTGCGATCCCCGTTGGGCGTGGACTTCGCGTCCTTCGTACCAGGCGCGCGCTTGCCGCAAATGGGCACGCCGAATACACCGCTCCCCGATGAGACTGAAATGTTACTCGCATTATCCGGCAAGGACGACGAGTTAATCGCCGATATCTATTCTCAGCGACTATACACTCTACGGGCTACGTCACGGGCTTGGGTCAAGGGCGACACCAGGGGTGTTTCATCTTTTCTCGCGAACAGCGGTGATCACTCCGCGCTGAGCGACGTTCTTCGAAGCGCGCTTGAAGCGCCGTACGGGGGGATCGTCGGGGACGGCGCGGTTACTTTGGATTTGGCGGCTAATTTAGTGCCGCTATGCGGTGTGTTGCTTAACTCGCCGCATTCGCATTACCAGGATGTCGCGCTTCGGTTTTCCAGACGAGTGCTGTTCGCGTTTGAACCCGTGCTGATCGGGGCGAAACAAAATAGCTCGAGTAACGGAAATAGACGCGCGAGGGGGGGTATAGGGGTTGACTTAGCGGGGGAGGAGAGGATCGCGCGCGCGGCGACGACGCGCGTGGCGCTTTTGGGGCAGCGGGACGCGCTTGTTGCAATTGAGGGGGGGATGAACAACGATTTAGCTGTGAAAGCCAGGGAGATGCTAGGAGCGATGGAGAGGTTGGCGTAGGTAATAACCGGTGTAAAAGACTTCTTCTATTAGGGTGCGCCGTTCGCTATCGTCCACTCCAGTGTGGCCCCGTTCGCATAAATGCACGTTTGCCAGTCCCACGGGCAGCCGTTCGCGCGGAGCCACTTCAACACCTCGAGGTGCCCGCCTATCGCCGCGTAGGCACACGTAAGCACGTCACACGGTGCACCGTTGGCGCACAACAATTTCAACTCCTATAGCTGTCTGCTCCTCGCAGCTGCCATGCACAGGAATTCTTCAATCCAAAAACCACGACCCCACCATACACCATACTGAAGATCTCTCCGTTTCAAGCGCTTCACCGCGCTTACGCACCCCAAGTTTGCGGCGTCTAACGCATCTATATCTTTAAGCAGAATGTCCGTCGCCTTCACCGCGTCGCACATCGCACGGCTCACCGCTGGCAGCCTTGCGAGATCTGCGGGATCGTCAAAATACTCAGATCTGAGTATGTGCGCGATGACGAGGTGGTTAGGGAGGCCGGGGATGGCTTCTTGCCTGTCGGCAAGGCTCGCATCAGCCATGTCGGTCACGATATCACCACTCGTGTCAGTCATGGCGGTATGCGCTGCGTCGGAGGACATGTGAAGGGTGTCGTGTGCGCGTCGTTGTGCGTCGAGGCTTCCGAGAAAAGCGTTACAACGAGGCCTCGAAGACCAAGAGCCCTACATTAATTTTCCTTATTGGTTCTGCAGGCTTCCTGCCTCCCCCTTTGTATCTTGGACTGTGTAATCCTTCTGGGACAACGCAAAAGGTCTACCCTCGGACTTGCCTCGTTGTGGGAACGCACGAGGCTTTCGAGGAAACGCGAGCGAACGGCTGGTGGTGGTCTCCCTACGTCCGATAACCTGCTCGATATTTTCCTGAACGCCCGTCTCTCACGCCACACCTCGCGCGCGTCGCGACGTGGTGCGCCTCCGATGTCACACGACACTGTTCCCTCGACAGTACACCGCGACGTCAACATGGATGGCGTCACCGCGACTCTGCGCGCGCGTTTCGCAAACGAAGTCGCCTTGGTGTCGAACCTCTCGGACGGGTCTTCCCCAGATACCCAACCCCCACCTCCTCCCGTCGCCGCGAGCGAAGTACCCCTGATACGCCCCATCTCTGCTTCAGGATCTCTCGTTGGCACATTCGATGCACGCACGCTCAACACCGAGATCGCCGCCGTGTCCCGGTACGTCCGCGAGGAAACAACACGCGTCACGTCGTTCGCGGAAAAGCTAGAGCGGAGTGTTCCAAACACTGGCACTGCACAAACGCTTCAACCGTGGCTATGCGCAGTGGACGCCCTCGCGCAGAGGCTGACACTGGCCGGGGATGTACTAGAACACGCCATTGAGAGTGTAGAGAGGAACGTCAGTGTCTACACACAATACACGGCACCCAATAACACAACCAGCGGGTGTCTACGCGGCCTCGAGCGTCTTCGCGTTGCGTTCGAGCCTGCCGTGCTTTCCGTATCAGCGGCGTACGCGGAGGTGCGAACGAAGAGTGACACCGGGACGGGCGAAACCCGAGACGGGGTGTGGCGCCCCCCCGATGCGTTCGAGCGCAAGACCACAAAGTACTGGGTCGAGTTGAAGGATGTGCTTGAGTTGAAGCTCGCGATCACGAAGCACTTACCCGTACTGGTGTACACACCAGAGGAGGCCAAGGAGCGGAAGGATGAAGAGCAAAATATAAAAAAGAAATCTCCCTCTCGCGACGGGCAAGGCGTTACTTCTGTTTATTTGGATTCCAACGATTGCTCCGTGTACGACTCGCGATTGGTGCGGGAGCAGGGTGCGACGCTAGTCAGAGCCAGGTGGTACGTCGATTCATATCACGATAGGTTTGATAACGATGGCGGTTCATTGGCCAAGAAAGAGGCGGTACTGGAAGGCGCAAACTTTTCAACAAAAACCTCCGACGTCGTCTTCGTTGAGCGCAAAACGCACCACGAGAGCTGGAGCCGGGACGGGTCCACGAAGGAACGTTTTTCAATACCGAGGCAGGCGTTACAGCCGTTTTTAACTGGGTCGCTGGATATGGACAATGCGTTTCCTGTAACGGTCGCTAAAAGAGATGCTACCTCCTCAACTCAAAGAGCGCGCCGCTTAGCCGAGGAGATTTCCCGGTTTGAAATCCACGGCAAGCGCGTGGCGCCTTCAGTTCGCACCGAGTACCGCCGAGTGGCGTTCCAGCGCTCGAACGATAACGCGGTTAGGGTATCGTTAGATGTGGACTTGACGTTTTCGGACGCGCGAGGGACGCGGGGAGATGAACGCGATGGACGAGTTATTAACTCAAGAAACGTTACCTTCCCTTACGCGATATTGGAAATTAAGACGAGGGACGAGACGCCGCCCGACTGGGTGGAGAAAGTGCTGACTTCGATTCCAGTGGTCGAGGTTCGCAAGTTTTCCAAGTTCTTACACGCCTCTATGTTGTTCCGAGGTGGAGGCGATTTAGGTGATTTGGCATTAGGTGATTGTATCCGCAAACAGTCAGGCCAACTCCTAAGAGCTCCGCACTGGTGGTGCTTCGACGACGCGACCGGGGCGGATCGCGGCGTGGCGCATCAGGAGCTCGGAACCGGCAGTAACACCACACTGAACGCACACACCATCACGAAGGACCACGTTACCGTCACGGTGTGTGGTGAGTCTCCTGATGACGACAACAACTCTAGTGATACCAACAGTGGCGGCAGCAATACCCCCCCCTCGAACGGCTCTTCCGGTATCTCTGGATTGACGCGTGCGGAGTGCGGGGTGCTGGATCGCTTTCTCGCCGAAAACGCTTTGCCCACCGTCGGGTCAGAGTCGAGCTGGGCGAATGGCACAGGCGGGAGTGATATTATCAACCTGTTGCAGGATCGACCAAACGACTTGACAAACGACCGATCAAAATATTCTCCTTTGAAAGTAAAAACTTGTTTCTTTCCTTTTAAACCCCACAGCAGTCCAACCCAAGGTACCGCTCAAAAACGCTTCGTACCGGTGAAGGTTGAACCCAAGACGTTCTTCGCCAACGAACGGACGTTACTGCAGTGGCTCAGTATGTCCGTGCTGCTTTTGTTCGCGGCGCTGGCGCTGCTGAGCTTGGATCAGGGGAACGCTCAAGGGCAGGCGTTCGGCGGGTCTGGGTTCATCCAGCCGACTGGGGTATCAGTCACTGAGTCAGCAGCAGCAGACGCACAAGGATTCAGTACCTCATCAACCTCATCATCGTTGCAAAAGCACTCAAATGCGACTTTTCTGGGCGGCGCAATCTTAGCCCCCGTCTCCGTTCTGTTCATGGCGTACGCGCTTTGGACGTACTTGTGGAGAGCTCGGCGGATTGCTAGACGAGAGCCGTCTGCACGTTACGACGATATCGTAGGACCCACGGTGCTGGTGGTGGTTTTAGTGGTCGTATCGGCGATCGCGGTGGTCGTCGCGATTGACGCGCGAGCGTAGATTTTGAAAGATTGAAACGGAAGAAAGACTTCTGAACGCACGAGAGTTCTTCCCAGCATCCATACTACCCAGCATCCATAATACCCAGTGTCCATACTATACTTGGTTTTACACTACTACAAATACATGTCATTACTCCTACACCCCTCCCTACGCTAGTTGGTTTTGGAGTATTAACTCAGGTATTGACGAACTGCGCTGACCGCGTGGCTAGATCGAAAAACTCGTCAAAATCCACCAGGCCGTCGTCGTTTTTGTCCACCAATTTAATCAGCTCGGCGGTTTCGTGAACCGTCAGGGTTTCCCCTAGGGCTTCGAAAAACGATTGCACGTCGTGCACGTCTAAATACCCGTCGCCGTCCTCGTCGAACGCGCCAAACGCCTCGCGGACCTCGGCTTCGGTGAAGTCATTAGAGGATTGATGTGTTGATGTAGTTTCGGCAGCATCTCTAGAGTCTCGTATGCCTGCATCACCTAATGAGACACCTCTCATGTCACGTGCTAGGTCGTCAGAAGCGTCGAAGCTCTGAACACGTCGAGCGCCTCTACTGGCTCTTGGAACACGTCTACCTCCACCCCCCCCTTCGTCGTCCGAAATCTCCTCCGCCCCACTTTCAAACGCATCGCTCGCGACGGAATCCGCATCCGTGTATTGCGATTCGCTTCTTGAATCTAAATCCGAACCGGGGGACCCGCCGTTTTGTTCGCCCCAGGAGTTCACAGGACGACGAACCGGATGGCGGCCGTGGACACCCACGAGGTCCAACGGGTCAGACGGAGACCGAGGCATGGTGCCGGAGCACTGGAGGACTAGAGTGCTGGGGCATGATGCTGGAGTAGTGACGCAATTTCAGAATTGAAGCGGACGACGATTTTTTCTCGTTCCAAGTTTTATCTTTCCGGGATAGTATGGGCCGCCACTCCGTCACCGCACGCTGACATGGTCATTTCGGTCTTATGTTCCGTCACGGCGCGTCCTTGTCACAGAACAGACGTGCGTTCCGTTCGTCGCTCTAAAAGATCCACGTTAACTCGCGCCTCCGCCTCCACCTCCGATGGGATGTACGACGGCACGGTTCTTTTCCACGTGTTCCCCCAGCTCTCGGCACCGAAACCGATTTTCACCACGTTCCTGGAGGGCGCGTTGTACTGCGCGGAGGTTGCGAAGAGCCACCCGAATTATCAAACCGCGCACTTCCACGAGTCACATGACGCGGAGAAGGCGATCAACGAGGAAGCGCACGCCTACCTTGCTATGAGTCTTTTTTCGTGCGCTCCGGAATCTTTATGGACAGAATTCGAAGACTTGAAAGAGTGTTTGGACATAGGCCACATGGACCAGGAACACCACCCTCTTGTGTGTCGGGAAATCGCAGCGTTCCCGAGGCCCACATCCGACATCGCATCAGCGCCGCACGGAGCCGTGCGATACGCGGAAACAGACTCAACCGTGGTGGTGGCGATCGACGTATCTGACGACGAGGCGATGCAAAAATGGACGCAGTGGTCGGGCGCCGAAGCGGCTGCGAACGATTCGTCATTTCTCGGCGCCACGCTTCACAAGTGCGTCGAGGATAATAAAAAATACAGCCATGTGGTGCGCGTGGAGCTCGGGAACGTTGCCGAATCCGTGGTGGATAAGGTGGTGAAGGAGGCGACGGAACAGATTACGGATTTACTCGGCGCTGATGGTGATGAAAAGTTTGTCGTCCAGGCCTACCGTGTTGCTTTCAACATCGAAAAAACAGGCACACCCGCGGGGGCGTTACCTGCGGTGCGGGAGATGCAGCGGAAACAAACCGCGAACGAAAAAGAGAAAGCAGAGTTTTGCGCGAAGAAAGCAGCGGAGGAAGTGACGAAATCAGCAGAGTAGAGGGGGTTGAAGTAGTCAATATCGTCATCGCATTCATCATCTACATCAATTAAATCGTCATACATCGCGTCATCCACATAAGCCAATTAAGACACCCCTCCCTACCCCCTCGCGTTGTTCTCCTCATCGCTGTCTTCGTGTCCGTTTGGCGCGAATCTACCCCCCTCGTCCCCGTCCTCCAGGGGCATGTACTGCGCCATGATGGCTTTGATTTCCGCGTTCATGTAGGAGCGCAGACGGACGCGGTAAATTAAGTATCCGCTGCCTGCGACGACGGCGCAAGAAATAAGCACGGTGAAAATAACCGTCCCCACGCCGAACCCGCCGCCGCCTGCTTTCAGACACGTCATCCCGTCCGGCGACGACGCGTCGTCCATCTTCCCGAACCCGTTTTCGCAGGTACACGTGTAGGTTCCATATGTGTTTGTACACGTCATGTGCTCGCCTTTGCACGTCGTCTGACACTCGTCCACATCAGAACAACTCAGCCCGTCCCCGGTGAATCCGTCGGGACACTTACACGAGCTGGCTTGCACCGTATCAGGGTCCCCACCCGCCATGCCCTTTGCCTTCTTCAAATCGATCTGGTCGAAGCACGCTGAGTGCGGCCCGTCCCTCCAGCACCCGCCCGGGTGCTCTACATCAGACGCACACACAGAAACCAGCTCTTCGTGGCAATCGATCTTCCCCAACCCCTGGTCGATACACACGCATCTGTCGCACGCGCACGCGGGCGTATCGACAATCGCGGCGACGCACCCGTTCGTGACTTCGCACCGCTCGCCCACTAATTTGCTTCCGAACGGACACTGGCACCTGAAGAACGGAGTTTGAGTGATGATTTCGCACCCGGTCATGCCGTTGTGTGCCTCGTCTCTTTGACAAAACAAAGCGCCCTCCATCCCCTCAGCGCACTTGTTTTCAAACGCCCCGGTGTCGCAAAGCTCTGGTTTCTGGCCCTCCGCGAACCCAGCGCACAGCCCCTCCAACACCTTCTCCCTGGTGAGTTGTCCTCGGTATTGCCGGTCATTTATCACGACGGTTGGCAGGATGTTGATATCACCACGGTTGCCGTCATCCAGCTGCAGGACTTGTTCGGTTTCGAGAACCACGTTGGTCGTGTCAGCCGCGACGTCGCCGACACAGCTCCGCACAGCGTCAACGTCGAGACTCAACTCGACCAAGATACTCTCCGGGCACTCCAACTGGTTGAACCTGCCGTTGGCCATGGTGCACGTTGCCTCGAACTTCGTAACATAGTCCCACCACTTCCACGGCATGGATGTTGCGTTTGCCTCCTTGAACACACAAAGCGTGCGTAGGTTTTCGGTAACGATGTCGGCGCCGGAGAAACCAACCGCGAAGTCGTCATCCGGGTCGGGGCAACAGTACCGCCCGTTGTTGATGCACTGCGAGGTGCAAAAGTCCTCGTGGATCGCCTCGGGGGGGCACAGCCACGTGACGTAGTGAGGGGTGAACTGCGTGTACCCTTGTTGTTCCAGCGATACCGCAGTTTCCTTGAAATCAGCAATAAAGCCTTTCTGCTGGTCGCACTTCACGCCGCAGTTGTCACCTGAGTTGCTCCACAGCTCCCACTCGACTCGCGAATCAGGATGAGGCACAACGTCAGTCCAGTTGAGGGTTACTAAAATAGTGTGTCCCGCTTTTAAAATGGGTTCAAATAGTGTTCCTGTTTGTTCCGTAACAAGCCCCACCGGTACCGTGACGTTCGCCGCTTCCGCGACGGACGCGTCATCCTCGCTGGCGTCCATCGTGACTAACGGCTCGTCCTGGTTGTCAACAATGATAACCGCGTCAGCGCCTGCGTTTTGCGCGTGCAGCGCTTTCTTCGTAAACGGACACCGGCCCCGGTCAAGCACCACGATCGACGCGCCCTGGCCGGGTTGCTTGGGGGGGACCGTGGAACCAGTCTGTGGGGAGGGTACGAAAGGATGCAGTCAGTCAGTCAGACGGACGAGAAAGAGTTACGCGATCGAAAAAACTAAAAAGAATTTTGCAACGAATTTTGGCAGGATCTCGATCTGTGTCGGGTAACGAGACTTACGAATGGAAAGCAAGCGTCTTGGTTATCGCTGGGGTACACCAGCTTGCCCCTGTGGTGAGTTAAGGGATGGGTGGTCAGACTTACGAGTGTCACACTTACAGGAAAATGCAGTGAGTACGACCAGGTTCTCTCCGAGATCTGAAATGGGGACACGTTCGATTTTGGATTTGGCGCGCGCGAAACGGGCGTGGGTGACGCACGATAGCGTGGCTCCGTAGATTGGTGACCCGAAGTTGGCGATGGCCATGTCGTACGACCCCGCGATGTCCACCGGCAAACGGACCACCACGTTTGCTTTCTCGACGTGGAAAATAGCCTCCGCCCCGGAGAGAAGCGCGACGAGCACAATCACCACGGAACATCTTTGGAACACCATCTGTCCTGACATGCGCTACGGAGTGGGATTTTACCCAGCCCGCGTGACGTGAACTGGTATCTAAACGCGACGCACGACCACAAGGTGTGGATCCGACACGATTCCGTTCTCAGCGCGCGTAGCAGTGACGTCGCTTCCAGATTGCAAGTGGCGTTCGACTAAAAATGACGTGTAGTCGGAACAAAATATTCAGCAGATTTTGACTTGACATGCAGCAGGTGCTTGTATCAACACTGTGATGACTATCAAATCTACGCTTGAGAACACTGAGTATACATATCATTACCTCCTATACCCACTTCTATATCCCCACCTCGAGGAACTCCAAGTCCAGAAGCAGTGCGGCACACGCGGCTCTGCGTACGGCGTCGTGCGTCCACTCCTCGTCGTTATCCGTCGCCTCGGCGGCTACTTTTTCCGCCTGTTGCATCAACCCCGTGCCCGCCTCTCCCAGCCGCTGTTCCATCTCATACACAAGCGCTCTGTCCCCACCCCCGGACAGGCTTTTTTCGGTCGTGTCTTCATAAACGCCCTGTCGCATGCGCTCCATCACCTCGAGCCACGATCCGTCGCCCCGTGCGCACGCGTCTGTGCCTCTGTGCCCACTCAGCTGCCACGCCAGCGCCATCACGAGCTTTGCTTCCTCCCACGGCACGAGCCGCATTACCGGGGTACTGGAAATCAGCGCCACCAGCCACTCTCTGCGTCGCTCCACGTCTGTGTTCAACGTAGCACGAACCACCGCAGCGGCGTCGTGCGCGTCGCCGTTCGCGCTGCCCCAGTTCCAACGGGGGCTGGTCCACGTTTCCTTCGGAAGACGCACACCAGTGCCACGTGGTGCATCATCCCCGCCCACGATATCCGGATCGACGGTTTCAGGATCGTCACCGGACGACGCGCGAGACACATGAGGTATGCGGGTTTTGCGCGACCGAGGGCGTGTGGGGATACAACTGACGTGCGCGAACGGCGTGGCGACTGAACAGGACATGCGTGCGGTGCGGTCGGTACTGACGACTTAGGTCATTGGATCTGAAGAGGCACTTTTCGGAATATCCAACGGAATACATATTTCGCGGACGACCAGTGTTCCTCGCGCGTGGCTCAGTCGCGCGATGGGTTTGCTCACCGAGCACGCGCGCGTGTTCTTCGACGATAATGGGGAGCGGCTGAATGACCGCGGGCGGCTTGTTGCCGTGGCTGTGTACTGTTGTGTGGCCCTTGTGTTGCTTCGGCGCGTGAAGTTTTGGCTAGTAAAAAACTTCCCATCCAACATCCGCGAGTACGTCCCGTACCAGCACGACGCGGGTGGCACGGACACCGTAGTCGTGGACTGCACGCATACGCACCTCCCCACGCTGACGCACCACAAGGAAAGCACCACCCCTCAATTCTTAAAGCAACGTACCGGGGACACCTCCACGGATGTGGTGTTGAACGCGCTTACGTGTGAAACCGGATGGCCCGCAATAAGAGTCGCAAGTAAAGTTTCGTGCAATCACTTCGACATAGATGGGCTAACGTCGGTGTGGTCGTTGATCTACCCGCTGAAGGCGAGGAAACATGAATACTTGTTACGAGCAATCGCACGGCTCGGAGACATGCGAGAGCTTGACTTCCGTGACGGTTCATTAACTCAAGAAGGTCACTCGATACCCCCCGGTTCCGTCGCGGACCAGGCGTTGCGTTTCTGTTGCTGGATGAACGCGGTTGAGATACTGAAGTTCACCTCGCCGTTCGAGGGCGACGAGTTTTGCGAATCGAAAAAGAAGTACAAACACTTCCTTCCGTTGATTGCAGACGTGCTGGATGTCATCGCGTTCGATGCAGAGATGGCGACGATAACTCCCGAAGACGCGCGGCAAACCGGAAGAACCACCGAACTTGAAACAAAAAGAGTGGTGATGAAACACAGGAGCAAAAACAAGTTGGAGCTGTGGAGGGGTGACAACGAAAGGGCTATTGTTTTGCGAGATTTAAGTCGATTATGTAACCCAGCCCTAACAAAAGTATCCTTCCACAGCGAGATTAACGTTGCGTTCATTGAGAGTAACGACACGACTCCGTTTCACTACTACGCCTCGTTTAGCGCCGTGAAAAATGCCGACGTGGTGGTGACGATGTTCGCGGATGATGGTAATGACTCCAATGACGGAAACGAGTCAAACACAACGCATGACCTGGGATCAAAGATATCGAAATACGAGGTAGAAATGCGGTATGTTACGTTTGTGGACTATCAAAGCAGGCCGACGACGCCGCGATTGGACCTATCTATATTAGCGAAGCGACTCGACGCTGTCGAAAATTTCGGCCAAAAGAGCATACAAAAACCGTCTCAGAAACGTTGGGACGTCTCTGGGTTCACCGACTCGGGCCCGCTGCTTCGAATCAACCACGAGTTGCACCGGCTGACGAAAGCGCAGCGGTACGGCGCTCCGTTCGAGCGACCTGTGTTTCCGTCGTCGATTCCAAACGATCAATTTAAATCAATTGTGGTTTCGTTTTTTCGGCACGCGTTTTCCGAAATGGCCGCCAAGGGCGTCGTGCCGCGCGGCTTGAAAGCAAGTGGAAACGGTTTGAAAGGAGTTAGGGACGATTTGAAAGGAGATACAACCGAGTTGAACGCGATCGCGAGCGTGCGTAAAGTGGGGTGGACGTGGCGGGAAACAAGAGACGCACACGCCACCGTGGACTGGGGGACGTGGGAAAGTTAGAGGGTGACGGAAGAGTTTTTCACCTCGAAGGTACCTGTTAGTATTACTAGCTAGACTACGAAGATACCTTACTACCTACCTTGATACTACCTTCTCCTCCTCACCCTAGATCCAAGCTCGCCACGGTGAGCGTCCTGTCGGGATACCCCGGTTCCTTGAGTCGTAACTCAGGTTGAGCTTCAGTCGGAACATTTCTCTCAACGCGAGCCATGCGCGTGGTGGCTTCGCTCGCAACAAACCCTATCCGCTCAAGCGCTTCTGCCATGACCCGCGCCGCGCGAAACGCAGGAGCGGAGGTATCAACAGCGGGAGTATCGTCCGTGCCGGCCAAAACACCCGCACTACCTCGAATAATCGACACCGGGACGTACGCGATTAGTTTCCGTACCCCAAGCGTTCGCAACGCTTTTTCCTCAACCTCACCGATCGCGTCGTCTATAAATTTTACAATTTCATTCTCATTGACGCCCCGAATGTCGTCTCCATCCACCAGCCCCCACGGCCCGAGGTACACGGCGTCACCCCTGGTGTGCGCCAGGGCGTAGCCCGTTTTCTTGTCGCCCACGTGGCAGAACGAAAACCCAGGCGACGCCGTGCGCCACGCGTCGAGCAAAGCGGTGCGGTCTGCGCCAAAAACGGTTGTGTCGAGCGACTTCGCGAATGCCAAGTCTTCGGCGTACCTGGGGTCATCACGCACGCATGGGTCCACATCATCTGTAACACCATCTGTACCTGTAACACCCGAATGTATCTCCTTCCGGTATTCCACCACTTCGCTTCTCGGCTCGAATCCCATTTTTCGGTACAACGGTTGGCCCATGGCGGACGCGTCGAGCCACGATATGAAAACCTTTTTCTCCCTCAACGAAAAAAGCGCGTTCGTCAACAACATCGACGCGACGCCTTTCTTGCGGTACGTCTCGTCAACCACGATGTTTCCTAAATGCCCGAAAGAACGGCCGCAGCTTTGATAGGTAACAGACGTACACACGCCCACTAACGTTTCGTTTTCGTCGAAAACCCCAGTGGCGTCGATGGAGTGGGTTTGATTTAGGCTTGAATCTGCTGGATCAACGTTGTTTTTCAACAGCGCCAGCCACTCCTCGGAGTTGGTCTCGAACTGCACCGTGCGTAACAGCCGGTCAAGGGAGCTCACGTCGGCTTGCGAAGGCGTTAAACGTCGCAACACGTGCTCGCACCCACGGTCAACAATACAGAACGTCTCGTCGAAATTCGCCTCGATTTGGGGGGTGGGGGAAGAGGAACCTCCATCCGCCGCGCATCGAACGCTTCGACGAAATATCGCCGGTGATATTTCACGACGCGCATATGCGCGTCGATTTGCCTGTGCCTCTGTACAGCGGGTCGAGAAACCGGCGACGTGTCGAGAGGAACACGCCGCCGTCGCCGCGCCAGTCACGCCCGACATCGCGCGCGCGCGCAGTATGCACGTGGAAGGAGTCAGGACGCGAGACTTTATCATTCAGGAAAAAGCTAGGCTTCGTCCTCGTCAGCGCGCGAAATATTTCGCGGGAGATCGATGATGAGTTGGCATCACTTCTGGGCGCGCGGTCATGGCGCACGCGGTTTCGGTTGCGTCGCCGCGGCTCGCGGCGGTATCCGGGCGGCCGCGCCCGCGGCGTGAGCGTGATGCACCACCTCCCCCCCGTTCGATGACGACACGCGCGTCTTCATCGTCGCCATTCCCGAAACGCCACTGGGGCGATATGACCACCGCGGAGTTCGCTTCTTGTGACAAGACCCGTTTGATCGCGGTTCTCCCGGTCGGTGCGATCGAGCAGCACGGCCCGCACTTGCCTGTTTGCGTGGACGCGGCGATCAACGCGGGGGTGTTACACAAGGCGCTGGAGCTGTTGCCTGCGGATGTCCCGGTGTGCGTGCTGCCTGCCGTGCCTTATGGAAAATCCGTGGAGCACGATTCCTTCCCCGGCACGGTGTCGCTGACGTCGGCGACGCTCGAAGCGGTGTGGAGGGACATCGGCGACAGCTTGGCTCATTCCGGCGTGGAAAAGCTAGTACTGTTCAATTCGCACGGGGGGCAGCCGCAAGTCATGGACATCGTGGCGCGAGACCTGCGGAAAAGACATGCCATGCTGGTCGTCACGTGTTCGTGGTTCTCCTTCGGGTTACCCGACGAACTGTTTTCGGGAAACGAACTTAAACACGGGCTGCACGCGGGGGACGTGGAGACTTCAGTGATGCTCCATTTGCACCCCGAGCTGGTGCAGATGGAACACTCAGAGAACTTCAAATCCACCGGCGAAACCATGGAGCGGGACTTTTCCAAACTCGCGCCGGAAGGGGGGGGCGTGGGGTTCGGGTGGCTCGCCGAAGATTTGAACCCGGCTGGGGCGACGGGCGACGCCACGAACGCTACCGCTGAAAAAGGAAAGGAAACCGTGGCGCACGCCGCGGCGCAGTTCGTGAACCTTCTCAACGAAGTAAACACCTTCGACGCCGCGTGCTTTTTCAACAAGAAATCAAAAGGGAGGTACTGCGGCGTGTCGCTGCGGCGCGTGTGGAACGAAGACGACGGAGAACAGGAGAAAAAAGGGAAGGAAAAGGGTCAAGAAGAGGAGAAGAAAAACTACAAATCGCACTTCGCGGGGTGAATATTGAATATTCCGCCGTGTGATAACGGAAAATTTAGCCTTGTGATACTGAATATTCCGTCTGATAATAGCACGACCCCTTTCATCTACCCTTTCATCTATACGCACGTTTTCCACAGAGCACGGACGATGACAGACACGGTGCGGCGTCGCGTCGCCCGTCGTTTCCCGCGAAATCGTACATGTGCACATCCGCTTTTCTTGGTTCGTTCAACTCGAGACTGTTTGCGCACGCGATAACGAGTACCGGATTTCTGCTCACTCGAACTGTTCAGAGGCGTCCGCGATTCTCCGCCCACGTGGGAAGGTGCCACCGTAGCCGCGTCGTGTGATTCGCACGTGTATCATCCCTTCGTCACAGTGGTTTCGCAGCCGAGATCCAGGCCGAGTGCGTTGCCGTGCCGCGGAAATGGGAACACTGACTACATTGGCGACGACGCTGACGAGATGGGCGACAACCTCGACCCCATCGACCTCGGCACTGACGGTTTCGGTAACAGCCTCACCGCTAAGATCGTCTCGTGCGGCGATCGTCACAAGTACGCTATCCTGAACGACGACACTATCAAGTGATGGGGGTATACCAACAGAGGTCAGCTTGGACAAGGTCACAACGTTTACACTATCGGCTCCACCTATTGTAAGATGGGCGACAACCTGGCTGCCGTCGACCTCGGCACCGGCGATAACGGCAACGCCCTCACCGCCAAGAGCGTAGAGTGCGGCGAAGAACACACGTGCGCGGTGCTGAGCGACGATACCCTGAAGTGCTGGAAATGTGATTACCAAGGTATTCTTGGGGAACAGACCACCTTCGGCGGTATTGGCGATGACGACAGAGATGATTACAACTTCGGCGACGGCTCCGGCGAGATGGGCGACAACCTGGCTCGCGTCAACCTCGGCGACGGTTGCACTGTCCTGAATGCATTTGCACCACCCGAAGGAGACGGCGTGTGTGCGGTACTCGACGACTA
>TARA_B110000977_G_scaffold6317_1_pt1 | contig 19418 bp, 16 predicted proteins | sample TARA_B110000977 | Tara Oceans TARA_B110000977 (sample SAMEA4397798) | marine metagenome | biome: Polar Biome; feature: [SRF] surface water layer (ENVO:00010504); material: water (ENVO:00002006), including particulate matter (ENVO:01000060) such as... | depth 5 m | reverse complement strand
GGTATTTACATTAAAGTCAACGGCCAGGATTTAGACCTTTATACCGCTAAAGAAGTGCCTGCTTTCAGAAGAGAACTTCAGATGCAAACAGGTCTTTTGTTGCGCTCTTTTGAGGTGACACTTTTAGACGAAACTCGCTTGCGCGTAGAAAGCACTCGTTTTTTAAGTTTGGCTCAAGACAGCATTGGCGCTATTGAATACAAAATCACGCTATTGGATGGTGAAGCAGACATTGAGGTCAAAAGTTTTTTGGACAGTGGCGTGAAGAATGAGGATTCCAATTGGGACGACGCCTTTTGGCAGACCACTTCGGTAAATGCAAGAGAAAATACCGCTTTTATAGAAGCCCAAACCAATAAAACAAACTTTAAAACAGCGACCTATCAAGCCACAGAAGTTTATTTAAATACCGATCAAAGCATACAGCCCACTCAGACCATGGAGGGTGAATTGGCCGTGGGACACCTGTATAAAACAGTCTTAAAAAGTGGAGATACACTCACTACCTATAAATATGGCGGCTATATTTTAGGTCGTAAAGTGACAGGCACTTTAGAAGCAGCTGTTTTTGAGGTTGTAGGCAGAGCGACATCGGCCGGTTTTGAGGCCTTAAAAACAGCCCAGGCAAATGCTTGGAAAGCTATTTGGGATAGGGCAGACATTGTCATAGAGGGTGATGTAAAAGCCCAGCAAGGGATCCGTTTTAATATATTTCAACTCAATCAAACTTATACTGGAAAAGATGCTACTTTAAATATTGGTCCGAAAGGATTTACTGGAGAGAAATACGGGGGGAGTACCTATTGGGATACCGAAGCCTATTGCATTCCTTTTTATATGGCTACAAAAGACCAAAAAGTAGCTAGAAACCTACTTCAGTACAGGTACAATCAACTGGATAAAGCCATTGAGAATGCCGCTAAATTAGGGTTTTCAAATGGTGCCGCACTGTATCCTATGGTGACAATGAACGGAGAGGAGTGTCACAATGAGTGGGAAATTACATTTGAGGAAATTCATAGAAATGGCGCTATAGCTTTTGCTATTTTTAATTATTATAGATACACAGGAGACTATAGTTATATTCCAGAAATGGGATTGGAAGTATTGATTGGGATTGCCAGATTTTGGCACCAACGGGCTACGTTTTCAACCACTAAAAATGCCTATGTAATTCTTGGCGTTACAGGCCCTAATGAATATGAAAATAACGTGAATAACAACTGGTACACCAACTACTTGGCAAGCTGGTGTATTGCTTATACGACCACACAAATTCAAAAGGTAAAAGAGGGTTATCCTGAAGATTACAACAGGATTATGGGGGTGACAAAATTGAAAAGTGTTGAGATGGATCAGTGGGAGAAAGTCTCTAAAAACATGTATTACCCTAAGGACCAGGCTTTAGATATATTTTTACAACAAGATGGTTTCTTAGATAAGGAGTTGCTTCGAGTGACTGAATTGAACAAATTAGACCGACCCATCAATCAAAAGTGGAGTTGGGATAGAATTTTAAGGTCTCCCTATATAAAGCAGGCAGACGTTCTTCAAGGGTTTTACTTTTTTGAAGACCAATTTAGTTTGGCGTCACTAGAGCGACATTTTGATTTTTATGAACCATTTACGGTACATGAATCTTCACTTTCTCCATGCGTGCATTCTATTCAAGCGGCTAAATTAGGACGAATGGAACAGGCCTATAATTTCTATCTCAGAACATCTAGATTGGATTTAGACGATTATAATAAGGAGGTTGAGGAAGGACTTCACATTACTTCAATGGCTGGAACTTGGATGAGCATAGTAGAAGGTTTTGCTGGAATGAGGATTGTAGAAGACAAACTCTCTTTTACCCCTAGAATCCCAAAACAATGGCGGAACTATTCTTTTAAACTCAATTTTAGAAATAGAATCATCCAAGTGAGTGTTGGACCTGAAAAAACTATTTTTGAACTCAATGGAGATACAGAAATGTCTATTAGGGTTTCTGGGTCCAGACAGGTACTTTATCCTGGAACACCTTGTAAAGTAGTGCGATCATGAAAAAACAACATTCATATCATACACTGATCAATAGGTTTTTATGGATCTTTTTAGGGATACTTATATATTCATGTAATATGCAAAAATCTGAAAACCCCATGATTATTGGCCACAGAGGTGCAATGGGCTATGAAACTGAAAACACCTTGGCCTCTATTGATAAAGCAGTAGCGCTAGGAGCGCCTATGATAGAAATAGATGTTTTTCAGATTGCAAGTGGAGAATTGGTTGTGTTTCACGACAATGAATTGGATCGCTTGTCTAATGCTTCTGGGCCTATCACTTCCTTTACTTGGGAAGCACTCCAAGAAGTGGTTCTAGAAGGAGGGCATAGCATACCCCTTTTAACCACTGTTTTGGATCAATTGGCCGGAAGAGCTGCTTTGAATATAGAACTTAAAGGGCCTTATACCGCAGGACCAGTTGCAAGCCTTTTAAAAGACTATCTGTCTCGCGACGTTTGGGTGGAACAAAACCTGATTATATCCAGTTTTGACTGGACACTATTGCTGGAAACAAGGGAATTACTTCCTGAGATTTCTATTGGGGTACTTACAGAAGCACATCCATTAGACGCCATTCCAATAGCGAAACAACTTAGTGCGGTGGCAATTAATCCGTATTACAAGGATTTAGATGCAGCTATTGTGGCTCAAATTCATGCAGCCGGTTTTAAGGTATATACCTGGACGGTGAATGCTCCAGAAGATTTAAAAAATGCAAAGATACTTGGCGTAGACGCCGTTTTTACGAACTATCCTGACCGTACTTTTTAATGGTAGACGTGGCCATTATAGGAGGAGGAGCTGCAGGGTATTACGCGGCCATACAAACCGCTATGCTGAATCCTGCTTTGCGAATTGCCCTATTTGAAAAAGGAGCTATAGGCCTAGAGAAAGTAAAAATATCAGGTGGGGGTAGGTGCAATGTCACCCATGACGCCCTGGAACCAGATTTTTTAGCGTCCCATTACCCCAGAGGGGAAAAAGCGCTGTTGGGACCATTTCATCATTACGGTCCAAAGGAAGTGATTGCTTTTTTTGAATCACAAGGGGTCCCCCTAAAAATTGAATCAGATGGAAGAATGTTCCCTGTTGCCAATACCTCTCAAGCAATCATGGATTGTTTTACTTCTTTAAGAGAAAAACTGGGCATTGCCTTACATTCAAAAACTGCGGTTAAAGCCATTGAACCTATACATGAGTCTGGCTGGAATATAATCACTACAACAGAAACTTTTTGTGCAAAAAAGGTGCTGATGGCTACCGGGAGTAGTCCCAAAATGATACGTATGCTCCAGGAATTGGGACATGAGGTGGAACTTGCAGTGCCCTCTTTGTTTACTTTTAATATCAAAGACCCAAGGATTGAAGGTTTGGCTGGTTTAAGTACCCCAGCATTGGTGCATTTAAAATTACCAGGCGTAAAGCAGAAAAAAGCCCTTCATGCAAAGGGCCCCTTATTGATTACCCATTGGGGACTAAGCGGTCCGGCTATTTTAAAGCTTTCTGCTTGGGGTGCGCGTTTGTTATATGGATTGGATTATGACTTTATTATAAGTGTCAATTTCTTACCCCAATACAAACATGCGCAAGAAGTCCTTGAAGCGCTGCATGCTTTAAAGAAAAAAGACCCTAAAAAGACCCTGGTGAAATGGGTCCCTTTTGGTCTTCCCAAACGTTTGTGGCAAAGCTTGTTAATGCACATAGAAATTCCTTCGGATTTAATTTGGGCCAATATGACCAAAAGCCAACTTCAATCATTGTCAGAAGTCCTTAACACTTCAGATTTCGAAGTTAAAGGAAAAAGTACTTTTAAAGAGGAGTTTGTGACTGCTGGTGGAATAAAGTTAAAAGAAGTCTCTTTTACAGATGTTCAGAGCAAAAAATTTCCAGGCTTATATTTTGCGGGGGAGGTTTTAAATATAGACGCCATTACAGGGGGTTTTAATTTTCAAAATGCTTGGACCACTGCTTATTTAGCCGCTAAAGGAATGGCGCAAAGCCTAGATGGGTCTAATTAAGCCACCAAATAGCGGTGTTTAAGGCAGTGGCAAAACCCACCCAAGCCATGTATGGAAGGAGTAAATAGGCTGCTTTTGGAAGGACTATTTTAAACCATTTAAAAGTAAACAACAATAAAACATTGAGTCCTAAGATCACGACCAAGGCCATTAAAGGATTTTTTAATCCGAAAAATGTAATGGACCACAGTGCATTGAGTAAGAGTTGGAATAAAAAATGGTAGAGGGCTGTTTTTACCCATACATGGTAGTATCCTTTTGCCCAAACCAATCCCGCAGCTACACCCATCATAATATACAACAAGCTCCATACGGGTGCAAATACCCAGTTGGGGGGGTTAAAAAAAGGCTTTTCAAGGCCTACATACCAATCATTCACAGAACTTTGAGTCGCAAAACTAGATAAAAAACCCACCAAAAGACAGATCGTTACGGAGATGAAGATGTAGTAGATGGTTTTTTTCAATGGTTTATAATTTATAAGAAGACTAAAATACCAAAAATATGGATGCTTTGTTTATTTATATAGATTAATAGCTTCCACATAATAGATTCATATACCCTATATTTGCCCTAAAATATCTTTATGGAAGCGGTTGGCTTTATACCTACATCTCAACACCCCGTACTGACCAATAAAACAGTGACTTGGGCGTCTCCAAGTAACATTGCTTTGATTAAATATTGGGGAAAATACGACCCTCAGATTCCAGCCAATCCATCACTTAGTTTTACGTTGAATCACTGTAATACTAAAACGGTAGTGACCTTGGTTGACAAAAGTGTGGTTAGCAATAAAAGCGCTGAAGTCTTTTCTTTTGAATTTTATTTTGAAAGTGCTCCCAAACCAGATTTTCATCCAAAAATAGCCTCTTTTTTTGCTAGAGTGGTAGACTATTTGCCCTTTTTAAAAGCGCATCATATAGTGATCCATAGTGAAAACACCTTTCCTCATTCGAGTGGAATAGCGTCTTCTGCAAGTGCTATGGCAGCGCTTTCACTTTGTTTATTAGAATTGTCGAATGAATTTCCTCCCGATGATCAAAACGTTTTTTCAGAAGCCTTTTATGCAAAAGCTTCCTTTTTGGCAAGACTGGGATCAGGAAGTGCTGCGAGAAGTATTAGAGGCCCCCTTATGCAATGGGGTAAAACACATGGTTTTAAAGAGAGTCAAGACATAGTAGCTGTACCATTCAATCAAGTTTTAGCCCCTATTTTCAAAAACTTTCAGGATACAATTTTACTAGTAGACAAAGGGGAAAAAGTAGTGAGTAGCACTGTAGGTCATGGCCTAATGAACAACCACCCTTTTGCCCAAGCCAGATTCCAGCAGGCCCATGATCAATTGGCTGTATTGGCTGAGGCTTTGGTTTCTGGAGATATGGAAACCTTTATAGGGGTAGTTGAGTCAGAGGCATTAACACTTCATGCTATGATGCTTACCAGTAGTCCCTATTTTATATTGATGAAGCCTGGAACCTTATCTATTATTGATAAAATTTGGGCTTTTAGAAATTTGAACCATATTCCTGTTTGTTTTACCTTAGATGCAGGTGCAAATGTACATGTGCTGTATCCGGAAATGCACAAAGTTCAAGTGCTTCAATTTATTGAAAACGAATTAGTTGCCTATTGTCAAAATGGACAGTATATTTGTGATCAGGTTGGAAGTGGAAGTATATCTCACACCGTATAACCTTAAAAAAACAGCACCCTATGAAAGGCCCCCTTTTTTACGCAAAGATTTTACTTTTTGGAGAGTACGGGATTATCAAAGACTCTAAAGGGCTTTCAATACCATATAACGCTGCAAAGGGAGCACTAATCATTCCTAAAAATTCTAAGGAAGGCAACCCTAGCTCAAATATGAGCTTGGCAGGTTTTGCGACTCATTTAGCCAGCTTACAATTAAATGATTCAAAGATGTTTTCTTTTGATTTAAAACGTTTAAAAGAAGATATCTCCAATGGATTGTATTTTGACTCCACCATTCCTCAGGGATATGGAATTGGGAGCAGTGGCGCACTAGTTGCTGCTATTTATGACAATTATGCGCAGCATAAAATTACTGTTTTAGAGAATTTAACCCGAGAAAAATTACTTGAGTTAAAACAACTCTTTGGGATGATGGAATCTTTTTTCCACGGAAAATCTTCCGGCTTAGATCCATTGAATTCCTATTTGAGTTTGCCTATATTAATACACGCTCAAGACCATATTGCTTCTACGGCCATTCCATCTCAGCACACGGCTGGGAAGGGTGCTGTTTTCTTAATAGATTCAGGCCAGGTTGGAGAAACGGCCCCCATGGTTCAATTGTTTATGGAGCAAATGAAACAGGAAGGTTTCAGAAATATGCTTAAAGACCAATTTATTAAGCATACAGATGCTTGTGTGGATGATTTTGTGAATGGAAATGTTCATTCCCTATTTTCTAATATTCGCCAATTGTCTAAGGTGGTTTTAGACCATTTTAAACCGATGATTCCTGCTGAATTTCACGAGCTATGGCAAGAGGGATTAAAAACGGATGATTACTACTTAAAACTTTGTGGTTCTGGTGGTGGTGGTTATATTTTAGGCTTTGCGCCAGATCTTGAAAAAGCCCAAAAGGCTTTAAAGGATTACCATTTAGAAGTCGTTTATAATTTTTAGCTATGTCTCAAAGTCCTCTATCGCGATTCGCTTTAAAGGGACTCGCATTTTTTTCTGTACTTAGGGGGTATAACATAGTCCTAATTGTACTGGCCCAATACCTATGTTCTATATTTATTTTAGCCCCAAAAAAACCTTTAAAAGCACTTCTTTTAGACCCTCATTTGGCATTATTGGTACTTTCCACGGCCATAGTGATCGGCAGTGGGTACATTATCAATAGCTTTTACGACGCAGAAAAGGACCTGATCAATAGGCCTAGAAAAACACTTTTAGACCGACTTATATCTCAACGCGCTAAGATTACCGCTTATTTCACAGGTAATTTTTTAGCAGTTTTTATGGCCAGTGCAGTCTCCTTTAGAGCGGTGGTCTTTTTTTCTGCTTATATTTTTGGTATTTGGCTGTACTCTCATAAACTAAAGAGAATGGCCTTTTTGGGAAATTTTGTTTCTGCCTGCCTGGCTATTACGCCTTTTTTTACGGTGTTTGTATATTACAAAAATCTAGCTCCGGTGATCTTTGTACATGCGATCTTTCTATTCTTACTGATACTTGCTAGAGATATGGTGAAAGATTTAGAAAACCTTACTGGAGACCTTACCCAAGATTATAAGACTGTGGCGGTTACTTATGGCACAACATTTTCTAAGTATTGTGTAAGCGTATTACTTGTCGCTACGGTATTTCCCACCTATTTATTAATCACCCAATTTAATGTGGGTTATATGGACTGGTATTTTAAAGGGGTATTTGTTTTGCTGATTGCCGCAATTGTTGGCTTATGGTTGGCCAAAGAAAAAAAGCAGTATTTAAGCATTCACAACCTTTTAAAATTCATCATTGTTGGGGGCGTATTTGGTATTTTACTCATAGATCCAGACCTGTTATTGGGCAGGTTTATTTAATCGCTCCAATCTAAAACAATACACTACCTTTGCACAAAATAACAACAAATGGGGCGTAATAATTTTGACGGCGATAAAAAAGCATCTGGACGCGGATCTGGAACTTTCAGAAAAACGAGTAGTGCTAGGGGAAACTCCCCTGTTAAGAAAGGGAATAACAGCCCTTTCAGTAAAGGTGGCTCTGAGGAACCTTCTGCTAATTCACGTCTAAAGCCTACGGGGTCAAATAAAAAAGGCTACAGAAAAACAGTCAATAAAGATACTTTTGGAAGTGGCTCACAAGCAAAAGGACCACAATTAGCTGTTAAAACACCAGCTAAACCCTCTAAAAGCGGAGATGGCAACGCGATTAGGTTGAACAGATACATTTCAAATTCTGGGGTTTGCTCTAGAAGAGAGGCAGATATTTTTATAGCTGCTGGAAGTGTAAAAGTCAATGGAAAAGCAGTGGTTGAAATGGGTTATAAAGTAGCTCTTTCAGATGCGGTTAGTTTTGATGGCGTAGTTTTGAACCCTGAGAAGAGAGCCTATATTTTATTAAACAAGCCCAAAGATTTCGACAGTTCTGCTAAGGATGCATCTCAACCAAAATCTGCCTTAGGACTGGTTGCAAATGCCACCAAGTCTAAAATTAAGCCAGTAGGTCGTTTAGACAAATCAGCCTCTGGATTGTTGCTATTCACCAACGATGGTGAATTACAAACCAAACTGACAAAACCAAAAAATGGTTTTAGAAAAATATACCACGCTACTTTAAGTAAATCATTTAAAGCAGACGATTTAGAGAAGGTAAGGAAAGGAATTGTGCTTGAAGATGGGCCCGTTCGTGTTCATGAAATTTCAAATATTGAGGGATCTCCAGCCACTGAAGTAGGTATTGAAATTTTAAGCGCAAAAAACAATATAATCAAAAGATTGTTTGATCACTTAGGTTACGAGCTTATTAGATTAGACAGGGTTGTCTATGCGGGTCTCACCAAAAAAGACCTTCCTAGAGGACAATGGCGTGCCCTTACGGAACAAGAAATTATCAACTTAAAAATGATTCAATAAGCCTCATTTTTAATCCATAAAAAAAGCGGCCTTGTACATACAAGGCCGCTTTTTTTGTTTCATTACTAAAATAGGACCTTCATTAAAAATCACAGGCGGCTTCCATTTTGGCTTTAATTTCCTCCAAACACAAGTTTCCCATACTTCCTAAATGGGTATGGTTGAGGTCTTTTTTTGGTTGGTATTCCCCTTTAGCTATTATGGCACCCATTTCTTTATAGGCTTCTCTAAAAGGCATTCCTTGAAGTACCATTTCATTGAGCGTGTCTACTGAGTACATAGCATCGTATTTAGGGTTTTGACCCAAAGTGGTATTCGGAATAACTTCCTTTAGGGCAAAATGCATGAGATCCAAGCAACTTTGTAATTCAGTGATGGCAGGGAGTAACACCTCTTTTAAAAGTTGTAGGTCTCTGTGGTACCCACTTGGTAAATTTGCCGTTAACTGACTCAGCTGGGCTGGAAGGGTTTGAATTTTATTACATTTTGCTCTGATCAATTCAAATACATCTGGATTCTTTTTATGGGGCATAATACTCGATCCAGTAGTGAGTTGGTCCGGGAAACTAATAAAATTTAGGTCTTGACTCATATAAAGACAAATATCCATGGCTAATTTCCCCACGGTAGCAGCCACGGCGCTCATTCCAAATGCCATAGCCTTCTCCGTTTTTCCCCTGCCCATTTGTGCAGCGACTACATTGTATTTTAAGGTGTTAAAACCCAGTGCTTTCGTGGTCATTTTTCGGTCTATAGGGAAAGAACTTCCATAGCCGGCAGCGCTTCCTAGTGGGTTTTGATCACATACCTTATAGGCAGCTTCTAGAAAAAAAATGTCGTCTATAAGACTTTCCGCATAGGAAGAAAACCAAAGGCCAAAGGAAGAAGGCATGGCTACTTGTAAGTGGGTATATCCCGGTAATAGGAGCGCTGCATGTTTGTCTGCCAACGAAATTAATAGGTTAAACAAGTCTTGACTCCCTGTTTTTATCTCTTGAATTTGATCTTTTAAAAACAATTGCATGGCTACCAATACTTGGTCGTTTCTGGATCTGGCTGCATGAATTTTTTTCCCTACATCTCCCAATCGCTCCGTCAGTAGAAATTCTATTTTGGAATGAATGTCTTCAAAATCAGCCTCAATTTCAAAAGCACCCGCTGTAATTTCTTTGCCAATTTGTGCTAACGCAGTGACCAAATTAGCGACTTCTTCTGTTTCAAGTAAGCCTACAGATGCTAACATTTCTGCGTGTGCTATGGACGCTTTTACATCATAAGGCGCTAAAAATAGGTCTAGGGCCCTGTCATTTCCTACGGTGAAAAAATCAATCTTTTCGTGGGTGCTACCCCCTTTATCCCAAAGTTTCATATGCAATATTAAGTTAAATAAGTTTCTAAAAGTGTGCTGTATATTTCTATGCCCTGTGCAATTTCATGTCTGTAAATAAATTCATCTGCCGTGTGCGATCTGGTGCTGTCTCCAGGCCCTAATTTCATAGAAGGACCGGAAATGGCTGCCTGATCAGAAAGTGTGGGAGAGCCATAGGTTTCCCTGCCCATATTTTTCCCAGCGATCACTAACGGGTGATCTGGCCTCACGGCCGACGACCCAAGCCTCAAACTCCTCGCTTTTAATTCTAGTGGCGCCTCTCTTTGCAGCAGCTCATTTATTTCTGCATTTGAATAACAATCATTGACCCTTACATCTACCACCAGTTTTACCTCTCCAGGAATGACATTGTGCTGGCTTCCCGCTGCTATCTGTGTAACGGTCATTTTAACAGGCCCTAAAAAGTCTGATACTTTTTCAAAGGCATAAGTTTCAAACCAATTCAATACCCCAGCAGTTTTATAAATGGCTTGATCCGAATTCGGGTGTGCAGCATGAGACGGCGTTCCTTTTACGACTCCGTCTAAAACAACCAGGCCTTTTTCTGCAATGGCCAAATGCATTTGAGTCGGTTCTCCCACAATAGCCATATCTATTTTTGGCAGCAGGGGTAACACGGAGTTTAAACCATTGGCTCCTGAGCTTTCTTCTTCTGCAGAAGCGACCATGATGAGGTTTTGTTTTAAATCTTTCCTGTCGTAGAAATGAGCAAAAGTACTCAGTAAACAGACCAAACATCCGCCAGCGTCATTGCTGCCAAGACCATAAATTTTTCCATCCTTTTCAATGGCCTTGAAAGGGTCTAATGTATAGGCACTATTGGGTTTCACAGTGTCATGGTGAGAGTTTAGTAGGAGGGTAGTTTTTTTTGGATCAAAATACTTATTAAAGGCATATCTATTGTGCCCACTCTTGTGGTAGGAGATTCCTTTTTGTTCAAACCATGCCTCAATGAGCTTGGCTGTATTTGATTCTTCTGAAGAAAAAGAAGGGGTTTCAATCAGTGATTTTAATAATTGAACGGCCTCTTTTTCATAGCTGTTTACATGCTCCATTTAATTCTTTTTTAATAAGGTGAAGGGTCCTTTGTTGCCCAACATATCTTCATTTCCGAGGCCTACTTTAGAGACTCCTTTTTCTAAGGCATTAAATCCATTAGAGAGTTTAGGGATCATTCCAGAGTGAATGACCTCTTGATCTATGAGTTGTTTCGTTTCATTAGGACTCAAACTAGAAAGCACTTCTAGAGGTTCTTCACGCACCAATACGCCTTGCTTCTCAAAGCAATACCATAAGTGTGTTTCATAGTCGCCTGCCATGGCTATGGCTATTTCTGCTGCGATGGTATCTGCATTGGTATTGAGTAATTGTCCGTTACCGTCATGGGTAATGGCGCAAAAGACGGGGCAAATCCCATGTGACAAAAGCGTTTCTATCAAGGAGGTGTTCACTTTTAAATGGTCTCCCACAAATCCGTAATCTATAGGCTTAGGGTTTCTTTTTACCCCCCTAATACTATTGCCATCTGCGCCACTCAGGCCAAGGGCGTTACAATGGTCTGCCTGTAATTGAGAGACAATTGTTTTGTTGGCACTTCCTGCATAGGTCATGGTAATCACTTCCAAACTTTCCCTAGGAGTACACCTTCTGCCGTCGATCATTTTGGTGGGGATTCCTAATTTTTCTGCCAAGGTGGTGGCAGATTTACCCCCTCCGTGAACGAGTATTTTTGGATCAGATATTTGACTAAATGCCTTGCAAAAATATTTTAGGGCTTGAGGGTCTTCAATGACCCCTCCACCAATTTTAACCACCGATAAGGGGTCTCTTTGATCTTTCATAGGTAAGGGGTTAAGGATTTGTTTTTAGTAATTCTCTAAGCACCCATTGGGCTGCATAGGTCCTGTTGTTGGCTTGTTCTAAAACCAAGCTTTGGTCTGAGTCCAAAACGCTGTCTGCGATCACTACATTTCTTCTCACTGGCAAACAGTGCATGCACTGAGCTTTTCCAATTTTTTCTGCTGTAATGGTCCAAGAAGGATCTTCACTCATCACTTTCCCATAGTCTTTAAAACTACTCCAGTTTTTTACATAGACCACATCTGCTCCTACCAAGGCTTTGTCCTGATGGTATTCAACAGGCGTGTCTCCTGTAATCCTTGGATCTAGATCATAGCCTTTTGGATGGGTAATACTGAAAGCTACATGGAGCCGTTTCATGGCTGCTATAAAACTATTGGCTACTGCATGCGGCAGCGCCCTTGGGTGTGGTGCCCAACTCAATACCACCTTGGGGGCATGGCCTTCTTTTTTTAAGCTCGGCAATACGTTCTCCCCTAATTGCTCCGTGATCGTTATGGCATCTGCAAAAGCTTGTAAGGGGTGGTCAAGCATACTTTCTAAGTTAATGATAGGTACGGTAGCATGTGTGGCAAAACCTTGAAGCACTTTTTCTTTTTGGTCCTCTTCTTGGCTTTGTAATTCAGCAAATGCCCTTATACCAATCAGGTCGCAATAACCAGATAATACCCCAGCGGCTTCTTTAATATGCTCTGCTTTTCCAGTATTCATGACGGCTCCGTCCTCATATTCCAGCTGCCAACCTTCTTGCGAAAAATTCATCACCATAACTTCTAACCCCAGGTTTTTAGCTGCTTTTTGAGTGCTTATTCTCGTTCTTAGACTGGCGTTAAAAAACAATAGTCCCAAGGTTTTATCTCGGCCTATCGATTTCTCAGATAAAGGATCTTTTTTTAGTGCTATGGCTTCTAAGATGGCTTTGTCAAAGTCTGGTATGTCTTGAAGGGATAAATAATGCTTCATAAGTGGTTATTTAAAGTAAGACTGGTTTTCGGGTTTGTTTAACACTTTTTTTAATGCAGTGAAAAATTGCGCTATCTGTGTTTTTTTAATATTGAGTGCGGGCAGAATTCTCAAGACTTTCTTGTCTTTAGCAGCTCCAGTGAATATATGATGCGCATACAACAGTTCTTTTCTGAGTGCACCAATGTCAAAAGGGAAGGCCAATCCTAGCATGAGTCCCCTTCCTTTTAAGATAATTTCAGCAGGTAAAGAGGCCATTTGTGTTTCCACATATGCAAACATTTCTTTGGCATGGTTGAGGAGTTTTTCTTCCTCTATGACTTCTAATACCGCCAAAGCAGCCCTGCATGCCAAGTGATTCCCGCCAAAAGTAGTGCCTAGCTGTCCATGGGTTCCCTTGTATTTAGGATGGATTAACACCCCACCAATAGGGAAACCATTCCCCATTCCTTTGGCCATAGGAATAAGGTCTGGTTGTATTCCGTGGTGTTGGAAGCCAAAAAAGGCCCCAGTCCTACCAAATCCAGATTGCACTTCATCTGCAATGAGTAGGACCCCTTGCTCTTGACAAAGGGCTTCAATGGTTTTAAAAAAGCGGGTCGTGGGTTGGTCTAAGCCACCTACCCCTTGGATGGATTCAATAATTAGGGCACAGACATCTCCTTTAGAGAGCACTTCTTTTAGCCTATCTTCATCATTGAGGGCTACAAAACTCACTTCGTGTCCTTTGTTTATAGGGGCTTGTATAGCAGGATTGTCAGTCACAGCAACTGCCGCTGAGGTACGTCCATGAAAACTGTTTTTAAAGGCCACCACTTTAGATTTTCCAGTGATGAATGAAGCCATTTTAAGGGCGTTTTCATTGGCTTCTGCTCCAGAGTTACACAAGAACAATTGGTAGTCTTCACAACCAGACAAGGCCCCTAATTTTTGAGCGTAAGCTTCTTGAATGGGATTTTGAATGGCGTTGCTATAAAAGGATATTTTGTCTAATTGGTCTTTTATGGCTTGGGTATAATGGGGGTGGCTATGGCCAATAGAAATAACCGCATGCCCCCCGTATAGGTCTAAATACTCTGACCCATTAATATCTGTTAATACGGCTCCTTTGGCACTCACAGGAGTTACATCATATAATGGATAGACATCAAAAAGCTTCATAATTGATCTTGTGTTATTTTACTAATGGCAGCAAAAGATTTTTGTATTCCTTGAATAAATGCAGCACTCAAACCGCAGTTTTCCATCTCGTTTAGTCCAGAAATAGTACAGCCCTGAGGTGTGGTTACTAAGTCTATTTCTGCTTCCGGATGGCTTTGATTTTCTTGTAAAAGGGTGGCAGCACCTAAGGCTGTTTGAACGACCATTTCTAAGGCGTCATGTGCTTCAAAACCAAGCTGAACGCCTCCTTGGGAATTGGCCCTGATGAGCCGCATCCAAAAGGCAATACCACTAGCGCCTATCACTGTGGCAGCCTGCATCTTTGTCTCCGGAATAGTCATGGTTTTTCCCATTCGGTCAAAAATAGCTTTGGCAATGGCAATTCTCTTTTCTCCCGCTTCGTTCGCACATAGACAAGTCATAGACGCTCCTACAGAAATAGCGGTATTGGGCATGGCCCTAACAATGAAATGATGGGCGCCAATAAGCGCTTCCATTTTTTGAATAGAAAAACCAGTAATGGTAGAGATCACCACATGTTTCTCCGTAAGAAATTCTTTAATCTCCTCTAAGATGACTTGGAACTGTCCAGGTTGTACTGCGAAAATTAGAATGTCTGAATGTTTCACTAGTTCCAAATTATCTGTGGTAAGTGTTACCTGACTAAACTGTTTAAACCCCTCTAGAGAAGCCGTATTTCTTTTAGATAAATACATGCTGGTAGCCCCGTCCGAATGCAAAATTCCTTTGGCAATGGATTGGCCTAAATTTCCCGCTCCTATAATTCCTATTTTCATAATCTCTATTTTACTCTTTTTCCTCCGTATAATTAGCGATGCATGTTCGGAGGAATTAATTAGCTATTTGTTTTTTAACTTTAACACTACTCGGCCTTAAATCAAAAGGGCGTTTATTATACCCTATTTGCTTCTAGCCTCACCAAAATCATTTTTAAAACCTATTGGCTTTTAGTTGTAATCCAAGTGTTTCTTCCCATCCGAAAATGAGGTTCATATTTTGTACCGCCTGCCCACTAGCACCTTTCAATAAATTATCAATGGCCACTGTAATGAGTAATTGATTTTCATGCTTGTGAAGGTGTATATGACATTGATTGGTATTGGTGACTTGCTTTAGATCTATAGGGAATTCAGAAAGATGGGTGTAAGGCGCCCCTTCATAATATGTTTTGTAGAGCGCTTTGGCTTCTTCAATAGCACCCTCATATTCCGTATAAAGGGTGGCAAAAATACCTCTAGAAAAAGCACCCCTGTTGGGTATAAAATAAAAAGGGGGCAATTCAGTCCTAGTGGCCACAGCGCTATCAGATACTACAGAAGTATTTTTTCCAACTGCTATTACTTCTTCGAACAGCTGTTCCCGAACCTCTCCCAAATGTTGGTGATTAAACGCTTTGTACCAAGAAAGGTTGTTGTTTCTCCAGCTATTGTGGGTGGTTTCTCCTGGTAGTACGCCTGCCCCTGTGCTTCCTGTAGTACCATTGATGTGCACAGGATGGCTCAATTTTTGGGCCTTTGCCAGAGGCAAAAGGGCCAACTGCAAAGCAGTGGCAAAACATCCAGGGTTGGCTATATAGTCTGCGTTTTCAATGGCAGATTTGTTTTTTTCTGGCAGTCCATAGACAAATGTTTTGCCCAAAAACATCGCATTCGCTTGCGCCCTGAAATCTGTGCTCAGGTCAATTATTTTGGTCGCCTCAGAAAAAGGATTTTTTTCTAAAAAATCTTTAGAATGTCCATGTCCTAAGCATAAAAACACTACATCAATAGTTGGGTCTACTCGGTCTGTAAAACACAAGCCTGTAGTGCCTAATAAATCTTCATGCGCTTTGTAAAGGGGTTCTCCCGCTTTGGTACGGCTATACACAAAGTTTATTTCTACTGCTGGGTGGTGTATGAGCAACCTAATGAGTTCACCGCCTGTATATCCTGAACCACCAATAATACCAATTTGAATCATATCTTTTTTATTTTTCGAACCCCCTCAGGAGATTCATTTTCAATTCACACCTCATTCCTTTTGCATGGACATAGGGGTATCTTTGCATTAATGCAAGTGCTATTTAAAATCGTTTACATGCTTGTAAATACGTCCTGTATTAGACAAAATCTTAATAAAGCCTTTTGCGTCTTGCGCAGACCAAGCATTGTTTTCTTCTCCATAGGTGCCAAAACCAGCCCCCATTAAGTCGTTTTCAGAAGCAATTCCATCTAGGGTAAATCTATAGGGGTGAAGGCTTACAAATACGGTTCCATTGACGGTCTTTTGACTGTCTGTTAAAAACGCTTCCGTATTTCTGAGTACAGGGTCTAAATACTGCCCCTCGTGTAGCAGCATGCCATATAGGCTAGCCAGACTGTCTTTTTGGTGTAATTGCCATTTGCTCAAGCAGTGTTTTTCAAGGAGCTCATGGGCTTTAATGGTCATGAGCGCAGCAGCAGCTTCAAAACCCACACGTCCTTTAATACCAATGATGGTATCTCCTACATGAATATCTCTTCCAATGGCATATGCCGATGCTATTTTTTCTAGTTTTTGAATTTGAGACACCGGATCTCCTAATGTACCGTCTATGCCAATCAGTTCTCCTTTCTCAAAAAGTAGCGCTATGGTTTTTGGTGCTGTTGCTACTAATGGAGAGGGGTAGGCAGACGCAGGCAAAGGATCTTTGGACCCCAAGGTTTCTACACCCCCTACTGAAGTACCCCAAAGCCCCTTGTTAATAGAGTATTTTGCCTTTTCCCATGAATAGGATATGCCTTTATTGTTTAGGTAGTCTATTTCTTGTTCTCTACTGAGTTGTAGGTCTCTAATAGGCGTGATGATTTCAATTTCAGGGGCTAAGACAGAGAAAATAAGGTCAAATCGTACTTGGTCGTTTCCTGCTCCTGTACTTCCATGAGCAATGTGACTGGCGCCAACTTCTTTTGCGTAAGCAATGAGTTCTAGGGCTTGGACAATCCTTTCTGCGCTTACAGAGAGCGGATAGGTGTTATTTTTTAATACATTTCCAAAGATGAGGTATTTCACTACTTTTTGATAAAAAATCTCCACCCCGTCTATGGCTTTAAAGGTATGAACCCCTAATGCGCTGGCTTTTTTTTCCATTTCTTGAAGGTCCGAGGTTTTAAACCCTCCGGTATTTACCGTGACTGCATGAACTTCAAAACCCATGTCTTCACTTAAGTATTTGGCACAATAAGAGGTATCTAAACCACCACTGTATGCTAAAACTAATTTTTTCATTTCTTTGATTTTTTGACAGTAGGCTTACTACTGGTATTATTTTTTCTTAAAAACAACTGCTCTTTAATGCTTTTTAGACGTTGAAAGGCTTTGGTGTTAAGTGGCTTCTTTTTTATTTTATGCTCATAAAGCATGCCTGTACAAAGACACATTTTTTGATCTGTCCTGGTGAGCACATCAAAATTCTTACAGGTTTGGCAGCCTTTCCAAAACTCAGGGTCCGTGGTGAGTTCAGAGAAAGTAACAGGCTTGTACCCCAATTCATAATTGATTTTCATTACTGCAAGACCTGTCGTAATTCCAAAGATTTTAGCTTCAGGAAATTTTTGTAATGACAGTTCCAATACTGCTTTTTTAATTTTCTTAGCCAGCCCTTGTTTTCTGTAATCAGGATGCACAATAAGGCCTGAATTGGCTACAAATTTTTCATGTCCCCAAACTTCTATATAGCAGAAGCCAGCAAAATTCTCACCGTCAAGCGCAATAATAGCGTTGCTGTTCTGGAGTTTTCTTTGAATGTATTCAGTACTTCGCTTGGCTATTCCGGTGCCTCGGACCAAAGCAGAAGCAGCAATAGTGTCGCAAATAATTGGCGCGTACTTAAAATGAGACGCGTTGGCCATTGTAATTTTCATGGACAATTAATAAAAAAATAATTAATAAGGATAAATGATCACGCTAGGGGGGAACTGGACGCACCTAATTCCAAAAAAAAGAACACCCTTACGGGCGGCGGCGCCTAGGGGCAGTCACAGTACTATTCACGCGAGTCGTTGGGTAAACTGCATGGAAACCAACAGAAAAAGAAGCTGTTGGAGGTAAAAATGTGTATGTGGTGCTGTTAATCACATTTCAAATGTATATAAAAAAATGAAACGTTTACTTTTAAAGGTAAGTTTCACCCCTTTAATGAAACATTTTTAACAGATTCCTGTCTGGAGCTTGTTATTTTAACAATTTCACGAATTAAAAAGCCAAAAACCACGAAGTATTCAATGAAAATGATCCACAAATTTTCCTTAAAATTGGGATTGGCATAGGTAAAATAACTCAAAAACACCATGGCACTCCATAAATACATATACCTAAATGGGGTATAAATGGCCAAGGCAACACCAAAGCAAAGGTACCAAGGGTGAACAGTCGTAGCTACAAACAAATGGCCGGTAAACATCAAAAGCATGGCGCTTATGGAAATCTTTAATACCCTCGGGTAGTCTTGAAAATTTGGACGATACAGGTTTTTTAATCCTTTGGTAATAGAAGGATAGGGTGTGTTTTTTAAGCCAGCTATTTTTTTCCATTGCCATATAAAAACACCTATGGCCACCCCCACAATTAAAAATGGCAACACTTTCCCATAGGTCAAAATAGTCCTATAGGCACTATGACCATATTCCATAGAAATAGATTTCACCAAATTGTAAAAGGACGCATTAAATTCAAAATTGTTAAACCACAAGCCTATGGTTTCTGAATAAGAACTCCAGAAACCTTCCTCCAAAAGTGGTCCCCAGAAAAGTCCGCAAAAAACCAATATCCAAGCGCCTAAATGGAGGAATCTTTTTACGCCCAAAGGCCACAGTAAAAACGGAATAAATAAGATGGGGATTAATTTAGTCATAATGGATAAGGCCAATAACAATCCACAGACAAACAACCAAGCCGCTGTACTTAATGTATAACTAGTTTTAAAGTCCTCAGCGCTAGAGCGATTCGGTTTTAGCATAGATAAAAAGCACCCCTCCTTTTTACGCACTACAGATGGGTTGTTTTGACACTCAAATACTTTTACTAATGCCCAAATAGCGGCAAGGAAAAAAGCAATCATAACACCCTCTAAGTGTAAATTACCACTGAGTTCAAGAATGACTAAAGGATTTAAAAAATAATAGAAGGATTTCCAGATGGGTGCTTTAAAATACTCGAGTAAACGCGTCGCAAAAAGCATAACAAGGAGGTCTGCAGTCAATACAACTAACTTAAAAACAAGCACAGATGCTCCTATGGATTTACCTCCTATATAGGCTGCAAGGCCATAGATGTACTGACTTACTGGCGGGTAATTGGAATAGTGCTTTTGGCTCAAATC
>TARA_B110000977_G_scaffold70351_1_pt1 | contig 19433 bp, 15 predicted proteins | sample TARA_B110000977 | Tara Oceans TARA_B110000977 (sample SAMEA4397798) | marine metagenome | biome: Polar Biome; feature: [SRF] surface water layer (ENVO:00010504); material: water (ENVO:00002006), including particulate matter (ENVO:01000060) such as... | depth 5 m | reverse complement strand
GGGGGGGGGGGGAAGCACGCCGCGGACGGGAACATTCCAATCGAACGGTGGATTACGTGCATGGAGGATTTGGCGGGGTAATGGGGAGCGAGGGTGTAGAAAGAAAAATGTTTTAAATCTCATGCAAAATGCAATTACATCGCTCGTGCACTCTCTTCTTTGTGACCTATTTCGATCGTCAGACATCTACGCACAGACTCGACCAGAATTTCATCTTACTCCTCATTCTCATCTTACTTCTTGAACTGCGGGTGGAGAGGAGAGGGGTTAGCCGCGTGGTGGGCGAAGGATTTAGTCAGATGCGCGTAAATGGATTGTTGCGGTTTCAGAAAATGCGATCGTCTTAACCCTCTTATCGCCACGGTGGGTAGTCTAGATTTAGACTAGTACTGTTATAGGGTGTCGCAGGCACTCTTAGGTGTCTTCTCACTACGTGTACGTACCAGGCCGGTGAAGGTGCCCATGACCGCTCCGTATCCGAGGCCGACCGCGACGGCGCCGACGCGCACGAACTGATATGGAAGAAACGAGACGGGACGGAGGTCAGTGGGAGTCGAAGGGAGGTGGTGTGTGACGCGTGGAACCCTGCGTTTGAGATTAGGGTTGACCAGAAACTACGGCATCGACGAGGCGAAGGCGTTCGATGGGCTCTTCCGAGGTCCAGTATCGAGACGCTGTGTCAAGCCCAGACACCTCCTTGAAGGGGCACGAGTTGCTTCTCTCCGATCGCAGCGTGAGATATTTCCCGAGACGCGGGTGCGCGCCCTACGCGGTGTGAGCGTACCGTGGCTAAAGAGCTTTTGCCCCCATAGGGTCCCGCCGACATGTTTGCGTCCGATGTCCGGTGCTGCGCTGAGACCTTTGGAGGGGCAGTGGGAGATCAACTCTCCTCAACCTCCAAAGTCCAATCACAAGATGAGGTGTTCGATGGTTTTGGGCACATATTTTCCAGACTGCTCTCCCATTGCTTGAGTTATTAGACCATCAAAAGGGACAAGCGAGGTGCTGCGTGCAGCGCGCTGGTTCAAAAAGTTTTCACTGACACTCCCATCGTTCGCTCCAAGACCGTCGCGCCACATCACCACGCACGAGCGCACGCTTGCACTGCTCGACCTGCCGGTCGACTCGGTCGTTTCAAACGTCGCGCGAAGCGAAGTCAGTCGGTGGCCGAGGTTCGCACACGCAACAACAACGATGTGGAGTATCGCTTCGAACGTCGGGCGCGTAGGCACCGTCGTCGGTCCCCGCGTGGCAATCCGTAAGGCCCAGACAGTGGTCGCCACCGCCATGTGTGTCCCACGGGCGAGCGCCGGTACCCCTGGCGGTGAAGCCTCAGGGCGAATCGCGCGCTTCGCCCACGGCGTCGCGTCGCGCGTCAACCCGATCGCGGCGTCTGGCGCGAAGCGCGTGCCAAGAGTGACCATCCCCGACGCTGGCGCGCGACGCGGCGCCGCGGCGAGGGCTGCTGAGGGTGGAGGGGGAGGTGGGTCAGGCAACGCCGGATCCGGTAGTGGAGGTACCGGCGGCAACGGAGGGAGCGGAGGATCCGGTGGCTCCGGTGGTAACTCCGGCAACGGCGTCTGGGGTATGTACCTGCGTTCGCTTGAAAGCAATCCGCTCGCGACGAAGTGCTTCACGAGCGGAATTTTGAACTCCTTCGGCGACCTGTTCGCGCAGTTCATGTTCGAGAACGCAGCTGAGAAGGGGTGTGATTGGCGCAGGACCGGGGTGTTTACGTTGCTAGGCGCGTTTCTCGTCGGACCGGCGCTTCATTTCTGGTACGGCTCGCTTAATAAAATTGTCGCCGTGATGGGCGTGACTGGAACTGCTAGTGCTACTGCCTCCCTCGCGTTGGACCAGCTCGTGTTCGCCCCCGCATTCTTAGCTGTTTTCATCGCGTCGCTGTTCACCATCGAAGGCAACGCCGCAGCGGTGGTGCCGAAACTGAAACAGGACTGGGTACAGACCGTACAGACGAATTGGAAAATCTGGGTCCCGTTTCAGTTTTTGAACTTTCGGTTCGTGCCGGTGAATCTTCAGGTTGGGGCGGCGAACATAATCGCCCTAATGTGGAACACGTACATGTCGTGGGTCACGCATTTGGAAGTCGTGCCGGTGGTGGAGGAGAAAGGAAAGGGGAAGATATGAAAAGTTCTTAACGTGTTGACTCGCTTTGTGAATGACATCGTTCATACATTTGAAACTTTCATCTCATGACTATTGTTATCGTTCTACTTCACTACACACCACCAACCCTACGCCGTGCTTCCCGAGCAGCTGGACCCCGCACCCGCGGTACACCCGAAGCAGTGGTTGTCCACCGCGAGCGGTTTCCCGATCAGCTCGTCTAACGAGGTCAAGTCAAACACGGACAAGCCTTTTTTATCAGAAGAGTTTTTTTTCTCCTCAGATGTCTTGCTTCCCGCAAAACCACCGGGCATTGGCATATCAAGCTGTTGGTTGAAGTCGCAGTCGAACACCCGTCCGTCCCACGAAACAGACACTAAATCGCGACACATCACCCCCTCCGCAGCAGCGGGGTTGAAGTTATCCACTAACAATTGCATGTACTCTTCCATCTTTCCCTCGCGGTGGAGGAAATCAGCGAACCGCTTCACCGGCAAGTTGGTCAACGTCAACAACCTGGTGAACTCAATCCCGTACGTATCCCCGAGCTCGCTCCTGTACGCCTCTGTTAACGCCTCCTCAGACGGGGGCAGAAACGCCCCACCGGGGTTGTACATCAAGTCTAGCTCTAAACCGCTTCCCTCAACGCCGTACCCGACTGCATTCAAATCCTTCAGCGCGCGGATAGACCTTTCAAACACACCCACGCCCCGCTGTTTATCCGTGTTTTCTTCACTGTAACACGGAAGGCTTGCTACTACTTTTACTTTATTCTCGGCTAAAAACTCACACAGGTCCTCTTGCCCGGGTTCGTACAACACAGTCAAATTACACCGGTCGATTACTTGTACGTTTCGCTTTCTTGCCGCTAACACTAACGGCCGGAACTGTTGCATCAGCTCGGGCGCGCCGCCGGTGATGTCCAGGATCTTTATGGAGTCTTTCGAGTTGTCTAGTAAGTCGATGACCTTGTTTGCTACTTCAGCTGACATCACCTCTTCTGTGCGCAATGGGCTCGATTCCACGTGGCAGTGCGAACACGCTTGGTTGCAGAACAGCCCGATGTTGATTTGAAGAATCGCGGTCGGCTTGCGTGTCATGGCAGAAACTCCTTTGTCATTGCAAAAGTCCCCAAACTCTGGGACGTTCATGCCCGTTAATGCCCGCCGTCTCCTTGCGCGTTCCTCCCGGGTCAACGCGGCTTGGCCCTCGGTCTCTAATCTGTCGCGTGCAATTATAAACTCCTCATCCGTCTCCATCTCGCGCAAGGTTTCGGGGATCAAACTTCCCAAAGGCTCGGCGGCGCGGGTTTTAATGGACGTCCGAAGAGCGTTGCCGCGGCTCGTTCTGTTGACGCGAAGAGCGGCGACGCGAGGCACCGCGACGACGGGGGCCACGGCGTGCATCTGGACGACCCGTACAACCCAGAGGGGCAAACAACGGTTGGCCAGGCGTGGACCTGCCCGTTCGAGTGTGACGTCGTATGACCTCGTGAAAAACACGTGGCGTTCGCGGCTTCGTTTTCACTTTTACCAGACTTCGAAATTTTGGCAGGAGCTGATGAAGGAGTTACCGTAGACAGACACAGTACGCGCGCGCGGCTCGAGGGGCGAGCGCGAGCGCATTCCTCGTGGACTGGGGCTAGTGGACACTCGCGTCGCGTGTACCTCGGTCACCCGCGTCGTCGCACCATGGCGGGAAGCATGACACTCGCGGACTTGAAAGGAAGAAGAGGCCGTGGTCGAGGGAGAGGAAGTAAAGCAGCGAGAGGAGGCAGAGGTGGTGTCAGAGGAGGCGCAGGGAAGCGAAAAGCAAACGATGATGCTCCCGGTGCTACCACATTTCAGGGCGGTTCAAGGTACGTGCGCAGGTGTTCCTTATGTGACGGTCGGATCCTTCAGGGTCAGATCCTGAAGGGTGCCAACATTAGAAATCTACCGAAATCTACCGAAATCCACCGACGTTTCTGACGTTCTCCCTCCATACCTATCCAAAACACCACACCCGCAGGCGCATCCAGTCCCCTCCTTCTGTGAATCCCTGGACCATGGCCTCTTGCGACACTGTGCCTGAAGGGCAGGTGCGCCAAGTGGACCAGCATTTGGTGGCGGAGTCCTGGGCTGATAAACAGACGAAACTCATAGACGACTCCGCGAAAGCGCAGCGGAGAGCCGAGTTAGCGGCGGAGGCAGACAAAAGGGCTGCTGCTGAGGAAGCGAAGGCGCGGAGAAGAGAGAGGGAGGAGTTTATCGAGCTGAGCAGCGATGACGAGGAGGAGCAAGGTGAGCGCATGGAAAGTAAAGATGTTTCGAAACCGAACCCGGAACGTTCCACGGCTTCTGAGAAGGGCAAGGAAAACACCGAAGCTCTCGGTCCCGAGCTTGCGGAGCTCGCGGCGCGGCGGCGCGAGCAGTACGAAGCGCAGATGCGAAAAAGTAACAATTCGTCAGGGACGGGTAGCCAAATGACTACTGGAGGTCACCTCGGCGGCGTGTCAGGTACTACGGGCACGAGTGGTTCGCGCTACGGCCGTTCCTCTAATCCTTTGTTGGACCCTCCTCGGTACGAGCCGAGCTCGGTGCCGAGCGCGAGCGATTTGCGTCTCTCCATCCACGACGAGCGTTGCGAGATTCGCGACGCGTCCCTTGGCTGGTACCCGTGCACCACGTGTCTCGACACGGGCAACGGAGGGTGTACGCTTATCGGGAAAAACCTCGCGCTGAGGATGGGCTTGTGCGACGCGTTTGGGACCCCCACGGGTGGGAGTTTGGGGTTCGTCGAGGTCAGAGGCGTCGTCGCCGGCGCGAGCGAAAGAATTTCCAAAATTCGCATCACGTACAGAATCAAAGGGAAGGTGATGAACATCGTGGGCGGGATCACGAACGCGCAACTTGGGTGCGATTTATTAGTCTCGCGAAGCGATATCGCCGCGTTTGAGTTGGACGGGTACACGCTCTCGGCGAGATAGAGAATATATTTTTTGAATGAACACAAGTAGCTACTATGGATCGTTGACATTAAAACTGCCTCTGTTGCTGTTGCTGTTGTTGTTGCTGCTGTCCCTGCTGCTGCTGTCCCTGCCGTCCTTGGCTCCCCGCTCTCTGCCACTGCGCCGTATTTTGTTTGTTCGGAGTTCCTTTGTATCCGAACTGCTCGAACTGCGTTCCTGGTTGTCCCTGCGACGGCCGCGTCGGCGCCGGAGGCGTGAACATCTCATGAGGTGGCTGTTCACCTTTGTATTTTGCGATGCCGTTTTCAATCGCTTTCCACACCTTTTCCTTGTGGTTCCGCATGAACAAATTCTCGCGAAGGACTGTGAATTTGCCATCTTGCTGCGCCTTATCCAAGGCGGCGTAGGATGGGGGCGGTCTTCGGGCGAGCCCTTCAAGAAGTCGGTCCGGTACGATCGTGAACCCGTGGATTGTTTTGCCGGTTTTGCTCCCCTGCTTCCGCGCCATCGCCTCCCTCGCGTCACGAAGGGATTCAAACAGAAAGTCGTACCGCTCTTCGTCCACCGGGTCGTTTTGGGCGTCCTCGGGGGCGAACACATCACGCTCAGGTTCGGAATCGGGCCCGGTGTTTTGTGTTCTGTTTCCGCTGTCGTTGCGAGTGACGTGGTTGGTTGCGCCGCCGAGGCCGACAGAAGTCGTTGGGACTTCCCTCCGAGCCGCAGAGTGGTTCCGCTCGTTTTGCTCGCCGCGTCGGTACGCCGCCGTTTTGTCATCCAGCTTGAACGCCAACTTTACCGGCGATCGTCCCGAGAACAACTCGTTGCACTTCATTTGGTCCGCGTGCACGGAGTGCGTTAGCGTGGAGAACATACCTTTGTCGCTCCGGAAGCTCTCTTCGAAGAAGAACCCCTGTAACACCAACGACCGTAACAATCTCGGAACGTCGGTGGATTTCAGGTTTGTGTTTTTGGACTCGCCGAAACCGTCGAGCTTATCGTACCCCCGCTTCGTGACCTCCTTCGCCTTTGAGCCCTTGAACGCATCCGCCAGTATGCTCATGGAACACGAAGGGCCGCGTCTGTTACCAGAAGGAGACGTTCCAATCAAAAGCCGTGCCGCGGAACACGCCGCGCGCGTAACGTCTCTCGTCTCAAACATCGCGCCTCCATTTTTCTCAACGCACACGTCGCACTTACCCTTGCACATCTTCTCGTCGAACGTCTCGTTGAAGTGCCCCAATAATAGCGTACGGCGGCAAACGCTAACATTCTCGCAGTATCCCACCAGCGAATGCAGCGCGGAGATGTTGCTCTCGAGCTGCGCGCGAGGCGCGCCGTCTTTCTTAGCCGAATCCGTCAGCATCGCCTTCGCCTTTTGCGCGTCGCCGTATGAGTAAAACAAAGTACAGTGCGAGTGCGCGCCGTCTCTTCCGGCTCGTCCAGATTCCTGGTGGTACGCTTCCAGCGATTTCGGAATCGAGTGGTGAAACACAAACCGCACGTCGGGTTTGTTGATTCCCATCCCGAACGCGACGGTGGCGCAGATAATGGGAACCTTCCCGTCGCTCCACTTTTGCTGGTTCGATTCTTTTTCGGTAGCGTCGATGCCGGCGTGGTAGGGGAGGGCGAACAGCTCTCTGCTACCAGGAGGCTTCTTGAATCGCCGCTTATCCCGGGCCATCAACGAGTTCAGCTTCTCAGCGATGGTTTCACAGTCTTTTTGGCTAAAGCAATAGACTATGCCTGAAGATACCCTTCCCTGCCTCCCAACATGCCGCTCCGCGATTTCGGTCAACATATCGTCCACCACGTTCTTGCCTTTGTGCCGCACGTCGTACATGATGTTTGTTCTGTTGAAGCTCTGGAAGAACCTCGTACATTCCCGTAACCCTAGTTGCCTCACGCAGTCGTCCTGAACCCGCTTCGTAGCAGTAGCCGTCAAGCCAATCACCGGTACGTCCGGGAACTTGTTTTTCAAAATCCGAAGCGCTTTGTAATCCTTGCGGAAGTCGTGGCCCCAAGAAGATATGCAGTGCACCTCGTCGATGACGATTCGCGAAAGCATGCCCCTTCCGTGGAGCCGTTCAAGTGCTGACATCAACTTACCAGAACGAGCGACTTTTTCAGGAGTGAGGTATAATAGCTTTAATTCCGGCGCAGGCGTCCTGTAAAGCTTGTCGTACGTCTCGTTCTGCTGCTGCTGCCCTTCCGTTTCGGCGCTTCCTAAAACAGCCGCCGGAATGTTCATCTCGTGAAGGTGGTGAAGCTGGTCCTGGATCAACGAAACCAGCGGCGATACTACTACGGTCAAGCCGTCTCCAATCAGCGCCGGCAGCTGATAGCACAGACTCTTGCCCCCCCCCGTGGGCATCAGCACCAAACAGTCGTTCCCGGATAAAGTGCAGTTGATCGTGGCGAGCTGCATGCCGCGAAAATCCCGCGCGTTGAACGTGTTTTTCAACTCGCCGCGTAAACTTTGCGACCAGGGGAACGTTTCGGTGTTCCACATTTTGATCGCATTGTCCACGAACTGGCACTCCACGTCGGGAATTGAAGCCGCGGCGTCACCTGGGGCGGGGCGGTCGTTGTACACGCGCTCGCTGGTGTCGTTGAAATTAGCGTTGAAAGGAAGGTTGTTGTTTTCAAAGGGACCTCCACCCGAGTTTTCAAACCGGTCGCCGCCGACGAACCTGTCGCCGTCGAACCCGCCGCCAAACTCCCCTCCGTTCGGGGGAAACGACATATTACCGTTCATGCCGTTCATCGTGTTCGGTGCTTGATACGTGCTGTTATTAATCGCCTGGGTTTGATACGCAAGTGTGTTGTGCGTTTGTTGTCCGTGAGGTGCTCCACTGGGAGGCGCTCCGGACGTATGCATGCCAGACGGATTCATCCCTCCATTCGCGTAACTGACAATCTCCTCCCCCTCCTTCCTCTGTTGTTCCAGCACTTTGCGCTCCTTGTTGCTCATCACCACGTCCTCGTCGGAAAGGTGGAACTCTATGTCGATTAAGACTTCCCGTAGCTGGGTTAAGTGCTGCGTAAGTTGCGAACACTGGCGCAAAGACGTGCCGTGCTCACACCGCCAATCGAGACCCGAGCCGTCGAGCGGAGGCGCAGACGCAATTGATGCAGGCGCTGTCTGTGCATTCGGCGCTGCTGTTTGATTTGCCGGTGCTGATTGAGGTGCCGCCCCCTGTGCCATCGGCGGCAAAGAGCTTTGCCTTTGTTTCACCAGCGCATCCACGTCAATGTCGATGAACAAATCGTCGTCGAACTCGTCCACCACCAGCGAGCGCGCCGGAGGTGACGCGCATCTGTTTTCCCCACGAACAAAACTCGGCTCATTCTCAATAAGCGGTGCCAGTGATTTGCGTTTCAAACGGGAGGCTTCGGGAGGCTTTTGCGTAGTACTCGTGGGTCTGGATGCCGTGCTATTATTGTTCTCGTTTGACCCCTTGCCGTTCCCTCCGGAAGGCGGCAACTCACCGCGAAACACAGATGCCTGAGGTTTTGGATTCACATCGAAACCATCAACACGATTTCCACCACCGGACCCGCCGAAGGGTTGGCCAAAGGTTTGAGGCGCTTTAATGGTCGGAATAGGACGCCTTAAAAACGCCAAGCCCGCCAGCGCACTGCGGTCCACCACGCGCGCGGGGGTGAAGATGGGTGCGACGGAACTGGAGGCGCCGGAGCCACGGTGAGGGTTGCCCTCGCAGTACACGAACCCAGATTCAGGTTCACCCATGACGCCGGTCACGTATCTGTCTGTCTATCTATCTATCGTGCGCCACGTTCGGGCTCGACGACCGTGGCGGTAAACACACGCGCTTTCGCTAAATTACTGTGCAATGGACATGGAGGCTAGGCTGGTGATGCCACGCGACGTGTGGGGTGCCTCGTTTCTGACGATGTTTGGTTTGAATCAAAGCAAGTGCCTTGTTTCGGCTCGAGACGTTGAACTATTTTTCTAGTCGATCTCGTAAGGACAAACAGTCTGAACAGTCTCACTGAGGAACGATTTACACACAGAATCGCGACTAATTTCTCAAGCCGCGGCCTCCCTCGCCACACCACGGCGCGCACCGCACGCGACGCGCCACCATGGGCGACTCGTTGTTCCCCGTGTACAACAACTTCTTCATCGGGAACTACCAAGTCGCGATCAACGAAGGGTACGACTTGACTGGTTTGAGCGAGGCGGATGCTTTGGAACGCGATTGCTACGTGTACCGGTCGCAAATCGCGCTGGGAAACCACCAGCTCGTGCTTGATGAGATCCCGGAGGACGGCCCTAGTGCGTTGAGAGCCGTGCGGCTGTTCGCGACGTACAAGAGCAGAGAACTGGAGCGAGAGCAGTGCGTGGCGACGGTACACGAGTGGCTTAGCGACCCTTCCCTCGCCGCGAACGCCACGGTGCAATTAATCTCAGCCCTGATCTTCGCGGATCAGGGAAACGAAATAGAAGCCATGAAGTGCTGCCATACCGCGTTGTCGTTAGAGCTGATGAGCTTGATGATCTATTTACTCGTCAACATGGACAGGCCTGAATTGGCGGACAAGCACTTACGCATGATGCAAGCCGCGGACGATGACGCCACCCTAACGCAACTAGCCTCAGCGTGGGTCAACATAAAACTCGGAGGATCGAAAACGCAAGACGCGTTTTACGTGTACCAGGAGCTCGGGGATAAGTACGCCTGGACCTCGAAGCTGTACAACGGCGCGGCGGTGTGCCAGATGGCAATGGGCCGGTACGATGACGCAGAGAAGGACTTGGTGGAAGCCATCAACAAAGATTCCAAAGACCCGGATACGCTACAGAACTTAGCGGTTTGCGCGTTGCATTTGGGGAAACCCACGACTCGGTTCGTCAATCAACTAAAGACGCTTGCGCCGAAACCGGCGGCGATTTCCATTTTGGAGGAGTTTGAAAAGAACTTCGACGCCGCGAACGCGCAGTATGCCACAGCGTAGGGTGTGATGTACCATTGTCAGGGTGTAGAGAGAGGTGCGTAGCTTGTAACGGAGCGAAGAATTCCCTAATAATATTATTGCTCACTTCATTTTTTCAACTTCACTCTTTCTTGCGCAATGGGGTTTCGGAGGTGAATGGGGGACGGTGTTTCGAGTGACCCCGGGGTGCCCCAGGCCAGGGCTCCGCCCCGACGCGCGCTGGAATACATGCTTGAATCCGAGCGAAGCTTGTCGAACCCGCACGTCGCTGCGTTCGTATCGGACATAGCACTCCTGGACAAGTTCCGACACGACCCGAACTTTTCCCATTGGGCGAAAAAGAGTAACTTTCGCAAGGAGGTCACCGAGGCGCAAGGCGCGCTTGGGCAGATTATTCGGTGTATTCCTATGGACGAGCGGATTCATGGTAATGTCGACAGTATCTCACCTTCTACCAGCTCACCGGATCACGGCGAGGGGTTGGTCTTCGTGGATTTGTGCGCGGGACGGGGCATGCTTTCGATTGTGCTGGCGAATAGATTTCCGAAATCAAAAGTGCTGATGGTAGACGCCGATCCCAAAATAAAGCTCCCGCACTTAGCATCCTTGCCCACGGTTACGCACCACTTGCTTGATATTTTAAGCGACGACATGTCTGAGTTAATACACCAAGCAGTTAAAGAGTCAAAACGAGCAACAATAATCGTGGGCATACACCTTTGTGGCGACTTATCGCGGCGCACTATTGATTTGTTCAAAACTTCAAACGCGCACGCGTTGATTTTGTCGCCGTGCTGCCTCCCCCGCCGACGCAGACACGACGTCTTCGGGTTCCACGTCGTTGACCAGGCACGCAAAATGAAATTAAACTCGCACCAGCTGTGGTGCCACGCCCTGTATGGGTTGTTACCCTCAACTGATGTGAAACGCTTCGCAGTGAACATGCAAATCGACGACGACGTGGAAGGGCCGTTTCGCACGTTTTTAATCGCGAGGAAAAGAGTTGAAAAGAATGAGGTTTGCGCGCCGTGCGATGAGGTGACTAATTGCTCAGTGGCCGGTGCGTTTGGGAAGTTGGATTTAGAGGGGAAGCGGGGTGTGGTGGCTGGGACAAAAGCCAGCCACTGGCGAGTAGTGGGGCCGAAAGTTTAGTTAAATAGGGTGTGAAATAGCATGTGTAGTCTTTTATTTCTCAGTTTTCGTTCATCGTTCATCCCGAAAAGTTCTCTAGGTGACCTTCGTCTCCAGTCGTGGCTGCGCGTCTGAGGGAACCACGACCCACCACCATGGCTGACCTCCCCGCCCCCGGTGCCCCCGGGCAGTTCTCGTTCGTTAAGAGAGAGGACCGCTCCGCGAGCGACGGGTCGGGGAACATGGCTGGGGCGTTCGCGCGCAAGGCGCTTCGAGACGAGTTTTCCAAATCCGATGGCACGCTCTCTTCGGATTCCGAATCCGTGCTCTCCGGCGAGTGCATTTACCTCCCGGAATTCCACTGCGACAAGGGGGATTTCACGCTGTTAGCGGGGCTGGCGAAGGACATGGAGACCCACGAAGCAATAGGCGGCGAGGGAGACGGTACCGGCGGGATGATCAACTGGAGCAAACACTTGAAACACGAAAACCCGAGTTTCTCAACGACGTTCAAGAAGATTGTAAAAGAGCTGTCGGAGTACTTCGACGTGGAAGTGTACGCGACTCGTTTGAATTTTTACCGCGATGGGACGGATTGGAAGCCGTTCCATCACGACTCGCACGCGTATGGGGGGCGAGAGCAGAGGGAGGACTTTACGATGGGTTCAAGTTTTGGGGCCGAGCGCGAGCTCGCGTTTCTGCACGAACAAAGCGGGTCGCAATTTTCGTTTCCCCAAAACAACGGCGACGTGTTCGCGTTCACCACCGAGGTGAACAAACGGTTCAAACACGGCGTGCCGAAGTTAGTGAAAGGCGGGCATAACGGGCCCCGGTTCTCTATCATCGCATGGGGTAGACGACGCACGTTGAACCCGCGCAACGGCGGGACGGTTTCTTGTGACGGTGGTGAGAGCGTTCAAGAAGCGCGGGCGCGGTTGTTGACACACGACGACGGAAACGAAAGTAACTCTTCAAACTCGTACGCCTCTTCGTCCAGTCCAGGAAATAAAGAGGATCAAAACGAGCTCGCGATGGGCTCGTGTGAAGTGAGCACGTTGATTCGCGCGTTTCTAAGCGAACGAGCGGAGGCTGTTAAACGCGAACAAAACACAAACGCGAACACCTTTTCGAAAAATAGCAACAGGCTAGGCGGTGGGCTCGGCAAGCGACGCGTACTTGCGAGGGACGTTGCCGCCGCGTCCAGGGCAATGCTGGTTCCGCCCGGGACGCCGCCGCCTGAGACCAGGGGTAGCGTGCCGTTAGTGAGCACGACACGTGCAGCACTTGGCGAAGGTGTTTTTTTGAAACTGCGAGAAGCGGCTCGAGCGTTTCAGCGCGGGGAACTTGGCGCGGGTGAAATAATTAAAATCGCGAAAGACGCCGGCGGCGTGGCGGGTGTCAACGCGCTCGAAGCGTTGGTCAAGCACCTCCCCGACACGCAAAAAAAAACGGAACTTAGCACCGCGATCGCAACCGCGCGCGTCAAGGGGCTGGAGATCAACGAGTAGTGAGAACGAGTAGTGATATTGTAGACAACTAGCATTATATTTGAGACAATACGTAGTACTTATCACAAAGAAAAATGCCCTCAACTCCATACTTAATCGGAATCCTTCAGTAACGACGGCCAGCGTTCCGAGGAGTTCGCGGAGAGCAGAATCTGCAGTTCCGTGCCTTGTTCCACGAGGCACCACGTGCTTTCGTCGCCGTGCACGGTTCCGGCGAGCGTTCCGTCGATGATTGTTTCGCCGAAAACCTCGACTTTCAGAGTTGTAGCGCCGAAGGAAACCTTCAGATCTTTCTTCGTCGCGGGCTTCTGCATTTCAATCCGCACGATGATCTCGTCATCCTTCATCTCCCACTTCCATTTCGTGTCACCTGAGCCGCCGTCCACTTCGCCCATGTCGGGAGGAGGGCCTTGGGGAGGACCGCCCATGCCGCCCATGCCTCCCATCATGCCCTCCATGCCTCCCATGCCGCCCATACCGCCAGCACCGCCGCCCATCATCTTCATCAAAGCTTCCATGTCCATCCCGGGCGGCATTCCACCAGGGTCGCCCCCGGCGTCGTCGCCAGGGGGTCCCCCAGCGCCGCCGCCCCCCATGCCACCCATCATCTTCTGGAGCTCGGCCATGTCCAGGCCGGAAAGGTCGTCCTGTGGGGAGAGAGGGGAGGGGTTAGGTGCTGTCGATGAGGGGCGATGTCGGTGAAAGCTTTGAGTGCGAGCATACATGCTGGGACTCGTAAGATGGTGAACTATGCCTGAGGACGATGTCGTTTCGCCTGCGATCGTCCCGAGATCGGCCGATTGATTTGATTAATCCCCAGATCTAGATCTTATTCCGGATGACGGGCGTACCTTTGCATCGCCGTTGGAATCCGCGGTGGAGGCTTCGTCCACGTCTTCCAGGGGAGGGAGGTCATCCTCGATTTCTTCGATCTTAGGGCCCATGTTTGTGGGTGTGTGCGGGGCGTGTGATAGTGGCAAGGCACAGATCGGTGGCGGCGGAGTAGTTAAAAAAGTTGCAGATTTTTTCGTTCTCTTTTTCTCTCCACTGACTTGGCACTTATCAGTTGGCACACTTCACAGCGTCCCCAACTCCTGGACGCCACAACGAACTGCACGAATGAAGCGGACCCCAGAAGTATGGTGTCCGAGACTCGCGCACAGAACAGGAAGAGCGTGCTTTTGGATGCTCACGTGGGCGAGGCCATCCCGGGCCTTCCCGATCATGTCGTAGTCGAGAACGTTTTAAATCTTCTACCAGATCCCACTACTCTCGCGAAACTCAAAGCCATGAATCGTGCGATACGCGACGCGGTGGTGGCGACAGGGCTTCGGGTTGAAGAGACGTATACACTCAAAGCCGCCCTGCTCGGACACTTAAGCACGCTGCAGCACTTGCATCGGCGAGGTCGCCTGGGCTGGGGCGTTTGCGAGTTTGCTGCGAGAGGCGGGAAACTTGAGGTTCTGCAGTGGGCGCGCGCGAACGGCTGAGAGTGGGACAAGGACACGAGCGCGGCGGCGACGAGGGGCGGGCATTTCGAGATGCTGCAATGGATGCACACGAACGGCTGTCCGTGTGACGAACGGTCGTGCGCGTCGGGGGCAGGGACCGGGAATCTCGAGATACTGAAGTGGTTGCGAGCGAACGGCTGTCCGTGGAGCGACATGACGTATGCGTGCGCGGCTCGGGGCGGGCACCTCGAGGTGCTGAAGTGGGCGCGCGCGAACGGCTGCCCGTGGAACGAGTATACGTGTATGGAGGCGGTCGGTGAAGGGCACCTCGAGGTGCTGAAATGGGCGCGCGCGAACGGCTGTCGGTGGGACAAGTACACATACATTTATGCGCGGAATCAGGGCCACCTCGAGGTGCTTGAGTGTGCGCTCGCGAACGGCACACCTGAAAACTAGCAGACGTGGTCAAACGTGTACCTCAATGTGTGCGAGCGAGGGTAACGCATGAGCACATGTTTAATTTCATATAGTAACCAATGATTTAACATTCACAATCACTTCAGCTTCTCCGCCACTTTCTCCCACGCCTCGACCGCTGTCTCTGGCACTTCTCCGTTTTCGCCGGCGTGCAAAACGTACGTCAGTTTCGGCCGCGCCGGCGCTTCTCCCTCTTTCGCCTCTTCCCCGAAGAACCGCACGGCGTAAATTTTCCGCCCCCCCTGTTCCGACCGCGCCAAGGCTACTGATTTGATTGTTTTCAGAAACACGTGTGCCTCGAAGGTTTTGTCGTCGCTCGCGAACGTGCAGCACGTGCCTTTCGCGCCAAGCACGGCGAAGCGAGGGGATTTCGGGAAGGGGACGACTGATTCAAGGATCGCGTCCCCGATGACGATGAACCGCGTGTCTACACCTCCTAGAATTTGCCCACAGTCATTCATGAAGTTCGCTAGTTTGCCGTGTGCTTCGCTGTCCTCCTCATCGAAGGAAGCCCTGTACTCCTTCGCCCAGTCCGTGGGGGGGAGCTCTTCGGCTGGGGACGCATTGGTGGAGATGCAGCGACGTCCCCAAGAGGGTGAGGCGTTTCGAGGGGCGCGACGCGGCGGGGCGGGGGTCACAGCGCACGAGGGCGTGAATGCAGCGGCGTGCGACATTTCAATCGGCGGTGTGAAGTGCACGCGTGATGTGGCGCGGAGTGGAGGACCACAACTCGGATGACACCTTGGGTGCCTACCGCGTTTCTCGGGATCTCCAAATCGGAGATCCGGTTTCTGCTTGCTCATTGGTCAGTGAGAAACGCTTGTCAGCATCTCATCGTGGGTGTCCTTCGACCTTACAGCCCACATCCCCCACTCCATATTGCGCGCGCCGCAAGCTGCACGCCGCCCGTGCATTGGTAGCAATATGGCCTGTCTCGCCAGCGCGTCGCCTCTCGCGCCCGCCGTTCGCGGCACTTCCCTTTCGTCTCGTCGTTCGCGACCGAGTGGTTTCGTCGGAGGCCAAGTGTCCCCGAAAGGCGTTCGTCGTGTTGGCGCGACCGCCTCTTCCCGACCTCTCGGCACAGTCGTCACAAGCGCCATGAGCGTCTCCGATCCCGCCGCAGTTGATAGTGCCACCAAAGCAAAGAATGGCGGCGAGCAGTTCGACTGGCACAAGGCGTGGTACCCGATGAGCCCGGTTGATTTCCTGGACCCAAAAGTGCCCAACAAGATGAAGCTGTTGGGCCGCTCAATGGTGGCGTGGAGAGCGGGTGATGGCGAGTGGGCTGTGGCGGACGACAGCTGCCCCCACAGGATGGCCCCGTTGAGTTTAGGCTACCTCGACGATAAACAAAGGCTGACGTGCCGGTACCACGGCTGGGCGTTCGACAAGGATGGCAAAGCGAGCGAGATCCCGATGTCCATAAACGCCGACGCCGAGAAAACCGCATGCGCGTCGTCGCGATCGTGCGCCACCTCGTTCCCCGTCAAGAACGAAGCCGGCGTGTTATGGGTGTGGCCTACAGCAGGCGCGGACGCGTGGCTTGAAGCATCAGCCACCCCGGTAGCCACCGCGAACGCTGAACAAGGTGAACTTACGGGCGAATGGGGAATGGTCGAGCTGCCGGTCGGGTACTCGCCGAGCCTTGAGAACCAGTTCGACCCTTCCCACGCGGAGTGGTTACACGCTAAATACGAAGCGGAAACGGGGTTGCTCTCGAAAGAAGAGAACGTGCCGTACAGCGCTATGACGAAATTTAACGTCAAGGATGACGGCATGTCGGGTAACGGGTTCACCGTGGAGCACGGGGGATACAACGCTGGAAACCAAGACGTCTCCGCCACGCGCGTGTTCACCGCGCCTTGCTCGTCCCGCAGCGAGTACACGAACAAAAACGGCCGGTACCTTTCCGCGGAGATTCTGTACGCCCCCACGGAACCCGGTCGTTGTCTGATGTTCACAAAGTTCCAGGCGCACCAGCGGACCGCGGTGCAAGGCGCTGGTCGGGCTAAAATCACAACCGCCGATCGCATCACCTCGTTGGTCACCGGCCCGATAGATTTGGCGTTCAGGTGGTACATGGGAACGCAGACGAAAAACCCATCCCTCGTCGCCAAGGGCATGCAGCACGGCGTGTACGGCAAGGGCGCGTACACGTTGGGGGACCAGGACGTCGCCGCGATGCACGGCGTTGAGGTGGCGATGGAATCTAAAGAAAAAGATTGGAAGAGTAGCTACTACCTGCCCACGCCCGCGGACGCCGGCGTCGCGGGGTTCCGGACGTGGATGGACAAGCATGCGGGCGGCGCTGTTCAGTGGGCCTCTGGGGTCAAGGACGACGCATCAAAATTGAAGCCGTTAACGCAACAGCTCGACCGGTACGACAGACACACCAAGCACTGCAGACACTGCCGGGAGTGTTTGTCCGAGTTGGGGGTGCTTGAGAGTAAACTGCAAACGGTGTCCAATATCGCGTGGGGCTCGGGTTTAGCGCTAGGCCTGGTGGGCGGTATTCTAGGCAACGAAGGCCCCGCGGTGGTTTCCCTGTGCATCGCTGGCCTCGCCTTGGGCGCGGCGGAGAAAACCAAAGACATGCAGAACGAGTTCAAAACAAGCGTCAAGGTAAGGGGAGACCCCATTCCGAAACTCTGGTAACGAGGGTGAGTGCGCCCGGTTGAGTGAGGTCTCGTTGTTGAATAAGAAATCATAAAGATATCATAAGTTGACTTATCATATATAAAGACTCACTACAAGTGTGATTCAAGGAATGAATCAATGCGCGTTGATGGTAACATCCTAATCCTGCTAGCTCAGGTAGCTCGCCGAGTCCGTGTACCCCGCTTCCGAGTCCGTGTACGCCACGCTCGCGCCGGCGCCGAACGCAGCTTGCCCTCTGACGTAAGGTAGTCCTAAACTCGCCGCGCTCAAAGCGTTGCTCTCGGTGACGTACTCCTTCGCCGTCGTCCCTCGCGTGACATTCTTGGCGTACGGCTTCCCTGCTGATTTCTTCACGAACGCCGGTTCTAGCTTGGCGCCGACGTAGTTGGGGAATACCACCCCGGGCGTGCTCGGTCCCGCCGGGTCGGGTAACATCCCGAGCCGCTGGTCTTCCAACAGACGCACGAACACGGAGGATTTATCCGCGGTGAACTTGACCTTCTTGTCATCCAGCCAGCTCCCGATGATCTCTAGAACACCCTTCCCTTCTGCCTGGCCTTTCACCAAGTCCTGCAGCAGCGGAAGCGGCACGGGCCCTTGAAACAGGGGAAGCTGAAACACGCCGCTCGCCAAAAATTCGCTCCCCTCTTCGAAAACGGGAAGAATCGCCCACCCCGCGGGCTGCGTGTTCTTGCCCACGAGCGCGCGGACGTCCACGATAACCACCAGATTCGGTTCGTGAATCACGTGCTGCCTGGCGTGAAACCCGTCGAGCCACCTAGGCGCTTGCAGGAGGGACGAAATCTCAGGGTTCTGCGTGAACACCACGTCGTCTGAGGCTTTCGACGAATAAAACGTTCCGGGCGGGAACAACGACGTGACGGCGACGTGAAACGCCGCCTTCGGAAGCCGGAACGCGCCGTCCACCGCGGTGTGAAAACCCAAATCAGGGACGTACGGGTCACTCCTACGATAGTTCAGGGGCTTTTCGTTTGAAAACTCGGGTTTCTCAAGACGCTTGGCCATCCACCGCTCCAAGTCCGTTTCAGTCATGCCTGATAAGACGTTCGGGCTGAATGTTTTTCGTGCCAGGTCCAACATGGCTTCTCGAACCGGCGGTCCTGGTTGCGACAACCGGTGCGCGAACAACCTCCTCTCCACCGCGACAGGATAAGTCATCGAACTGTCGTACGCTCCATCTTCGTACTGCGGCACGGCTTTGTTCGCGGGCGCGTCCGCTCTGGTTGCTACCAAGGCGCGGACCAAAACAGAGGCGCACGGAATTTTCGCCCTCGACACAACCTCCTTGAGCGAAAACCCAGACCCAGACGTCGTCGCGCTCGCCGCGTACACAGGAATTTGCCACCCCCCTTCCTTTAAACGGTACCCCCGCTGGGTACTCGTAGTGGGAGGCTCCCCAGTATCAGGATCGACGAAGAACGGAAACACGACGTACCCCACGGTCCGCTGCGCGCTCGTGCCCTTCTCGATTGTTTCGATTTGCAACAAAGCGGTAGCCGTGGCGTTGTTCCACCGACCGGTCGCGAACCGCTGCCTGTTGTGGAAGCGCGGGGAAAACGCGAGTGAGTTGAGCCGCGCGTTGATTATGAAGTCAGGCGCGAGTTGCTCGCCAGCGGCGGAAATCACTCTGCCCACTACTCGAGTGATCGTCACGTTAGGAGGCAAGAACCGGACCGCGTCGACGCAGAACACCAACCCGTCCCCGGGCTGGAACGCTTCGCCCTTCCCGCCGGCGCCGCCCGCGCCGACGTGCCGCACCTCACGCCACGCTTTTCTGGGGACCCCGGGGACGTCCTCCTTCCTGTTCGCCTCGACTTCCGCTTGCGCCGCGCCTCCGCCCTTGAGCCAGGAAGGTTGGAGCTCCTCGGTCACTGCGCCCCCCATGGGGTCGTCCAAATGCCCGCCCGCGACGCCGCCGCCGACTCTTGGCGTGCCGGGCGGCGACGGCGAGCGGTCGTTGTTCTCGGGCTCGGTCCACACCCTGATTTCGACTCGCGACCCCTCTAACCTTTGCGTACGCTCCGCTGACAACATCAACGGCAGCTGCAGTAGAGGCGTGACTTGCAACCCGCTCGGCGTCTCCCCGTTCGCATCGAAAACAGGGATGTGCGCCCACGCCACGACCTCTTCCGACCCCAACGACCACCCGCC
>TARA_B110000977_G_scaffold167580_1_pt1 | contig 19435 bp, 15 predicted proteins | sample TARA_B110000977 | Tara Oceans TARA_B110000977 (sample SAMEA4397798) | marine metagenome | biome: Polar Biome; feature: [SRF] surface water layer (ENVO:00010504); material: water (ENVO:00002006), including particulate matter (ENVO:01000060) such as... | depth 5 m | reverse complement strand
TCAGCCGCGCCCTCGGCTTTCTGGGCCGCGAGCTTGGCTTTGAAGTTCTCAACGTCGGCTAACTCATCAGCTTTGAGCAGATCGTGGTCCGTGCTCTTCTTGATGAATTTTTCTGTGGAAGACAAAGAGGAAAGGAAAGCGGGTCAGAAACTGCGGACTTTGAAACGACGGATTATTCTTTTTGTGCGGAGGTGGGGGTCGGGTGTGGGGTCGGGTGTGGAGCGCGCTGACTGTGACGTCCTCGCACCCCAAACAAATCTCCGCCACATCGCGTCACCGCCCAACGGCGGCTTGGCGTGGATGTGGGGAAGCGGGGACGAGATGGGGTGTATTGGGGAAACGCGTAGATGGGTCAGGCGGGAAACGCACCGTAGATGAACAAGCCGAGCGCGACTGCGTAGACGATGACCATCATGGTCATCGCGGCTTCGCCTTCGCCCTCGGGGCCTTCAGCCCCGGGGTCGTGGACGAGTTTCTCATCAGCGCCTCCGAGAAGGCGGCGCATGATTGGATACGGAACGTGTGCGTGTGCGACAGGAAGTGACCATCGGAGCGAACGCGTTTCACGTTAACTTTTTGGCACAAGAGCGTTTATTCATTTGGCAAAATCGGACAATCGGTTGTCCCTCGATTTTAGACCATAGGTTGTTGAGTTCTTCCCGAGATTCCAGGTTTTCGAGATGCATTTCACATGCAAAAACGCGTCAAGCAGAGATGCTTTTTGACATTTGGTTCTCATTTGGTTCCTGTTGGTGCGTCCCAGACTGGTATCGGCGACGTCAGTCAACACCCGCGTGTACGCACATCCAAAAGAGAGGCCGCAACTCGTTTTCCTCTCTTCATCCGTTATCCATTTTCTCACTCTCCCGTGATCGAGCATCTCCATTACCGCTCGCTCGTTACCTTTAACACCAAACCTAAAAGTCAAGATGGCCGCCATCATGAACATCTCCGCCACCGCCAAGGTTGTCAAGGCCCCCAAGGTACGTTAGTTTAACCGCTCGCGCGGGTTGTGGTGCCGCGTTTCCGAACGCCCGCCGACTATTGTTTCTGCCAATAAGCGGATTCATTCGCGAACCGCGTGTTGGATTCGGGTTTGAGTGCTTCGGGATACGCGCGTCGTGCCGAATCTCCACCGATTGCGTATTCCTCCGGCTAATCGTTGGATCGTATCGGCACGCAATCGTTGCAATAAAGCGCCCGATCTATCGTTCGCGTTCCGTTCCCAACGCACTCTCCGTCCCCAGTGCCGGCTTTCTAAAAGATTAACTCATCCGACATCTTTCCATTGCTGACTCTTTCATCCCCGTCTCGATCCGCAGGTGCAGTTCCGCGCTCGCCCCACCGCCGCCCTCAAGGCGCGCCCCGTCGTCGTCACCAAGTCGCACTTCGGTGTCTTCGCCGCCGCGGTAAGTACAGACCCATTCAACTCCACATTGCGCACGGAAGCCGGACGACCTCCATCCCGGCGTCCGTCCCGAGAACCAGTCAGGGGGCAGTCTGATTTGGCCTTTTTGTGGGATCTCTTTTTGGCAAAGTGTCAGTATTTTTTCTTTTTTGTGAGCGGCACACAGACGACAGACCACTCACCATCCCTCTCCCTCCCTCCCCAACAGAACGCCGACACCCTGGAGAAGGTCCGCACGATCATCTCCGAGCAGCTCGGCACCGACCTCGACGCCGTCGCCGCGGACGCCAAGTTCGTGGACCTCGGCGCGGATTCCCTGGACACTGTGGAGATCATGATGGCCCTCGAGGAACAGTTCGAGATCACGCTCGACGAAGAAGGCGCCGAGAAGATCGCCACTGTGCAGGAAGCCGCGGACATGATCCAGGAACAAATGGCTTAATTACGAAATATTTTCGTATTGAGTCTATTGGAGGATCAGAGGCTACTATATTAGTGGCTGACTAGAATAGTGTGTTTTAATGGATGCGCGATTCTGAACAGAATAAATGACGTCTCTTTCTCTTTCATCTCTCTAATATTTTTCATTCCATCTCCCATACATCATGTGGCTTTGGCAATTGGTTACCGTGTCCCGAGGACCCTTCGCTTTTCCGGGCCGGCTTGGGCTTGGGCTTGGCGTTGTGCGCCGACGTTTGTCTCGCTTGCGGCACGAACGGCTTGGCGGTGGGTTTCGGGAGCGGCGCGTGCGGGGCCAGGGGGGGTGCGACAGGCGCCGGGGGAGGCGGTGCAGGGGCAGGCGCGGGTGGCACTGGCGCTGGTGGCACTGACGTGGGTGGCACTGGTGCAGGTGCGACTGGCGCTGGCGGCGCGACTGGCGCAGGCGGTGCGACCGGCGCTGGTGGCGCTGGCGGCGGCACGGGTGCAACCTTCACCGGCGCTGAAACCATTGGCTCCGGCACCTCCGCCATCCGCATGGGCGACGACCCCGGCGGTCCGTGCAGAAACGGCCGGGGTCCCGGCGGCACTTGTTTAGAAGGCGTGACTTGCTCCTGCGCGAAATCCCGGTCAAGCCGACGCTTTTCAACACTCTTTTCATCGACAGATTGAAACTTCGACTCAGAAGTAACCGGCACGAAAGTCATGTCGCTCTTGACGTTCCCACTTCCGACTGATTTGTTCTTCTGGTGCGTTCCTTTGTTCGGCGACCCGCCTGTAATTTTCTCATGATCCTTCGCGTACTTGAGCCACTGCTTGTCCGGCCCCAGGCCAGGCGCAAGTTTCGTTTTCGAGACACTCGCTGGCCCCTTGGCCCCTGCGATAGCCGGCACACACGGCGCCGCGAACCCCACCACCTCGTCCGCCAGGTCCGCGGCGAATACGTTCATGGCGCTGACCCCGGCGCCGCCCTTGTGCACGACTAGCCGGCACGCCTCCAGCTTGAGCATCACCATCTTCTTCGCCGGCTTTGAGAACGGCGAGACGTTCGCGCTTCTCGGCACGGAACCCACAGCCTTCTCAAGGACGTATTTGAACGGCGCGTTTCGGGATAACTTGACGTCGACGCCTTTCTCCCGAAACAGTCTGACGAACCGTCTCACCGCTTTGTCCACGTCCTCCGCCGTCGCCGCGGTTTCCTTCGGCCGCAAATGCGCGGGAAGTCGTCCTTGACTTCCCGATACGCCAACTCCTCTTTTCCGCAGCCTCAGCTGTTCCGACGCTTCCAGGTCCTCCAGGCGCTTCGCGGAAGAGGCGTGCGCGGCCGCGACGTGCTCGTCCCACGCGAACCGCGCGTCCGAGAACCAAGCTGGGTCCGTGCTGACGCCCAACGGTTTGCGCCGCACCACCGGCGAGTGCTGCACGTTTACAGACTTCTTCTCCTCCAGCGTTTTCCTCGGCGGGCCGAACATACCGCCGGGGTGTGTTTGCCGAAGCACCGCCACGGAGCGCACGTGTACCGTCCCACTACTGGTCAACGTGCCACCCACTGATTTCCACTCATCCTTCTCAAGCTCAGGCGCGGGAAAGTTGGAGTACGAATCGCCGCGCGCGACATGTCGGCGCTTGTCCGCGAACCGAAGCGACGAGGCGCTTTTAGTCGCCGCTGTCGCCATTGCCGCCGCCGCAGCAGAGGTGGCTTCCTTCGCCTCCTTCGCAGCAGTGGCCATAGCTTGCGAGGCAGACTGGGGTTGGACTCCAAGGTTCCGGGTTCCATGGTCCCTGAAAGCCCTCGCGCGGTCCGCTACGGAAAGAGGAGCGTCGTCGTACTCGCTCGGCACGGGGGGAAGCGACCCGGTTTCCACGTCTTGCGAGTCGCGCGAGTCAACAGAACCTTCGCGTTGTTCTGAGTGATGTTCAGAATCTTCCTCATCAAGATATACCTCACCATCTAGGTTCAAACCTCCTCGGGCAGAGACCTGCGCGCGTTCCCTCCAGCTCCCCATGCCGTTCTTCACCGCGCTCCCCTCTAACACGCCGACGCTTTCAATCGCGGCGGCGGCGACGCCGGATTCGCGCAGAAAAAGAGACGCGTCGCCTCCTTGTTCAAAGTCGCGTCTCAAGTCCCCTCTGGACGGTGTAGCAGGGGCGCCGCCGTGCCCCATGCCATCCGTCCCGGAGCCGTACAGCTCGCGGGACAGCGCTCTGTTGACTTTCCGGAGGTTCTCCGCATCCTCGCGAAGCCGCGTCACCTCAGCGCGCAGCACCCGGAACTTCTCCACGGTGGTATCCAGGTCGTTCTCCGCTTTGTCCGCGCGCGCGCGCTCTTCCCGGGCGTACACGTCCCGCTCCTCCTTCGCCCGTTGCACGGCGTGCTCGGATTCAAGGGCGCCGCGCACCGCTTCTTCCCGTTTCTGCTGCAGCCGCGCGGAGTACCGCCTAAGGCGCTCCAGCTCAGCCCGCACCACCACGATGTCGTCTGACTTCTCGGGAGGCTCGCCCCACTGGTCTGGAACCTTCTTGGGGGACTTCGTGGCACCGGGAGAGGTGACGCCGACGGCGCCGGTGCCCATGCCCGTCGTGAACGCGTCCCTCAAGCGCTTGCGCTCCTCAACGACTTCAAGCAGGTGATCCTGGAACGAAGCCACGGCATCCGCGAGCGCATCCGCAACGCTCATCTCCGCGTCCCCTTCCTCCTCTTTGGGCACCAAAAACAACTCGCTTCTATGCATCGCAAGCGCCGGGTCTATCTCGTCGTCCGAGTCCTGGTTAGCGTCGCGGATAAGCTCGCGCTGCACTTGCTTATCACTCGCAACCTGCACCACTCTGCGCATCGCCGCAATCGCGTCACACGCTCTGGCCAGCGCCACAGACTCAGACTTCGCCGCTTCAGCGGCGGTAGCCTCCGCGGCGCGCGCGCGCTCGTCCGCCGTCTTTGCCCTGAGGTCGGCGACGTCCCTCGCCGCTTCCGCGAGTCTCCGTCCTTTCATCGCCGCTTCCGCTTTCTTCCCCATCTCCTCGGCATCTCCAGACGCTTCCTCCGCGGACTCCGCTCTGACTTGCGCGTCTAATTCGGCGTCTTCAGCGCGTTTCGTCGCCGCTTCTGCCTCAGCATCCGCTTTCGCCCTGGCGGCTTCCGCCGCCTCCGCGCGAGCAATCGCCGCCTTGGCTTCAGCCTCTGCCTTGTCCCGCGCCGCGACTGCCTTTTTCTCATCCGCCTCGGCATCCTCCGCTCGCGCGGTCAACAAACGCGTCTGCTCGTTCCCCTTCGAGGCCATCGCAGTCGTCGCGTTGTGCGCGTCTTGTTCCGCTTCCCGTTGCGCCACCTGCGCCTTTTTTGCATCCTCCTCGGCTGCTTTCCGACCGGTTTCCGCGCTCTCCAGTCTCCGAACCAAAACCTTGCCTTCCGCCTCCGCGGCTTCCGCTCTGTCCTCCGCTTTCATGACCCTGGATTGCAGCAAGTCGTTCTCCGTTTCTGCCTTCTCGCTCCTCTTCGCGAGCGCCTTTGCCTGGCGCTCGGAAACGGCGCGCTCGGCGTCGGAATCAGCCATGGAATCCTGCATAGTTTCAAGCTTTGACTTCAGCGCGTCGTGCGCCTTGCGCATGCGAACCAGCTCCTCGCCGAACCCGGAAGAATCGGAATCTTGGGGCTTGAGCTCGGGCTCCTTCTCAGGCTCCTTCGACGCTTTCTTCGCCTCAGGCTCCTCGGGCTCCTTCTTCTCTTCAGGCTCCTTCTTCTCTTCGGGTTCCTTCTCCTCTGGCTGCTTTTCTTCAGGTTCCTTTTTCTCCGGGCTCTTGGACTCGGATGAAGACTCGGGCTGTGGCTTGGGGGGGAGAATTTCCGGAATCAGCGCCCGGGGCGGGAACTGCACTGGGAGCCCCGCTTCGGATTTGGGAATAACGAGGCCATCCCGGGCGCACTCAACCATGTACATCGCCTTGATGAACTCGTCGCACTCGAGATATCCGCTGCCGTCCGTATCCGCGAGATCCCAAATCAGCTCCAAGGTCTTGTTCTCCAAGGGCTTGTCGCCTTCCACCAACTTAATCATAAACTCCGCCGCCTCATCGCCGTCCAGCGTGCCGCTGTCGTCATAATCTGCTTCTTTGAAAACCTTCTCGAAGTTCTTGATCTGCTCCTCGGTCAGAGGAGGCCACTTCTGGGACGCAATCACGGAATCGGCCGAATCGGGAGTCAAGGGCGCAACCCGTTTCTTGGTTTTGTACACCTTTTCTGGCATGGTACCTAACCCGTAAACCCTGGGTTATCGAGAACGGGCTCGCGACGTACCGCGCCCGTCCCGATGCCGGAAACGGGGGGTGTGCGACGCGAGGACTGAGCGGGGATGCGGGGAATGCATTGCCCAATTCATTTCTCGATTGAATGCTCACTATCGGAAATCAGGCGCCTTGAGTTATTAACCCCTCAATTACGTAACTCTCGTCATTCTGGGTCTAATCGCCTCGATATCACGAAAATGACAATCTTTGAACTAATCTAATCGACTTGAAGTTGCGCCCTCCCTTGCCCTACGCACTTCGCGCCTCGCGTTCGTCGCGACGATGGTCGCCTCGGGTGACCCCGCGAGTACGGTCGGTCTAACTCCGGGTGATGAGAAATCGCGGCTGGAGAACGAACGTTTCGCGGATGCGTTGTTCGAGTCTCGTTCGCTTGACGAGATCAAAGAAGTTCGCAGCCGAGCCGCGCATGACGCCGGTGCGAAGGATGAGGAGCTCCGCACGCGGGTCGGGAGTTCCTACCGCGACGCGATCGCCACCGCGGACGACTTGTTCGCCATGGAAACCACCGCGAAAAGGGCTGCTGAGATTCTGGACAAAGCCGTGAAGGTGTTGACCGACCTGCCACGCACGGTTGCGTCGATAGAGACGAACACGGAAAGGATGAATGAAAACACCAAGGAGGACGGTTCCAACGCGACGTCACACGAAGACGCTTTGTACGCCGCGGGCACGCGGGTGAAGTTCCTGGTGGACACCCCGGAGAAAATCTGGGGCTCGCTGGAAGAGCGCGACACGGTGGGCGCCGCGCGGAGGTTCTTAGCCGCGTCTGACGTGCTGGTCACGCTTGAAGGCAAGTCGGATGAAATTCAAGCCGCGTTCCCGTTGGTCAAACAGCAATTGCCTCTTTTGAAGTCGTTCAAAACGCAAATATCACGCGCGGCGCGAACCGGGCTAGCGGATGCCCCAGAGCGTAGTACACCCACGCACGTCGCAGACGCGCTCGCGGCGGTGTGCTGCGTGGAAAACGTAAGCGCGCACGACGCGAGCCAGTTGTTTCTGCAAACACGGCGCGCGTGGATCCGTGCGGCGCTGCGCCGGGTCGGGAGAGACGCGAAGGCGCCGAGGGTCGCGGCCGCGCTCGCCGCGGTATGTCGTGAAGCAAGGAGGGTGCCAGGCGTCCTAGTGGCGTGCTTCGGCGGTGACGGCATCGCAGGGGGGGAGGATTTTGCCGACGACGTTTCTGTGCTGCGGAGCTGGGGAGCGTCTTCGAGTAACAAAAATGCATCCGACACCTCGCCGTTGCTGCTCGCCGCGATCGCAGCGCTGGACGGTACGGATGTAGACACGTCTGTAGGGGATACACACGATTCAAACAATTCGACTGCAGAAAAAGACGATGACGAGGACGACGCGTCGCCGAGTAACTCGAAAAAGCTCGAGTCATCGTCCAGCGCGAGCGTGTTCCGCGGCGTTTCCGATCTGCGAAAGGAAACAAGTCTTCGAACCACACGGGCCAGCACTCGTTTGAAAACCCTCGGGGCACTCCCAACAGCCGACTCCCTAGCCTTACAATATAGAGAGTGGCTCACCGGTGTCGCCCTCGATATCGAGAAAGCTGTATCAAGTGACTCAGGCGGTATTTTCCGCGGCATAAAAACCTTGGCGCACCTCGCCGACGTCGAGAAGAGAGTGGCGGCGGCGGAGAAAAGGCACAGCGGCGCGGATGGGTCGAACCATGATACCTTAAGTGCCGCGGATGGACACCTGGGCGTAGATGCGGTGGCGTTGGCGTGCGAGCGAGTCAGGCTAGCCATGCTGAGCAGCAAGAGCGAGACACTTTCCATCGCGAGCACGAAGACACCTTGGTCGCAACTCGCGGAGGCACCGCACGCCGCGCACGCGCGGGAGCTGTTGCAAGACGCGTTCACGTTCAAGTCGCTGAGGAGTGCTACGGATATGGTACTGAAAGCTGCAAAGATAGCCCCCCCTACATCAGCTGGGAGCACCAACTCGATCGCCCCGTCGCCCGAGGGGAAGGTTCTGTGGACCGAAGGGTTCCGCGCCGTTGACGACGCTACGGGAGTTGCTGCGAATGAAACTGCCGACGCAAAATCGACGGAAACGCGCGCATCTCGTGAGGCGCGGGAAGCGAGGGAAGCCCCCACGCCTCCGACTCGAAAAGCCGCGAACGGCTTGGCGAAGGAGATGGCGCTGAGCTTTGCGCGGACGCGGCGCGACATCGTGGCGTTCTCTACGGCTGGCGATTCCGGAAAATCGAAAAGTTTCAGGTCGAGCAAATCGCTCACGAGTCGCGATTCCTCAATCAACGCTTCCGGGGTTACTCGTTTGGCGCGCCTAGAGTCGTTCGCGCACAAGGAGTGCGCGAACGGAATCAGCGCGTACGTCGCGTTCCTGTCGAAAAAGCTGGACGGGTTTGAAAAGATTGCCATGAAAGACGGTTCAGACTCTGAAAAACAAAGAGCCGTCGAGCAAACGCTTCTCGTCGCGCTCGCCGCTCGTTGCGCGAGTGACAAAAACACGCAACTCGCGCTGTTTTTAGGTCCATCCAGCTCCTGGGAGGACGATGACGGAAACGACATTGAAAGCAGCACAACTCGAAGACGTCGCAGAGCAGTGCGAAGAGCCGCACCAACCGAGAGCGGCGCTCTGGCTTCTTCAATTGAAGCGCTCCGATCCGTCGCCGCCCGCGGGTTCCACACCTGGGCGGAGCACTGTGCGCTTGCTGTTGGTCACACGCTTTCCAACGCCCTCGCAAGTGATTCATCTCTTCACTCCGAGACGAACCGCATCGACTGGGAGCCAGACCCTGTGGCGGTTGCGGCGGGTATCACCACGCGGTTGCCCTCGGTGCCGTCGCCGTACGCGTTCCACGTGGCGCACGTAACGTGCCTCGAGGCGCTGCGGTGCGGCGGCCACGCCCTGCCCCACGTGGCGACGAAAACGCTCACAGCGAGGGTAGCGCGCGTTTCTTTTAAAGAGTTTCACGGAAGGTTCGTGTCCGGTGCTGATTTAAACCAAATCTCCGAGAAGGGCGCGCTTCAAGCTTTATTCGACGCGCAGTTTCTGGCAAACGCGCTTCTTGATTCGTCGGATACTTCGGATAATTTGCAGGACACCAAAGGTATTATCACTGAAGCACAGCAACTGCTACAGAAAGTTTCCAAAAAGCTCTCGTCGATTCTGGACCCGATCGACTGGGCGACGTTCGAGCAGCCGTTGACGCGCAACGTGCAAAGGGCGATTCAGAGGTCCGCCACAGTGCTGGGTTTAGCGGCGCGACGCGGAGTCGTGTTTTCCAGGAAAAACACAAACGCGGCAGTCGCGACTGGAAATGAGCAACAAGAAGACAACGCGCCTCCCCTCCGGTTCGCATACCTCCCGGTAGGCGCGCCGAGTTTCGGAGGGCAGCGGTTCGGAATTAACCCAACAAACTCTGGGGTATTCAGCGCGTCGTACCGGAGCGCGAGTGGGCGTTTTCTGTCGAGAAGTGGAAACCAAAACCTGGGCGGCGAATTGCTGGACTGGTCCGCCGCCGGCTTCGACAAGTTTGAAAACGCCACGGAGAGTTACCACGAAACTTCCGAGGGGGGCGGGAACTTCTTCGGGAAACTCGCGGGGCAAGGGCTCGGGCTGGGGAAAGCAGCAGCGGCGAGCATGTCGACGTGGGCGCTGTGATAGACATCGTTGAAAAATGAAAAACAATTTCACACAAAAATAAATCGTTTGTAACGCTTTTCTCGGAAGACTCGACGCACAACCACGCGCACACGACACCCACCGCGATGTCCTCCAACGTGTCACCCAACGCCGATACTCCCGTGGGCGGTGATGTTACGACCGATACACACCAATCCGTCGCGGGCGATGCCATCCCCGGCCTTTTCAACGACATCGTCGTCACGCATATCCTCAGATCTGAGTACTTTGAAATCCCGCAGATCTTGCACGACTCCCAGTGGTGAGCCGCGCTATGTGGGACACGATGGCGTTAACGGGGCTTGAGTTTAAAGAGCTTGGTGAACACTGTGCCGTGTACCTCGGATGTTCAAGCGCTTTGCATCGCCTGCAACGGCGAGGAGCGGACAGCTCGAAGAGTTCAAGGCGTTGCGCTCGAACGGCTGCCCGTGGGACAGGTGGACGTGTTTGGGTGCGGCGATGGGCGGGCACCTCGAGGTACTGCAATAGGCGCGCGCGAACGGATGCCCGTGGAGCGAAGGTACCTGCTATTCGGCGGCATTCGGCGGGTACCACGAGATTCTTCAGTGGGCGCGCGCGAACGGCTGCCCATGGAGCTCGCAGACGTGCAATAGAGCAGCGCAGAATGGGCACCTCGGGGTGCTGCAGTGGGCGCACGCGAACGGCTGCCCGTGGGACTCACACGCATGCATGTATGCAGCTTCGAATGGGCACCTCGAGGTGCTGCAGTGATTGTACGCGAGCGGCTGCCGGTGGGACTTTCGGGTGGGCTTGGTGGCGCAGCAGGGCGGGCACCTCGAGGTGGAGAACTTTGCACACGAGACTATGGGACTAGAACGACAACTCTATGACCCCTCCGAAAAATCCGAGTCTGAATAAGATGCTAGACTACCTTCTTCTCTCTTCCAAATCATTCCTCTTGCGTCGCTTTCAAGCTCCTGCACACCGCGCACCCTAAACAAAACTCGATTCCGTGTTCCGGGTGGTCCACGCGTAACGGGCACGTTTTCCGGGTACACCCTTTCATGGGCGGGTCCGTTTCCCAGTCCGGCGAGGAAAGAACCCACCTGGTGTGGCACTTATCGCAAAAGTGCGTGGTTCCGAAACAAAACCACACGGCGACGTCGCAGCAGTACCGGCACTTGTACTCCATCTCCTCGTCGCCGTGCCCTTTCTTACACTCCTTACCTTTGGCGGTTATACTGCATTTCCCGCACACCAGCTGATGCGCATCAGGCCCTTGTTGCGGGACTTGATTATCACCGTCACCCCTCTCCAACCCCCCTCTGTGACACGCCCTGTCCCCCCCAAAGTAAGGCGTCTCGCAGGTTTCACACAAATAGTAGTTGAACCGCGACAGAGCGTACTCCCCGGGCCGTCCCTCGTACTCGCCGCCTGTTTTTATTTGCTTAGGCGGGCCGTTCGCATCCAGGGCGAGGCGGCGTCTCGCGCGTCTCATGATGTCCTCCCGGAGTGCCAAAACAGGAGCCAAACTCGCCGCTAAACCCGGATGAGACATCACCGCGGCTTGCATGCTTCCTCTCTCTGTTTGTTCTCTGCCATCATCCCCACACAAGGGACACCGCAAGTGTTCGAATGTGATGTTCTGCGTGGGCCAGCCGGCTTTGACTCTGGCCATGGCGCACCGGCGGTGTAACACGTGCCCGCAACCCAAACGAATGCACGGCTCGGATTTCAACTCGTCCACGTAACACACGCAGCAAGGTTCTGTGCCGCTGGGGAAAGGTACTTTGTCGGACTTTTTCGTAGACGTTCGTTTCTCTGGATTCGCTTTGTCCTCGTCGTGGACCATCGCGTCGAAGGCTTCCGAGGTGGACGGTGCATCTGACGCATCTGGAGGACACGCTAGGCATGGCAAGCATTCTGTTTCCCCCCGGACCCCACCGCACGGGTGCCCGCACCCAAGGGTTTTGGAACACGCCTGTTCTATTTTCTCTTTACACTCCCCTGATCCACACACGGCGCTGGTTAACGCGAAGACCGACCGCAAGTCATCCTTCGTGACGCACCAGTCAGTGTCCACCTTCCCGATTAATTTCTTCAGATGTTTAACACTCATATCACCCGCAACGCCTCGCAAGTGCGTATCCGCGCTACGAAAATAATGCGTCCCCGGGTCCAGGTGCGGGGACGTGCAGTACCGGCACGTGGGCGCCTTTTTCGCGGCCGCGGCGGCGGCGCACAGGTGGAAACCAAAGTGGTACGGCGTTTGCAGACAATCGCCGCAAAAGTCTGTCAAGCATTTCGCACACCGGTACCGCTTGGTGTGCTGGTGAATTAAAGACTCCCTTGACAGCCACCGCCCGCTGGTGGGGTCCCGTTCCGCGACTAGACCGTTTTTTGGTAGCTTCGCGGGCTCCAGGAACACGCGTGCGGCGCAATCGAAATTAGGGCAGATGGCGAATTTGGAGTCTTCAGAGTGGGTGTTCGTAAGTAGTACCTCCGTCTCGGCGGCGTTTTCCGTCCCGGTTTCGTCCACGTCCATGGGCGTCGTGTTGTTTTCCTCACCAGCATCCTCCCCAGCATCACTCCTATCGCAGCTAGTGCGTCGTTCCTGAAACGCCCGCGAGTCCTTGGCGGCGAAAAACGCCTCCGTCGCGGTCATCGCCCACGTTTTGTGAACCTCGGGCTCCGCCTCCGCGAACAACGGGTTGAGCAGACGCGCGGAGCACGATGAGCCTTTTTTTTTAGTTTTAGCGCTCTTGACGTTGTTATGGCCCCCCTTGACACGCAAACAAGGACATTTTACGGGCGGGTCCATCCCCAAGGTTCCGTACGGGTCGTCCGCGACGTGCAGTTTCGTGTACCCCGTACCCAGCCCGGACACCACGGCTTCCAGTTTCGTCGTCGCCTTTCGTAACACCGGCGTCACTCGGTTTTGGCAGCACGGACCGCACATCGCTACTGCACAACCTTTTTCACACCACCCGAGCCACCGTCCTACTTCCGTTTCGAGCCTCGGGGGGTCTTCCTTGGTTAAAATGGGAAGCGGGACGTCGGGCTGGTCACTTAAACATAAGCCGCATGTCGCGCATGAAGCGCTTTGAATCAAGTTCTCCGTCCATACATTAGATACTTTATCTTGTTCAGTTCCGTGTGTCAAGTCGATATCAGTTAAGTCGATAACAGTATCCATGGTGTCCCCAACATGCTCAACCTGATTCGTATTCGTCAGATTGGTCCCTTTAACAGTCGGCGCTTCGTCCGCGAAGAGAAAGTCGTTTGCGGCGTCACCGTCCTCGTCGATTGTTCCGTCAGTTTTCGAAACGCCCTGGTTGGCGTGACCCTCTTCGTTCGTTTCGATGAGAACGGGATCGCCGGTTTCTATATCGGTGGAGGGTGCTTTCGTCTTTCCATTTGCTTTCGATCTTTCCATTGGATTTGGGGGCTGTTTCGTTCTTGGATCTTCACTGCCGCGAGACCGCCACTCCGAGGTTGACGTGCCGTTGACGTTGCCGCTTGTTTTATTTTCTTTGGAACCTTTCGTTGGAACCTGCCTTGTCGTGTACTTCTGTCTCGCCAAGGCGTCTGTGGCGTCGCGACCCCTTGGCCGTGACCTCGGAGGGTCTTTGCGTTTGGCCGGGTCTACCGGGGGTGTTCTGGATGGGCCGGCCCAATTCGCGGGGCCACCCTTTGTCACGCGCCCGGTATCCAAGCCCATGTTCGCTTTCCTTCGCCCGCTGATTTGAGATTCCCTCCTGTTCGCTCCACACGCCATGTTCTCGCATCGCTCCACAGCAGGCGAGTTCCTCTGCGAGCACCGCGAACACGACCACGTGTCGGTCGGACGGCCACCTCCATTCTCACGACTCAGCTTCGCGAAGGCGCCGAAGCGCCCCGCCATCGCGCACGGGGGACTGACAGAGCGCCGTTTCAAACTGAATCTGAAAACTCGTGCTTGGCGAGGCGAAGACGATTTTCGTTGTTGTTAGCGCCCACAAATCGTGGCGCCCCTTCCTCGACATGTCCGACACCGCTGAAACCTTACCCCCCCGGCCCTCAACCTCCGGAATAGGTACCACTCCAAGCGAGCTTCGGGAGTAGGCGGCGTCGGTGTCGGCGCGGAGCCTGGACCCCGAGCCTTCAAGGCGTGACGCGAGCGATGAAAAGACATCGCCCCCAATCAAACAGTTCGGCGTGGCGGACGGTTCACCCACCGCGCGCGCCCGTCTGGTTGCGAAACCAACAGCCCCTGGAGGCGCCATGCTCACCGGGTTCTCCTGCAAGATCGGCGCGCACATCGGGGTGTGGGACAAACCCTGCGGTCCCAGAATTGCGAACGCGAGCGAGCAGGCGGGACGACGAACACCCAAAACTCAACAACCGTTTCAGTCAAAAGTAGGTGGCGGATTCATCAAGCCAGACAAACACGCGAGTAGACTTTTGAATAAAGTGTGGCGCTTTCGCCTTTGTATATTATTATATCCGCTATATATAACTCCTAGCTAGATGTGGTCACGACTTCAGTGAATACCTCGTCGTCCAGGGGTTCGTTTTCGAACCCCAAATCGGTCGCTTCGGCTCGCGCTTCGAAGCGCGAACTTTCGTCGCTCCACGGAGTAGGGCCATCACGATAACTCGTTGGCTCAGACCGTTTCCGCTGCCCGGTTTTCAAATACATCTCCTGCCTCCATTGCGGCATAGGCCCCTCACCGCATCGCTCCAATAGTCTATCGTTGTACTCAAACTGCGCGTTGCCCATCCGGTGGAAGTGCCGGTCCAGGATGTGGTTGTTTTTGTCGAGCAGGATTTCCTTCTCGACGGAATGCATCATCTCGTCTCGGTCAGGTAGCGTTACCTTTCCCGAAATCGCTTGAGAAATCCACCTGCCCTGCACTTCGAACTGCGGAAACGGCACTACTTTCCAGGGCAACCCGATGAAGGACAGGCTCGGGCCGGCGAAAGGGGAAAACACGTGGTCCCACAAAGGCACTACCTTATTATCCGTCGAGGTCGGTATGATTTTTTCACTTTTGGATGCATCAGTTTTGGATGAGACATTATTGGATTCACCCTCCCCATCCCCAGATAAAAAGAAAGGAAACGTGACTTTGTATCCTGTGGCGTACACGACGACGTCGACGTCTTGTTCCGTTACGTCGTTTTCGAACGTGACACTATTAGATGTAGACCCGAACTCCACGATACCTCCCGTTCGTCGCATGTTGTCGGGGTGCGACTCGGCTGGGAATTCTTTTTTGTCGCAATCTTCTTTCCACCCCGTGGCTGACAGAATCACAGTCTGCGCAACGGACGCGATTTCTCGGGACAGGTCCTCACCACTGGCACTCGCACCGAGCACCACAACCTTTTTTCCAACGAATAAATCATCATCAGGGACTCGGTAGTTGTGCGAGTGCATCTGGGTGATTGGGGATTTGTCGGCGTTTGGAAGCTCGGGAACTCGCGGTTCGGAGTAATGGCCGTTGCACACCACCACAGCGTCGAAGATTTCTTTTTTAGTTTCGGTTTCGGTATCGGAATCAGTTGTCGTGATACCCCACCGGGGCCCCCATTTCGGGTAGTCGTACCCGGGGGGCGCGACGAGGTAGTCGGGATCCATTTCGCTCGTAGGTTCCGCTGATACTACTTTCGTGTTTGTTTTTATCAACGCGCGCAACTCGTAATGGTCAGCGTACGCATCCAAATACGCCCGGACCTCTTTATGCCCGCAGAATCGTCTGTTGTCCTTGCCACTAAACCCTTTCGTGAACGGGAAACTCCCGTACCCCATCACCTCGCGCGGTAAGTTCGTGCGCAACGACGCGTACACCGAACTATGTACTTTTTTTCGATTAACTTGGATGCCCAACTTGTCGGTCTCTACGTTCTCATCGTACACCCACACCCCGCCCACATCCTTGCCCTGCTCGAACACCACCACGGTGTGGCCCTCGCGTTTGAGTTCTCTTGCCGCAGCCAGGCCAGCCGCGCCCGCGCCGATCACGGCGACCTTAGCGCGTCGGTACTCCGCGGAGGAGGATTGGGTTTCGGATTTCGCCATCGCAGAGAACGTTGGGAAGGCGCGGCGTCGCCTTGTCTGCGTCGCGCCCGCCGAGTGCGAGGAGGGGTTCGAGGGGACGAACCGAGGACTCGCGCGTAGCGCGCGCGCTCTCGCCAACATCGATGCGCCGCGCGCCGCACTCTGAGCTGCACGGCGGAGCGCGAGCAGTCGGTACGAGTGTCCGTCGTCAGTCAGTTTTCACCCCAGCCTAAAACTCGTCCACGTGGCTTTCTCTGGCTCAGAATTCCACTTCACCATGCACGCCTCTTTGGCATCCTCGCGAACGTGTTCGGGGGCGTTCGCGTCCCCCTCTCGTTCCCTGCTACGACATAAATCTGCGAACCGCGCGACGTCGCGCCCTCTTTCCACCCGCGCACCCGCCGCCTCCTCAGACATCGCGTCGGCGTTGTTCCAAGTGGACAAAAGACCCATCATCCTCTTCGACGGCGTGTGTAACCTGTGCAACGGCGGTGTTACCTTAGCGCTGGACCTGGACCCGCCGGGAAACCTGCGGTTTGCGGCGTTACAGAGTGACGCGGGAAGGGCGTTGTTAAAGAGGGCAGGCCGTGATCCGAACGACATATCCTCCATCGTGCTTGTGGAGGAAAATGGCGCTTACGTGAAATCAGACGCGGTGCTTCGCATCGCGACGTACCTTGAGAACCCCGCGCTCCCCGCCGCCGCCGCGTTCGGGATGCTCTTCCCCAACGTAATACGAGACGCGGTGTACGACCTCGTGGCGGACAACAGGTACGAGGTGCTCGGGATGAAGGACGAGTGCCGGCTAGGGGACGACAGGTTCGAGGACCGATTTGTTGGCGGTGCGCCGCGTGGTAGTGCGGAGTAAAACTCAGTCACGCTCTAAAATAAATAAAGACTGCTTGTACTACCTACTGTTACACGTACTTATACATTCTACACAGAAGCAAGGCCGTTTCTGTGTTCACCGCGTCTCACCTCCGCCATCTCCACGATGTTCTGTGCTGAGTCTCTTTGCTCGCTCTGTCGCTCCATTCGTTCCTGTCGTCTTGCCTCGCGCCGCATAACCTCCTGTTCATACGGATCATTGTAGTCCGACTGTCCAGTGACGTAATACGCCCTGATACGCTGCCCTGAGGGAGGTGATCGTCGCGTGCGGTTCGGAGCGCTAGACGTTCTGTTCGAGTCTCCCCTCACAGCGGCGTTGTATTCGGCGTCACTCAAATTGTTCCGGGTACACGCTCCTGTCGCCCGCCCCCAGTACGCCGCGGCGACGATACACACAGCCGCTAACATCAGTAAAAATATAGCAGAGGATGCGTTTTCACGCGCGCTGAGTCCGAAATCGTAGGAACAGTCACTCAACAATCCGCCCACCACCACCGGGTCTTTCGACGAGCGGACGTTTAGCACCAAGTCCACGCTCGCGCTCGGCGGGGTTCGTCCCTCTTGGGTTTCGCAAAAACCCCGAACCTCCAAAGCGCTGTTCCACTCTTGCTTCGTGCGCACGTCCGTGTGGTAGGACAACACGCACTGCTCTGGGGTGATGGGACGCAACGGGAGGGCTACTCGGGTAGAGGAAGACGCACTATCGCTTTCGCCGGCGTTCAACTCCTCTACCACCAAGGTAACTGCTTTGACCCAGTGTCTCTGCGCGATGAACCTCCTGCGGCCGCCGCCGTCGTCGCACGCCACCTGGCACCGCGCGGACGACTCACTGCTCGGGACTGTCGGACACGAGTCACAATCCACACGGTCCCGAACCGAGCTCTTGCTGTACGACCAGACAGAGCACTGGAACGGGGCGAACCGAGCAGCCCTGGACGCGTCGGCGCTCGGTCGATTTGCATTTGCGTCTCCGGAAGGAACCCCCACGGTTACTGTTACCTTCTCGCCTGGATTGACGAGCACTACTTCACCCATGGATGTACCTGGTGTACGACCTATTCGCGCGTACAACACGTGCGTCGTTGGCGTCCTTACCACATCAGACCGCGGGTCGTGAATATCGCGCTGTACCACCCTTTGTGCACCGTTTTTCGGAAATAACTCAACCGCCACGCCACCAACTCGCGCTTCAAACCCGTCAGTCACTGACGCGAACGAAGAGGCGCCCCCCAACTTCCACGCCGTCGCAGCCGAGTTGTACGCTGGAAGTCGATCACCGCGCGTGTTGTGCACAGCATCCACCGCGCGTTCGATGCCCAAAGTCGCGCTGCCAATCATCACCAGGAAAAGAGCGATCGCGGCGAGCAGTGAGCACAAACCGGGTGGTTGCCGAGCGGGGCCGCCGCGCACGCCCCCACCGCCCCCACCTCTAGCCCTCACGCGGTGCGCCAGGGCCATCGCGAGCATCATCTCTGCTCAATCCTGCGCCGTCGCTCGAGGGCGACGGCGCACATGTCAATGCCATCAACGATGACGTCACCTCTTGAGTATAATAATCCAGATTGTTACGAGCCACGTGGTTAGTTATTGACAGAAAAAATGATTACAAGTGTGATGAGCGTCTCTTACGTGGGTCGTGGATTCTTTGTGAGGCTATGTTGTGTATTTAGAGCTAGTGACTATCGGCGACCTCCGCGACCTCCCGGGGAACGACCTCCTCCTCTTCCACCGCCGCTACCCTGAGAAAAGAAGAGAAACAAATGAAGGCGTTTGTCAGCAAAAGTGAAAGGAAAAATACTGTCTCGACGTGAAAAAAGACGCGCGCGTCTCCCCGTCGTTGACTCAAATCCGCCGCCGCCACGGTCGCTCAGTCGTGATGTATAATCACCTCCCCCGAGTGCCGTAGTAGCGGCACTCGGGGGATAATCCTGACGTGCAAATCTAAAGTTGTCGATTGATCTTCACGGCGGCCGAGCTTTGGACAAATTATTGCCTACGAGCGACGAAGAAAGAAAAAAATCCAAAAATCTAAAAAAAACAATGACGTACCAAGTCTCCCCACCCCTTCCCTTCTCTGAACCCCTTGTCGAAGTTCGAGGGCTTGTACCCAGTCATGTCCCGCGCGCTTTCCTTGTCGTTTTGTTTCTTGAGCTGTAATTTGAGGATATTAAGGAGCGAAGGGAGCGAGTCAGTCACTGTTTCTGAGGAACTGTTTTGATGCGAGAAAAGGATCAAGTAAAAACCAAAAATTCGAATAGCACGAGCATGGTCTGTCCCGAGAGGTAATGGCAACGACGCTGCGTCCCTCCAGGCAATGGAATATGCTCGGCGCACGAACGGGAGGCTTGCCGCCGTGAGCGAGAAATCCGAAGATGACTCGCAATAGCGACCAGCCTACAACCGCCGGCGTTCCTCTAAGGCGTTTGAGCTCGGGATATACACCGTGAATGAGAAGGTGCCCCGGTAGCGCTAGGTGTCGGGGCATGCGGGCAGCACGCCCCGCACCCGCCTATGGCGAGTTGCGGGTTGAAGTGTTTTCGGCATTTTAGGGTCCGGGAAACAGAAACACGTCGGATTCCTTGTGACTAAATGCTCTACCGACACTCCGTCGGGATGAAAAAACCAAACACAAATGAGAAAAAACACGCACCCTTTTCCGCCCGCCAAATCCAAACTTGTCCTCCTTGAAGTTCTTCTTCTGCCTGGTTTCCGGGGTTGACCGCCCGTGCTGCCCCCCC
>TARA_B110000977_G_scaffold97362_1_pt1 | contig 19507 bp, 6 predicted proteins | sample TARA_B110000977 | Tara Oceans TARA_B110000977 (sample SAMEA4397798) | marine metagenome | biome: Polar Biome; feature: [SRF] surface water layer (ENVO:00010504); material: water (ENVO:00002006), including particulate matter (ENVO:01000060) such as... | depth 5 m | reverse complement strand
CTTTAGTTTCTGCAAGATATTTCGCACCTTTCCACGTCCAAGACAATACTCTTTGTTGGTTATGTTTCGGCGAGGAGGAGCTTCCACTTCTACTGCACCCACGAGCGGGTACTGCACCTGGTGGTTGCGACTCGCCAGCGCGAATGCTCGCGTCACGCATTCATCACGCCATCCCGGCTGCTCGGCGTGGCCAAACCCAAACCGTGGCCAAAACAAAAAAACTTCCCGTGGCACGAACCGCCCGAGCCACGACGGCGCCCCGCGTGTGTCTCGGCGACGCAGTGCGTGTCTCCGCGCGACTGCCGCATCTCGGACTACATGCGTATAGATACCGTGGAGGGTTATATCTCGACGCATCCAGAAGAGCGAACGGAGCACGCGCGCGTACTCGGCGCCACACCGTCAACGCAACAGGCTCTTTCTCGGAAGAGCCCCAAAAAGAGCCGTCGTCCACCAACAACCTCGAGTCAAGACCCGGGGGATCCACGACCGGAAACCACTCGCACAAGTCGCACAAATTGCGACGCCTCATGCTCGCCCTGTGTGTCTTCGCACTCGTTACCCTGGTTGTCGTCGAGGGGTGCACCTCGAGCGTGTCGTCCGCGTTTTCCTCAAGCGCGAGTAAAAGTAAACTTCTGCAAACGATGCAAACCACGGTACCGCCCGACGGATTGATGGGATTGATGCCGCCCGATCTACCGCGACACACAACGTTCGACTGTCACAAATTACTCAAAAACGTCAAGCCCATCGCAACCATAGCGCTGATGTCATTCCTCTCGATAACCCCGGTGCCGCTGCGACGCGTGTCAAGAATAACTTTCAACGCCTTAGCGCGCTTGCTCGCCGCGAACGGCGCGCCAGCCTGGACAACCGCCGCCGTCGCGCTGAGCGGCCCGTACGTAGGACGAGCGGTAAGGCTGTGCATCACCTGGGCTTTGGCTAATCATTTGGTGCGGAACCCAGCCATATTCGACCCTTCCATAGTGCTGAGCGTGCCGCCAGTGGCACAGGAACTGTTCGGAACGCTGTCGAGCGTTTTCGGGTCGGGTTTACATAAAAGCTCGTTCGACCTCCACGACCTAACAATCCGCGAGACGCAAGGCTGGTTCTTCGTCACCTCCACCAGAGCACTCGCCGCGGGCCTGAGCATGTTATGCGCGAAGTGGGTGATGCACGCCAAGCGGCCGCCTCCGAAACCAACCGAAGTAGTGTCGAACGGCAATGGAAATACAACCGGTGATGAGCAACAAATGACCTCCGAGGAAACAAAGGAGCACCTCGAAAAGCACGTTGATCCCGTCGCGCGCCACTTCGCCGCCCTCCGCGGCGATGACGGCGTTTCCTGGGACAGACAGGCGCGGAGTGTTTTGGTGGACAGCGCTTTGTCGTTGTTGGTAACCATCGCCAGCGTGCTCGCGGTGGCGAACGCGTTGCGGGTGAACATCACGGGTTTATTAGCAGTCGGCGGGTTCTCCGGCGTGGCGTTCGGTTTCGCCGCCCAGCGGTGCGTGGCGAACTTCATCTCCGGCCTCTTAATTTTTGTGACGCAGCCGTTCAAGAAGAACGACTTGATCGCCACCGCGCACGGCACAGGCGAGGGCGCGTTCCGGGGCGTGGTGCGACAAGTGGGGTGGCACAGCACTTCGCTGGAAAGCGCTAAAGACGGGAGCGTTTTGATTGTTCCCAATTCCGAACTCTCCACGGTCCCGGTGAAGAACCTTTCGCGAACGGAACGACGGAATGTTTTAGAGACGGTTCCGGTGAACTTGATTGAGGGTGATGGAGGAAACAGTGTACACAAAATCCGCGCGGCTGTGTTCGCGGCGAACAAAGTGCTGCGAACGCACCCCGGGGTTATGTGCTACGCTTCTGGACACGGCGTTGATGCTAAAAAGGAAGACACCTCCGTTGACGGCGCGGGCACTCCTCGGTGCGTGCTCGAATCCAACCCAACGACCGGCGCCGCTCACATCAAGTGCGCGTACGTCATGCGCCCCACGGTCCCAGAACACAGCGCTGAGGCGGTGCGGTCAGGGGTTTTAGTGAAGCTGCGGGAAGACGTGGCGCGGGCACTGAATGAACCGAAAGATCTTGAAATTAACGTCATCGCGTATCGCGACGAAAGTGAAAGTGAAAGTACCCTGCGCGAAATCGTCGAGGCGGATTTCCCGGACGTCGCGCGCACGGTGGCGGAGAGCATGCGGCGAGGCGAACGACGGTACGAAGACGCGGAGGGGAGGTACAGAGACATCAACGGTGCCAAAGCCACCGATAACACCAACAGAGACGACCATGTAGACACGGTCGCGTGAGAGGGAAGGAAGGAGGGAAATATACAAGTGCTTTTGTAATACCTTCATCAGGTACAGACGTACAGTGCTCTTGAAGACGTTTTATTTTTGTTCCACCGAAACGTCGTCATTTTGGCCGTTTACCCTCCCGAGGTTTTCAAGTTGGCACTTTGGACCGCGCGACCTCGTGACCATGGCCGCCATCGTTTCGCGCGTTCCGGTTTTCGCCCCTCGGGGAGTTGTCCTCCCCCGCGCGCGCGTCACGGCGCGCGCGTGCGGTGCCCCCCAGCCCGCGCCCCCCGCCCAATCGCGGTCCCCCGTGGGCCATCCCCTGAAACCCGCGACGGCACCCTCATCTGTCGGTCCCACGCGCGCGTCTCGCGGCTGCGTCAAAACTGCCGCCGTTCCCGGCGCGTCCCTCCTGTTCGAGGTCGCGGTTCCCCCCCCCCTCTGGTGATCGTCCCCCCCACGATCGCGTTCATGACGTGCATCCTCGCGGTGATGGTCATCGCGCTTCTGGGACGCGACGACCACGGCATGCTTCTCGCGCAAGTCGCACTCAACGCGCCGTTCGCGGTGACCACGTGGTGGCTCGGGGAGCAAGGCCACGCCGTATGTTTCGTGGTGTTAGCCGCGCGGACGTTCTTCGGCGCGCACCTGTCAGGAAGATTCGACGCACTGCTCAACTGCTTCGCCACACTAGGCTTGTTAGTCATCACGGCGCCGAACCAAGCCTGGATTTGGCGAGACACGGTTTGGGCGCAGTGGGTCAATGTTGCTATCTGCGTGTACCGGTTAGTGACGCACACCAAGGCCGGGGACGGGGGGGACACCGGGTCAAGAGAGAGCAAAGCGTTCGTTTTCTTTGCCGCGTTCATGGGGAAAATCGGGTTGCTTTGCCTCGCCCTGCCGGGCATAGGGCTGTTCAACGGGTTCTTCTAAATGGAACTGAGGGCTGACGAAAAACACGAGTCGGACGTTTTCGGGTCGATTATATGAGAGGGTTAATGAGTTGTAATTCAAGAAAAGTTACAAAAATTTCCAAAAAGCTTAATTTTCGAAACGCCAAAATATTACCTCGGGGGGAACGAGGATCGCGTCGGCGCCGGGGGGTTAGTATTAACCGCACCGCCGCACGTGTAGTTGTGTGTTTGCCGGTCGCGGAGCGCGTATCAGGTCTACCCCCCGTAAGCGTGTGACCTTCAGCGCACGTGTAGTGGACGTCACGCGTCTCGGTTCCATTCGTTTCGCGTCGCGGGCCGGAATCTCACATTTGGCAAGCACCGCGGGGCTTCCTTGGGTAAAGGACCACAGTCTGCGCGATGGACACCGCTGCTATGTCCCGGCGCGAAGCCCTGGAGGCGCACCGAGGGGACGAGTCACGCACGATTCAACCCAGACGGTTCTCCATCGTGCTGCGTAAACCGCTCGCGGCGAGGAACGACGGGGCCAACCCGAAGAGCGCGTTCAAGTCGTCAAAGCTCATGGGCGGAGGAGATGACGCTCGACGCGCGAGCGTGGCGCAAACCCCCAAAGGCGTTACGTTCCTCGCCCCCGACGCACCAGACACACCTGTGAATCGCAGAGTAACCATGGCGGTGACGCACAGACGGGCACGCATGCGCACCAGGAAGGGAACGGGAAGGAGCGTCGCGGCGCGAACGTTTTCACTGGTGCTTCGCGAGCCGAAGGAACCCGAGACAGAGCAACCCCCTGAGCCTAACACCATGCAAACTGATTCCGGCACGTCCAGTGACAAGGCTGCGTCGTGGAGCTCGAAAGACAACGCCAGTGGGGTTTCCGGGAACTCAGCGGGCCAGGACGGCAGCGCGTCAGTTGGCGACGACAATGACCAAGCCACCGTGGAGATTGACGGCGTGGCGGGACACGTAGGGAGAAACGTTTCGAAACAATCTTCTGAACCGCCGCTATTCAACGCAACTCAAAACGATCCCTCCGGTGTGACTCAAAACGACCCGGAGAACGACTCCGAGCACGACGATTTCGGCGGCAGGTTCGACGGGTACGACGATGACGACTTCGGAGGCGGGTTCGATGGGGGGGAGGATGACGACATGGGCGGGTTCGGCGCCACGCCGGCGCACGGCAATGTTGGATTTGGCAACGCGATGGTTGACGGAGGTAATGATCCTATGACGGGTGGGCTTGAGTGGGGGGGTAAGCGCAAGAGACCGGCGAGACTTGGCCCTCGCCGACCCGCAGGTACGCCTCACAAGATGGAGCGCGCACGCATGGCGAAAAGGCAGTCATTAGCCTTGGCAGGTGCTGGGTCTAGGCATGATTTGGAGGATGAAGATGGACGCTCTGTCCGGCGTAGCGCGCGAACGCGAACCAGACCGCTGCAGTACTGGCGCGGCGAGACCAAAATCTACAACCGCGTGCACGAGTCGCTGCCCACGGTGGCGCAGATGACGCACCGAACTCCGAACCCGGCGTGGCCCAAAAACACACCTTGGCACGGGGGGGGTGCGGTGATTGCGGTGGGACAGCAGGTTCCTTACAACAGCGCGGAGCAGGGCAAAGCCGCGGGGGAGGAGGCGCGGCGCAGAGCGTTGCGGTTAGCGGACGTCGCGCACCTTTCGGATTCGGAGGATGACCTAACCGAGGAGCTGCCAGGGTTGGGCGGCGCGGTAGGGTCGGAGCCCGCGCTGGACCCATTCGGGTTTTCGAAATAAGGGGATGAGGGTAGTACTGAAAGGGAGGCTGTGTTGAGGCACATCATATTGTATATGGGAGATGATGAGTGATTCATATCACGCACGAATATAAATTGAATCTAAATGTATCTTCGTAAATTATTCTCACCCGGTTGCTAATCGTTCCCTCTGCGCGTGTATCCCAGTTTCCGCTAACCTGTACTTGGCGACTGCTCTTCTGACTGGTGAAGTTGATGAGTTAATAACTCTAGCGAACCTGCCGTTCCTGTGCGTCACCCGGACGCGCCCGTGCACGTCCTCTGCGACGCCTGTTTTCAACGCGCAGACGTCTAATCTCAAATCGCAAACGCCGGTAGCGGCTTCCAGCCACCCGCCGGATTGCGATTCTATTCTGCCGGCGCAATCAAGATGCGCGCCGAATACCACAGCGCAATCGCTGATACCGCAAATTGATCGGAGCAGCGCATCCACCGCGACCGACAACGACCTGGACGGCACACTCACGGATACGAGACACGAGTAAATATCGTCAAGCACCACGACGCGGCGAGCGTCATTATTGACATCATCATTCAATTCGTCGTCTTCGTTTTCGATTTCGGTTGTCGGATCGGTATCGCTTTGGTCCCCGTCCAGGGCGTGTAGGATGTTCGCGAACAACGTTTGTGCGTTGGCTAGGTCTTTATCGATTGTAGACGCTCCATGATCGATGGACGACGTCTCTGTGGATGTCGTACTGGCCTCCAACGAGGGAAACGGTCTTGATAGAAGATCCACCACCACGAGCCTACCCGACGACAAATCACCCCGCGCGTCCCGGCCGAGCTTCGCCAGGGTCTTGGTGTAGTGAGATGCGGGGTACTCCGCGGTGACCATACACACGCGTCGTTTCGGAAATCTCCTCTCCACCGAACCAGCCCCAGAGCCGGTGGCTCGCCTCAACACATCCGCGTCCGCATCCGAGCCCGCCGCCGCCGAAACGAGCGCTCTTTTCAGCAGATGCGCAACGAGCCACCCCCCCGAAGCGTCAACCTCGTCCGTCACCAACACAGCTCCCCCACGGGGAATGCCGCCCCCGCGAATCTCAAGCGCCTCGTCGATGTCCATGCTGAGAGCGAAACAGCCCGCCCGATGCGCAGGCTGCAGTGAATGAATGGATGAATGATTAGATTTCGGCAGGTTTTGGCAAAGGACCCACGAAAAAAAATCAAACAGGTTCGCGCCGCGTCGTGAGGGGCGGCGGTAGATATCATAGATACGAGCAAGTGCTCACACACTACATCAAATAAATACTCTGATACATAATATACTTCAAATAAGTATAACTCTGTCTACGCACTGTCTACGCTCTACACCTGGTCCCACTTCTTGGCGGTGAGCCCCGTCGATTTCCCCGCGTAGTCTTTTTGCCACCCGCTTTCGATTTGCTCGGTGAACTTTTTCATCCGCCGGTTCACCAGCCCTGTTGCCGTCGCCGCCTCAGAGTCAACCTTCTCGGACGCTTCGGCCCAGATCCTCTCCTGCTTCTCCCGCTTCTCCTTCTCGTGCCTTTGAATCCGGATCGCACGTTCTTCCTTCTCAATTCGCTGCCGCCGAACGGTCTCGACGTCGTACAGCGTGTTGGTGCTGGAGGTGGTGATTCGATATCGATTCCGTCTCTGTTCCTGCTGAAGCTTCCACGCATCCGTTCCGATGGTCTCCTCAACCTCATCAGCCTCCTCATCCGTGCTGTCCTCTTCGTCCACCACGAAGGCAGCGGAAGTCAGGGCTTGCTTGACGGTAGATGTGGATGCCGATGATGCACCCGCATGGTGCTTCGTCACTGACGCATAAGCGCTCGTCTCCACGCGGTGCTGCTTCGCGCGATGTGCGAGTTCGATGTCCACCACACTTTGCTTTGCGCTTTGATTCGTGGTTGAGCTAGTGACGCGTCGGCCACCTTGTTTCACTACGTTCTGCTGGGTTGTCACCACGACCTGCTTCTTCACAATCCTTCGGCGTCGCGCAGCCGCGGTTGGTTCGGCTTGGGATTTCACTCCGACCCTAGTCCTTTCCTTGGCGTCGCCGAACGCGTCGCGCCACGGGTCCTCTTCTTTTTCAGGCGTTGCTTCCTTCTCAACCACTTCCACCGTCTCCACCACGTCGTCCGTCTCCACCACTTCCTGTTTCTGTTGAAGAAGCGTCGCCGCCATTGCCGCGGCTTTGAACCGTTTACGCGCCGCCTTCACCGGCGGTACCCACACCTCCCCATACTCGGGCTTCTCTTCCTCATCGTCCTCCGTGAGTTCCTCTTTCGTCTCAGGTTCCTCGTTCTTCGCGTCGCCGTGGTAGTGGTGGTGGTGAACCTCTCTGATGGTTTCTTTTTCGATGCTGGTCTGTTTCTCAGTCGCCACGTGTGTCGGGTCGTACACGCGCATAATAGCATCTTCCGCGTCATTATCGGCGTGTTTCGTTTCGCCGTTCGCGTTGCTATCAGAAATGTCCTCCCGCTCCATCGCGTTGCGGAACGCTCGCATTTGCCGTTCCCGGGGCGACCCGCCCTCCGCGTTTTCAATTCGGAAACAAATTTCAGAAAATGCGACTTGGAACCGGGGAAACGTGAGAAGCGACGCTTCGTTTTGCCAAGGGTCCTCACCGATGGGATGCACTCGACCGTTCCTGCACCCTTCATCAACCCACGGTGGCTCACCCTTGGATTGCCCTATGTGCGTGTGGAACACCAGGGCGGCGTACTTTTCCGCCGCGGGTGACTTCGCAGCAAGCCACTCCACGCACTCCAGCCACCGCTCGAGGGACATGCCTTCGGAGGAATCCCGGGCAAACTTGCGAAACACGACCATGGCTTCCTTCGCCGCGCCTGAAGTGGCGCCCTCTGCTTGTCTCGCCGCGGCGAACTGCATCAACACGTCGTGCGACGCTTGGACGTCCAACACACCTACGCGCAACACGCGTTCCACGAAAAATCGAAGGCTTCGCGCAACCCCGCGGGTCCAGGTTTGCGGCACCCTGAACCCGTACGTCATCCACCCCAAAAGCACCACCGCAGTTATGAACTCATCAAGAGCGAGGTGATTGGGATGTTCTATTCTGCGCTGTAGCCGGTTCAATTTGCTCGCCGCAAGCGCCCCGACCAGCTCAGCTTCGTCTTCAAGAAGAAGCTCCATCTGGGAGGAAATGTTGACATCCGCCTTGACTGCTGCGAACACGTCCTTGAACGCGGCGACGGGGTTGACGTTCAGGGTGAGTTTCTTCCCAATGTCAGCTTGCGTGCACATGTACACGAACTGCTGTTCGCTCATCAACAACTGCGTCTGCGTGTGAACAAACTTTCTGGATTGATCCCTCACCACATCAAGCACCACCACGGTGCTGTACACCCTGAAACACGTTTCGAAGAACGCGATGTGCCTTCGCACTTCGTGGTACACGAACCGCGGGTCTTCGATCTCTTCCTCGATTGAAACCTCGTCGATCGTGAAGACTTTTTTGCGCTCAAGCGTTGCGGAGTCGTTGATGATTTCCTTTTGATTTTGAGCGTACCGAAGGACCGTGCGTTCGAAGGGAAGACCCCGGGCATCAGCAGCGGCTTGTCGAAGATCACGCACCGTGTGCTGGTTCTTGAACTCGACCCGCGCGCCGATGCCAACCTCTTGGCGAACGCGTTCCTGAACCTTGGTGTTCTTCTCCGTGTGCGTGTTGTTGTTAATAACGGTGTTGGTGTGGTGGTGCACCACGGTTTGCGTGTTTGTTCCCGGTTCGCCCAACTTGGCGAGGTCGTCCTTCATCACTAAGACAGCGGCACTCCTGCCGGCGCCGCCCCGCTTGCCCTGTAGCGTCACGTCTGCTCGCCACCGCACATGCGAGTCCACCAGCGCGGTGGGCTCTCGCACGGCGCGTCCTTTGTGCACTAAATTGATTTTATCAGGAGTTAGGTTCAGCACTTCGGGCGCGACGTCTCCAGACCCGTCATCGTAAAAGCCTTCCTTCTTGGCGTACTGCATCTCTTCATACACGCGCTGGCGCACCTGCTCCCCGGTGTCACTCAAGTTGACCATGACTTCGATCTTCTTCAGCCTGTCAGGTTGCTCGGGGCCGCCCGGGACGATTCCGGCGTCGTACTCGCGCTCGATGACTTCGGTTAGGATTTCCGGGTCGGGCATCACGTTGCCGTGCGAACACGTTTCGCCCGGGAGGTGGATGTGGATGCAGCAGTTCATGCGTAGCCGGTTCTGCTCCCGAATCATCTTCTTCTTTTCCTTTTCAATCATACGCATTTCCTTCTCGTACTCATTCTTGGGAACCACCAGCGGCTCGTCGTCGATGTCGTCATCCGGAACCACGATTTCCGCGGGCGGAACGTCTTGAACGATCTCGTCGTCCTCCGCGTCCCGGAAGTGCCACGGCAGTACCGCGCCGCCCTCGACGTCGTCGGTTTCAGGGTCATCCGCCAGCTCCTTCATGTCACTCTTCTTCTTATCAAGGTCGTCGTGCTTGTCCCACTCCCGGTGCAGGTCGTCGAAGAACCCTTCGTGCCGCAGGAAGTGCACCTTGCCGTCGTAGTCCCGGCCTTCCCACACTTCCTGTTCAAAGGAAAGGTCAATCACGTCGGGGTCGTCCGCCTCAGCGCCTCGGGCAACGCTCGCGCCGTCTTTCGGCGCGACCTTCAGGCTTTGCTGCCTGCTCGACTTACCAAGACTCACGTTATCTAGATTCGCGAAGTAGCCCTTTTGCGAGCGCTGGCGCGAAGGTAACGCGCGCGGCGCGGGTTGGGAATCTTGAAGGCTTTTTCGGGCCGGCTTTTTTGTCGATTCAGTCACAGGGCCTGCGCCGCTGTTTTCGATTTCGTCATCCGCGGGTAACATGTCAAGCACCTGGTGCATCTCAACCATAGACGACGTAGAATCATCCATACCCTCCGTGACCGGCCCTGGTTTCCCGGAAAGAATCCTTCCAAAGCTCTTCAAGCTTGATTGCGAAAACAAACTTTTCTGTGACTCGCGCGGCAAAAGCCCGTCGTCGAAGTCCTCGTCCTGTTCCAGCCCTTCGCAGTTGCACCTGAGCCACCGCTCGAGCAGCGGGTTCAGCGCGTCTTCACTTATTAGTTTTTTATTAATCCGCTTGTAGAACTTCCTGTGCGTGATTTGCACAATTCTTAAGAGTCGTTTTTCCGTGAACGTCATCACCAGCCGGTTGTGCTCGGTGTCTTCAAGTGCGGCGCTCGCTAACATGGCGTGTCGTATTTGCGGCTGGAACAAGTCGGGGTACGACGCGAGGTGCACGTCTCGTCGGCCGAGCCGGATGTTGATCAGGCGGTGTTTTAACAGGGAGTTGACGGACTTCGCGAACGCACACCGGTCATCCTTGGTCCAGTCGCGACTGCTGACTTCTCGATTACTCATCTCCCGCAACACCCCCGCCGCTGACGGTTTGAACATCGACGTAACGGGCGCGTCTTCGTCAAACTCAGGGTGCTTGGCCCACCTTTGGACGGGTGTCCCAGTGGCCTTCGCGAACCACACCACCCAGTTCTTCCCTGTCGCGCGTATTTGCATCTCCAGCCGCTGCGTTGTGGGGAGCTCCTCCACCACGCTCCACGCCACGTCCACGAAAATAACCAAATACGTCACCATTATTATCCCAAACACGTACTCCTTGAACACAGCCTTTGCCTCGGCGTTGATCTCGGTCGACTCGGGGGCTAACGAGATTGACGACATCAACAAAACCAACCCGTGCGAAAACAAAATCACAAACTCCAGCAACTTCTTGCGGTACCGCTTGTAAGGGCGCATGAGTAAAAAGCACATCCCCAACGCCACGACGAGCAACGCACTCAACGCCTGCGTTACACCCCCCGCTTCGTCGTGCTTGAACGCCACGATCTGAAGCGTCGCGAAACACAGGAAGCGCCACATCTCCACAACGCGGAACCAGAACGTCTCGTCCCTGTAGGCGTAGGAACTCCATCCGACCATCTCGCGGATCCACAGCTTCCGCCACCGCTGGCTGGCGTAGAAGAACAGGATGGCGAGTGACAGTAGAATCGCGACTGGATAGATAACGACTGCAATGACGGCTCCAGGCAGTAGCTGGTACCACGCCTCGTCCTTGTTCATCAAGCCGAACCGCAACGCGGGCGCCGCTCTTAAATAGTCGCGCCCGTCCGTCACTGACGTGTGAAACACGAACATATCCAGCGTCGCAACAGTGAGCCCGGCGTACATCACCATCGCGAGCGATATCGCGCTCCGCATGACCCCGACCCATAGCTTTTGTAAACGACGAACCGGCAACGTGTTCGTGGCGGCTAAAACTTTCTGCCCGCCGATGAGCACGAACCACGCCGTCACCGCAGCACCCGCCAGTAACGTCAACACGGCGGGGAGCAACATCAGCGAGCGCCAGCGGATCACGAAGTCGACGTTTTGCGTACACTCCATTGCTAGGATTTCCGGGTTGAGCTGGAACAGGAACGCCCACTTCAGGACTGCTCTCATTCTCGGCGAGTCATCCCAGTGCAGGTAGTACCGGCCGAACAGCGCGATTTCCTGTGAGTACGAAACCACGGTCATCGCCGACGTGACGATGTGGTAGTACGAATCCTGCTCGGCGATGAACCAAGGTCCTAAAACTGCGAACAACAGCAACGCAATCATGAAAAACCCATACACCCACGGCTGCCACAGCGGAGGACACTCCTCGCACCGCGAGTTGAGCCGGAAATACCCTTCAACACAGGTATCACACCCCTCGTTGGTGTACCCGTCGTCGCACTGCGCTTCGTCCGCTCGCCAGTCCCCGGTGGCGATCATGTCGACGGAAGTGTCGTCCGCGGAGACTTTCAACCCTGGACAACTCACGTCGGGGAAGCACTGCCGCATTGCGACTGGTTCCTCAAGCGGGTTGTCCGCTTGCACCACGTAAAACCCGGGCTGGGGCAACGGCACTTCTAAGTCCGCCTCAACACAGTACGTCCACTTCCCCATTTCGCCCCAAAGACCCAGGTTGGGGCACGGACGGCAGTTACCCGGCGTGCCGTAGTACCCAATCGCGCAGTAACACTCGTCGATTGACACGGCGCCGACGCTACTTGTGCTTCCTAACGGACACGCTTTGCAAAACACAAGCCCCTCCGTGTCCGCGTACGTGCCACCTGGGCACAGGGAGCAGCTCCCCACCAGGGCGTCTCCTGAGAACATCCCTAGGGGGCACTTGGAGCACGAAACCGCGTCGTACCCGGCGGATATGGAGCCCATGGGACATGAGGTGCACACGCCGAGCGCCGTGTTCGCGGTGCCGAAGTTGTCAGCCTCGGCGATGAATCCGGGCGAGCACTTTACGTTGAGGGTGAGGGTGCTGCTGTTGCTGACTAACGATCCGTCCCGCGCACGCATACTGTATTGCTCCGTCCACATGCCGTGCGCCAAGGGCGGGGCCATGTAATACGCCTGGAACGTCCCGCCGACCACCGCAACGCCGTTTAGGGATAACACCGACGCCTCCATCTCATCCGTGGGCCGGCCAAACGCGTCCAGGCGCGCGAAGAACCGCCCGGAGAGCTCCGGGCCGTTCACGCGCGCGAGGTGCATGGTGAAGTTCACGTCGTCCGCGTCCGCTACGACGACGGATAGTGGGGTGACGTCCGCGTCGGCGAAGGAGTATATGTTCTTATCCCGGTTCATCGTTGCGTCCAATACTTGGTCCTGTAAATCGGGCACGTCGTTCACCGGCCGGACGTCAATCGTCACGACGGAAGAGGACAACGTACCGGCCGCGGCGTTCGTGTCGTGCACGCCAAACACGAACGAGTCGTTGCCGAAAAAGTTGGCATCCGGGGAGTACGTGAAAAACGCGTTACCTGCGGCGTACGCGCACGAAGTGACGTTCGTAGCTTCCGCGCCGCCGCACGCGATTTGCACCTCGCCGTATGCCGGCGCCGTGATCACCGTGTACTCCAGTCTCGGCAAAATGGAGTTCAAACCAGGCGTGCGGTACAGCTTCCCCTCAAGGGGCGTGTCTTCCAGCACCCAAAACTCGCTAGGCAGGGCTTGAGGCACCCCATCCGCCAAACCCACCTGCACCACGACGTACGCCTGGTCGTACAACACGTACTGCTCCTCGTTGCTCCTTGAGTCATCAACGGTGTACAGGAAGTAGTCACTTCCCATGAACCCGGGGTTGGGGACGTAGAAAAATGAGTTTTCGTTGATGATCTCGGCGTACCCGTTCGTGGGCTGCCCCGTGATGTGGTACTTCAGAAGGTCGCCATCCACGTCGGAGCCCACTAGGTTTCGTATCAGTCGCTGCGGTGCGGGGAGCTGGTTTCGCGTTGTGGTATCAACCTCGTCGTTCATGGTGACGAAGTCGCCGGAGTCGGTGAAGTACAAAACAGGCTCGCCGGCTGCGGCGACCGGCGCGTCGTTCCGCGGGTCAATCACGATGTTCGCCAGCATGGTGATTGTAACGCACTGTGATTCAATCATGTTGTCGCAGTCCACCAGGCCGGCTTCTACTAACCCTCGGTCAGAAGCAATCGAAGGTGCCACTAAACCGTAATACGTCATATAATCTTGCCCGTGCAAATCCGGCTGTGGCTGGTACGAAATCACGCCGTTGTCCGTCATGCTGTACTGCGTGGCTAAATTGGGGAAGCACGACGTGCGGTACGTCACCGCGTACGGCGCCGGTGGATCCTCCGTGTCGAAAAAGTCAGGCAGCTGGTCCAGCCACAGCGGCGCGTCTTCACGCGTGATGTAAAACAACGTCGTGTCGGACTCAGTCCTGGTAAAGCTCACAAGATCGTCGTACACGCTCCCACTCAACACGCTGCCGCCCGTGGCGTTGGTGAGGTACGAAGGGAGCGTGTCGTTGATCTGACTCAACGTGGACAACTCGCCTGATGTCTCGACCTCCGCGATGGTTTGCTGCAAAAGCGCAACGGCGACCCAGTCCGCGGGGGGCGGGGGGGGGAACGGAGGTGGCGGCGGAGGCGACGGAGGAGGCACGCGCTCGATGATCATCGGCGGCGGCAGCGACGGCGCAGCGGGCGGCGCGGGCGGCGCCAGCCCAGGACGTCCATCCTTGTCCCCAGGCCAAGCCACTAACGCAACAATAATAATCAGCATCCCCAGCGCGTACGCCGCGGTGACGATGTTATCCTCGGTGAGGTACGCCTTGACCCTGGCTTGAAACGCGTATCGCTTCCGAACGTAATCCGTAACCTTGGTTTCCGTCAACCGCAACTTTACGTGCACGGTGTCGCCGCAAGCAATGCCGTCAGATAAGCGCCACTTGTTCGCCAGTTCGCTCCCCAGGTACGAAAGCACCATGTCTTCCGGGTTGGGCTGTGACTTCAGCCGCCGAGCGATCATTCGTTTGACCCTCCAAAAATTATGAGTCAGCGGGACTTCGATTTCCAGAAACATCGGCATCGAGACGTCTCTTTCCGATCGCTTAAATAAAGATTCTCTGAGTTGAAGCACTTCCGGTAGCCGCGCCACCACCACGCACGTAGGCGCTGGTGATGTCTGGCAGTACGCAATCACCGCCGCGGCTAAATAACCACCGAACAACCCCGCCAATACCACTAAAATCACAAGCGTCGTGTTGTCTTCCTTGAACACCGGGCACTTGTTGGAATCAGCGGGGGCTAACACGCACCTTCCTGAGTTAGAGGAAATCGACGGACACGGTTCAAACCCGTACCCACAACACCCTTCCTCCTTTTCGTTTTGGTTCTTTAAAGGGTCCGCGAACGGGTAGGTGGTGAGGGGCGTGGCGGTGCACTCGCATCGCGCGCCCGCCGCGTTCGAGTTGCACACGCACTTCCCCGTCAGTTCACTGCAATACCCCTTCCCGCCGCACGTCGCCACCGGGTCACACGCAAACGCACACTTGTTATCACCAACCCCCACGTACCCGTCGTCGCACACGCAGTCGTCTGATTCTAAATCCCAATCACCGTGGCCGTGACACGCGTCCACTCGCGTTTTCGGGGTCTGACACAGCGTCCCGGTGTGCGTGTCAGGGCACTGGCAATCGCCTCGCATTGTACAAGCGCCGACGTTCTGGCACTTGCAATCAGAACAATCCCCACCTGCCTTCGCCTCAGCTTCGCCTCCAAACCCCGGGGGACACTGGCTCCCGTACCGAAACGCCCACCCGCCAGGACAGTCCAGACAGGGACCTCGAACGTACGATCCGGAGACGCACCGCCCGATCGCGCCGCACCACCCACAACCGGGGGCGTCGATGCACGGATCTCGCAACCCAATCGCGGCGCACCGCGCGTCGCATTTCGGAAAGGGCTCCTCGGGTAACCTCGGCGTCAACTCAGGCAACGTTTGCAACGGACACGCGCTTGTTTCGAACAAGCTCATACACACCGGATTTCTGGCTGGGTTTATCGTACGCGCGTCGCACCAAGCGCATCCGTACTCGCTCAAACACTCACCCATCACCGCGCGCTGTTAACATAAATTTTGAGAGGAAAGAAAGAGGCATTCAAAGAAAAAAGGGACTGGTCAGATGGCGATGGAAGTATGCCGGATGCCGTGCGCTGTACGCAGTGCGAAAACCGTGCCACGCCTTGTCAAGGTGGGAAATGAATCGAAAGGACCTATCACGGAACGAAGAGGTTCCCCGTTTGATTCGGGGTACCGGGTTCCAAGAGAAGTCCAAGAGAAGTCCAAGAGAAGTCGGTTTCGATTTTTCCCGTGGCGCGCATCCCCATCCCCACGCGCCGGGAAATTCGGAGCGTCCGCTTGTTTCGTCTCGGGACGAGCAGACCACGCGTATCGCGAGGCGCGGTTGTTTCTGTGCACGCGAAATACGCAAAACAGACGCGAAACCGGGGATCCACAGGCCAGGACGTCTCTCGACACCCCGGATGCAGACGTAAGTACACGCACCTCTTTACACTGCGCATTTGTGATTAGCTCCGCACCGACGACGTACCCCGTGATGTTCGCGGGGTTGTATATCGTGGCGTCCGCCTGAGCCTCCGCTCCCGGCGCCAGCAGCACTAAAAGCGCCACGCACCACGCCGCCGCGGCCATCGCGCGCGGCATCGTGCTCCCGAAGTGAGGCAAAGAGAACGCGGCAACGTTGTGCTGATAAATATTTCTTAGTCCGAACCCTCCGAAGAGATCGATCCTAGGTAGAAGCTGTATGGGCATTTACCCTGGGTTGTTACATCACCGAATTTCTCGAAAGTTTGTCACACTCGGACTTTTGGAAAACCACTTGCAGGCGAGCCTTGGGCGACATAACGACTTGGAAGACCGCGTTTGGATCGTGGGTCTTTCTCGTCTACGTACGCGCGCGAAACACCACCGCGAGAAGGCTCCGACGCCGTAACCGTCGTGGCGCTTTTCGGGGTTTGTGCTTGTGCGGGTCGACGTCTCGGTGCGGACACCGAGCTCGTCGATTTCGTCGTCGCCTGTGTACGCGGACGATGGCGTCGGCGTCGATGTGTGGAGCTGGGGGTGGATCGAGACGGACGATACGAAACCGTCCGTCCTCCCGATGGCGATTCACGTCGCTCGTGACGTTGTTCGTCGCGATCGTAACAGCGACGGTACGCCCAACCCGACTCGGTCCATCCAAGATTTATCGATTGTGAACATCTCGATAAATCATCACATGGCGATGCACGGGGCACATGAAACACGTCCCCAGCGCACGCGTAGTGTCAACGAAACGTGCAGCACACGCACACACGAACACAACACAACTTCGTACCGACGCGATGCATCCCACGTCACCACACCTGACATGTTCTGACATCCCCCTCCCATTGTTTCTTCCATGAATCCTAATCTCAAAACACTCCAAAAATAACAGACGCTTCGCGGCGCGAACGCGGGTGTCGTGAGCGACACGTGTATCGGCGTGAGCTGGGAGACCAACGGTGCACACGAAGTACGGGCCACGGTAAGGCCAGTGGAGGAGTTCCCGCAATCGCACCCTGCGGCGTTCGACCCGGCGACGAAGACATGTCTGGGTTTGGGCGCCAGCGCGGATGCTGAGTATTTCGCAATTCCCACGGTTGGCGCAACCTACGATGCGACAACAGGCGCGTGCACCTCATCCACAAAAACAGGCGGTGAGCTTTTATTTAACCCCGATGCGTCTGGGACGAGCTGGGGGGGTATAGGCAAGGCCAGGACGTCACGGGTGGTCGTAACGAAAGACGACGCCGGGTTGAGTTATTTGACAATCGTCAACGGCGCGCGCGGCGCCGCGTCCGGGGGCCGGGTTGGCATTGAAATCGCAGGACGAGACGTGGCGAAGTTCTCCTCACGACCTAACAACGCCGGGTCGCTCGAGAGCGCATTGTTACACCCGTTAACGCCCGTCGCGAGCACAGTTATCGGGTCGTGTTCGTTGAATTCCGTATCAACTGAGGACTGCTTCGCGTACGACGCCGTCAACGGCCAAGCTGCGCTGCGCTGGGCGTGGACGGCGCGCGCGCCGGAAGGCGCGGTGATCGGGCCGTTCCCTGGCACCGGGACCTGCGTCTCGCTTCGCTGGGAACTTGGTTATGGGATAGACATGGTTGAGGTGGGGAGCTATGACAATACTACAGGTACCGTGGACTGGACGGACATCACGGCGGCGGCGACGAGCGACGGGTCGGGGGTAAAGCTGTGCACGCAGAGTTGCGGCGACCACTGCTTATCGCGTACAACCTGCGGCGCGTGCGGAGGCGACGACGCATGCTCCTGGTGCCCGACAACTAAACAGTGCGTCGCGCGAGCGGTTGAACAGGAGTGCGCGGAAACGACGGACGTGATAGGCGAGTGCCTGGAGACGTGTGGCTCAGCCGTGTCGTGCGCGACGTGCGCGCAGCGGCCGGGGTGCGGCTGGTGCCACACCACTGGGACGTGCCACGGCGCGGACGTCGCCGGGCTGATGACCAAAGGAGGCAACGGGCAGTGCGCCGCGGTTGATTTCGCCGTGCACGTCATAAGCACGGCGAACACGCCGGAGGGCGCGGCAACGTGCGAAGCGACAAACGCGTGTCCGGGCGCGCGCTTAGCATCCGGCGTCCCAGCCGTGGTGGGACACCAGCCCGTCCATGCGACGTGCAACGGCCGCGGAACCTGCGACGCGGTTTCCAGAAAGTGCGCCTGTGCGAAAGGCTACGCGGGCGAGGCGTGCGAGATTCAGTGCAAAGGACCGTCCCTGGACGCGCCGTGCGCCAACAGAGGAGCGTGCGACAAGCGAGACGGGACGTGTCACTGCAAGCCCGGGTTCGAAGGCGTTGACTGTAACACGTTGAAGCACGAAGTCACACCGACGTGCGAGTGCGGCATAGCGAGGCTGACGAGATTAGCCTCCGGGGCCGAGATGCAGGTGTGTACTGGGAGGTTGACAGGCACAACGTGTTCTTGTCGCGAGGGATGGACTGGGGCGGATTGTGATTTGTTCTGTCCCGGCGCGGGGCCGCCCGCGTTGGCGGCGGATCCGGATTCGGCGGAGGCGTTTTTGTGCGGCGGACGTGGTGTGTGCCCGCCCGCGGCGGGGTCGCTGCTCGCGCAGTGCGCATGCGACGACGGGTACACCGCGACCGGCGTGGGAGGGGTGTGCGTCGCCGCGACGTGCGCGGCGGGCACTTGTCCCGAGTCCCGAGGCAACTGCGTGTTTGACGTGGCGTCCTCGGCGATGGCGTGCGTATGCAGGGGCGGGTATATCGGCCAAGGGTGCAACACGTGCGCGTGCAAGTTCGGCGGAACATGCAACGACATCACCGCCGAGTGCGAGTGTCCTCCTGGGCAAACCGGGAAGCTGTGCGAGGAAAGCGAGCCCGCGACTGGCGCGGTACGGGATGCGTACTGCGAAAACGGAGGGGAGTACGTCGATAGCCTACGTAGGTGTTCGTGCGCCTTGGGGTTTATCGGCGAGAAGTGCGACGTCGCGTGCGACAGCGACACGGACTGTTCAGGAAACGGCGTGTGCGACGCGACGGTGTGGGAAACCACGGGCAGCTCGATGTGCACGTGCGCCACTGGGTTCTCCGGGGATACGCTGAATTCCGAGTGCAACGCCTGCGCCACTGGTTTCGTGGATTACCCGCACTGCGCGGCGGCGGAGGAAGCCGGCTCGGATGTTTGCCACGACTCGACGGATGCGGCGTCGCTGAAAGCCTACCGGGGCATGGAGACACGCACGATGGACGGCAGGGCGTGTCAATCATGGGACCAGCAAACCCCGGTGGAGCACGGATACGACCCGACGACGTACACCACGGACGGAATCGGTGCGCACAATCATTGCCGCAACCCCACCGGCGACTTGCTACCCTGGTGTTTCATCGACCGAATGTGGGACGTCGGGATTTCAGTGCCTACACGCAGAAGGGACGAGCCAATCTGGGGGTACTGCGGAGTCGTGGATTGCTTCGATTTGGACAACACGCCCGCGAACGCGCCGCAAACTGTAGCGCAGTGCGCGGTGGTTGGTGAGATGACCATGTCGGGCTGGACGCAAGCTGGCGCCCTGGCGCACACTGTGCCCAGAGGCAAAGGCTCG
>TARA_B110000977_G_scaffold201720_1_pt1 | contig 19512 bp, 27 predicted proteins | sample TARA_B110000977 | Tara Oceans TARA_B110000977 (sample SAMEA4397798) | marine metagenome | biome: Polar Biome; feature: [SRF] surface water layer (ENVO:00010504); material: water (ENVO:00002006), including particulate matter (ENVO:01000060) such as... | depth 5 m | reverse complement strand
AAGGTAACTTCGGGGTTACCGGTAAGGTAGACGTCTTGAGCGCCGTAGGCTACGAGTTGCATGAGACCGCCAGCCATTGTGAGTGTTTGTACTCTATACGGAGAAAATAATTCTGAGTAAATGCGCATTTATCGAACCCAGTTTTTCTCAGTGTAGATTAAATGTCGACACAGCCTGAAGAAATTGAAGAAATTGAAATTGAAGAAGGTGAGATTATCTCCGAGGATGATATTTCAGAAATGGAAGATGATGATGATGATAGTATGGATATTGCCGAATTGATGACATCTCTTTTGGCAACGGATGAAGGTGACACTGTATGCTCCGCCCTTGTCAATATCGCGAACCAGCTCCAGACTCAAAATAAAATTTTGATAAAGATGTTGAGTCAAATTAAAAATTAATTTAGAGAAAAGAATACTAGTTATTGTAAATGAAAGTCACTCACTTCATTGACAAGGATCCGAATATCTATGAAGCACTCGCTGAGTTGCAGAAACAGAACATCCAGTCAATGAATGAGGAACAGGTTATGAAGATTGTAGATGATTTCGAATTTAGATGGTACCTCAACCCCGAAATTCATTCAAAATGTTTAGAGAGGGCTGCCAAATTGGGGTACCGACAATTTGTTCACCCTGATAATTTTGATGATGACGGATTTCCCAGGCCCGATCAATTCGACATTATGGCCATCCTTGGTATAAAAAACCGTATGATTAACTTTCTTATCCAGCTTACGAATCATGTACAAGCGAATGGTAAGGGATATGAAGAAGTCGACCTGACCATCAAGCGAATTAATTATGTCATTCTTCAGATTGAGGATGGGTTTGAGAATGTAAGGCGTCATCGTATCTCGTATGAACGTGTAAACTCACCAACAGCACTCCCACAAGTAAGTATATACACTGACCCATCTGCGATGAATGAAGAAGATATTGAAAGTTCGACCCCTTTTCAGAAGTGTCTGATGCTTTCCCTGAAGGAGGCGTACAGAGCTGGATACCGCCGATATAAGGGACACTGTTGTGAAGAAATTAAGACTGTTGATGGGTTTCGTACGAGAGCGTGGGACCCAAAGTTTACCATAGAAGACTATGTCTATTCACTCCCGAAAAAAGAGAGTAACTTCTTGATTTGGAAAAACTTTACAAGTAAGGGGTCTATCTTTCGAGAAGTAATCGATAATCTCTCAAAGTGTAAAGATGCACAATTCCCAGAGATCAAGAAGCGTCGTCATGTATGGGCTTTCAAAAACGGTGTGTTTGTGGGTAAAGAATGGATCCCCGAAAGAGGTGCGTATGAGTGCAGGTTTTACCCTTATAAAAGTGATAAATATGCATGCCTTGACCCAAGTATCATCGCATGTAAATATTTTGATAAGCAATTTGATGACTTTTCTCATGTGGAAAACTGGAAAGACATTCCTACCCCCTATTTTGACTCTGTTCTAAAGTATCAGAAGTTTGAAGATGAGGTGTGCAATTGGGCGTACGTCATGGGTGGACGACTATGCTTCGATATTGGTGAACTGGATGGATGGCAGGTGATCCCATTCTTCAAGGGTATTGCACGTTCGGGTAAATCCACTCTAATCACAAAGGTTTTCAAAAAGTTCTACGAATCTGAAGATGTTGGAACACTTTCAAACAACATCGAAAAGAAGTTTGGTCTGTCCGCGATTAAGGATTCCTTCATGTTTATAGCCCCTGAGGTGAAGGGTGATCTCGCCCTAGAGCAGGCTGAATTCCAATCAATTGTTTCAGGGGAAGATGTGTCCATCGCAATCAAGAACCAAACTGCTGTATCAATCGAATGGAAGGTTCCAGGTGTCTTGGGGGGTAATGAAGTTCCCAATTGGAAAGACAACTCTGGATCGGTGTTACGTCGTATTTTACCATGGAACTTTGGTAAACAGGTACAGGATGCTGACCCACAACTCGATGAAAAGCTCGATCGGGAGTTACCTATTATTCTTCTCAAGTGCGTCAGGGGGTACCTCGATTACTCGAGTAAGTATAGAGACAAAGATATTTGGAACGTCGTCCCCAAATACTTCAAGACGATTCAGAAACAAGTTGCGATGGTTGCGAGTAGTCTCACAAACTTCTTAGAATCTACATACGTCAAACTCGATAAGGACCTTTTCGTACCTCAAAAAGAATTCATCCCCAAGTTTAACCAGCACTGTAAAGAGAACAATCTGGGGAGTCACAAGTTCCACCAGGATTTCTATGCTGGTCCATTCAGTTCACGAGAAATCGAGGTGCGCATTGATACAGTTACATACAAGGGGCGACTTTACAAACACCAACCAGTCATCTATGGTCTAGATTTGATCAACGATGATGATGATATTACTTTCACAGACAATCATTAAAAAAAAACTCTTATATAATAACATGAGCCAGAAGGTCAAGGAATTTGTCCGAGAATCTGGCATCGAAGTGTCAAATTCCAATTCAAATGATGATAATTTTGCGAGAGAACTCGAAGAAACCATGCTTCGAAAAGAGCGCGAACGCGCTGCGGGATTTCGCTCACCCCCCCGACCTAGACCTAGACAGGTTCAGGTTCCCCAACGTCTTCAGAGGAATTTAATTAATGACCAGACATTCAATGAATTTGATGATGTGAATGCAGAAAAGATAGCTAATAACGTACTTCGTGAATTTGAAGACATGCCCAATATTAGTAATGAAAATGCAAAAGCTCTCTTTGCACCCAGTACTCCCCTCCAGTTTAGTAAATTCAATCCAGGCATGTTTAATGCCAATGTTGATTCTGGGTTTGCACCAAAAGATACGGTCGTTGATCTTAAAAAAATACTGGTAAAGAAGCCACTTCCAAAAACACCAATTGGTGAAGGCCTTTACGTAGACACCAAAGAAATTAAAGGGGTGTATGGACAGTTTAAGACAGGTTTCTCTCACACTCGAAATGCCGGTCCCAAGGGGTCTCTTAATAAAAATTTTGCAAGTGTGCAATTCATGATCACACTTTCCAATGACACTGAAAGTAAAGGTGGTACTGTAAATATTTACCGAAATGGTAAGATTCGATTTTCTAGTGGATTTGTCGGAACGAATATCGCGAATCAACCTGAACTTCTTCGTCGTTTCATCGTTAATAACTATACCGAGCGTCAGTTATTTTTATATAACCCCTTCACCTACAACAACCTGAGTGGAAAGTTTAGAATTAATGGTCAGTTTAGGAGTTTACCTGTGATCGCAAGTCGACAACGAATGTATGGTATGACGAATATGTCGATCGTTGAAGAACTCACACCCTTCCTTTATGTACCCATCGAAAGTGCCACTTTGATTTTTTCAAAAAGTGGTAACGTTCAGGTTGTAGGTGCGAAAACTCCCGGTAACATGCTCAAAGGGTACGACACTGCGAAAGATTTAATTGAAAAATTACACGATGATGACCAGGTTAATGTGACTGGGGTGTTTGATGGAGGTGTAAAAGCTACTAAATCGAAGCCAAAAAAGAAAATTGTCTCACCAAAGAGAAAATATGCCAAAAGAAACTCGAATGAGAATGAACGCATGACCAAAAGTGAACTCGTAGCACTTGCTAGACGTAAGGGTGTTGTGAATTTCAGAACCAAGGTAAACGGTAGTTCTAGAATTGCAACCAAGGATGAGATTCGCACTAGAATTAAGAACATTTCTAATAAAAAGAATGTGACATTCAAAAACACTAAAAAGAATAAAAATGTCCGACTCGGTGGAAATGGTAATATATTTAGGGTTGGCCGTGAGATATGTACAAACCTTAAGAAGGATGAACTTATTCGTATCACTGGAATTCTTAAAATTAAACTTGATGAGAAAGAAACCAAGAAGACCTTATGTAAGAAAATTCAAACTGCACGGAACAATCTAGCCAAACCTAAATCACCACCACCACCACCTCCACCTAAACCTAGTAAGAGGCAGGTACAGCGTACAGCTGCGAATGTGAAACGTGATGTTACGAAGGCCATGGTCATGAAGAAGCGGGGTCTCGATGAGAACTCGATACGTAAAGATATCGCCAAACTTTACGGTGAGACCTGGATGAAGAAGTATAAACCTAACCTCAATCAGGATGTACGTAATATGAAGACAGCTCTTAACGCAATCAATAAGAAAAATAAGGCTGGTATCGCTTTCAAAAAAGATTTAGATAAGATCAAGAAGAATGTTGTCGGTCGTTGGAAGATGGAGAGAAAGAGGGAACTTGAGAGAAAGTATCTCATGAAAATGGTGAGTGTCAATGGTATAGCACTCAACACTGTAAATGAATATCGTCTGGCGGCTGCAAATTATATAATGAGTAGAAAGACAACTCCTTCTAATAGCAGGATGACTGAATATAAGAAGTATTGGTTGAAGTTTAGAGCCAATGCAAAATCAAATGCGCGTCCTAAAGGACTTAACACAACGGTTAGAGCTCGGGTTAACCAAGTATAAAATGTTAGCATTTAATTTTGGTATTTACAAATTTGTTTGGTTCAGCCACTTGTTTGAGGTGAATGGTATGGTACGAAAAATCATACTTGGTAAATATTTCTTTCATTTTATTAGAAATAATACTCGCTTGAACTATATCAGGAATACCTGTACAAACTGAACTCTTTTCGAGCTCAAGAAAACGATCCTCCATCGAGACAAACTTTTTCAGCATCTCACGATTCATCCCATCGGCATGCATCCTGAGATACATATCCTTAGACGCCCCATCACTGATGTAGAAGTATTTGGAACCCTCAACCTCGGTGGATTTCTTACGTGTGTCATACATGAGTGCCAACACAATGAGAGCTACGAGAATGTAGATCATTTGTTATTTACCTACATTTTATTATCAACTTCATTAGCAAGCACATTGCCCGACTGGGTACCGCGCATACCAGTGACAGCAGCATTCTTGCTAGCAGCCTTATTTTCCGCTGTGGGATTGACAACGGCGTTTATCGCGAGACCGAAACCGAGGCATGCCATCAAAACCATGAAACCTATTTTAACGTTAGTGTTAAAGTTCGAGTTGGCCATTTTTTAGTATTTACTTAGAAATTAATTTCACGAGATCATCAATCTTTTGGAGAATGTTTTGAAACTTATACACCGAATCCACCTCTGAGGGTTTCACGATCTCCAATTCGATTTGGTAACTCGCCTCCTCCTCAGAGTCCATATCAGCATTGTCTCCAGATGAGATGGTCATATCTATGCTGAGGTTCTTACGTAAAAAAGAGTGTCTAGTTTTGGTTCGCTTACGGTCCATCTCGTACTCCCCAGTTGTGGGAATCTCACGGGCGATGCAGAAGCGTACATCGAGAGGGTCTCGCTTGAAGTCCTCTTTAACGACACTGATCTTTTGAATCATCACTTGCTCACCAGTTTCTTCGTCACGTGTGATGCGAACATTATTTCCATCACTGTAATAGACTTCAGAAGTCGTACTCTTAACAGATTCCCATCCATTAAATTTCTTCAGACCCCGTAGAACTTGTTTCCATGTATCCTTACCTACATTAGTATCAAATAGGGAACCATTATGCTTACCGAGACGAATTTCAACTTCAACGTCACCCTCACCCTTGTGGGCTTCAAAGATAGGGAGTACTTTTTCTGCAATATTCATCTTAACATTTACTATTTGCGTCTTTCTCTTAAGCCTTTTTTACGCATAAATTGTAATGAAAGGTTTTGGAAACATCGGAAATACGTGTTATTTTAATACGGCCCTCCAATGCCTTTTGCATATTCCCGTAATGTCAAATCACTTCATACGAAATCCCTATACAGGTGTGTGTACATTCACCAGAGCATACTCTGATTTTATTCGGATATATTGGACGAAAGGTCAAGAAACTGTGGATGTTAAACCACTCCTCACAGAATTTCAAAAGGAATTTCCCCGTTTCAAAACAAATGAACAACACGACGTCCAAGAAGCTGTCATGTGTATCATTGATATTCTTGAGAGAGCTGCACCGGTGGTGAAAGAGTGGTTTTATGGAAAAAAAACACAGGAAACTATATGGCCGGGTGGGAAGTCATCGAATGAAGAGGACTTCAGTATTCATTTGATAACCCCTGAAGGTGGGGATATGGGTAAGATGTTAGCTAAGAGTACGGATTGGAACACACTTGAAAACTTTGAAGACACCCAAGGTAAAGTACACAATGTCGCTACGACTCGTATGGTCTTTTCAAAGCTGTCCCAAATTCTTATGATTTCATTCGATAGGAAAAGTCACATCAAAGTTATTGAAACTATTCACATTGAAGGTGTAGAGTATAATTTAATTGCCAGTGCTGTTCACGTTGGAAACCAAAATGATGGACACTACATCAGTTTTGTAAAACGAAAAAATAAATGGTTTTTATTAAATGATGAAAATATCAAAGAACACGAACTCCCTAATGAAGCTGGTCACTATTTCATGGTCTACAATCTAAAAACTCCTTCATCTGTATATTCTCCTTAATATTGACTATGGTTCGGTAAAACGTCCTCCTATTATTGGGATGTGTTTTATCAGTCCTCCTTTTTAATGGTTTCCACCACATCGGTTCTTCCCAGGTGACGTACATACATTCGACAATCGCACCATCTTCAAACCATGGTTTATCCTCTATTCGGTTATGCGGAATTTCACTCTCGAAATACATCTTCCCCTTTTCTTGTACATACAACCGCCAAGCCGGTACACCTTCTTTAAATCCTGGTGTTTCTCTCGAAGGTTCCCTCTTCATGAGAAAATCTACAGTATTCTTCTCTTTTGGTTTCCATTTGAACATAGTTTCGTGAGTACCAATTCTAATAGGTTCATTCACGGGTGTGAATACGAGACCATCAATCTTTTGATTAATTTTGGGAAGATACTCATCCATGAACATAGCAAAATCCCTCATATGGTGGAACGTTTTACATTTGAGGCGGTATGTATCAGATTTCATATAGATGATAGAACGCATGAGAGATTTAGAAGCTTCTAAGCGTTCCAATAAATTCTTATTCCATACAGATTCACCTGCGACGAGAATCGCGTCATACACCATTAGAGTCCCTTCGTAGAGTTCTCCATCGAGAATCGTTCCATCATAAGCACTCTTTTTAAGGTTAATGGGTACCTCAAACATAGCAAAAGCCCGATTTACAAATAGACATTTCTTCTTTCCTTCGTAGGTGAGGGCAACCATCATGTGTCGCTCACCATCAGTCTTCTCACATACCATATAATCACCTCCTTTGAGAATAGGAAAATGTTTATGTTCGATAGATATAGGTTGTGGACCTGGGAAATATTCCTTACTCCCCCAACGAGCATGGATAAAGTCTATGACATATTTGTGAAGTGGGGTAGACATATTATATATTCTGTATAAAACTTTAATTTACTTTAACCCCTGCTGCGTTTAGGATATTACCTAAACATTCATGTGTATAAGTCATCGTCAACTTAGCTGCAGTAAATGCATATATTCGCACACCACATTCCTTAAATTTCTCAAACATCTTTGGACTGATTTTCCAGTTTCCAGTCTTCTTATCTTTGATACTTTTGATTGTATTTTTCGTATACATTATCCACGCCTTCGCATCTGTAGAAATTACATGATAGATATTTTCGGAAATCTTGTTATCAATATTCGTATCAAAGTTGAGTCCCATCTGCGATGTAGGTTCGGTTGATTCATTCTTCACTTTTTGCTTGAAGAGTTCCCAATCGATACCTTCCCGAACACCTGGAAATACAAGACACCCAATTCCATCGTATTGTTTGAAACATTGTTCAAGGGAAGTCTCATCAATTCCAACCCCAAAATCAATAAAAATAATACGTTCATACAATTTCATACATTTTTGAATTATTTCAGCTTTTTCATATGGATCATCATTAACGTATGTGATTTCATTATCATATTTATTTTGAATACATTTTACATTGAATCTGAGAATTGAATGTAATGTTTTTACATGACAGGATTTAGATCGCGTTACTATGATTGTACCAAACTTCATACTCTCAATAAAGTTCTAAACCTTAAGCCTATCTGCCATACACCCCGAAAATGGTAGATTACCAACATGCCCCAAAGTAGTATTCACATCTGCGAAAATTTTACCATCGGTCTGTTGCCAGCGGCGACAAAACGCATAATCTTCTGATAAGTATCTACGAGTATCTGGATCAATCATACAGTCAAAAACGGCATGGTATTCATCGAAGTCCCTATTCTGGTGATCATTCTTACACCAGAGGTCAGGGAACTTTTCCTCGAGAGTTGTAAACACAGAACGCTTAATAACCATGAAACCGGTGGGTCCATCCAAAATTTCAATAAATCCATTTTCTACAGGTCTGTTCTTTGCCCCAAAGTTAATCACAAGACTCGAAGAGAGCATAGACATGTCACGGTCATCTCCAGCTTTAACAGCATTCGCTGCCTGGTCCCACATGATCACTTTTTTGGGATAACACGCAACAGATAGGTCATGTCCAGATCTTACGAGACGTACAACTGCCGCCGGGTCGAAATGAATATCAGCATCAATAAACATGAAGTATTCACAATCAGTCTTTTGCATGAATCGACCTACAGATGTATTACGAGCACGATGAACAAGGGATTCATTTTCCGTTGTATCAAGATATAATTGGATACCCTCTTTGATCAAGAGAAGTTGGAGTTTAATGATACTGGACATGTACTTCTCGAGACACATTCCACCATAACATGGTGTCGCGAGAAACAGTTTAGTCATTTTATTACAATTAACCTTTAAACTCTAAGTGTTTTTTTATAATCACTTCAATCTTATTCAATGTTGGTACGGATACTGAACATTTTTCACACATCTCACTCTTTGTAACTTTCGGTGAGAGAACTATATAAATAATAGCAGATGCTATACTATTTGGTGTCTTACTCATCAAATCTACACAATCATCTGTAGCCCCACACATTTTGTTACATTTGAGACGCTCTTCACGTGTTATAGTAAACGAATTCAATAACCTCTGCATCACATCAAATGCCTTCGTCACGTAATTCTTTTTTGTCGCACCAGATATGTTATCTTGGAAGATTTGCGTCGTACGACTTATATCTTTCGATTGAATCCCAAACATATCCGCAATCTCTTTCGTCGTTCTAGGGTGTTGCGCTAGTCTACATGCATAGAGTACACAATTGGCCTTGATTCCCAAACGCACCGCACCTCGCGTTAATTTTTCATTATTGAATTTTCGATACAATATCTTTGCATCTTTCAGTACAGTCTCCGGTAGAGTGTAGCATGCTTCATCAATATCCTTGTATGCGTGGAATAGTGATCTATCTTTATGATTCATAGACATATGAAAATTTATTTTAGCCATACGTTTATTCTCGTACGTGGATGAATGTTGCGTTGATATAATTGTCCCTTTACCCCAGTGTTGAGAAAACAACTCTGGGTTAGAATTTGGGTTTCCACACCGAGATGGATCATTCACCTTCCCACCATCCGTGACACCACTCGTCCATTCTGCAGTATCATCAATAAATCGATCTTCAATGAGACCACATTCCGAACACGTCGGTAATCCTTCTGGGGAGAAAACTTTTACTCCTGAACATTCTTTACATATATTTGTATTCACTAGCTTTTCTTCTGTTGTTTTTGGTAATAGGGCGTCCAATTCGGACCATATGATTGCCAGCATTGTTTTTGATTGTGGCAACCTTTTTTAGATGTTTCATAAAACGCATTATTGACTTAGGCGTCTGACACGAGTTTCGATCATATCAATAGTCTCCTTGAAACTCTTCCCACCCGAAGTGGATGGTTTCCACTTGTTCCACTCTTTATCAATCTCTTCATGACCTACAGGTAATTCGATATCTTGACCCACTATTTCACTATCAGATACAACGAAACCCTCCAAATCAGACTCATCATCATGACCTTCATCATAAATATCACTGTCCGTGTCCTCGATATCGATTTCGCTATAATAAGCAAACATGTCAGCACCCAAATCTTTCATCTCAAGATCCTTAAAAGATGTCCCACTTGGGTGGTGTTCCGTCACACTTTCGTAAGGTGTGGGAGATAAGTCTCCACTGTCTATTTTATAGACACATGCAGATTTATAAATAAGTTCAGTGGGATTAAGATATCTCAGGCCGAGAGTATTACCAGTATTCATACCAACAATCCCATACATCTCATCTTCCAAACCGTCTTCGTTTACTAACACTTTTACAATGTCGTCCTGATTTATTTCAGATGGCACAATCATGCTTATAGTTTTTAGACAAAAAATATTCAGGGATAATATCACAGATGAAAGTTATTATTTATTCGAAGGAAGGATGTCAATATTGCGACCACGCGGTTACATTAAGTCAGGAGGAGAGCCTGGATTATGAAAAAATTATAGTGGACAAAGAAGAACTCAAGAAGTTGTGTGGTGACACTGTAACAGCCTACCCTCAAATATTTATTGACGGAAATCATATCGGAACATACTTTGATTTTCAAGACTATATGGAAAATGACTACGAACCAATTCTCGCCCCTACCCTAAACAGATTTACCGTCTTCCCCCTGAAGTATCCAGACCTCTGGGAACTCTATAAGAAGGCTCAAATGTCCAATTGGACTGCTGAAGAGATAGATCTCTCTAAGGACCTGGACGACTGGAAAACACTCAATGATAATGAACAGAAGTTTATCAAGTATATCCTGGCGTTTTTTGCCGGATCCGATGGAATTGTTTTTGAAAATATTAACAACAACTTTGCTGATGAGGTGCAAATATCTGAAGCTCGCTCATTCTATGCCTATCAGTGCCATAATGAGATGGTTCACGGTGAGACATATTCTAAACTTATTGATAAATATATCAAAGATCCTAGTGAAAAAAAACAACTTTTCGAGGCTATTCAAACTGTACCCTGTATCGAAAAGAAGGCCAATTGGGCCCTTAAATGGTTCGATGCCAAATCTAAGACCTTTGCCGAACGTCTCTTCGCTTTCGCCTGTGTCGAAGGCATCTTCTTTTCTGGAAGTTTTTGTGCCATTTACTGGCTAAAGAAAAGAGGACTCATGCCCGGTCTCTGTTTTAGTAATGAGCTCATCTCACGGGATGAAGGGCTTCACCAAGAGTTTGCAGTCGAACTCTTCAAACAACTCCGCAATAAACCGTCGACGGAGACACTTCATACCATCATAAAAGAGGCTGTCGAGATTGAGAAGAACTTCATCTTAGACGCTCTTCCATGTAACCTCATCGGTATGAACTCCGATAAGATGTCCGAATATATTGAGTATGTCTCCGATCGTCTCTTAAAACAGATTGGGCAACCCCCAATTTGGAACTCAAAAAATCCTTTCGACTTCATGGAAAATATTAGTCTCGATGGGAAGACAAACTTTTTTGAAAAAAGGGTGGGTGACTATGGGAAAATGGATGATGTATCAGATGATATCGGTTTCGATGAAGAATTCTAAAAAAAATATCATCGTACAGTATAAATAATGCAGAGACCAGCCCTACTTATATTTATTATCATACTCATGTTGGGAATTGGTTTTATGATCTTATATCAAATGGGATATTTAGAACAATTTTTTACACAGGAAGGCGATGTATGTGAACCTGAAGGTACCGCTGATTCTAATGCAACATACACTCTAAATGCAGACAAGGAATGTGTATTTACATGTAAAAGTGGTTACAAAAAAGTTGGTGGTGTCTGCATCGAAGATACTACGGGTGATGAATGCACAGCAGATGATATGGATTCTCGAGGAACTTACGCGTATAATACCAGTGGTACTTGTGTTTTATCTTCGTGTAATGAAGGATATGCCGTAAATGGTACAGCGTGTGCAAAGAAGCTTCCTATGGCGCAACATGTTCGAATTGAACGACCATTCGGAAAAGCAATTAGACTGCTTGAAATTGAAGTGTATAATCAAAATGGTGCGATCATATCAAGTGGGAAAGACGTTACGGGTGCTCCGGATGCGGTGAATCTCGATAATCTCGTAGATAATTTATATATGGACGATGACGGTACCCAAACTGCTACTGGTACTGTTACAGGCACGGGTGCTGAATCTCCTTATATACAAATTGATCTCGGTTCATTACAACAAATTGGTTCTATCAAAATATTCAAGGATACGGCAGAGTATCCACGACAAGTTCCCGGAGGTGAGGTCGGTACAACTATGATGATTGGCGATGATAGTCTCAAAAATGCGACTGTGAAGTTGTTAGGTGCGGATGGTACCAATGTTACTGCTGTGACCCCAATGACTAATACGGAAAAAAAGGTGGCGGTATACGATTTTAGTGCCGCTACTCCCGCATGGGCGTACATGGATGAGGTTGATGCATAATTCAGTAAATAACTCACAATTTCAATCTTAAAATATGTACATACATTTTAAGAGTGATTGATTGAATAAATATTTAATTAAAACAGGTTGCCATCGGAAGATACAGACATGGGTTCGAGGGTACGTCCAGTATTCTCTAACTCTATCTGTGGTTCGGCGAAACCAGGTTTCGCATCGGGTGCGTCAACCATAGGACCTGGGGGTTGTATCACAACCTTCTTACCCTTTTCCCTTTTTTTATCACCACAACCACAACCCGTATCCTTTTTTTTATCACCGCAACCACACCCCTTTTTAGAGGACTTCTTCTTGTTTTGTAGGTTCATCATACCCCACACGATGAGTATAAAGACGACAGTGTGTACGAGAAGTCCGAGTGTAGAGGGACACCCTGTTGGTGTCGCAATTGCGGGGCCTAATACCCGCCGGACGAGACGGAACGTTTCGGGGTTCGCGACAATGAAAAATGTAAGACCCGAAATAACGGAAATGATAAACTTTTCCTGTTGTTTCTCACCGTTGCAGCCACATCCACAATCTTTAAAAACACCCATAATTACTTTTAACATATGTCAACAAAAAAAAACACTTAAAGTCAAGCCTCATAATGTATATATAACCAACCAACAATGTCGCTCACTATCCAACGCTCTACTGAATTCTCCTCTGCCTCTGTGCAATTTTCAAAATTTCGTAAAAACAAAAATGGCGGTAAAGCCGTCTACCTGAATAGCGGCGACAACAAAAAAATTTACGTTCAATTTCCTTTTATGCGATCACCATATGGCCTGAGTGCTTTTACTGACGAAGGTACAGGGCGCACCTCGTATTCGTTGGATCTTTCATTTGATCCCGATAACACCGAAGCGATGGAACTGCACGACAAACTCAAAGAACTCGATGATATAATCGTAGATACTGTCGCCAAGAACTCCAAGGAGTGGCTCGGTAAAGAGTTTAACGTCGCTGTCCTGAAAGAAGCACTCTACAAACCCATGATTCGCCCTGGTAAAGAGCAGTACCCAGCCACTATTAAACTCAAGATTCTCACCAAACCAGATGGTACATTTGTTCCTGAAGCATACTCCATGCAGAAACAATCTGTCTCTGTCGACAGCATTGAAAAGGGTCAAAAATGTATGGCTATCGTTGATCTTAATCAAATCTGGTTCATCGATAACAAGTTCGGTGTGACTATCCGCCTTCAACAGGCCCTTGTTGAACAGTCCGCCAAACTCCCATCATTCGCCTTCCAGGGTGTTGATCTTCCTACCGATGACGTAGATAATGACGAGGAAGATGAAGAAGTCGATGAATAAATATATCACACAATAAAACTTAAAATCCTCATTGGTAAGAAGAAAAATCTTCTTACGAATAAGTAAGTATGACAAACCTTGAGAGTAATCTCAAAAAAATATTACGAGGTAAGAAGGCGTGTACTCCAGGTAATTTTTTAAAGGTTCCATTTTGGCCATATGGAAAGATGAAACCCGCCAAAGGTAGAATGTTGGGACAAGGACAATACAGTAAAGTATATAGAGGGAGTATCAACGACAATGGTCGTCGTTATGTTGCCTACAAAGAGATAGATACAAGTAAGAATACAGTGGGGTCAGGTGCGTTTGAATACAAGGTTGCAAAACAATTGAAAGGGTATGGCGTTCCTGATCAATATATGTATAAGAAATGTGAAAGTATGGACATTCTTTACCTAGAACATATCAAAGCTAAGGAATTCGATATATGGTGGAAAACCAACCCAGGAATGGAGGAGATAAAATCTGTCATGCTCCAAGTTTTGTATAATTTATATAGAATTAAACAGGAATTCCCCGGATTCAGACATCATGATCTTCATGGTGGTAACATTCTCGTACGCCCCGTGCCGACCAAGGAAATTGTGATACGTTTGGGGGAAAATCAATCATACAAGGTCTCAAATGGTGGTGTGGAAGCTGTTATGATTGATTTTGGACTGTCAGTTTTTCCTAGGATAACTAATCCCGTTATTTCAAATGGTGGATACGAATATGTGGGAATATCAAAGAAATCCCACCCCCAATATGATTTACACACCTTCCTGAATACTGTTTGGATTAAAGTGATTAGACCTAAAAATGAGAATGAGCGCAAGATACACGAATTTATCAAATCTCTCATCCCTACAAAGTATCTAGGTGTTATGGTAATGAAAAAACAAACTATTCTACGTCGTATTGGTATAGATGAGGGTAAAGGAGATATTCCAGGATTCAAAACGGTTTTGAATCACTCATTCTTCACCGGTGAAAAGAAAGTAAGTAAGCTTAATAAGGTTCTCAAAAATATTACCTCTAAGACCAAACTCCAAAAACCCACGATCATCGGTGTTCCCAATAAGAAGTCTCCAGTGAATCAGAAAGCGGCGTTGTCTCGTGCAGTGACTATAATGAAAGCAAAACAAAAACCGATTATTCGCCGAAAATAATATTATTATACACTATAAACAATGATCGCTTTCATTATTCTCGCGGTTATCAACATAATCATTCTGACGAAAACTGGTCAGGCCAAGAAGGCCGCCCCCCCAGTCGGGGAGGAAAAGGGTTGGACTGTTTACGGGACCATGGGGTGTGGCTGGACTCGTAAGCAACTTGAACATATGAAAAAAGCTAACAAGGCTCACACCTTTGTCGATTGCGACAAAGAGGAGTGTAAGGGTATGAAGGCCTTCCCCACCCTCGTCAGTCCTGATGGGGAAAAGACTGTTGGATACAAAGAGGTTTAAATACCTCGGACGACGGTGAGACCGATGGAAAGTATGAACGCATCAAGCATGGTGGTGATGGGTTTGAGCACGGTGATATGCTTCACAAGAGCACGGTTCCACACGAGGCGGAGAAGGAAAGTGCTGATGAGGATGGTGAGTGCAAACAAGAGAAACTCGGTGAGCATATCAGACTTGGTGCGAGCCTTTGAAACTTCCTGGATCATTTATTAGATGTCAATATTTTTTTTCTATTCCAATTACAAATGAAAGGTCTACCTGTGAGTGGTTCCGAAAATCGATTTACCAATAGACGGTGGGGGTCGTCTACTGGTATCGGTAACAATAATTGTTATGCCTATGCCGTAGGTGACTATGAGGCTTATAGATGGCAAAAGTCTATTCCGGGTGATCGTTCCGGTATGTCAAATGGGTATCACAACTATACACATTGCACCACTCTTCCAAACCGTGTCGTATCAGACAACCCCAAGAAGGTGTACAAAGTTGGTGCAAATGAAAAATGTAAGAAGGGGTACTTCAAGGTGATGATGTTTGTGTCTCCTGGAAGACCCACAAACTATATCCGTCAAGGTGATTTTCATTTTTACAAACAACATAGTGTGATCGAGTATCGAATCAAAGTTGGAGACACCATCGCTTCAGTCGCGAAGTTTTTCAAAATTCCCGACTCAAGGATAAAGAGGGCTGGACCATTTAAAGTTGGTACACGTATCATATTCAATGCGAACGTATTCAGTCACAAGCGTGGGTGGGCGACTGGACCACTTCTGACTGATGCGAAAGGTAAAGCGATCGTAGATCCTCGTAAGGCTTCTAGGAACTACCCAGGTCTAAACTATGAGAAATATTGTAGTTCATTCTGCGTGAAGAACCGAGGGATCAAAGTCGGAAAGACTCACCCCAAGGTCTGAAAGAAGACTGTCAAGGTCTAAGGTTTCTTCTACATCGAAGGTTATATCAAACATATCCATCACACTTAAAACAGATTCATCATTCAAGTACACAGAGTTTGCAGCTGCTGTGTAATTGTTCTGAATCGTCACGGTGACCTTAAATTGAGATCCATCGAGTACTTTTCTACATGTAGGGCATGTATTCTTACCTTTATTTTTCCATTCCTGTAGACAGTGGGAATGAAATATATGTCCACACCTGGTCGGAGTATTATTCCGTGTTGACCTGACCTCACTGAGGCATATAGCACATATCGACATTCTATAGGAAGGTTCTAAAGTTTTTCTCGTGATTTCGCTCATTTAATAGATATCGGAAGCGTTCACGAGGGGTTTATCACAGGTGTTGCAGTTATCTTTACCCTGTTCCGCCTGTACACTTGAGAGAAGGGCGGGACCTTGTTTCTGGAGAAGCTGTCTGTATGAATAATTGTCTTCGAAAGAGATACCATTCTTCTTCATGACGTAGTTGTTGAACAGTTGGGTGGATGTGTTAACGGTGAAGCATCGACCATCGGCCATACCAAGTCGCTGAGACATATTGTTATTATAAAACTAGAAATTAATTTGTCTATTCGTAATCGTTTTCATCCACGACTCAAAACCCCCCTCCCTGAGCTTTTTGATAAAAGGATCGCATTTATACCCCAAATAAATATCAAAAACATCTGTTTCCTGTGTTCGAGACACCCTGATACCAGGATTCTCATTTATATGCTGATTAATGATATTGTATGCAAAGGCAATCTCTTTCAGAGTTTCTGCCCCTGTGATGATGATCTTACCTGTACTGAAGATACTACATGTAATCTCCTTCATATCATGAGACGGTTTAAACTTTATTTTGACTGCTGAGTATCGATCCGGTTCAAAGGAAACTTTGAATATATCATCATACTCTTCAAACCAGTCTGCAACTTTGATGAGGTTAACGTTATAGTTTAGACTAAAATTAGAATTGATCATCACTACACGAAATGTATCATTTGAAATTTTGATATCCATACCCAAGAAAAACTTGAAGATATAGGCAAGTTGTGTAATGACACGTTTACAGTCGAAGAGATCACAGCACCCAGCAACTTGGATACTTCCATTGGGGAACACTTTTACAGATTTAGTGCTGTATGTATCATGGTACGTTAGGGTCACCTGATTGTAAAAAGTGGTGGGTTTCAATTTCCATTCAAACCCATCAGTGTTTGTTCCCTCGCGTCGCATCTTATAAGATCCAATTCGTTCAAATGTTTCGCGGAGTTTTTTAATATCAACTGTCTGGATAAAGCTTGAAACCATTGTGATCGTCGTAATCTTGATCCACGAAGGTCTAGTCTCATCGGGTAAAGCTTTTCGCATATCATCGAGTGTTAGGAGATACGAAAAGCTATTATTGGCGATTGAAGAATACATGCTTTTATATATAACAAATGTTGCACTTAGGTGTTTAAAGAAAACAAACGTCGCATGATTAGATGACTTCATTTATCAAATTTGCGAAACACGTACATGATGTTGAATCTGATATCTCATACGTTGAGTTCAGTTATGATCGTTACGTGCACGGTAAAGGGTATGAAACCTATACTGATTACATCAATACTGAACCCCTAGCGGACTGGATAACACTCGAGTCTAAAAAACGTTCAATTCCTTATGAAAAATTCCTTGATGTGATGGTCCGTAAAACTATCGAGGTTCGTCAGCGTATGACTGAGCTCACACTTGAAAATATTCTTTTATATGAACAGCCTGATCGAGTATACATTCGTCTTGTACATGCTATTAAAATTATTGATCCAACATTCCAACCACCCCGCATAAATATGGAGAGTACTTGGCAGATGGAGCTTGCGAAAAAGATATGTAAAAAATACATTCAACATGCTATCCAGATGTGTATAAAAAAGTCTCGTCTTGAATACTTTCTCAGCGTCTTAAATACAATAGAGCGAGAACAATAAGAATAGCAACCAGAAAAATCCATAAATAGGGTATGCTTTTATTGGATACACCGATCCTAGCAGGTTTATCCCGTGTGAAACCGTAATCTATATTCCGTCGTGGATGAACATCCTTCTCAATAAGACATGGTTTAGTCTCTTCCTTACACAGACCCGTCTTACAAAATACACTCTTTTCTGTGAGAGGAACATTCATAGAAGGTTTCACTTCAACAAAATCCATAGAATTACTCGTCTGTCGCACACCCCCAGGAAGGGAGAAGTCGTGTGTGACAAATGGGTTCACATCGTTGATAGCATCTTCATCGTTGAGCATATACACACTCATCGTTGTTATTACTAGTTCAGATTATAATTTTTACTCTTCATTTTATACCGATGTTCCTCCCACATTTTATCTAGATCAACATTTAACATATGCGCCAGTTGGAAGAGATAACTAAAAACATCACCCATTTCCATCATGACATCAGTACCCCGCTCCTTCTTGAGGTTTGTCTTCTTGAATGTTTTCTTGTACTGCCTGATTGCCGATGCGAGTTCACCAAATTCTTCAGTCAGGAGAAGCCATACAGTATCTACAGCAGCTCGATCCCAACCTTTCGATCTACACACCTTTTCAGTTTCTGTCTTATAATAATTAAGACTCATCACTTATGTATACCTGGTTCATAATCTTTAATTAATACCGATCTTGTCATTGAAGCCAATCTTCTTTCCCGTCGTACTTGTATTTATAGGTTGATCAAGTGGAACACTAATGGTATCGATATCTTTCGCATACGCAATGTACTGGGATACACCAGTCTGGATTTGAGATAGAGCGGTCTCGATAACTCGGGTGTTTATGAATTTAACTTGTTCATTCACTTGGGTGTGATGATCACCAGCGGTGTTGATGAATACCATTCGCATGATACCATAGAGATCGTCGGGGTTTTGGTAATCGATCGCGATCCCACTCTTATTCTTGAATGTTTGTCGAATGCCACGTTGAATTAAATTTTTGTTAAATTCTGAAAAGAAGAGGGTGTTCAATGGGGTCTCACACTGTTGAATGGAATCAAGGTGGAGGTTATCACACATTTAATATAGTCGCCGAAAAAAATTGTGTGTGAATAGTAAATGGTGAACTTTGCTGACTTTAATGAAGTGTATGCCAACAAGCCCCCAACCTTCGAGGAAATTCCATGCAAAGCCCCAGCCTGCTTCGTTGGTTCTTACCCCCCTGTTGCCAAAGCCGGTGAGAATGGTGATTTTTTCGTGAACACCTATCTTCTCCAACCTAACCGAAAGTTTGAGACCTTTGGAACCGTGTCCGTGAGGAGTGCGGATCTCGAATGTAAGAAGTAAGTTAAAAATAAAAGTAGAACTTTAGATATATGAGGGTCATTAAACGCTCAGGTCGTATTGAGGA
>TARA_B110000977_G_scaffold28777_1_pt1 | contig 19513 bp, 16 predicted proteins | sample TARA_B110000977 | Tara Oceans TARA_B110000977 (sample SAMEA4397798) | marine metagenome | biome: Polar Biome; feature: [SRF] surface water layer (ENVO:00010504); material: water (ENVO:00002006), including particulate matter (ENVO:01000060) such as... | depth 5 m | reverse complement strand
GGACTTTATTTTGTGGATGAAACAGCACCTGAGCGTGCTAAGACTGTTCAGCCTTCCACCCGTGGTGAACTGGAGATTACAAGTCTACTGGAAAGCTATCTTAATGATGGTGAGCTAAACTTAGAAAAAATGGGGGATGGTTTTGCTTGGATGGATACTGGTACACATGATAGCCTATTAGATGCAGGAAATTTTGTGCGCACGCTCATAAACCGGCTGCGCGTACTGGTGGGATCACCAGATGTGTTGGCCTATAATATGGGTTGGATTGGTGAATTAAAAACAAAGGATTATATTCAAAAAAACAGAATTTTTGAATATCCAAAGCCACTGCATTCCCCGAAGTGGGATCAAATGGCAGATAATATAACTTATCTTGAAAAAATAGCCAAAAGTAACATCCGCACGAGGGATGCTTCGGATTGTATAACTACAAACGATTTAATGGAAAATTATTTATTTGGACGGAAGGGTAAGACTGGTTAAAACTCAACTTTAAAAATACTGATATTGTATGTCCATATGACAAAATTATATGTTTGATGGAAAAAGATTTAAAAGGCTAGTTTAAATTGAATTATTATAATCCAAATCATGATATTAAATTCGGTCCAGATATTTCTAATGGTGAAATTGATTTAATAAAACTTGCTAACTCAATATGGCGAGGAAAATTTTTTATACTTTTATGTGTTTTTATATTTGTTCTTGGAGCTGAGTTCTACATAAGACACATCGTTGTCTCTCTTTACTCAGCAACTGCAAGTATTGCATTAGAAGAGGGTCAACCTAAAAAAATACTTACTGACATTGAAAGCGTAACTTCGAATAGTCCAATATCAGATGTAGGAATCAACACAGAGCTCGAGGTTTTACGCTCACGCGATCTTGTTAAGCAACTCATAGATAAGCTTGACCTAACAAGCGAGGCCATATTTAATCCATATTTGCGAGAGCCTACATCGTTTGATCGATTTAGTTCACAACTCATTGCAATCTTTGGCGCTGCGCCTAAAGAACCAAAATCAATACCATCGCCTAAGAAAATGTATTCAAGTGTTGTTAACAATGTGCTTGATTCTATGCAATTTTCTAATATACTAAACACGCGCGTGATAAATATTTCTGTCAAGTCATCTGATGCAGCACTTTCTGTTCTAATAGCCAATACTATGGCAGAACTGTATATTGAAAATCAGGTTCAGGTGAAACTTGATGTTCTCGCAAACGCTACAGAGTTTCTTTCTAGTCGAACTTCTGAATTGAAGCATGATTTTGAAAAGTTAAAATCAGAATTAGCTAATTTTTCCAATCAGTCAGAACTCTCCAATTCTTCTGCCCTTGAGTCACATGAGAATCAGCTTCGTGATCTTCGTACGCGCATACTTGAGGCAACTGATCTTGCTTTAGAAAAAAAGAACATGCGGACTACTCTCAAGTCTTTGAGAAAGGTTGGTGATTTAAAAGTCTTTATCAACAAAGCAGATGACTTTCGTCTAAACCGTGGGATGTCGCGATATCGTAATAATAGAATATCAATTGATGACCTTAACTTTGAAGTAGATCGCTTTTTAATCAATATAGATGCAGAGATAAAGCGAGAGCAAAATCAGCTTTTAGCATTACAAGAATCTGAGGCAATACTTGCAAGCCAGATTGAGCGTCAGTCTCAGGAGCTGATTATCCTCCAGCAACTTGAGCGCGAAACAGAAGCTGCCCAGCTCCTATACGAAAGTTTTTTTAGACGATTGCTTGAGATGAATGTTCAACTAGGACTGGAGGCTGCAGATGGACGCCTCCTATCTAAAGCATACCAAAAGAGATCCTCAGTTCCAATAAGGTCCCAAATCTTGTTAAAATTCGTTATATTTGGATTTTTGTTGGGAGCTGGTCTTGTGCTTTTAAAGGAAATACGCTTTTCGGGGTTTCGATCGATAAATGAATTATATAACGATGGCGGTCATAATATTTTGGCTTCCGTACCCCTTGTTCCAAAAAAGTATAAAGAAGCAATTATCCCCTATCTTAAAAATAAACCTAATTCAGTATTTTCGGAGGCTGTTCGCAATCTCCGTACATCTATTCTCATGTCCAAATCAGATCAAATTCCAAAAGTTATAATGTTAACCTCTTCGGTTCCTAAAGAGGGTAAGACAGTACTCACATTTGCCCTTGCTCAGAACATGGTCGGCCTTGGAAAGCGTGTTCTTTTGGTTGAATCTGACATACGCAGGCGTGTCCACTCGATCGATATTGATAGGAGTAAAACAGTTTCCCTTCTTGATCTATTGTTGGGGAATAAAAACTTTAAGGATGTAAACCTCTTTGTCGAAGAGTTAGGGTTTGATATTCTAACTGCTTCAAGAAGTGATGTTAACGCTGCAGACCTTTTCTCATCTCAAAGATACTCTGAATTTCTTACTGAACTTCGTGACCATTATGACTACATTTTACTAGATTCACCTCCTGTCTTGGCAGTTCCAGATGCGCGCTTATTAGGGGTCAATGCTGATGCAAATATTTACATAGTTGAATGGAACAAAACGACACGCGCGCAGCTAAATCAAGGGCTTGAAATGTTTTCAAGCGTTGGCGTCAACATTACCGGACTTGTATTAAATCAGGTCAACGCAAAAAAGTTAAAGACGTTTGGATATATAAGTCAATATGGGTACAACACATACGGAGCTGATTATTGTGAAGATTAAATACTATAAGAGCAATGATTTACTGGTAATTTGCACTTTATCAAACCTGCAACATGAACTGTAAAATGGATAAGATATCAAGATGGACTTATAATGTAGTGTCAATGAAGCAAATATTATTGATCTTTATTGGAATAATTTTATCCGGTTGTGGCGTTGTATATCAACCCTCTTCAGTGATCGTAGCTGCTAGTGAAAATATTCATCTTGTTCAACTCACGCCAAAGACAGTTTTAGAAGCAAATAGATCGCCGTACAGACCTCAAAGTTGGCCTGTTGGTTTAACTTCTATTAAGGAAATTAAAGCTGGGGATCCAATTATAGATAAGTTTACTGAACCAGCACTTGACCCTCAACTGCTTTCTGGCAGCATTAAAATGCGTTTGCCTGAGACCTTGCAGCCTCATGTATATATAATTGGCATTGGTGATGTTATAACGCTTAGCACGCCAGTATCTAATAACCTTGTTGAAGCATTGAACGGCCTTCTTGCCTCGCAAAATACTCGGCAGGAATATATGGTACAAGAGGATGGTGCTATCTCAATACCTGAGCTTGGACGTGTTATTGTTGGAGGCCTAACACCTGAGGAAGCTGAGGATGCTCTATACCAAAAACTCGTTGCTGTGGGTATATCTCCCACACTCAGTATTGAAGTCACAGGATTTAATTCTCAGAAAGTTTCTATAATTGGGAACGTTGCGTCACCTGGAACAGAACCGATTGGACTACAACCCCTCTTTTTAGATCAGGCCATTTATAACAAAGGCGGCATTAAAATTAACAATGCAATTTTCGTCGTAATCCGGCTTTACAGGAACGGCGCTATTTACCAAATTTCTGGTCCGGAGTTATACAATCAAAATGGCTCTAATAGGTTACTGCTTAAAGATGGTGATACTATCGTTGTTGATACGACAGATGAATATGAAAGTATTCTTGGGCTACATCAACAAGCGAGAAAAAATAAACTGCGTGAGTTTGAAGTCTACAGTCGGGGCAAGGCGTACCAAACTCAGAGTGTTACATCAAAACTTGAATTTGGATCAATACAAAGAGAATATATTTATGTTATCGGAGAAGTGCAAAGGCAATCTCGGTTTGTGCTTCCTTTTGAGAGTATTGCCGTTCTTGCAGATGCGCTTTTGGAAAGTGGTGGTGGGTTGTTGTCTTTATCAGGTAATCCTAATCAGATCTACGTTCTTAGGGGGGCTAGAAAACTGAAAGATTTTACATCGATTACGGCTTTGCACCTTGATGCGTCTAATGCGGCAAACTTCCTGCTTGCAACACATCTAGAATTAAGACCAAAAGATGTTATCTTTGTTGGAACACAACCTATAACGAATTGGAATCGTGTCATTAGTCAAATTATTCCCTCGCTTAGCTTAGCAGATATGAATATACCAACTATCAATTGATCATCTTTTATACTCATAATATAAAAAGTAGTAAAAAATTGAAAATAAAATTACAGTAAAAGTTTAGAAATTTCACAAAAAACTTTAAATATAAGTTCTAAAGTATATTTGGATATATTTTTGCGTGAATTCTGGTGCACAGGTACAAAATGCCAAAAATATAAAAATTTGGTCGGGGTCTTTTATAAGAGATTCTTTAAAGAATGCATTTCTCATATCTAAGAAATATTGATGACAAAGTTATAACTATAGACTTTATCAGTAGAAATTAAATTTTTAGAATATTACACAAAGTTTAATCAATGGTTTCGTCAATCTTAATTCTCTATTGCGAAATACCTATCATTTAGATGTTAAAGGTATTCTTTAGTATATAATTATTTATTCTTATTTGACGTTAGATACACTTTCACCTTTTGATTTACTAAGATTGAATCTGACATAGTTTTATTATCGATAATGACTATCCAATGAAACTGTACGATCCAATTTTATTACGTACATAGATTTATTCAAAACAAAGTGATCTTTGGTCAGTCTTTGTGCGGTAGCTATTAAAAGTTAGAAAATGACATAAAACGCACGAAAAGTATTTTTAAATACATAATTAAGTCTAACTTAAAAAAACCTACGCCCCAAAAGTATTTGTGCCATGTGTAGTATTATCTAGATTTAAGGCTGAATTGCATGGAGGTGTTCAATGCCGTCTAAATACCTATGTAACCTCGTCATTCCCGGGGCAGCAAAGAGTGGCACATCGTCACTTCACGAATATCTCGGAGCGCACCCCATGATAGCAATGAGTTACAATAAGGAACCACATTATTTCTGCCGCGATGCTCGCTATTCAGAGGGCGCTACAGCTCATATTAAACTGTTCGAAGATAAGTCCGACGCGCTCTACTTTGGGGAAAGCTCCACAGGATACCTACCGAGGCCGACAGCAGCCGAACGCATCGCCCGTGATCTTCATCGTCCCAAGGCAATCATAATACTTCGCCATCCAGTAGCGCGCTGCTTCTCGCATTATCGATGGCGGTACCGGCTAGGTTTAGAAAAGCGCAGTTTCTTAGATGCCATCAAAAACGATGGGTTCGGTTTTAATCCAGAGCAGCCAACTGAATTGGGTTATATGGCGTATCTCGAGTTTTCTTAGTATGCGCAGCAGTGCCAAGTATGGGAGGAGGCCCTTGGATCCATGAATTGTTTGATCTTGGCATCTGGCGATCTTCAGAAACACCATAAACGAACCTTGAACCGATGCTTTGATTTCCTTGGATTGACTCCCCTAAACACATATTCAAACCTAAAAACGTGAATGAAACGAACGCGCTGGGCCGCCTTCCTTCCAGAACAATGACAGGCCTTTCTGGCCTCATGCCAAGAGGCTTCAAATCTTCTCCCGTATATCGGCAATTGAAGGACAACATCCTCAAGTTGACGGCTCCTGTAGCACCGGCGACGATGACAACTGAGGAGCGCACCATCGTCGAAGAAAGTCTGGTGGAAGATATCGCTTGGTACGAGGCCCGTTTTGCTATACCGAACAAGGTAGACTGATAAATGATTGCTGAAAAAGGCTTTTTGTCTGACTCCCGCAGCTTGATCAAATCAATGCTCGTCATCGGTTCGGCACAGTTTGTGAATATCCTCATCACTATTGTCAGGGTGAAGGTATTTGCAAATCTTCTGGGGCCCAGCGGCGTTGGTTTGCTAAGCATTTACACTAGCCTCCAGGCTATGGTCAAAGAAACTGCTGGCCTCGGCATGGTTTCCAGCGGAGTTCGAGAAATCACATCCTCGCGTGGAGATGAGGCAGCGCTCAGCCGGGTGCGCCGCGTCCTCTTTGCTGCGCACCTGATACATGGGGCATTAGCGATGCTCGCTGTCTGGCTCCTTCGCGAGCGAATTGCGATCTGGCTTTTTGGTGACGCTGTGCGGGCGACAGAGATCGGATTGATTGGGATTGCTGTTTTCCTCAGTTTACTTGTTTCCGCGCAAACTGCTCTCTTGCAGGGGCTGCGGAAGATAGGTTATCTGGGGCGTGTGATGGTGATTGGCGCCTTTGTCGGGAGCCTCGCAGGCCTTGTGGCTGTCTGGCTTCAAGGCGAAAGCGGTTTGATTTGGTTTATTCTCGCACAGCCAATGGCAGCTGTCGTGATTGCCCTGCAATACACACGGCGCCTGCCCAGGCCCACAGCCGCACGCCTGACGCTTGTTAAAGTGTGGGAGGTTTGGAAACCCATGGCCAAACTTGGCGTTGCATTCATGCTAGGTGGGCTGGCACACGCGGCGACGCTTTTGCTTGTGCGAGGCCGTATCTCTCAAGAATTAGGTCTTGATGCAGCCGGACATTTCGCTGCCGCGTGGGGGATCACCATGACTTACGTAGGTTTCCTCATTAAAGCGATGGGTGCGGACTACTACCCTCGTCTGGTGGAAGTTATTCACGACAAGGTTGCGGCAGTCCGGCTCATGAATGAACAGGTCCAGCTTGGGCTTGCGATTGGGGGGCCTGTTTTGCTGCTAATGATTGGGCTGGCACCTTGGATAATTACTGTTCTTTATTCGGATGAATTTGGCCCCGCTGTTAAACTCCTACAGTGGCAAACTGTTGGCAACGTGTTTGTAGTTGCAAGCTGGGCTATCGGTTTTTCGATCATAGCTTCGGCGCGGGGTAAGACGTTTTTGCTTTTTCAAGTCAATTTCAACATCCTGTTTTTACTAATGCTTTGGCCGACGTTGGCATCATTCGGTATTGTCGCTGCGGGACCGGCATTTACGATTGCTTATGTTATGCATTTCACTTTGCTGTATTTGATCGTCCGTAGCATCTTCCAGTTCAGGTTGCAGCCGCTTTCGCTTGCACTGCTCGCCATTCATACGTCTTTAGCTTTTGCACTCTTAGGAGCAACTCAATTCCTACCTGAGTTTTCTGCTTTTGCATCTGTTTTCTTAGCCGTAGCTACTGGCGTATTCGGGGTCAGGGTAGTGCTCTCGAAGATAGGTATGCATGGCAGTCTCCCAATACGGCTCTATGAAATATTTGAACGCTTTGGCTGGCCGATCCAGACGTTGGTTTAGGAAAATGAAGTAAATAAAATGCCAAATAAAACTGGAATATATGCCTGATAACGTTACTGATCTGCCGCTAGTGATGTTTGCTGCCAATGCTGGAATTTATGCTAGTAGACATGTGACCTCGAATCACGATCAAAAGTTTTGGTTACTGAGTAATTTTTTTAGGGGTTTAAAAATTGGAGAAAATTGCTGTATTGGCCACGGTGCTATGATAACTGACGGGGTTCAATTAGGTGAAAATTCTATCGTTGGTCCTAATGTGGTTGTCCGAGGAACACACAGATCAGGTAGCAAGATTATAAACACAAATTGATAATGTTAGATAGATTGGAACTAATTTTTTGACAGAGTTCAAATTTTTTTGGTGCCCTCAATGTAGGTTTGGTGTAGCCTTTATCTACATGCGGTAAAGTTTTTTATTATTATTTCTGCTTGGAATAATTTGCTTTGGTTTTTATTACCAGTTGAAAACCATTGTGCGTTTTTTTCTGGTTTGGAAATGCTACAACCAATTAATTTCTCTTATGGATTAGTTAAATTTGGCTTAAGTCTTCCTTGGGCTGAGGCTATGAACAAAACTCTCAAAACTGCACAGAATGCGAGTGTCACTATTGCTTAAAAATATATTTCAAGCTCAATCTTTTCAAGCCTTTTTAGCTGATATGGAGGCGTTGGACGTAACGCCAGTAAAAAAAGGAGGTAGAGCATATGCGCTCATTGCTGCTCGGTCAAACCTGCGTTGGTGGCTTTTGCCATTGGAAAGTGGGCGGGTGGCGGCTGCGGGGCTCGAAATGATGCAGCCAGTCAATCGTATGGCAAAAATAACCAAGATCGTATTACAACTCTCTCTGTTATTCGGAATAAATCCCTACATTGCTAAACTTCGCTTCTCAGATATACCAGATCTATCTGAGACATTTGGCCCAAAAGCCATTCACGTGGCGTATTTTACAGGAACTGATGGCCCACACCGCAAAACTACTATGCAGATAATGAACGCTGATGGAAAAATCCTTGGCTATGGTAAACTTTCCCGTATGAAATATATCCGCCCTTATATATGTCACGAAGCAGACACGCTTGCACATGTGGCTGCAATGGGATTGCATTCTGCCATTATACCTTGTGTGTTGGCTTGCCGCAAGCAATCAAACTTAACACTTCTGCTAACAGATAGCAGAAAGTCTTTAGTTCAAAAAACTACCAATCATATTGGGGTAGTACATCTAAATTTTCTTAATGAACTCAGGAAACAAACAAAAAGTGTTGGAGCTAAGTTATTATTAGAAGACCTTTCATGTCGTGTGGTTGCTATTTCTGAATTAGCTGGCTCAGTCTGGGTAGATCGTATAACCCAAGCTTTAGATACATTAGAAGATGATACAGAGGAGATTGAGATTTGTCTGGTACATGGTGATTTCACTCCCTGGAACAGCTTTATCCATTCTAATAAATTGTATGTTTTTGATTGGGAGTATGCTAATATGGCTTGGCCGGTTGGATATGATTTAGCACATTTCATATTATCTACAACCTCTATTAAACGACAACCCCATATCCTGCCCAACGTGCTCGCGAGTTTGGGTAAAATTTATTTCGAAGGAAACGAGATATTAGCCCATCGTGCACTGCTTCTTTCACTTGTATGTCATGCTGTGTTCTATTTAAGTCGTTTAGCAGAAGTGAAGGGTGAATTAACTGATTGGATTGAGGCCCCTGTACGTGCTGTTTTGATTGACAGATTGCTAGACAAGGAAAATTTTAACTCATGAATGCAGAGGAAATGCATATAGGAGTAATAATTCTTACTTATAACAGTCATGAAAATCTTGCTGCTTGCCTTGATGGAATTTTGAAACAGCGTGGTATCAAAATTAGTGTTATAGTGGTTGATAATGCTTCTTCTATAAATAATCGAGTGACTATGGAGACAATTTTCCTAGACCGTTGGCGCAAGGGGGTTATAGTTAAAAATATTAACTTAACACCCGCATTTGTCGGTAAATGTGAAGCAGTCTTCGTGCGTAATGATAAAAACACTGGATATTCTGCAGGCAACAACATTGGAATTAAATACGCAGTTGAGGTAGGATGTGATGCTGTACTGATCCTGAATCCAGACATACGAATAACTGATCCTAATTATCTTGCAACGTTTTCAACTGAAATGTACATGAGGCCTGAATGCCTTATAGCGGCTTCGAGGATTATAAACCTGTCTGGGCTAGATGAGCATCCTCTAAGACTTAAAAATTTCTGGGAAGAGTTATTTTGGGTCAGGCAGTTAGCCCCACGTATTTTTGGGCAAACTTTGCACGTTTTACCGCCAAAAGGAACAGATCCAGTAGAGGCAGAAAAAGTGCATGGCTCCTGTCAGCTTGTTCGAGCGACATTCCTTAAGAATTTAGGATATCTTGACGAAAATGTTTTCCTTTATTGTGAGGAAGCCATTTTGGCAGCGGAAGTAAAAGCTGCTGGTGGAAAAATATTTGTATTTCCTAAGCTTCAAGCATTGCATGCCCAGGTTAGCTTAACCAAAGGCAATTCCAGAGATCTTATGCTCGTTTTTATAAGAAGTCGATTATACTATTTCAAGCATTACATAGATTATGGACCAGTAAAATTTTTTGCACTGTATATCTCGTATCAGTTGCTTGCATTTCTGCACCGGATCAAGAGTAGATCTGGACTGGTCTAAAGTTATTAAAATAATAGTTTAGAGAGTTAATTATAATGCGGATTATTCATATTGTGCACGGCAAGGTCAATCCTAATGGACATAACGGCATTTCTCGTGTTGTTTATCACTTGAATCGGCAAGAGCGTGCTCAAGGAATAAATAGCGAAATCTGGAGTTTGGTGGACGATGCTAAGACCCATTTCAGCTACATACGTGATAATTACGTAACAGTAGAATGCTTTCCCCGTGTCCGAATACCTTATGTTCAGCACGAAATCATTAAACGGCTTATTTCAGAAAAAAATAGCATTGACTTGGTGCATTTTCACATGATTTGGTTTTTTGATAAGAATATAATCGCTCGTGCAACTACACGTGCAGCTATACCCTATATTATCACTACACATGGGACATATTCAAAGCCCAACGCTACAGCTGGCAAAAAACGACTGGCTCGTATGCTTTTTGAGCGTGCCTATTTAAATGGGGCAGTTGAGATACATGCCATAACAAATGAAGAATCCCAAAAGTTAAAGGACTATGGCTATAATGGTCCAACCTTCATAGCCCCGAATGGGATTGATCTTAGTGAAATTCCAGAGGTGCGGCGTAATGATGTATTTGACGTTTTGCCAAAGCCAGAAATAGCACGATTTATATGGATTGGAGTAAAGCGATCTGACAAGAATTTAGTTGAACTTATATATGCTGTTGAAATGCTACCAAGGAAGATACGCGACAATCTCGTTATATATCTTATTGGACCAAATTACCGGAATAATGAATCAGAGTATAAAGCGCTTGTTAATAAACTTGGTATCGTAAAAAACTTTAGTTTTGTTGGGCCTTTATATGGTAAAGAAAAATACGATGCGCTTGAAAGTGCTGATGTTCATATCTTACCATCGCTATCTGAGGTTTTTTCGTTGGCCATGTTAGATGCAATGGCCTGCAGCAAGCCTTGTTTGGTTTCTAAGGGCTGCGGCTATGGCCCTTGGGAAGATGATGATTGCTTTATTTCTTTCGATCCGACGGCTGAGGCCATAGCCGATGCGATCAAACAAATGTTTGTTCGTCGAATGGATTGGCAAAGGATGGGTGAGAATGCCCGAAAAGTAATTAAGCGTGACCTTAACTGGCCAACTATTGCACGTATTATGATTGAGAATTATGTACGGATACTTAAAAAATGAGTTGGACTCAAATCCATGCAATTGCGCTCACAAACGTTTTGGATGCCCTCGATTTATCAGGAATTAAGTGGCTGGTCTTGCGAAATCATGAAGGTTTGCCAGAATCTAACCGCTCCAGGGATGTTGATCTTTGTCTTTCAAGAGGAGATTTTCGTTATGCAGAAATGATGATAACTGAAGCCGTTCGCGCAGCTGGATTTACTCGTATCATAGTTCAGGATTTCCAATACGTGCGCTGTCTGACTTATTTTGGTACTCAATACGGTTCACCTCAGTCCATAAAGATCGATTTACTTGATGGCTTTGTCTTCCGAGGAGCACAAATTTTTGAAATTAACCAACTTTATGCAGGATCTCGACGTGAAGGTAGATTTGCAATACCCTCCACAACTGAAGATGCCGTGATGCTCTGGTTAAAACCTTTACTGACTGGCGGGATTGTAAAGAACAAATATATAAAAGATATTAATGGTGTAATCTCAAGAGATCCAATCGGTTTTCAATTAATTCTAAATAAAATATTTACTCCTGAATGGTCTAAAAAGGTTTGGTCTAATATAAAAGATGGTAATCTTTATGATACGCTACCTTTGCGAACTAACCTGCGGAAATCTGCTTGGATTCGGGCATTTAAACATAAGCCTCTAACGACATTAAGGCATACTGGCCATCACTTTATAAGCGAAATCTTACGACGTCAAAGAAGAATTCCTGGCACTTTTTTTGCAGTATTAGGACCTGATGGAGTTGGCAAGAGCACATTTATTGAAAAGTTTGCTGAAGGCATCTCTAATTTACATGTAATAGATCAATGTGAGACTCAGATCATGCATTTCCGACCACATCTTATTCCTAATATTCAGCAGTTATTTACTGGAAAGCCTGAAGTTGTAACTAATTTTAATGATCCACATCGTGCGGATCAGGTAAACACATTAAGCTCATTTCTTCGTATAATTTATTATTGGTTTGATTATGTTTTTGGATACTTGTTTAAAATCCACCGTAGCTTATTTCGCGGAATTCCAGTTATTTTCGATAGATATTTTTATGATTTTATAGTCGACCCACGACGATCACGTTTGAAGTTACCGCAGTGTGTGGCGGAACTGTTATTGTTCGTAACACCAAAGCCTGAAATTGTGTTTGTTCTTGATGCCGATGTTGCAAAGATTTATTTGCGAAAACAGGAATTGCCACCTGATGAAATCAAACGTCAGCTAAATGCATATCGTTTGCTTGCTAAGCGGGATCCTGACCGTTTTGTCATTCTGGATGCAAATCAAACGCCTAATGATATTGTTAGTCAAGCACTTAGGGTTGTTATCGAACGTAGTTTTCCCGAAAGTTGAAGGCCTGAGTAAGAGTGAATGATTGAAAATTATAAACGCAAATTGTCTGAATTTAATTGGTGGTAATGCGTCAATGCGTAGACTTGTGTTGAATGTAGATAATGCAAAAAAAATAAGATGTTTTGATTGACACATGATTATGCCCCAAGAACATAATAGACCATCAGCATATAAAGCTTACAGTGGCAAAAATTTAAAGCTGGCAAGAATTTACATTCCTTGTAGTTTGATAATTTTTGGAACAGCATTCCAACCCTTCCTTGGAGATGATAATCGAAATTTTTTGCTGATCGGCTTCATGGCAATTTCACCATTAATTTTTTTGTTTAGGTATATTGTACAAGACTTTTTTCTTTTACTTTTCTGTCTGTCAATTATAATTATTCAACCTTTGACTAACCCTGAAAGTATTCGGTGGTCTACAATTTTCTTCACATTAATGTTTTCTTTATCTTACACTGCTTATCAAACTCTCCTGAAAGAGACTCGTTTCAAAATAGAGAATTTTATCTTTATAGTACGATCTTTAATGTATGCTTTTATATTAGTGTATTTAATTCAACAAGTTAGCGTTCTTGTTGGATTTACAATCATAAATGAATCTAACTATAGTATTACTCAAAAGTGGAAGCTAAACTCATTGTCTGCTGAAGCCTCTCATGCAGCCCGTATTATCAATATATTAATGTTTAGCTATATTTCACTTGAGGAGTTGCGCAGAGGAGAAAACTACTCATTCAAAATAAATTTTTGGAACGACCGGTACCTAATAATTGGCTATCTTTGGATGTGCCTAACAATGCAATCTACAACTGCGTTGATATTTATGATTATTGTTCTGATGAAGGTTTTAAAATTAAATATTATACCCCTCTTAACTGCCTTGGCCTTCCTAGTAATTATTTTAATTACTCTCTCTTCAGGTGAAATTACGTATCGATTTCTAAATTTTGTGCAAGCCTTTAGCACATTTGATTATGTGATATTGATGGAGATGGATCATAGTGGCTCACTACGAATTGCACCTTTACTTGTTCTCTCAGATTTAATTGATCCCTTTTCATTTAAAGGACTATTTGGCCATGGTATTGATAGCGTTTCTGCGTTCATGTCAAATTATATTTTTGGCGTTCCCAAAGGATATACAGGTGGTGGTATGTTGCGGGTTTGGTATGAATATGGATTTTTCACCACTGCATTTTTCATTGTTTTTACTTTACGTGTCACAGCAAGCTTGAAATCTATCTCTTACTTTCTTTTTTGGTTAAATATTGTCTTTGTTGCAGGTCCAAACAATCAGATTGTATGGATGTATTTATTGTTATTTTCATCTTTGATTTTTTTTCAGAAACAATCTTGTCAGCAACGCTTTGATAAATAGGAGTATAGCATATGAAGCTCATAGAAAGCCTTACTGAAAAAATTAAAATTATAAAGGACCGTCACAAAATAGAAATAAATCTTTCCTTGGTTCCTCGGAAATTTCAAGATTTTAAACTGTTATTTTCTGAGTCACATCCATTTGATCCGGATGTAAAGATTATTTGGTTAAAGACTCCAAAGACTGCTGGTTCAGCTATTCAGCAATGCCTTGAAAACATCGGATATCTTCACATGATGCAACCAGAAAAGCGACCAATTACTGGTGTATTTTCTGGTCAAATGGATAGTTTTATTAATACTCATTCAGAGTTTTGGGCCTCAGCTCATAAGTTTGCAATTGTAAGAAATCCTTACGATCGATTTGTTTCAGGATGGAAATACCTTAGATCGACACAAGACATTGATCTAGTTGAAGTTCTTCAGAATCTTCCAAATAAAGAGCCTCGCTATGGAGATTATACTCATCTTACAATGACCCAAACCGAGTTGCTTTATTTGGATGGAAAATTAATTCCAGACAAAATCTTACGTTATGAAAATCTTAGCTCAGAATTAAACAATGTGCTGTTATCTTTTGACCTACCACCAGTTGTGCTGCCCGTTGTTAATAAGGGCCGTCACCGTGATCAAAATTTTATGAAGTATTTCACAGCAGATGCACATGAACTATTTTTGGAAAACTATGGTATAGATTTTGATAACTTTGGATACAAGAAAGAGTTTTAATTGCAAAAGTATGAATATTTGTGATTATTTTCCTTTGGTCCGGTCTAAGGTTCTGGTTAAAATGAATGCTAAAATTGGTTTCTAAAGTTTACAAACTGATAGTCCTTTAACTGACTGATAGTCAAAGAAGAACCGTTAGTAATTGTAATTAAGTATCTTGACTAAGTTCACTATAATTTTTCTGACAACATAAATATTTGGTAGATATGAACAACAAATTTAAACACGAATTTAAAGCTGAAGTGTATTCGATAATCTAGATGCTAATTTCACATTTTTGCATAAATTTGAGTGTTGATATTGGAGGTTCTTTTTTATTATTTTCGAAGGTCTTAAATTCATGAAATGCCGGCGTATGATTATATCTGCCTATGGTTGTGAGCCGGGCAAAGGATCCGAACAGGGTGTGGGCTGGAATTGGGTTTTACAGTTATCCAAAGTGGCTGAATTAGTGGTGGTTACCCGAGCTAACAACCGTATGGCAATTGAAGCAGAACTGCCAATAAACTTAAAGAAACGCATTAGGTTCGTTTACTATGATCTTCCTGATATTTTAAAGCGACTAAAGAGGCGTGGGCGAGGTCTCTATCCTTACTATTTACTTTGGCAATGGGGTGCCTATCGGCTGATGCGCCGTGAGATTGCGCAATTGCCAGTAGACTATGCAATGCATCTGACTTTTGGTAGTATTTGGATGCCAACGTTTCTGCATCGATTACCTGTGCCATTCATTTGGGGGCCAGTCGGGGGTGGAGAAGCTGTGTATTGGCCACTGATCAAATCACTCCCTCCAAAGGGACGTTTTATACAATATCTTCGATATGTTTTGATTGCGACTTTTCCAGTAAATCCATTCTATATGAGTGTGGCCCGAAAAGCGCGTCTGATTATTGCTCGGACTGAAGATACGAAAAAAGTTTTCCGCAAGCGCGATCATAACAAAATTAAAGTTGTTCTTGAAACAGCGGCAGTATCAAGTTGGTTTGAGCGAAATCAGAAAACCCAAACGCTTAGATCAAACGCTGTGTTAAGAGTAATTTATACCGGGCGTTTAGTACCTTTGAAGAACTTGCATATGGCGATAAAATCTGTGGCCGCTGCTCGTAGGCGTGGTGCGAATATTAGGTTTAAGATTGTTGGGTGTGGACCATTGCAATCTGCGCTTGAAAAAAGTGCAGTTTATAATGGAATTAGTGACATTGTGACTTTCACGGGTCAGTGTAATCATGATGAAGTTTTAAATCATTTAGTGGAAAGCGATTTATACTTGTTTCCTAGCCTTAAGGAGGCTGGTGTGTGGTCCTTGATGGAAGCCATGGCGCTAAGTCTTCCTTCTGTTTGCGTAAACACCTCTGGAATGGCCGTAATCGTAAACACTTCCTGTGCCCGTTTAATCAAGTTAAATTCAATGGAAAATATGGTGTCTGAGTTTGCTGATGCATTATGTGATTTTGAAGCAAACCCGGAGATGCGTTGTAAAATGGGAGTTAACGCTCGCAGAAGGCTTGAACAGGAATTTCGTTGGGAACAAAAAGGTGAAATCATGAAACTTCTATTCGAGGAATTGGAGTTTGGACGGCTATGATTGTTTTTTGTCATCTACTAAACGACACCTCTGGTAGTCCGACTGTACTGCATTCTACAATAAATGCCTTGGAGGTTTACGAGAAAAGACTTCTCTTTATAGGATCACAGGGACGCGGAGTTCTTGAAGAAACAAATGTACCTATTCGGCGTTACTGGTATCGTCGAAGTCATCGTAAGTTTGTAACGCTGTTTACATATTTTGCAAGCCAGATTTTTCTATACCGCGCACTATCGCGCGCGCGCGATATTCCAGTTGATGCGACAATTTTTGTAAATACATTACTTCCATTTGGCGCAATGCTATGGGGTAGGCGCACTGGACGAAGGGTAATTGTCCATATACACGAGGTCTATATATCGCCCAAACTGTTTCGTTGCTTTCTGAAGGCGTGTGCGGCCCTTTGTGCTGATAAAGTGTTGTATGTGTCACAAGATCACTCCATTCGAATGCCTATCGTGGGTCCAACTGCTACAGTAGTTTATAATCCAGTCAGCCCATTGCTCATCAAGGCGGCAGAAAGCGTTAATTATGTTCCGCAACGTTCAGGTGCGTTTGAAGTGTTGATGTTAGCCTCGATACGTGGCTACAAAGGAATTAAAGAATTTATGGCTCTCGCGCTTGCTTTGCGCGATAGAGAAGATATTTTGTTCACACTTGTACTAAACGCAGAAGATAGCGAGGTAAATGATTTAAGAAAATGTCATCCTGACGCTAAAAACGTTAGCTTTCATCCACGTGTCAAGAATCCCTGTGCATTTTACGCAGGGGCAGACCTTTTATTGAACCTTTCCCGTACTGATCAGTGTATCGAGACCTTTGGTCTAACCTTGATAGAGGCCATGACATTTGGAGTGCCAGTGATTGCTCCTCCTGTGGGTGGTCCTAGAGAGATTATCTCGGACGGGATTGAAGGATATTGCATCGACTCGCGTGATAGCGCTGCACTTCAGGCGGCGGTTCTTGAATTAGCTGATAATCCAAAAAGATCAAAAGAAATGTCAAAGGCTGCATTGCTGCGCGCGAAGGATTTTACCTATGATAACTATGCTGTAGCTTTGCAAAATGCGCTCAAGTGCTGAGGTAAAGGGTAAGTAAGATGAAGATTGCAATTATTGGAACTGTTGGAGTGCCAGGCCACTATGGTGGCTTTGAGACTTTGGTTGAAAACCTTGTCCATTATCACAAAAGTACTGATCAAAGCGCTTTATTAACTGTTTGGTGTTCGGGCAAAGATAATCCTGAGCAAATTCAAAGGTTCGAAAGTGCTCAACTTAGATATGTGAATTTACATGCAAATGGGTTGCAAAGCATTCCTTATGATTTTTTAAGCCTTTGGCAGGCGGTTTGGAGTTGCCATGATCGCATCTTGCTCCTTGGTGTCTCAGGCGCACTCGCGTTGCCGTTAGTCCGGCTAATGAGTAGAGCACGGATAATTACAAACATCGATGGGATTGAGTGGAAGCGTAATAAATGGAAAGGATTAGCAAGCTTAGTACTGCGTGCCTCTGAATGGTCAGCGGTGCGCTTTTCTCATGAGGTGATCGCTGACAACCAGGCCATCGCCGATCATGTCTCTGAAATCTATGGCAGTGATTGTAAAGTCATCGACTATGGCGGCGATCATGCCTTGAAACATAATGATGATATCAAGCTACCAGCTAACTTGCCACCGCACTATGCCCTCGCAATTTGCCGTATCGAGCCGGAAAACAATGTACATGTCATTCTTGAGGCATATGAAGATCTTGGCGCAAGTATGGTCTTTGTGGGTAATTGGGACAATAGCACTTACGGACGAAACCTTAAGGCACAGTATGGTAATTGTTCAAACCTTTACTTGCTTAATTCGGTTTACGAGTGCAACAGGTTATATGCACTACGCTCGAATGCATCAATTTATATACATGGTCATTCATGTGGTGGCACTAACCCGTCACTGGTTGAGATGATGCATTTTGGAATACCAGTATTGGCGCATGGTTGTTCTTTCAACCGCTACACTACTGAAGGTAAAGCGATTTATTTTATGTCTTCAGCTGAGCTTGTAGAACAACAGCTCCACCTTGCTCCTGAAGTAGCTATCAGTATTGGCGCTGACATGTGTAAGATCGCACGGCGACGCTACACATGGGACAATATTGGTAACAAATACTTTGAATTGCTTGTCGGTGATTATGGGGATGCAGTTTAGTTAAATTATAAGCTTGAGAACGTATGAAAGATGAACAGTAAATGGAGATTATAGAAACAATGCTGGCGGGTGTTAAGCTGTTAAAACCGATACGATTTGGTGATAATCGAGGCTTTTTTGCTGAAACATACAATTGCCGAGTTTTTGAGGGATTGGGTATTGATGTTGATTTTATACAAGACAACCACTCACTTTCTTCAGTGGTTGGTACCGTGCGGGGCTTACATTTTCAGGCACCTCCTTCGGCTCAAGCTAAACTGGTAAGGTGCGGTCGCGGTGCTATATTTGATGTGGCTGTTGATATCCGCTGTGGAAGTTCTACTTATGGACAGTGGGTTGGGTATGAGTTGAGCGCAGAAAATGGCATTCAGCTTTATATTCCATCAGGTTTTGCACATGGTTTTGTTACGCTTGAGCACAATAGTGAGATTATCTACAAATGCAGTGATTATTACGATGCCAAAACTGAAGGTTCTTTAAGATGGAATGACCCTGAGCTGCGCATCGAATGGCCAATTGTTGGCGATGTTATTATTAAGGAACATGACGCAAAAGCACCACTATTTGTTAACTTTAACAGTCCCTTTGGTTTAGAGGAATAAGTAAATAAAAATTCTTATAACTGGTGGTGCAGGTTTTATTGGCTCGGCGGTAGTGCGACTAGCAATTGAACGCGGTTACAATGTCGTTAATCTTGATGCATTGACCTATGCCGCCAATCTGGCGAATGTAGCGTCTGTGGCGCAAAATCCACTCTATAGTTTTGAGCATGTTGATATTCGAGATCGCGATGCGCTGGATACAGTTTTTAAAACTTATAAACCCAACATCGTGATGCATCTTGCCGCGGAGACCCATGTTGATCGTTCAATCGAGGTACCCGCTGATTTTATTAATACAAATATCGCTGGCACCTTCAATATGTTAGAGGCAGCACGTAAATTTTGGGTGGAACAGAATCGGCCAATTAATTTCCGTTTTCACCATATTTCGACAGATGAGGTCTTTGGATCATTGCCTGCTGATCCTGAGATAAAGTTCACAGAATCTACTCCCTACGATCCTCGCAGCCCTTATTCTGCTTCCAAGGCTGCGTCAGACCATCTGGTGCGTGCTTGGTATAAAACCTATGGCTTGCCAGTAGTGCTGAGTAATTGCTCCAACAATTATGGGCCCTACCACTTTCCAGA
>TARA_B110000977_G_scaffold177882_1_pt1 | contig 19518 bp, 39 predicted proteins | sample TARA_B110000977 | Tara Oceans TARA_B110000977 (sample SAMEA4397798) | marine metagenome | biome: Polar Biome; feature: [SRF] surface water layer (ENVO:00010504); material: water (ENVO:00002006), including particulate matter (ENVO:01000060) such as... | depth 5 m | reverse complement strand
AACTGGTTTTTATTACTTATTATATTCGTATTTGACCCATTAGCAATTGCATTAGTAGTAGCGGCAAACATGGCCTTTGCTCAAATAAGAAACCCAGAAGATAGTAAACTTAAAACTGATTTAGATGATATAAATGATAAACCTTATAGTTTAGAAGAAATGCGTCAACAAGAAGAAATAGAGGGTGAGTATTTTAAAGACTTACAATCATACCGTCATCACACCCCGGTAGATATAGATGAAAATAGAATGAATATAATAGGGCAGAATGGTAATGATGGTTTACATTATAATGAAGAAGATATTGCATTAGATAGGTTAACAGACACCACCCAAACACTAATAGTGGATAAACAAAAAAACTTTAAGGTTATAGAGTCAAATAACCAATTAAAAGAAGAGGAACTAATAGAACTAAGTAAAGAAATAGGTAAAAAGGAATTAGCTGATGAGGAACCGATAAAACCAACCGAGGAAGACCTTGAAAAATTAGCCTTAGCACTTAACATTAGTAAAAAAGAAGAGGATGACGACAAAAAACTTAGATATAAAGGAAGGTAAGACAAATCAAATACTCCTATGTAACACTAATAGAAATATTAAAAACTACCTCAACGGTTTAAAATTTAGAAATAACGGTAACTACCAAAAAACACCTAACTACATTGTAGACAAAAAAGGTAAAGTCCACAAACCAACAATTAATGATGTATCACAACACTACCTACATGGGTATCGAAAACAGGGAGTGGTCATTGTTTGTTTAGAAAATAGGGGTTGGTTAACTAGAAGAAGTACGGATGGTAAGTATGTTGATTGGTTAGGGGATATTTATAATAACAAAGTATTCTCTAAAAAATGGAGAAATAAATTATTTTGGGATAGATATACCGACACACAAATAGAAGTGACAAAAAAACTAATAGATAAAATATGTAAAAATAGTGAAATACCTAATGAATTTATAGGACACAATGTTCTAGTAGATGGTGTAGAAAATTTTAAAGGTATTGTATCTAGAAGTAATTATAATGAGTATTGGACAGACATAAACCCATCATTTAATTTTGAAATATTATGAAAAACACAAATAGACCTAAAGATTACACAGAATATACTAATAGTAGATACGATGAAATGAAATCTTTATTAGATAAATCTAGAAGATTAACAGAACAAGTAAGTGATATAGAAAACATTACTTTAGATAGGGAAGAAGAAAAAACTAAAGAATATGATGTATCTAGTGGTAAAATAATTGTACATGGTTATACCACACCAGACATCACACTAACTGATGAAGAAAAAAATTCCTACCAAGAAACAATGGATGACTTCGTAGAACAAGTATCTGACTTAGTTGATTACAACTCCTTAAATATATATGAAAATAATGTTGAGTGGTCTGGTGTTTTAGTTAAGTTTGATACGGAATTCTTTTATAGTGTAGGTGAAGAAAATGGTGTATACATAACCGGAAGTATGGTAAAAGTAGATGGTGAAGCGTTAGAAATGTTAAACAACCTAAAGGATTATTACCAGATATTCTCCGCTAAATGGGCAAAAGTATTAGCTGATAGAAAATCCACTAAAAAAACAGAAAACCAAAACGAATAATATGGAATTTTTAAAAAAATCATGGAAGTGGATACTAGGGTTTATAGGGTTTTTTATGGGTCTTGTATGGATGGTGAATACAAACAACAGTAAAAAAGTTAAAAAAATTAAAAAGAATATTAGGGGTAATGAAAATAAAACTAGTGAGGTTGATGGTAAGATAAAGTACATTAAAAAGAAAAAGAAAGTTACAAAAAAGAAAATTGATGATACTAATAAGGAACTAAAAGACATCAAAAAGAAAAAACCTAAAGTAAAAAAGAAGTCCGGAAAACAGGCATCAGATTCATTAAAGGGTAGACTTAAAAAACGTAACTAAAATGAAAAAACTAATATTAATACTATTATTGTTTACCCCACTATGGGCCTTCACCCAAACACACGCTTTTACCGAAAAAGAAGTGGTTGCAATGGACTCACTGTTTCAAGTATACGAACAAAATGACAGTTTACAGAAACTAGAGATTAAAATCCTCAACAAACAGATTGGTAATTACACAACATTACACATACAAGATAGTCTACATGTCGCTTTTATGATGGAGAAAACTGACCTACTAAATCAAAGAATAGAACTATACATTGATTTGACAAAAGAACTAAGACCAAAGTGGTATAATAAACCAATAATACACTTCTTCTTAGGAGCTGCAACAATTGTTACATCTTCTTGGGTCGTATCTAACGTTAAGTAGTATTTATATAGTATATGGCATTAACTAATACAGACAAAAAAGAAATTGAAAGAATATCTCGAAAAGAGATAAAAGATTTCATGAACAAACCACAATTTAAAAGTGAGGTACAAAAGGTTGTGGTTGATGAGATAAAAAAAGGTAGAAACACTAGGTCAGAAATTGTAGATATTGTTAGTAAGGTAATGTTAGAACTATATAAAACATTCTGGTTTAGACGTAGTATGTGGCAATCAGAAATTAAAAGAGTAAAATAATGGGAATAAAAAACAACTTTGAAAACGCATTAAAAAAAGCAATTAGTAAAGACCCTGTTGGTTATAAAGCTATGTTAGATGAAGAACATGATTGTGAAAAAGTTCATCCAGGTATGACACACGAAGAGTGGGATAAAACTAAGGAAGAAGTGGGTGAGGCTACGACATCAGCTAGTGCTGGTGCTTTTATGGCTCCAATGGGAATGGACCCTAGATTTGCTGGTAACAAAAAGAAGAAAAAGAAAAAAGAAGAATTTGATGAAGCTACCACAGCTGCAAGTTCAGGACAATACTCCACACCAAAGATGTGGGCAAAGGACGAAAAAAATTGGAGAGGAAAAGCAAAAACTCAGTTTCCAGGAGGGAAATTTGTAAAAGTTAAAAAAAAATGTAGTAAATTTCCTTATTGTAACCAAGGAGATATTAACGCTTTAGAACTAACTGATAATAAAATGGTTAAAGCTGCGATAACAGAAGTCGCGAAGAAAACAGGTAAAGATAAAACCTACATAAAAGAACTAGTTAAAAAAGAAATAGAGGAGATTATAAGAAGAAGTATTTATAAATCACCTATAACAAGTTTAGTGGGGACAGGAAAAATGAACACACCAATAGGACAAATATATACAATGGGTTCTAATGTAGGTGGGAAACACGAATAAATAGATATTTATAATAAAAAGAAATTATGTCAATATTAGCAACAAAACCAGATTTAGATAAAATTATTACTAAAGCAGTTAAAAGAATTGGTGAAAACCATGCATTAGCTCGTGACAATAAAGGTACAGAATTTAAGGCCTCAGAAATTGAAGAAGATAGAAAAGAGTTTAGAAAAGGTAGAACAAATGAGATTGCAAATGAGACTATGGATTCTGTAATAGAGGAGTCTTTAAAAGCGGTTGCTGATGAGATGGCAGAAAAAATGGTTTTAGAAAATACAATTGATGGGATGATTAAAGATATTGTAAGTGAACAAAAAACAAAAGTTTCTGATAATCCTGAAACGGAAAATGTTAGTGTTAACGAAACAACTACCGAGACAATTAAAAAATTAGTAACTAAGAAATTAAAAGATAAATTGGGTGAAGGTAGACATCCAGGGTATGACGCTTATGAAAAAGCGGTAAAAAAATCAAAAACGGAAAACGTTAAAGCGATGAAGGACACCAAAAAGAAATTCAAAGAATATGAAAATTTTGAAGGTAATGAAAATCCTGAGTTCCCACACCAAGAGATGTCACAAACTAATGCAGATGGACAATACCAGTACTACAGGAACGATGAAAAACAACAAGAATTTGTCGACGATTTTGCACACCCAGGATTAATAGATTTTGATATAAATAATGTAAATATGGATAGGTTAACTAAATATTTAGAGGGGTCAATAGAAACTGGAAACGCACAAACTGATTCGGATGGAGAAGCTTTAGGGAATGTAGTACCTAGTGACTTAGGTGAAAAAATGTTAAAGTCTATGAAAAGAAGAAAAGAAAAAGTTGCAGACCAGCAAGCTTCAATGACTAATTTAAGGGGTATTACACCAGATGTACAAAAAGTAAAACAAGTAAAAGAGGATGTTAATATTGATGTTGATACAATGAAAAAGTTGTGGGGTTACAATAAAAAAACCCAATAACACTCTTTCCTCTAATATTCAGACCACCTATCTTTAAAACTATGGAAGATATGGAAAGAAGAAGATTATTACCAGAACAATTTTTTAAATACGTGACACAACCACTAAGTCGTGAAGATGTAAACCTTTGGGTTAAAACACAAAATATTAGTGTTTCTAAGGTAAGTTTATTTGGTGACTATTTAACATCCCTATATAATTTAATAAACGACACTTATCTAGGTTTAGATGTTATAAAAACCGACAAAGAAATTACCGGTCACTTTAATTGGTGCTGGGAAAAAACCGTAGGCAACTTTAAAAAAGAAAATATTAACTTTAATACTAAAGGAACTCATTACGATTACTTTTTTCATTTTTTTTACGAATCGTTTTACCTTAAGAAAAATGATGAACACCTAGAAAAATTAAAAAACTTCATAAACATACTTTTTATTTTACACACCCAAAAGACAAAGTCAGAACTGGACATGTTATATGAGATATATATTTTATTAAATGATAGCTTGACTGTCAAATAATCTTTGACTAAAATTAAACTATGAGAATTATTAAAATAATAACCAATGAGTTAGTTGTACAAAAACAAAAACTTGAAGCCGAATTGGAAAGAGTTTTAAATATGCAGGATGTAAGTATTGAGAAAAAATTAGAAAAATCTTTAAAACTTATAAATAAACTAAGTATGGTTAATCAGAGTTTCGTAACCTGGGAATCATACCAACAAGATAAAAATAATACAGAAGAATAACATGGAAACATTAACAGAATTAGAAACATTAGTAACATCAATTAAAGTAGACGCGGAAAAGTTTTTTGACAAAAAAAATAAAAGTGCTGGTATCAGAGCTAGAAAATCATCACAAGAGTTAAAAGCGGTTTTACAAACATTAAGAAAAGAAATCTTAGAAGAAAGTAAAAAATAAATGGAACACTGGACATTTACATGGTTTTTTATATTTTCCGTATTGGTTATAGTACGTAATAGTACGATGATTATTAGAAAATTGTATGTAGATGAACCAGAAGCTTACGTATTACCATACCAGGAAGAACTATTACTGGGATTAACAATTGCTTACAGCATAACATATTTAATATATTAGATGACAGTATATAAACAGATATCAAGTTTTGGAAACAACTTTAACAGTATTAGAATGCATGAAGATTTTGTGGTCATAGATTTAAAAATACCTAGCAGTTGGGAAGACCAAAAAATTATTGCTAGTAGAGGTAATAAAGTACAAATTAAAAAGGGAGAAAAAAATAGTACACATAAACTAGTCTCCTTTTTTAATATGTTCAATGAGGACGCCTGTAATGTCTTAGTAGAAGAGATACAAGCTGTAATTAAATGGAATACTGATGTTGAAGAAAAAAATAGTCTTCTAGAATTAAAAATGATAGAACTAAGAAAATTATTTTCTGAAAATGAAGTAGGCTCTTTAAGAAAATTAAACTTTGATTTTGAAACTAAAATAAATTTAAATGAAGAACAACACAGAGAAGTGGTTTCGTCAGGAACTCTTGAAGGACCAGAAGGACATCCTAAAACATAAGAAAAAGATAATTGAAGAAATAAAAAAAAGTAGTATCCAGGAAGTGGTAAATAAATATCAGAGCTCCGAAACAAAAGTACAAAATAAAGAAAATAGTGGGATATGGGAGAAAATCAAAAAGAGTCTAAAATTTTAGAAGATTGTGCTGAAATAGCACAAAAATTAAAATTAAACCCGAATATTAAAAATACACAAATAACAATAAACATCCCAGGTAATAAATTTTTGGGAGTTATACTAGAAATAGAAGAGTTTGTAAGGATTAGAGTTGATAGGAACCAATCAAAGATATCTGTGGATATTGAGGAAGTCGAATTTATTTTTATTAAGGACTAGTAGGTGTATTGCTTTCTTAAAAAATCTCTATTATAACCCGCATTTTCTAAAAGATTGTAGAGTTGTTTTCTCTGCACAGTACTATTGTCCGTCACAAATAAACAATCATAACGACCCTTATTTAAAAATTCTAATTCTATAACAGTAAGTAATCTAATAGCGTCAGAAACAGTCTTTAGACTAAAAACATTAAAAGTCTCATCTTTTTGGACCACAACTTTATTGTTTAATGTGAAAACTTGTTTAAAAGAATTATCTACAAGATAATTTTCCATTACCGTAGAAAAACTAACTTTAGTTTTTAAACTATGGTCATATATTTTTTCCTCCTTCCAGTAAGGTAACATCTTTATAAATTTATATTCAGAATCATTAAGAGCAACCTCTTTAGTACGACCAACAGAATCCTTAACATATAAAGTATTTTCGGTAGACTCCTTAGTTACCACAGCCAGCTCAAACATAATTTTTTTACGTGAAATATATTCCATTATGAATTTAGGTTTCTTTTCCTCAATAAATTTAGTATATTTCTCTAAAATACTTTTTTTGTTGTTAGAAGAAAATAACACTTTATTTCTTTCACCATTTTTAAATAAAACAATTTTATATTTATTTCTATCGTAAACCATATGAGTAAAGATTACTACAAAAGTCTAAATATCAATAGAAATGCCACCCAAGATGAGGTAAAAAAGGCATTTAGAAAGTTATCTAAGACCCACCACCCGGATAAAGGTGGTGATGAAAACACATTTAAAGAATTATCTGAAGCGTACGACACATTAGGGAATGGCCCTAAAAGAGCAGATTATGATAATAGGTTAAATAACCCTTTTCATGGTTCACAAAGCCATGGACATGGTTCACAAAGCCATGGACATGGTCATGGACCTAATATGGATGATGTATTTAACCAATTTTTTGGTGGGGGGAACCGAAGACAACACAGACACCAACAAAAAAAAGGAAGAGGGTTAAATATACCATTAACCATTTCTTTAGAAGACGTATTTTTTGGGGAAATTAAAAAATTAAGATATCATAGGGAAATGAAGTGTGGTACATGCCAAGGGAGTGGTGGTGTTGCACCTACTTGTCACGTATGTAATGGACAAGGATTTGTGGAACAAATGGTTGGTAATGCATTTTTTAGGCAGGTAAAAAGAGAAAACTGTAACCAGTGTAATGGGAAAGGTAAAATAGTTGTAGACCCTTGTAAGACATGTTCTGGAAAAGGAATGTTAACAACCCCTAATACGGTAGATTTTAAAATACCATCAAATCTAATGACAGGACAAGTATATACGTTTAGACGTTTAGGTGATGATGTTGAAAATGGTGAAGCCGGAGATTTAAACATACAAGTTGTTATCGCTAGACACCCAAAATTTAAACTAGATAATATGGATATTATATATGAAGTTGATGTGTCAGTATTGGATATGATAGTGGGTACCGAATTAAAAATTCCTTATTTTACAGGAACTATAAATGCGAAAATCCCAGAACTAAGTAACTTAACACAAACATTCAACCTAAGAGGGAAAGGTGTAAATAATGATATGGGTAGAGGAGACTTAATTATTAAACCAAATGTTAAAATGCCAAAATCACTATCAGAAGAAGACAAAAAAACACTAAACAAACTTAAAGAAACCATTAAGTAAATAAAGTTACCCTTAATAAAATAAAGAAATAATAAATTTAACCATAGTAAAGTACCCAATAGATAAAGGAACCCAAGCAAATAATATTAATATCCAACGTTCCCATTTTCCAAGTTTACCCATTGAATCATCCCAAGTCTTACTTAATATTTGTTCTTTACGTGCTTTAACGTCCCCACCAAAGTTTACATCACTACCCATTTTGTTTAGTTGTTTTAAATACTTAGATGTTTTTTCTTTACAATTTTTACAAGCCATTAGTTTTTCTTTAATTATAAATATTAGTATTTAACAAGTAAATAAAACTTGAAAAACCTATTAAAATATCTTACTATTGTACTATGGGAGAACAAACAACAATATTTGATGTTATAAAGGCTGAGGAGTCTTTTAACTTTGAAGATAAAAAACAAAACCTTATAGATAATCTTGACATGCTTAAAGAAATGTCGGTAGAAAAACAAACACTTTACAAAAAGTGGCAAGAAATGAATAAGGGTGGTAAGATGGAAAAGGTAAAAAATAAATTGTACAACTATCGAACAAATCTATGGGTACCGTCAGATTTAAATGATGTTGAACACACTATAAGACAAATTGAAGATTTGGAACCCTACGTTGTTATGGCAACACCAGGAAAAGGTGTTACAGAATGGGTAAACTATCGTAAACTTATCCACACGATGGAATGGGTTGCAAATCCTGGACGTAATATGAAATTCTGGGTAAGGGATAGGAAAACAGATAAAGTCCTTGGTTTGATTTGTTTGGGGTCCGATGTTACAAGTATTAAAGTTAGAGACGCTTACATAGGTTGGGATAAAACAAACAAGTTTGACCAACACAAGTTAAACAACACAGCTATCGCTACGACTATATGCTCAACTCAACCAGGAGGGTACAATATGTTAATGGGTAAATTGGTAGCAGCATTAACTACTTGTAAGACAATCAGAGATGCGTGGGAAGAAAAATACGGAGATAAGTTAATCGCTGTAGGTACAACAGCACTATATGGAATTAACTCAATGTATAATGGAATGCCACATTTCAAAACAATGGGAGAAACATCAGGTAAAGTTAGGTTAAAACCCGATGATAGTGCATATCTACCATGGAACAAATGGTTAAAGGAGAATCACCCAGAAGAACACGCGAAAGCTATAAGTGCTACAGGACCTAAACAGAACATACTTAACAAGGTTTTTAAGCATTGTGGGATAAAAGGGTCCATATATGACCACGGATTCAAGAGAGGGGTCTATCTTGCAATGATGTATGATAATGGATGCGAGTTCCTAAGGAATGAAATAGAAGAGAAAGACCTACAGATGAAGAAAAAATTCCAAGATGATATCCCATATACGGATAAATGGTGGAAGAAAAAAGCAATTAGAAGATATAAAAATATGGTGGAACAAGACAGAATCAAACCAGAACAACTATTCTATTGGGACGTTATTGGGTTAACCTGGGAAGAAACACAGGAAAAATATATAAAAGAAGTTGGAAGATAAAAATAGGTAAATGGTGGTAAATATAATGATGTACTACATAGGATTTATAATTGTAGTGCTAACCATAATGAGATACACCAACAAAAAAGAATAAACATGAAGGAAGAACAAGACCTTGCAAAGGACATTAAACGACTGGCCAAAGCAATGGAACAATTAGTGAAATTAATAACACAAACAATTAAAGAAAATCAGTAAAATGAAAGATAATGATGATATAACACTACAAAAAATTTTAATATTGTTAGTGATAACAGTACTAACAGTGTTTTTACTACCAACCTGTAATACAGGAGTAAAAAATGAAAAAGAAGTGGAGACAAACTTAAATACCATTAATGTTCTATGGCAAGATGGTTCTAGGTGGGATAGTGAAACAGCTAAAGGGGTTGCAAATATAAACCCAGATAAATTTATCATAAATGTTGATGGTCCATACTCGGATATTAAAAATCCACATTGTGGGCCTCACGCCAAAGACCTTATAGGGTTCATTGACACATTAGTTAACATATACAAATATCCAGGTAAATTAGTAATGCATCCCGATTGTAATTGGGAAGAATTTGTACATGATTGGAGTAATGGGATTAACTGGGATTCTATTTCAGACGGGTGGAAACTCTACATAAACTATTTTGTTTTACTCAATGATAGTTTAGAATATAATAACCTACCAATATTTTCTGAATTATTAATTGAGACAGGTAATTCTTACATGAAAGAAAAAGCTAACACACAAGATTCGTTATTCAACATGTTTAGTAAGTATCTTAATTCTAAAACAAAACACCATATTATATTATCCGCTACAATAGATTGGCAAGCAAATTGGACAACTTGGAGAGGGGTAGATTATTACTACGCTCAAATGTACGACGTTTGTTATGCTGACAGTACAGGTGGTATTTGGGACTTATGTGGACCCAACCCATACTCGTTACCAAGGTGTGACACACTAGCCTATCAGTTTAGCAAACACATTAAATTATCAAACCAAGACAGTGTATCGTTTATATTCACATACGCACCAAGTAAACCAGTTAACACTCACAAAAATCCACCTATGTTTGGTGAAGATTCTTTATATTGGAGTCGTTCTAACTATGATGATTTTATTAATTCATTTAGAAGTAATAAGGGGTTAAGTAACTCTAGTGTTGGTATATGGCATTGTGAAAGTCCATTATCTAAATGGTAATTTAAAGACTAATAAACTATGGTGCAGACAATATTACTTATATTATTATTTATTATAGAGATATTGGCTTTTGGGTGGTTAATATGGGAAGCAAAATCCTCAAGAAAACAAAGAGAGACTATACTAGAGGTAGAGAAACAAATCTTAAACCTAGAAAAAACAATAATAGCGATGGAAAAAACCCTAATTAAGAAGGTAAATAAAATAAATGAAGAATTAATAAAAACAAAAAAATAATATGAAAGATAATAATGTAGAGTCGGATTGGGGAGTAATAGAATCAAATGAATTTAAAACGAACCCAACCCCCAATAAGAGGGTGTGGACCGTAGACGATTTTTATGAAAACCCAGATGAGGTTAGAAATTATGCCCTAAACCAAAACTATTGGGATGATGGCCATGGTGGTGTTGGTTGGAGAACTAGAAAACAATTTATATTTGATGGTGTAAAAGAAAAAATCGAATCTATAATGGGGGCCAAAATTACAAATTGGGCTGATGTTTATTCTATTTGTGGTGTATTTCAAGCTGGGTTTGGGGGAAAAGATGGTATGCCCCCTAAAGTTTATCATTGTGATGCCCAACAGTGGGCGGCTATGGTATTTTTAACACCAGATGCCCCTTTTGAAACGGGGACTAAAATTGTCGCAAATAAAAAATCAAAAATATATCATTCATCCCAAAGTGACAATGTCTTAGATTATTTTCCCCAACAGGAAACTTTTTGTGATGGAACCTTATATGAAGATGTTGATGTAATGGGGAATGTATACAATAGAATGGTTATTTTTGATGGTCGTGCTATCCACAGTTCATGTGGGTATTTTGGGCATAGTATAGCTACGGGTAGGTTATGGCAAATGTTCTTTTTTGATGCAGATATTAATAAAAACAATACCACACCTAACATATCTTCTAAGGGTGAAAATGAGGACACACCACCAAATAAAATAGAAGTAGAAATACCTTCTAATTCTGAATTTGAAGGTGGTAATTGGGGAGAGATTTTACCTTACATAGGTAAGGATTATACAACCGCTGTTGAAACTGGTACATATTTAGGTGATACTACAAAATTTTTAATGAGACATTTTAATAAGGTTCACACTATAGAATTAGATGAAGGGCTATTTAAAGTTGCGGAAAAAAGATTTCAAAATAATAAAAATGTGGTATGCCATTTAGGAGATAGTTCTAAGATTTTAGATGGTGGTTTAATTCATGAGTTAAATTTGTCTATAGAAGATAAAAAAGTATTTTTTTTCTTGGATGCTCATTGGAGTGGAGATGATAATGTTGATTGGGAAAATTCAGAATGGAAAGGAGGGTGGAGTTATGCAAGGGGAAGAAATACAGCTCACAGAGGAGATGATTTAATTCCTAACGCTGTTGAACAAGTTCCTTTAGAAGAAGAAATAATGCATATTTATAATAATTTTAAAAATGAGTGTTTAATATGTGTTGATGATTGGGATAAGATTGGAAGAGATGGGGTTGGGAAAATTAATGAGAAATTTATAGGAGAAGATTGGTCCAATATTAATTTTAATATTATCAAAAAACAGATTAAAGATAGATTAATGGAAGAACCTTTTGAAATTGGTAATAATAAATTATTAATAAAATTAAAGAAAATATGAGTGGAGCTAAAAAAAAGAAATCTAGTAAAATAAGCACACATAAGAGAAAGAAACAAAGTAGAAAAAATAGACATAAAACAAAAAAATAATATGAGTGAAGTTAAAAAAAGAACACTAAACGAACTAAGACAAGTAAAAGAATACGGTGCTGGAACTGCACATACATCAAATCAAACACCAGAAAGAATGGAATACCCAAGAACTGTTAGTGTAGAAAAGATTAAATCATTTGTGGACACAACACCAAACGACATGGAGTTAGGTAAAAAAGTTAGACAACTATTCTTCACCAACCAAAAAAGAGACAGCAAAGAAGATATGAACATATTTGGTAAAATTCCCGGTGGTAACTACAAAGACCTAATAGAAAATTACCAAACTAAAAAAGGTGAAGATTTTAATATTTGGTATGAAAGTTTAACAAACGAAGAAAAAATCTTCATAACAAGTATGTTTGATTAAAAAAAAGTGGTATATTTGTAATATGAAAAAAGAAAATTCAAACTGGGACACATACGACTTCCAAGACTGGGTGGTTAGACACGTCAACTTTATCTTAGGGGGACAACAATTGGAGTTATTCAGAAAAAATAATTTTGGTTATAAAGACTTAAAACTTTTCGGTAAGTTAGAGGAAGCAGAAAACCTAAAAAGTGTATACCAAGCCACTATGTTTCAGAAGACAGGGTTAAATCTTAAAAACTTTACTGGAACTGAGTTACAGTGGACAAGATAACCATATTTATTATATATGAAATTAGATATACAAATTTACCTTAAAAGATTAAAAGATTTTTTCGAATCAGATAAACAAGCAAGACGAGATATGTTTGGTAACTCCATTATAGATATGGAACTTTTTTATAAAATGGTCGCTGATAAAGCGACCATTAATGATAAAAATAATGGTGACCCTATGTTATCTGGTGATGAAATGTTGAAAATAGTAACAGATTTGGCTTTAAAAGAAGTATCAGAAGAAATAGAAGTGGTAAATTACATTAAAAAACAGGAAGAAATACGAAAAACTTTCACACACTTTAAAGGTGGATTCCCACCAATCTGTCTTAATTAAAATACCTATTAACATATTGACTATATTTTTAACTTTATTTAAATTTTAATATGTCTAAAGATATTACAAATACAGAGAGAATAGCTAACGAGTTGCTGTTGGAAAAATACCGACCACTTATGGTTGTAAAGTTATCAAAACACACAACTAGTAGGATTGGGGAAGAATTGGAAAAATTCGCTTTAGATATTAGTGATAAAAGTGGGTACGAAGTTCTACTATTTCCAGATGAAGATAATACAGAAGTCAACGTGGTAAGTGTATGTAATAGTGAGTTTGGTGATATAAAAGAACTTAAAACTTATATATATGAAAAATATGAGAATAGATTATTAGGTAACTCACCATATAAAAAAGTTAAAGATTATATAAATAAACCTAAATAAAATTATGGTTAATAGAGAAAATTGGAAGAATTGGGTTAACATACAAAACTCATTAGGGTTCCCAAACATAAATAAGGTAGGGTTGGAAAGAAAAGATTTAATTATGGACGAAGGCTTGGAGGCTAATTATCCCACACAAGAAGATGTTATCGAGTTTAATAAAAAAGAAGACAAGAAAAAAGAAATGGTAAAACACCCTAATCATTATGGGGGTGAAGAAAACGTGTACGAGGCAATTAAAGTAATTGAAGCTTGGGAATTGGATTTTAACTTGGGAAACGCCACCAAGTATATTTCTAGAGCTGGTAAGAAAATTAATAAATTAGAAGACTTGGAAAAAGCAAGTTGGTATATAAACAGAGAAATAAATAAATTAAAAAATGAGAGGTAAAATTACAACAGATAAAGGGAACATGGTGGTAGAGTTCTATGAAAAAGATGCACCGAAGACAGTAAATAATTTTGTTAAATTAGCGAAAAAAGGTTTTTATAAAGACCTTAACTTCCATAGAGTAATTCCTGGGTTCGTAGCTCAAGGAGGTTGCCCAAATGGTAATGGAGCTGGAGGACCAGGTTATAAAATTGATTGTGAATTAGAAGGTGACAACCAATTTCATGATAGAGGTGTGTTATCTATGGCACACGCGGGTAGAAATACTGGAGGTTCACAGTTTTTTCTTGTACATACACGACAAGCTACACAACATTTAGACCGTAACCACACATGTTTTGGTAAGGTAGTAGAAGGGTTAGATATTATAGAAAAAATTAATGAAGGTGATAAGTTTAATATAGAAATAGAAGACTAATGAAAAGTAAACTATCTGACAATGTGGGGAATACCCCACTAATACCAATAACTATAGGTGAATATACAGTTTGGGGTAAGGCTGAATTTATGAATCCTAGTGGTTCGGTGAAGGATAGAATGGCAACATACATTATTAATAACGCAGAGAAACTAAAATTAATAAAACGGGGTAGTACCCTATGTGAAGCGACATCAGGTAATAGTGGCATCTCATTTGCAATGTTAGCCGCGGAAAGAGGGTATAATATGGTTATTATTATGCCATCTAATATGTCTGAAGAAAGAAAAAATATGTTTAAGGTGTACGGTGCTGAATTAATAGAAGTTGATGAAGGGGATTTTGATGGAGCAATTGCCCTAAGAGACGAAATGTGTAAAGATAAAGGCTGGTTCAACTGTAACCAATTCCACAACAAATTAAATATAGAAGCACATTATCTGGCTACAGGACCAGAAATATACAATCAGTTTAAAGACGCTAATGAACTTAGGGGGTGTGTACCTGATGTGTTTGTAGCTGGTACAGGAACTGGTGGTACACTTATGGGTGTTGATAGATTTTTAAAAGAAATGTGGTCTAAGATGAGTACGGTCGCTGTGGAACCAGCAGAATCACCAGTAATGTCTGGTGGTAAACCAGGACTACATGGGATACAAGGAATTGGTGATGGTAGTAAATTTTTAGTTGATTTAGAAAAGGTTTCTGAAGTTAGAATGGTTACCACAAAATGTGCCAAAGCTTGTGCTAGACATTTGGCTAGAAGATACGGTCTCTTTATTGGTATAAGTGCTGCGGCAAATGTATTCACAGCATTCCAATGGCTAAGGGACAATAACAAAAAAAATGCGGTAACTATACTTTGTGATAGGGGAGAAAGGTACTTTAGCTGTCTGTAATGAAAAAATACTCAGACAATATAGTCTATAACGAGGAAAAGGGTAAGTTTGACGCCAATTCGAAATCCTACCCAACTACTTTGGGTTCACAGAAGTTCGAACCCATAAGTGTAGATAAGAGTGACTCCATAAAGGCTGACAAGTACTTCAAATCCAAACTGAATGAATTAACCGGAGAATACAAGAAATTAGTTGACGAGTACGAATGGACAAGACTAGTGTACAAATCCACCTACAACTTCCAACCCATACTAGGAGAACCATACCACCTATACCATAATACCTATAATGGTAAGTTATTTTTAAGTTTAATAGACCCTAATCAATGGGATAAAGTTTATGTAGGAACTTTTAAATTATTAAACAACGGTAAATGGCAAAAATACTAACACTATTGTTGTAATTCATTTATTAAAGTATTTATTATAAACTACTTTTCTATGCGTATCATAATTACAGAAACACAACTAGACTTTATATCAGAGCAACTAGACACCAACCAATTTAAACAAGCGGTTGAGTTAACAGCTTCACAATGGTATTGGGACCATATAAGAAAGGAAGAAAGTTTAAAATGTACAGCTTATGATATTAAGGATGGGAAATGGACAATTGGTTATGGCCATACTGAAGGAGTCAAAGAAGGTGATATTTTAGGTGATGGTAAAAACTGTAAAAACGAAGCCACTACACTACTAAGGAAAGATTCTACATATCATGCTAATAAACTAAGAAAAATTTTTACCGAGTGGAACAAGCAAGGTATAAATATACTGATAACCCAAGGTATGTTCGACGCTCTACTATCTCTATCATATAATGGTGGGGCTGGTGGTATAAGAAGGTCAGATGTGATAGCTTTACTAAAACAATCACAAGTTACCGACAAAGACAAAATCCAACAAGCCGCTAACAGTATTAAGACCTATAGAGTCAATAAAAAATTTCCAGGACTAACTAAAAGAAGGGAATTAGAGTACCAGAGATTTATAGAAGGATTGTAAAGTATTTATATAATATGAAAATAGAGATAACAAAAAAACAATTAGGGATTATTAATGAGTCACTCTTAAATGAAGGTGGAATTAGAGACATTAATAAATTGGCTGAAAGATACCCTAAGGCAGAAATATATTTCCACCAAGACCTAGATGGTGTGGTCTCCGCGTTAGGTATGAAAAATTATCTAGAGAATTATGGGATTGATGTTATCGGTACCCATGTAATACAATATGGTGACAAAGAATTTTCTGTTAAAAAACCAGATGCTAGTGGTGACGTAATGCCAGTACTGGTAGATTTTGCACACGGAAAACCAATATTTAAAATACACACCGACCATCACGATTCACAAGCAGGTGTAGAAGATGGTACAGCCACACAATTTAGAGGTGCTAGGTCTAATGTGGAAACTATTTCACAAACCATAAGTCCTAGTGATATTTTTAGTAATGAAGATATTATGATGATTAACACGGTAGATTCTGCTGATTACGCAAAACACGATATTGAACCAGAACAAGTTATGAACTTGATTAGGGATTTTGAAAAGGGAGAACAAACATATGAAAAGAAATGGATGTTAGGGTTATTAACTAATAAATTATTATTAGCTTATAAAAATAAGCCAGGATTCCTAGAGAACCTAGTTATGAACTCAACACCCTCACTAATGAATATATACCAAAATATAAATTCATATGCAAAAGAAAAAGGATTTGCTTCTCCAGAGGAAATGGCACAAAACCAGGCCGGTTATATCGAATCACAAAAGAAAAGTAAGAATTTAAAATTAGATGGTAATATAATTGTACAATATGGTGGTGGAGCCCTTTTTAAACCAGGTTCCTATGATAGATACACACCATTTAAGATTTATCCAGAAGCTGACTTTTTTGTGATTGCATGGCCAATGGGTTTAGTACAAGCTTCTTGTAACCCATTTAAAAAAGATAGAGCTCTAAAAGGTGTAAACTTAGGTGATATAGCCCAAGAAGTCCTTAAAAAAATAGAACCACAATTAAAAGCACACATGGTACCAATTTCGGTTATTAAAAGAGTTGGGGAAACAAAAGCAGATGAAGATAGTATTGGTTTTAAAACATCAGATTTATTTGCTCTCTATAAAGACAACCTACAAAATATGCCAAATCAAGGTTCAGAATATTATGATATGGCGATTAATATAATTGACGCACCTTGGGATAGTCTAACTGAAAAACAAAAAACAGTCTTAGATAATATAACAGTACCAGCATGGGACGTAATCCAAGCTAACAGTGGGGGTCACAAATGTATAACAAATATTAGTGGTCTTAATTTCTTTAGTAGAGCAACTAGAAACCCAGATGGTAGTTGGAAGAAAAAAGCTGGTAGTAAACCAACTAGGTATGTTGAGTTTGTTAAGTGGGTACAAAAAGAACTAGTAAGTACGATTAAAAAAACTATTAATCAGTAAACTCTAGAGTATCACCTTCAGACACACTATACTTACCTGACGGAACCTCCAAAACCCTATTAGCTATACCATAGTAAGATTTACAGTTATTTTTATAACAGGGTGTACAATTTCTGTACACTTTAGTAACTTTACTATTAATGATAAAAATTATGTCTAACGGAATTAAACAATCTTTCATCCAGAAAGACCGTTCTCCTATTTCTGAAAAAAGAAATAACATTCCACCATCCATTTTTTCACGCCCCATCATACCAGTACTGATAGCGTTAGGGGTCGACATAATCTCCAAAGAGAGTACTTTATTACCTAAAATAACATTCATATTATTATAAATATCACATGACTAAAGAAACAAAAAAACAAATACAAAAAGAAATAAGAGAAATACAAGAAGTTCTCACAACTCTAAAGTTAGAAAAGTACAATTGTAAATTAGAAGTACAAAAACTACAACAAAGACTTGATAAATTATATAATAAGATTGAGAAATGACAGGTAAACAATTTGACATAATTGTAGAACTACTAAATAAAATTTTAATACAATTAAGGAAGAAAAAATAAAAGAAAATTAATAGGGTAGTTAAAAAATAATTACTATCTTTGTCATATGACTAATCCTAATATTAAAAAAGATGTTGACTTCGTACTAAAAGTAATCAACAACCCCAACAATAAAGAAAGACACTTACCAGCTTTAGTTAAATTAATAAAAAATTTTGAAGATAAGTGGAATGACTTATTAGGCCCAGGAATAGCAGACTTTTATACTAACCTTTTAAATAATAAATACAAAGATGACTTACAATATAGTAAAAGAAATGATAGACCGAAAAGGTAAAAAATCCTATGTTTTATTAACAGATGGATTATCACAAATATGGGACATAAAAACAGAAAAAGAAGCTGAAAGAATATCCACAGTATTAACAGAAAATTCAGAAAGTGGATGGGTTTATAAAATTAGAAAAACTTGTGAAAGAACATGATAAAATTAAGTAAGAATACGCACAAATACAAATTTAATAGAAGGAGAGCTTTAGAATGTAAATTTGTGGAAAAAAGTAAAAAAAATCCAGGTTACCTTAAATACACGGTAACAATTGGTGAAAAAGACGGTACAAAACACACACAACCGGTATATGGTAAAGATATGCAAGACGCATTAAGTAGATTGATAAAAAAAGAACTAACCAAAAAAGTGGAAAATAAATTAGAAACTAGTACAGGCTTTGTGTTTGTCGTATGGGTAACTTTAATGTTACTACCTGCTATGTTTGTGAACGCTCAACCACCATGGTTCTTAGCATACGTATTCGGGTCGATAGCACTACTAACAGTAGTAGCAATAGCTTGGTATAATCACGTTAATAAAGGAGAATAATATGGAAATAATAACATTAATAGTAGGTATAGGGGTCGAATTCATCACAGGACTATATGTGGCAAGCCAAATTGAAAAACATATAGACAAAAATTAAAATATGTTAGACCCCTTTGAAAAAAACGCAGCTTTTAGACTAGCCTATGAATTTATTGTAAGTTCGATGGAGAAAGACCAAGACTATGAAAACTTAGAATTTGTTAATAAAGACCTACCACACCAAACCATAGACAAACTAATTACTTTTTTTGAAAAAACCGAAGAGTATGAAAAATGCTTCACCCTACAAAAAATCAAACACACAAGACTTTCCGAATATACCAAGTATAACTTGTAACTTCTTTATATTTATAGTATATGTCTATG
>TARA_B110000977_G_scaffold199652_1_pt1 | contig 19520 bp, 20 predicted proteins | sample TARA_B110000977 | Tara Oceans TARA_B110000977 (sample SAMEA4397798) | marine metagenome | biome: Polar Biome; feature: [SRF] surface water layer (ENVO:00010504); material: water (ENVO:00002006), including particulate matter (ENVO:01000060) such as... | depth 5 m | reverse complement strand
CCAGCCGTCAAGACATCAAATTCGGCTTACGAAGGACTCGGAGTATAACATGAAAATAACACTGATTATGGCGGCCTGCGCCATCACACTCAGCGGGTGCGGCGCAGGTGGAGGCAACAGCTCTGCCTTCCTCAACAACGGCAACGATGTTTCGTTCTTGCGGGACGGTGCAAACGGCTGCCCAGGCGTCAACGGCAGCGCCAATCCAATCTTTGACCGCTACCCGCTGCGTTGCGGGCCACAAACCCAGCGCTGCTTCCGTGTTTAGCGCATATTTACTATGTTCGCGCTAACCGATAATTAATTTGTGATCACACTTTTCCAGAGTGTGATCACAAATGTCGCTTTTTCGGCCAATCCGTCAAAAAGCCGTTCTGAACTTGTGTTTAATACGTCTATAGCTGGGGCAACAGTTACACAGACGAAGGACACGTCATGAACATACACGAATATCAGGCGAAAGCACTTTTGGCATCGTACGGCGCACCCGTCAGCGATGGCCGCGCCGTTCTCAAGGCAGAGGACGCGAAAACCGCCGCCGGTGAGATGGACGGACCCCTTTGGGTGGTCAAAGCACAGATCCACGCAGGTGGCCGCGGCAAAGGTAAATTCAAAGAAGCCGACGCAGGTGAGGCCGGCGGTGTACGCCTAACCAAATCCGCGTCCGAGGCAGCCGAGGAAGCCAAGAAAATGTTGGGCCGCACCTTGGTCACACATCAGACAGGTCCGGCGGGCAAGCAAGTGAACCGCATCTACATCGAAGACGGCAGTGGCATTGAAACTGAAATGTACCTCGCCCTGCTGGTCGATCGTCAGACATCGCGCATTGGCTTTGTTGTGTCGACCGAAGGCGGCATGGACATCGAAGAAGTAGCCGCGAACACGCCAGAAAAGATCATCAACTTCACCGTTGATCCCGCGACCGGGTATCAGGCGTTTCATGGCCGCCGCGTGGCCTTTACGCTTGGCCTGAAAGGCCAGCAGATCAAGCAGTGCGTCACCTTGATGGGCCAGCTGTACAAAGCGTTCACCGAAAAAGACATGGAGATGCTGGAAATCAACCCGCTGATCGTCACTGACAAGGGTGATTTGAAGGTGCTTGATGCCAAAGTCGCATTTGATGGCAACGCAATCTATCGCCACGCCGACATCGCGTCACTTCGGGATGAAACCGAAGAAGACCCCAAAGAACTGGCCGCGTCCAAATTCGATCTGAACTACATCGCGCTGGATGGTGAAATTGGCTGTATGGTCAACGGTGCCGGCCTTGCGATGGCGACTATGGACATCATCAAGCTGTATGGTGCTGAACCTGCAAACTTCCTCGACGTTGGCGGTGGTGCCACCAAAGAAAAGGTCACAGAGGCGTTCAAGATCATCACGTCTGATCCGCAGGTCAAAGGCATTCTGGTCAACATTTTCGGCGGTATCATGCGCTGTGATGTGATCGCGGAAGGCGTTGTTTCAGCTGTCAAAGAAGTCGGCCTAAAGGTGCCACTGGTTGTGCGCCTTGAGGGTACTAATGTTGATGAGGGCAAAGCCATCATCAACAACTCCGGTCTGGACGTCATCGCAGCAGATGATCTGAAAGACGGCGCTGAAAAGATCGTAAAAGCCGTCAAAGGTTGAACCCAATTCTGGCGGGATCAGCCTGCCGTATAGACGTTTAAGGAGCCAACAACATGGCCATTCTCATCGACGAAAACACCAAAGTCATCTGTCAGGGCCTCACCGGTTCGCAGGGCACGTTCCATTCCGAACAGGCAATTGCGTACGGCACCAAAATGGTGGGCGGTGTGACACCGGGCAAGGGTGGTCAGACGCATCTTGACCTGCCGATCTTCAACTCAGTGCACGAAGCGATGCATGTGACGCAGGCCAACGCCTCCGTAATTTACGTCCCGCCACCGTTTGCCGCTGATTCAATTCTTGAGGCGATTGACGCCGAGATGGAGCTGATCATTTGCATCACCGAGGGCATTCCAGTCCTCGACATGATGCGCGTCAAACGCGCGCTGGACGGCTCCAAATCCCGTCTTGTCGGCCCGAACTGCCCCGGTGTGATCACGCCAGACGCATGTAAAATCGGCATCATGCCCGGCCACATCCACAAGCGTGGATCGGTCGGTGTTGTGTCGCGTTCTGGCACGCTGACCTATGAAGCGGTGAAGCAAACGTCGGATTCCGGCCTTGGCCAGTCCACCGCTGTTGGCATCGGTGGTGACCCGATCAAAGGCACCGAACACATCGACATCCTCAACATGTTCCTCGACGACGACGAGACACATTCAATGATCATGATCGGTGAAATCGGTGGATCTGCGGAAGAAGAAGCCGCAGAATTCCTGACGGCACAAAAGAAAAAGGGCCGCTGGAAGCCGACTGCTGGCTTCATCGCCGGCCGCACGGCCCCTCCCGGCCGTCGGATGGGCCACGCAGGCGCGATTGTCGCTGGCGGCAAAGGCGATGCGGAGAGCAAGATCGAAGCGATGAAATCCGCTGGTATCATTGTGGCATCCAGCCCCGCGACACTGGGCGAGGCTGTGCTGAAGGCAATCGGGTAGCGGTATTCAGGCAATGCAACTCAATCCCTCCAAATGGCGCATATCGGGCACAGCATTGTTGGTTACGCTGTTGCTTTGCATTGCTGTAATTACCCTGCTGTTCAATCTTGATCCGCAATATGGGGTGCGTTGGATCCGCGACTATGTGGTCTACGCGCTCCTCCTCACTATCCCCACCGTTATCGCCCTGCGGTTGCGCACGGTTGGCATCAGCGTGATGTGGGTCGTCGTGGCCTGTATTCTTATCGTGATTGGGGCTGTGGCGGCCATTGGTATCATCGTTGCCATGACGGGCGCACCAAGTGGGTCAAACCCAATCGCGGAATTACTTATTTATGCTGGCGGTTTTGGCCTCTTTGTTTTGACTGCCCTTGCGGCCATCGCCTACTTCAAGTCGGATCGACAAAACATGACCGACGACCAAAAATCGATATAACTTCTCCTTCAATGAGGCATCCTCATGACTGACCAATCCCCCAACGACCAATTCCATGCGGAATCCTTCATGCAAGGACACAACGCGGAATATATCGAACAGCTTTATGCCCGCTACGCCGACAATCCCGGTGCGGTCGATGCAAGCTGGCAGGCGTTTTTCCGGTCTTTGGGCGACACACCTGCGGATGCCAAGGCAGAGGCCGCTGGCCCGTCTTGGGCGCGCAAAGATTGGCCGCCTGTCCCCAACGATGATCTGACCCAAGCGCTTGATGGTCAGTGGGCCGCGGAACCCGAAGCCGCAGGCAAAAAGATCAAGGAAAAGGCCGCGTCCAAGGGCGTTGAAATCTCTGAGCAACAGGTGCGCAACGCGGTGCTGGATTCAATCCGCGCTTTGATGATTATTCGTGCGTATCGCATCCGTGGGCATTTGGTTGCTGACCTCGATCCATTGGGTATGCGCGACCAGACACCACACCCCGAACTTGATCCTGCGTCGTATGGTTTTACGGCAGCGGACATGGATCGCCCGATCTTTATCGACAATGTGCTCGGCCTCGAAGTCGCCTCGATGAACGAGATTTTGGCCATCGTTAAGCGCACCTATTGCGGCACGTTTGCGTTGCAGTACATGCACATTTCCAATCCCGAAGAAGCAAGCTGGCTGAAAGAACGGATTGAAGGCGCGCACAAGGAAATCACCTTCACCAAGCAAGGCCGCAAGGCGATCCTCAATTCGATCGTACAGGCCGAAGGGTTTGAGAAATTCCTGCACGTCAAATACATGGGCACCAAGCGGTTCGGTCTTGATGGCGGTGAAAGCCTGATCCCTGCGATGGAACAGATCATCAAACGCGGCGGGCAACTTGGCCTCAAGGATATCGTGATCGGCATGCCGCACCGTGGGCGTTTGTCCGTGCTTGCCAACGTCATGTCCAAACCCTACCGCGCGATCTTCAATGAATTTCAGGGCGGGTCATTCAAGCCAGAAGACGTGGATGGATCGGGCGATGTGAAATACCACCTCGGCGCGTCCTCTGATCGTGAATTTGATGGCAATTCAGTGCACTTGTCGCTGACAGCGAACCCGTCCCACCTTGAGGCTGTGAACCCTGTCGTCATCGGCAAGGTCCGCGCCAAACAAGACCAGACAAAAGATGTAGATCGCACGAAATCCATGGCGATCCTGCTGCACGGCGATGCCGCGTTCGCGGGCCAAGGCGTTGTTGCCGAAGGGTTCGCCCTTTCAGGTCTGCGCGGCCACCGTACCGGCGGCACCATGCATATTGTTGTGAACAACCAGATCGGGTTTACGACTGCGCCGCACTTTAGCCGCTCATCGCCCTACCCGACCGACAACGCGTTGGTTGTTGAGGCGCCAATTTTCCACGTCAACGGTGACGATCCAGAGGCTGTGGTTCACGCGGCGCGCGTTGCAACAGAATTCCGCCAGAAGTTCCACAAAGATGTGGTGCTGGATATTATCTGTTACCGCCGCTTTGGTCACAATGAGGGGGATGAACCGATGTTCACGAATCCCGTCATGTATAAAAAGATCAAGCAGCAGAAGACTACGCTGACGCTTTATACCGAACGCCTTGTGCGTGACGGGCTGATCCCCGAAGGCGAGATTGAGGATATGAAAGCCGCGTTTCAGGCCCACCTGAACGAGGAATTCGAAGTCGGTAAAGATTATAAACCAAACAAGGCCGATTGGCTGGATGGCAAGTGGTCCCACCTCGATCAGCGCGCGAAGGACAAGTATCAGCGCGGTAAAACCTGGATCAAGGAAGACACGTTTACGCAAATCGGTAAGGCACTGACCACCGCGCCCGACGGCTTCCCCCTGCATAAGACTGTTGGTCGAATTCTTGACGCCAAGGCCAAGATGTTTGAAACTGGTGAAGGCTTCGATTGGGCAACTGGCGAAGCTTTGGCATTTGGATCACTGCTCACCGAAGGCTATCCTGTCCGGCTGTCCGGTCAGGACAGCGCGCGCGGCACATTCAGCCACCGTCATTCGGCCTTGATCAACCAAAACACCGAGGAACGCTTTTACCCGCTGAACCACATCCGTGAGGGTCAGGGCAACTACGAAGTTATCGATTCCATGTTGTCGGAGTATGCGGTCCTCGGTTTTGAATACGGATACTCGTTGGCTGAACCAAATGCGCTGACCTTGTGGGAAGCCCAGTTTGGCGATTTTGCCAACGGTGCGCAGATCATGTTTGACCAGTTCATCAGTTCTGGTGAAAGCAAGTGGTTGCGCATGTCCGGCCTCGTTTGCCTTCTGCCCCACGGCTATGAAGGCCAAGGCCCGGAACATTCAAGCGCGCGCCTGGAACGGTTCCTGACGATGTGTGGCGGTGACAACTGGATCGTGGCGAACTGTACGACGCCTGCGAACTACTTCCACATTTTGCGTCGCCAATTGCACCGCAGCTATCGCAAGCCGTTGATTTTGATGACGCCGAAATCGCTTTTGCGTCACAAGATGGCTGTGTCCAAGGCAGAAGAATTCCAAGAAGGATCATCGTTCCACCGCATCATGTGGGACGACGCCCAATACGGCAATTCGGACACCACATTGGTCGCAGATGACAAGATCAAGCGTGTGGTCATGTGTTCTGGCAAGGTTTATTATGACCTTCTGGAAGAACGTGATGCCCGTGGCATCGACGACATCTACATCATGCGTTTTGAACAGTTCTACCCCTTCCCCGCGCAATCCGCGGTTAAGGAATTGGAACGCTTCACCAACGCAGACATGGTCTGGTGTCAGGAAGAACCCAAAAACCAAGGCGCTTGGTCATTCATGGAACCCAACATTGAATGGGTTCTCACTCGGATCAAAGCCCCATACACGCGCCCTGTTTACGCAGGCCGCGCCGCAGCTGCCTCCCCCGCGACGGGTCTGGCATCACGTCACAAAGCAGAACAAGCCGCGCTCGTTGACGACGCGCTGACAATCGAAGGAACAAAATCATGACCGAAGTCCGCGTCCCAACACTTGGTGAATCTGTGACCGAAGCGACCGTGGCAACATGGTTCAAAAAGCCCGGCGATACAGTCGCACAAGATGAAATGCTGTGTGAACTTGAAACGGATAAGGTGACTGTCGAAGTGCCATCCCCGATGGCGGGCACATTGTCCGAAATCGTGGCTGGCGAAGGTGACACCGTTGGTGTCGATGCCCTTTTGGCGCAAATCAGCGCAGGTGGCGAAGCCGCGGCGCCAGCCCCTGCCCCGAAACCCGCCGCCGCACCAAAGGTCGAAGCCGAAGCAGCACCTGCACCAGCCACGTCAGGAGGATCCGAAATGGACATCATGGTTCCAACACTGGGCGAATCCGTGACGGAAGCGACCGTGTCCACATGGTTCAAAAAACCGGGCGAAGCGTTTGAAGCCGACGAAATGCTGTGTGAACTTGAAACCGACAAAGTCAGCGTCGAAGTCCCGGCACCCGCCGCGGGTGTGATGACGCAAGTCATGGCCGAAGAAGGCGCAACCGTAGAAGCAGGCGGCAAACTGGCCATCATGTCCACAGACAGCGCAGCAAGCCCAGCGCCCGCCGCAGCCGCCCCCGCACCAACAGCAACGGAGGCACCTGCATCGACATCCAAAGACGTCGAAGATGCCCCATCCGCGAAAAAGCTGATGGCAGAAAACAACCTTACGGACGTGCAAGGCACCGGCAAAGATGGCCGCGTGATGAAAGAAGATGTTCTGAAAGCACTGGCAACCCCAGCCCCCGCCGTCGTTCAGGCCGCACCACCGCGTGCACCTGTGGCTGCCGATCAGGCATCGCGCGAAGAACGCGTGAAGATGACGCGCCTGCGCCAGACCATCGCGCGCCGCCTGAAAGAATCGCAAAACACCGCCGCCATGCTGACCACCTACAATGAGGTCGACATGACCGAGGTCATGGCATTGCGCAGTGAATACAAAGACTTGTTCTTGAAAAAGCACGGCGTGAAGCTCGGCTTTATGTCATTCTTCACCAAGGCGTGTATCCACGCGCTGAACGAAGTGCCCGAAGTGAACGCCGAAATCGACGGCACCGATGTGGTCTACAAAAACTACGTCAACATGGGCATCGCGGCGGGCACGCCAACGGGCCTCGTGGTTCCGGTCATTAACGACGCGGACCAGATGTCATTTGCGGGCATCGAAAAAGCGATCAGCGCGATGGGTGCAAAGGCCCGCGACGGCAAACTCAGCATGGCCGAAATGCAGGGCGGCACGTTCACGATTTCCAACGGCGGCGTCTACGGATCGCTGATGTCCTCACCCATCCTGAACCCGCCACAATCCGGCATCCTCGGCATGCACAAAATCCAGGACCGCCCCATGGCAATGAACGGAGAAGTCGTGATCCGCCCGATGATGTACCTCGCCCTGTCCTACGATCACCGCATCGTGGACGGCAAAGGCGCTGTGACGTTCTTGGTGCGGGTTAAGGAAGCGCTTGAGGATCCACGTCGGTTATTGATGGATTTGTAACAATGTCCGACGAGATTTTGCGCGCACTGCTCAATCCTAAATCGCAGGCGGTGAGCACGGCGATTGAAACGGGGCTCGCACAACTGAAAGGTCAATTGATCAACGAAGGCCATCGCATCAGATCGTTGCGCTGGCTCGTTGCCCTCGTGTTTATGGGGGGCACGTGCTTGGCAATACTCTCGATATTGTTTTGGTTCAGCGTGGTGCGCATGGATATCTGGATATTTATCCCATTCGGGATCTTGGCACTCTACTGTAGTTGGTTCTTGGACGCCTATGTGCACTACGGCGTGCAACATTCGACATTACGGCGCTTCGCCATTCCTGCGCTACTCGCCGCCACTTATTTCATCAGCATGCGCGCGGACAAAATTCTCGCTTCCACATGTTTGGTTCTTCTTGGCTTCGGACTGTTCTATGCGGTCATTAATGTCCGCGCACTTCTGGATCGCCGTTTCACAACCCATGCCAACATGCTCTATGCGGCTCAAAGATCATACGAAAAGGGAGCATTCGAAACGGTCCTGCTCCGCATCTCCGCTTCACTAAGAATGGCACGCCCATGACCCACGAACTCACCATCCTCGCCCTCGCAGGCCTGCTGCAAGCCGTTCAATTCGCTCTCATGGCGATCCCCGCCAATCTTGAGCTCGGCATGGGCAAAACCGCCTCCCCGCGCGACCCAGACCGCATGGGTGGCAAAACCATGCTCGAACTGCTGTCCACCAAAATCGCGCGCCTTGCCCGCGCGATGAACAACCATTTTGAGGCGCTGATCCTGTTTACCCTCGCCGTTGTGGTGATCGAACTCAGCGGTCAGAACACCCAATTTACCGCCGCTTGCGCTATCGCTTACATCATCGCGCGCATCCTCTATATTCCTGCCTATTACTTTGGCTGGACGCCATGGCGCTCTGTCATCTGGTTCATCGGGTTCGGGGCGACCATCGCCATGATCGTCTCAACCCTCTTTTGACCATACCCGCAGCCATACGCTAGCCATACGCAAATCCTACCGCCCAAATCGAAGGAAATATCCCATGTCCAGCTACGACGTCATCATCATCGGCTCCGGCCCAGGCGGCTATGTGTGTGCCATCCGTTGCGCGCAATTGGGTCTGAAAACTGCTATCGTTGAAGGCCGCGATACGTTGGGCGGCACCTGCTTGAACGTGGGATGTATCCCGTCCAAGGCGCTACTGCATTCGTCGCATATGCTGCACGAAGCCGAACACAATTTCGCAGCGATGGGCCTGAAGGGCAAAACGCCGTCCGTCGATTGGAAGCAGATGCTGGCCTACAAAGACGACGTCATCGCGACCAACACCAAGGGTGTCGAATTCTTGATGAAGAAGAACAGGATTGATTGGCTCAAGGGGTGGGGATCCATTCCGCAGGCCGGCAAAGTCAAAGTCGGCGATGACGTCCACGATGCCAAAAACATCATCATCGCGTCAGGGTCTGAGGTTTCGACGCTTAAAGGAGTCGAGATTGACGAAAAGACGGTCGTGTCGTCAACTGGCGCGCTTGAGCTTAAGAAAATCCCGAACGAATTGGTTGTGATCGGGGCTGGCGTGATCGGGCTTGAGCTCGGGTCCGTGTACGCCCGTCTTGGGTCCAAGGTTACGGTGATTGAATTCCTCGACGTCATCACGCCGGGTATGGACGCCGAAGTGCAAAAGACGTTCCAGCGGTTGCTTAAGAAGCAGGGCGTCGAATTTGTCATGGGCGCTGCCGTGCAATCCGTGGACACCAAGGGCAACAAAGCCACAGTGAATTTCAAGCTGCGCAAAGACGACAGCGAACGGTCCATGGATGCCGACACGGTTCTGGTGGCCACGGGTCGTCGCCCGTTCACCGATGGTCTGGGGCTGGACGCACTTGGCGTTGAAATGTCGGATCGCGGCCAGATCAAAACTGATGCGCATTACAAAACCAACATCGATGGAATTTTTGCGATTGGCGATTGTATTGATGGGCCGATGTTGGCCCATAAAGCCGAAGATGAAGGTTTGGCCTGCGCCGAAGGTCTGGCCGGACAGAAACCCCATGTGAACTATGGCGTGATCCCCGGTGTGATTTATACCCACCCCGAGGTTGCCAATGTCGGTGTGACCGAAGAGCAGCTTAAAGAAGACGGCGTTGATTATAAGGTCGGCAAGTTTTCATTCATGGGCAACGGACGCGCAAAGGCGAATTTCGCGGGCGACGGGTTTGTAAAAATCCTAGCAGATAAGGCGACGGACCGCATCTTGGGCGCGCATATCATTGGGCCGATGGCTGGCGACCTTATCCATGAGATTTGCGTTGCGATGGAGTTCGGGGCCGCCGCAGAAGACCTCGCGCGGACATGTCATGCCCATCCGACCTACTCTGAGGCTGTGCGCGAAGCTGCGCTTGCGTGTGGGGACGGCGCGATCCACGCCTAACCCTTAAGGCTTTGTTAACTAACAAGACGGGCGGTGCCAGAAATGGCCCGCCCGTTCCCTTTTGCTGCCTTATCCTCGCCCAAAGTGGTCGCCATACGCAACGTTAACGAACATCTGAGAGGTAGCATTATGTTCAAGATTTTTGCCGTTATGGCCCTTGCCCTCGGGCTGACATCCACCGCATCGCAGGCCAATGCCTTTAGTCCTTCGGGTGAAGACTTACGCCTTGTTGCTACCACTCAAATTCCGGGGACAAACGGGCCGATGGCCCTGTGCCACCATGTTGATTTCATGGATGTTCTGTTCATCCCTGTCTACACTTCGATCAAAGGCTATGCGCTGTCGGGCAGCGGATGCACCGGTGACATGTATAAATCATTGTCACCAGCGCAGTTCACCGAAATACAGTTGAGGGGCCTTATCGACGCGGATATTCCTATCGTACCAAAACAGAGCTTCGTGAGCCTTGCTTGGGGTCACGCTTGGTTGATTATTGCTCTGTTCGGGATCGTTAAGGGTGTTTTCATCGCCATGATAGGCAACAAGCGGCGCAAACCGGGCGCACCTGATATGCTGGCGATCCACTCCCTTGTCGCGATGAGCCAAGTTGCCGTTGCCGACGGTCGAATTGACGACGCCGAGGTCCGCCAAATTGCGAGTATCCTGACGCGTCTGACGGGCAAGTCATATGCGCCAGCCCAAGTGATGGATTTGTTGAGCAAACTGAACCCGTCCGCGTCCGACCTTGATCAGATCGGACAGGATTTGTCCGAAAAGGATCGCCAGATTGTTCTTGAGGCCGCGTTGAACATCGCTGTCGCAGATGGCGAAATTCATCCCAACGAATATGCGGTGGTGTCAGAATTGGCGCAACGCATGCTGATCGGTGCGGATCAATTCCGTAGCGTCTTGGCACGCATTTCCGCACATCTTCAGACGGTTCAGCCCGCCTAGACCTTTAGCATCCGCAAACCCTGCGTTGCATCCGACCGCACCGCCAATTTCAAACTGCCTTCGTCCCCTGCCTTTAATGCGGCAAGGATCAGTTTGTGATTTCGCGGCGGTTCTGTGCGGCGCAAGCGACCGTATAGCTTCGACATGGTTGGCCCAAGTTGCAGCCAGATCGTTTCGGCCATCGCCAACATCGCAGGTGCCTGCGCGCGCAAATATAACGTGCGGTGAAATTCGAGGTTGAGGCGGATATAACCGGATGCGTCTTGGCGGGCGATCATGCCAGACACGCGGTTGTTGATTTCCTCCAACCTCTCGATCAGGGCCATGTGCGCACGCGGCAATGCACGGGCTGCTAATTCTGGTTCTAACAAGGCGCGCAACGCCGCGAGCTCTTCGATTCGCTCATTGCTGAGCTCGGGCGTCGACACGCGCCCAGATGACGACAAAAACAGCGCCCCTTCGGCCACCAATCGACGCCCAGCTTCGCGCGCGGGGGTCATGGACACGCCGAATTCTTTGCCAATGCCGCGTAACGTCAACGCCTGGCCCGGGTCAATTTCGCCATGCATGATACGGGCGCGCAAGGCACGGTACACGCGGTCATGGGCGGCACCTGTGGGTTCGGTTGCTTTGGATTGGATCAACATGGGTGTTTTGTGATCACAAAATTACCAAAGGTCAATGTCTGCGAATGCACCGGATCAGTCGAAACGCACACGGTGCAAGGCACCACCGTTGTCGCGCAGCCATTTACGGCAGGCTTTGTGATTTGGGAACAGGTCGTTCACCACCCCCCAAAAGCGATCCGAATGATCCATATGCTGCAAATGCGCGACCTCGTGGGCGGCCACATATTCCAACACGGACCGCGGGGCCATAATCAGACGCCACGAATACATCAAATCCCCCGCCGAACTGCACGATCCCCAGCGGGACCGTGTATCGCGCAAAGAAATACGATTGTAAGGGCGCCCCAAGGCCGCCGCATAGCGATCAGACGCGTCCGCCAGCGCATCACGTGCGCGCAATTTCATGAATGCCACAACCCGCTTGCCCACCTTACCTGGATCATCAGGCACCATCAGCGCGCCGCTCTTTAATGTTGCGCGCTTAACGGGCCCTGCGATCACGGGGACATCCGCGCCCTCAAACAGAACTGTTGCACCGATTTCCACGGGCATCTCGGGTTCGATCGCGCTGAGGTGTTTGCGCAGCCAGGATTCGCGTTCGCGCACGAAGGCCATTCCTTCACGTTCAGGTACACGTGTGGGCAGTGTCAGCGTCGCACGTCCGTCCAGCCGCGAGATGCGCAGGCTTAATCGGCGCGCCTGCGCAGAGCGGCGCAAAAGCACCTCAACCGGGGGGTTGCCATCAAGGATCAGAACGCCCATGTGTGCCTTTCAAAATCTCAAGCGCGAGTGCATTCACAAGCGGCTGGTTTGATTGTCTTTGACACGCCCGATGGGGTATGGCAATTGACGCCGATCCAGCCCATGTCTCTGTGCGCTGACACGTTATAAAGGATGAACACATGCCAAAGGAAGAGTGGGGCACAAAGCGCCTCTGCCCAACCACCGGAAAGCGGTTCTACGATCTGAACGCCAGCCCGATTATTAGCCCATACACGGGCGAAGAAGTCGTGGTTGAGACGGGCAAGACACGCACCATGGTTGCCGATGCTGCTGACGCGCAGTCCAAGACGGACGAAAAGACAGCGGACGACGAAGATCTGGTTCTCGATGATGAAGAAGAAGTAGATGCCGATTTGGGCGACGACGTTCTGGAAGACGATGATGACGATGACGATGTGTCCTTGGACGATATCGCCGACGTCGCAGCACCAGACGACGATTCCTAAACGTATTCTTCAAGTTTTGGGTTTTTAGGGCGGGATTTATACTTGATCTCGCCCGCCCCGCTGCGTTAGTCAGCACCACGTTGCAGCCGCTGTCCCAAACAGCACACCGAACAAGCTGCGACACCCTAAGGTTAGGGGCATTAGCTCAGCTGGGAGAGCGCCTGCATGGCATGCAGGAGGTCAGCGGTTCGATCCCGCTATGCTCCACCAATTCCTCCCACCTACAGACTGAGCTACGCCGTCGCTATAGCTCGCTCCTGCAGTGCTCTGGAGGAGGGATATCTGCCAAAGTTATTGTTCAACTTTGGCCATATCAGCCTTTCTCCAAGCCACTTGTACGACGATGACGACCATTCTCGGGTAAATGCGGCTTTCGATGCTGGCAAATTAATACCCTGCTCGCCGATTGAACTTGGGATTGCAGCCCTGACGTCTGGAAACAGGGCAGACACCGCTGCTTCCGGCGGTATCTATTCATCAAAGTACGCATTATGCGTCGTGTAGATTGCTTCGATGGTCGGAGATAGGCGATCAAGGTGCGTGCGCAAAACTTGGTCGGCCGCCTGTACATCACCACTGAAAAGCGCCATCAAGTCGCAAACTGGCCCCGTGCGGGAACATCTTGAAGCCTACAAAAGAAGTCTTGCGAACCTCGCCGCATGCGGCATCAAAACGGTCTGTTACAACTTTATGCCCGTGCTGGATTGGACCCGCACACGCCTTGACCACCCGTTGCCCAACGGCGGCAATGCCATGCGGTTTGATCTTGTGGATTTTGTGGCGTTTGCTTGCTTTATATTGCACCGCCAAGGGGCAGAAGACGATTATGCGCAGGACACGTTGACCGTAGCGCGCGAACGGTTTGCGCGCTTATGCGAGCCCGAGAAAAAGGCACTGTTGAGCAACATCGTGGCAGGCCTACCGGGGGCAAATGACAACTGGTCGCTTGATGACGTTAAGCTAAAGCCAGACGAATACGCAGGCATCACACCCGGGGGCCTGCGCGCAAACCTGATCGATTTTCTGTCTGAAATCGTGCCCGTAGCGGAAAATCTTGGCGTTCGGTTGTGTTGCCATCCTGATGACCCGCCGTTTCCACTGTTAGGTCTGCCTCGTGTGATGTGGTCTTTGGATAACTACGAAAAGGTGTTGGCTGCGGTGGACAGCCCTGCCAATGGGGTGACCTTCTGCACTGGTTCATTGGGGGTATCGGCTGATTTTGATCCCGTGGCTTTCATTGAACTGCTTGGTCCTCGCATTCATTTCGTGCACCTGCGCAACACCACGCGGGATGGATCAAGCGATCGCAGCCTTACCAGTTTTAGAGAAGCGGAACATCTGATCGGGGACACTGATATGGTCGCAACCATTCGCGCCTTGATGACAGAGGAAGCGCGGCGGCGTACGCAAGGACGGTCAGACCATGAAATTCCAATGCAACCGGATCATGGCCATGCCCTGCTGAGCGACCTAGAGCGCCCAACGCAGCCCGGTTACCCCCTTATCGGCCGGATGCGGGGCCTCGCAGAACTCCGTGGCGTTATGCTGTCCTGCACCTAAAGCAGCTTAGGTTTGCGGCCCGTATTTTATTCTTCGTTCAAGGGTAATTTAGCGGGATTTTGCGCCACATACAGACGCCCGCATCGCCGTCAACTCAACGATCTGACCCATACAAATACCGGCTCACCCGCGCAGAACGGTACGCGGCGCAGCCGGAGGCGGTCAAGTCGGCCACCCCCTGCCCGCTGCAAGCGTATCTACGCCTTAGGTACTGCGTCAAAATCCGACGCATCATGGCGTTCGCGCAACTGCTCATGGGGCTCGCCCCAGCTGCGGTTCACCATTTTGCCACGCTGAAATGCGGGGCGCGCGAAGACGTCGTTCGTCCAGCGCATGACGTTTTCATAGCTTTCCACATCCAGAAATTCAGCCGCGTCATACACCAGACCTTTGACCAGCGCGCCATACCACGGGGCCGTCGCCATATCGGCAATCGTGTAGGTGTCGCCTGCAAGGTAACGGTTGTCTTCAAGTTGTTTGTCCAACACATCGAGCTGGCGTTTTGTCTCCATCGCGAAGCGGTTGATGGGATATTCGAATTTGTCCGGTGCGTAGGTATAAAAGTGGCCAAAGCCGCCGCCCAGATACGGTGCCGACCCCTGGAGCCAGAACAGCCAGTTGAGCGTTTCGGTGCGCCCTTCAATGTCGCGCGGCAGAAAGGCGCGGAATTTCTCGGCGAGGTACAATAGTATCGCCCCGGATTCAAACACACGCACGCCAGTTTGTTTGTCATAAAGTGCGGGGATTTTGGAATTCGGGTTCACATCAACAAAGCCCGATGAAAACTGATCACCTTCTTGGATATCGATGAACCACGCATCGTATTCCGCACCGGCGTACCCGGCGGCCAATAATTCTTCCAGCATCACGGTGACTTTCACACCGTTGGGCGTGGCAAGGGAATGCAGTTGCAGATTGTGCTTTCCGGTCGGCAGGTCCTTATCGTGGGTCGGGCCCGAAATCGGCCGATTGATACTGGCGAACTTGCCACCGTTTTCAGAATCCCAAGTCCAGACTTTCGGTGGCGTATACGTCATATCAATATCCCCATAAGATCAGACTCCAAGCTAGGGTCTTAGGGGGCAGACGCAATGGGTCCCGCGCGGTCAACGTGAAAAAGTTTGCGTGTAACACGGCGATCAGGCCATTGCCTTGGCATCTTCCAAGACAAGATCGCTACATTTTTCACCAATCATGATGGCCGGTGCGTTTGTATTGCCCGAAACGATTTCAGGCATGATTGAACAATCCGCGACGCGCAATCCTGCGATTCCATGGACGCGCAAGCGGTCATCAACCACAGCGTCTTTTCCGCTGCCCATTTTGCAAGTGCCGGTCGGGTGATAGATCGACGCGGTGTTGTTGCGTGCCCAATCCAGCGTCGCATCGTAGTCCCTTATATCGAGGCTGGGATGGGGGCGGTATTCTTCGGATATCTTGCTGGTCAACGGTGCATGGCGCGCGATGGTGCGGGCAATGTTCACCCCAGCCACGACCGTGTCACAATCCGTCTTCGTTGAAAGGTAGTTTGGAATAATCGCGGGATAGGCGCGCGGGTCTTTTGATTTCAGGCGGATTTCGCCGCGCGATTCAGGGCGAAGCTGGCACACAGACATCGTGAACGCGCTGAATTTGTCCGCGCCTTTCCCGGGGTTTTCGGCGGACAGGGGTTGGACGTGGAACTGGATATCCGGTGTTTCGAGGTCCTTGCGCGTTTTCAAGAACCCCGTCGCAAGGCTCGCGGCCATTGTCATCGGGCCTGCCCGAAACATCAGGTATTTCAGCCCGATCTTGGCCTGCCCCATAAGGCTGGATACTTCATTGTTGAGGGTCGGCTCATTGGTCTTGTAGACAAGCCGCGCTTGCAGGTGATCTTGCATGTTTTTACCCACGCCCGGCAGGTCAGCCATCACATCGATCCCGTTATCGCGCAGCTGTTCGGGTTCACCGATGCCCGACAACATCAGCAATTGGGGCGAATTGATCGCGCCGCCTGATAAGATGATTTCGCGATTGGCTGTGACGGTGTGCTGCACGCCCCTTTTGTCCGTGTACAAAACGCCCGTCGCGCGTTTGCCCTCAACAACGATTTTGTCGACCGCCGCATGTGTGATGATTTGAATATTGTCACGCGACCGCACCGGATTGAGGTAGGCAACCGCTGCCGAGCATCGACGTCCATTGCGTGATGTCAGCTGGAAGAATCCGACACCTTCTTGATCGGCCCCGTTGTAATCTGGATTGAACGGATATCCGGCCGCCTGCGCCGCCGCGACCCAAGCATCCGTGATCGGGCGTTGGATACGCATGTTGGACACCGACAGCGGCCCCTTGTTGCCGTGATATTCATCCGCGCCGCGTTCGTTATTTTCGGCCCGCTTGAACAGCGGCAACACATCGTCCCAGCCCCAGCCCACGTTGCCCATCTGGCGCCAACGATCATAGTCTTGGCTTTGACCGCGCGCATAAAGCAAACCGTTCAAAGATGATGACCCGCCCAGTACTTTACCCCGCGGCCAGTCAATTGAGCGGCCATTCACCCCCGGATCAGATTCGGTTTTGTAGCACCAATCGACTTTGGGATTATGGATGGTTTTGAAATAGCCGACGGGAACGTGGATCCATGGGTTCAGATCACGCCCCCCCGCTTCGAGCAGGATAACCTTATTCTTAGGGTCCGCGCTTAACCGATTGGCAACGACGCACCCTGCGGAACCTGCGCCAATGACAATGTAATCCGCCAAAAGACTTTCCATGGTGGTCCCCCTGAACAAAAACAGGCAGTTTAAAATATCCTTGCCTTGTAGCAATAAACCTTCACTGTATTGAGACTGCAAGTTTCAATAATGAGAAATGGGTGAATATAAGTGAAAGCATCGAAGGTGCGCAGCACCAGTGTAATAGATGGTACAGTTTCGGATACAATTCCGACAAACCTGCGTTTGTTGTTGGTTCTGGAGGAGGTGGCGCGCGTTGGCGTGCCGGTGACCCCGACAGAAGTTAATGCGCATCTGGGATTGCCGAAGCCAACCATCCATCGACTGTTTGCCACCCTCGAAGATGAGGGTTTCTTACAACGAGACATCGACGGGCGGGCCTATTCCCCCGGCCGTCGATTGCGGGCGATGGCGACAGGTGTGTTGTCGTCACTTCGCATCCGTGCGGCCCGATTAGCAGTCTTGCGCAAACTATCGGATGAGGTCGGCGAGACCTGCAACATCGCCCTACCCGACCGCGACAGCATGATTTACCTCGAACGTGTCGAAACCGAATGGCCCCTGCGCATCCAACTGCCTGTGGGCACCACGGTTCCGTTTTATTGCACGGCGTCTGGCAAGATGTATTTGTCCACGCTGCCTAAAACACACCTTGCGCGCTATGCGACATCTGATCCGCTTGCGCGCAAGACGGACAACACAATTACCGACCCAGATGATCTGATCCGTGCAGCCACAAAAGCGCGCCGTGACGGGTACGCCGTGGATAATGAGGAATTTATGGACGGGATGATCGCCATCGCCGTTCCAATACTCGACGGCAATGACCGCCTTGTCGCGACGCTGTCATTTCATGCGCCGACGATCCGATTCACAGTGGAAAAGGCGATGGGGTATCTGCCCGCCCTGCGCAGCGCAGCAGCTGATCTATCGAGCTTGTTACGCGACTAAAGCGTCTTTAAATCTTTTTGCGCCGCATCTTCGTCGCGCTTCACCAATGTTGACCAAACCTGATCTTGCGGTGCCTCTGGCGGGATCTCGCAGGATTTTCTGTGAATGTTCACTTTGCTCATGAAGTTGGCAGAAATCGGGGCTGTGACAAACAAGAAGGCCATGATCAAAATCTCACGCAGGGATCCGTCCCCGAAGGTGTAGGCGTAGGTCATGGACGCCAACAGCAGCGCGCCGATGCCCATTGTTCCAACCTTGGTGGGGGCGTGCAGACGGGTCATTGAATCTGGCAGCTTCAGCATACCAATCGACCCCACGAGAGAGAAGAACGCCCCGATCAACAAAAACACGCCAATGGCGTAGCTGGCAATATCAGTGATGGTCATTCGATGATGTCCCCCCGCAGCACAAAGCGCGCATAGGCGACTGTCGACACAAAACCGAGCATGGCGATGATCAACGACACTTCGAAATAAAGCTTCGTGCCTTGGTACATGCCCAGCAACACGATCATGCCGATCACGTTCACCACCATCGTGTCCAGCGCAAGGATGCGGTCACCCGTATTGGGCCCGACCACGAGCCGCATCATCGCGAGGACTTGTGCAATCGCAACGGCAGAAAAGGCGATCCAGAGGGAGCAAGATAGAAATTCGGCGGCGGGCATCATACGAAAATCTCCTTTAGGCGGGATTCATAACGCTGTTTAATTTCATCGCGAACGGCGTCCGGATCAGGGGCATCAAGGGCATGAACCAAAAGGCTACGCCCGTTGTTGGATATATCCGCGGACACCGTGCCCGGGGTCAGGGTGATGGTGCCGGCAAGAACGGTAATCGCTTCTGGTGTGCGCAGATCGAGAGGGATCACAATCCATGCAGGGCGCAGTTTGGAGTTGCGGCGCGTCAGAATGATCCACGCGACCTGCACGTTGGCGACCAAAATGTCCCAAATCACGAGGACCATGTAAGCCATCATGCGGCCAAGCTTGAAACCGTGCGGGCGATCAGGCCACCAGTTGGCCGTCGCGCGCGGAATAATAATCCCGAGGATCACGCCGAACACGGCCATGCCAGCGGTGAACTGCCCTTGTAGCAAAATCCAGACGATCGCCAAAAGGACTGTCAGAAACGGGTGCGGGAAAAGCCAATTAAACGCGCGGGTCATGTTAATAATCCTGTGCTGTCGATGTGCTGAGCTTGCCGGGGGTATCAAGAACCGTTGAGATGTAGGGTTCAGGCGCGAACAGCTGTTCAGACGTGGCAATCATATAGTCATGGGCATATCCCGCAAACACGGTATGCGCCGCGAGCAATGCAACAAGACCGCCAGCCGCAAGGTAGGCCAGCGCAGACGGGGCCTCCAGTTCATCGTCGGCAATATCGTCTGCTTCGATCGCGTTCGATTTCCAGAACACGATGCTGCCTGCGCGTGCGAACCCAACAACGGAAATGAGGCTGGAGATCAGAACAACCGCCCAAATCCAGACCGCCCAAGACGACGTGTAGGCCGCATCAAGGATCAACAACTTACCGATGAACCCCGACAG
>TARA_B110000977_G_scaffold22612_1_pt1 | contig 19600 bp, 17 predicted proteins | sample TARA_B110000977 | Tara Oceans TARA_B110000977 (sample SAMEA4397798) | marine metagenome | biome: Polar Biome; feature: [SRF] surface water layer (ENVO:00010504); material: water (ENVO:00002006), including particulate matter (ENVO:01000060) such as... | depth 5 m | reverse complement strand
CGTCGCACATGCATATACTGGTGTCACAGTTGCACATCCCACGTCCGTAGCACTCCTTCCGGTCATCACTCTTAGGGCAATTTGCTGGGCAATAAATCGCCTGGTGAGGACAGGATATATGCCCGGTGAACCCGATGATTTCAAATGACCCGCCGAGCTATGGGCACGTGTACCCCTAATCGAAGATATTGATCTCAATCAAGGTGTCAACGTCGCACCGTTTCTGTAAGCAAAACGCGGTTTCGTACGTGAACGTTCTTGCGGCTTCGCCATCGGGCTCGATGGACCCGCGAAAGCACCACGAATCGTCGTGCGTGCTTTCGCCGTACCGTTCCTGATTTTGTGAACCCGCGTATTGACACGTCCCTGTTAGTGTTTTTGATGAATCGTTCGCCCCTACCGTCCCCGTGTTTCCATCGTCGTCAACTTTCACCCCGCAGGCGCGCGATGTGGCTCACCGGCTGGATCATAGCTCCCCTGAACGACTCCGCCGGGGCTAAGGGGATAGCAGTTTTGCCCCTTCTGCCATTTCCTTCTTCAAAGTTATTCACCTTCCCCTCGGCATATACTTTGAGATTGCTATCTCCAAAAAATCCTCAGGGTCTGAAGGATACGCCAACCAATCTGTAGGTTTCTGGACAAGGTTGTTGACATTAAAATCGGGGGTGGATTCTTCAGCCTCCACGAAGTCGTCGAAAAAGCCCCCTATAGTTCTCGTTGTCCCACTAGCACTTGTGTACCAGTTAGACGCAGCCGTGAGGAAACCAGCACTCGCAGCTGTAGCTGCCGTAGCTACAACCAATTGGTCTGAGGTTACATAGTCACTTTCGATCGAAGCGATGCGTCCAATAATAGAGGTGAGGTCTGTTTCTAAACTTTCGACGATGGTGTGTGTTTTAAGCACCGCCAACGCCGAGGGGGAGGCATCGTACGTGTTCGGAGGCGTCGGCTTTGCAAATCCGAAAGGAAAACAAAAGTCCCGAGGTTAGATGTGCGCGACAGCCGAGAGCTGCACCGCAATTGTGCCTGGCGCGAACGTTCAAATTGTCTACTGCGGGTGCGTGTTTCCGCTCAAAACTGATTCAGAACAAATAGAGAGACTTTTTTTGGCGGCGACGAGAACGATGAAATGACGCCGCCTCAATCGATTGGCGGTAAAGCTTTAGTGACTCAAAACGAAAACGCCCCACTCGTACGGAATGCGGATGTATCTTTGAATAAAGTGGATGACGGTTCCGATCCCGCGGCGAGTCCGTGGAGGGTGATGGGCGGGTTGAAGGGCATAGGCGAAAACCTCGGCGCTGCAATATTCAACTAAAAAATCCAGGTGAACTATCAGTACAAACCGTCGATTCAAGTCGGCGGCAGTGGCAAAGCAGCTGGGTTGGCTGACTTGAAATCCGCTTTGCTGTTGTCGTTAATGGATACAGAACGAGGAATAAAAGCGGACGAGCAACGCAAAAAGAAAATCGAACAACTCGCGTGGGCGCTTGAAGCGAAAAACCCGACGCCTTCGCCGTTGAAGAGCCCGCTTATGAACGGTCGGTGGGCTTTGCAGTACACGAGTGATATAAAAACGTTAGGTACGACCGTCCCAGGTTTTCTGCGACCGAAAGGTGCGATTTACCAAACCGTGGATATCTTTACGATACAAGTGTTGAACGAAGAGACGTTTGAGCCTTTGCCTTTTGTTAATTTAGCAACAGGAAGACGGTCGAGTTAAGTGCGCAGACGGATTGGCGCGCGGGCGTTAAGCCGAAAGATTGGCGCGTCGCGGGAATTAAAATGAACGCACCTCCTGAAAGCGCGGGGCGTAAACTTAGCAAATTGGAGCTGGAAGTCTCGGGGGCGGGAAGCATGGCTTAGATGAACACGACGTTCGTGGACGGCGAGTTACGGATATCACGATCGCATAGTGGGGACTTTTTTACTCTAGTGCGAGACGACGAGAACGACGAGGACGAGTAGATTATTAATAGTAATAAAAGAATATTAATACTCACCACTCCGTGGCGACGTAATCCTTCAAAAACAATCCCCTGAGCGGTTCGTTTCCCGGAACCGATCCATGGAACACCGGGTGCAGCACTCTCGCCGCAGCGTCCACTTCATCAATCGGCGTTTGGAAGTCATGCACGTCGGCGGTTCGCGCCGCGATTTGCCGCGGGTTTTCGTCGTTGATCCACCCCGTATCCACCGCAGTCATGTAAATATTATGCTTCTCCGCAAGCTCCGCCGCACTTGTGCGGGTCATCATGTTTAAAGCCGCCTTAGCCATGTTCGTGTGCGGGTGGTTCGGGGTTTTGTGGCGGTAGAATTTACCCTCCATCGCGCTCACATTCACGATAAATGCTTTGCCGTGCTCTTCAGACGTAGAAGTCTCACCAGTAACAAGTCTTGCGCTTTTCTCCAGCAGCGGTTGCAACCTTGCGTTAATAATAAAGGGGGCCATAGCGTTGATCGTGAACACTTCCGCTAGCTCGGGAAGTTGCACTTCGATTAACTTTAGCCGCCAGCTGTTGTTCGTGCGCAGGTCGATTTGCTGGCCGTTTATGTCGATCGCTCCGATGATAGGTAACGTCTCGTGGTCTTCGCTCGCTAATTTCAACTGCGACAACTGCGCGGGGGTTGGAAAAAACGAACAGGGGTCGTTGACGATGTCGCTCGTTCTCATTTCGCTCGAACTGGAAGGAAACAATTCCGAGTCACTGCCAGTCACGACACTGCCGCCTTCCCGTGAAACCCGAGACGCGTGCCCTGCGAGCGTCGGCGGAACTTTTTCGTTTCTTTCGTTTCCACCCGCCATCGCAACCTCCAGCTCCCGCTCCGCCGGCAACAAGTGCGTGTAGTAGCTCGCCGGCCGTCGCACAGTTTGACACGCGTTGTTCACTATTATATCCAGCCGGGGTAACGTTGCGGTTAACATTTCGCAGAACCTTTCAAGCCCGTGCACGTCGCGTAAATCCACGGCGTGGATGTGCAGTTTGTGTTTCCACGCTTCATAATCCGTCTCGTGCGCATATCGAACGTGCGTGTCCGCGGGGAACCGGCTCGTGGCGATCAACGTAGCCCCAGACCTCAGTAACTTCAACCCAATTTCGAAGCCTATTTTAACCCTCGAGCCGGTCAGCAACGCAACCTTTCCAGTCAAATCCACCGAGAAATCGCGCATGCGCCAGTTCACACTCGCGCAGCTTTCACAGAAATTCGGGTAAAAGTGGTGCAAAGCGCTGAACCGCGCTTTGCACGTGTAGCACTGGCGCTTGGTGTGTAGGGCTGGGTTTGCTTGCGAGTCGTTATTTGAAGACTGTGTGTTCGAGGTTCGGTTGTTTCCGTGGTCACTCATGTTGCATGCAATCGAGTCGTTCGCGACGGCGTTAGCGTCCGCGCTTGTTTTTTCTTCACCGACTTGGTTTTCGTTTTTCGCGGATGATGCATCAGCAAGTCTCGGAACCTGGGCGCTCGCCAGCCGCCCGTCGTCCTTCACCGCGCCATCCGGGACTTGGGACAGGTACGCTATGATTCGCCTGGTGCCGTCAGCTGTGGCAGTATCGCCGATCAAACCGGCGACGGCGTCGATGCTGGCCAGCGCGCTTCCGCTTCCGCCGCCGTCTTCGCAAAGAGCGGCGAGATTTTCAATCCGCCCGAACCTGAGCCTCGTGTTGTCACGGTGAATCTTGTCCTGGTGCGCTTGCTTCGATGCGCGAGATTCGGCTTCCTTTTTAAGCTGACGTTTTCGCGCGCGTTCCAAAATCGCACCCTGTCGCGTCGCGTACCGGGCCATTAACGGTTCAAGCGCGCGTCGCAGGGGACGAAAACGAGATTCGCTTTCCAATCTGTCGGCGTCTTTCGCAAAGCACTCGATGGTTCGCACGATACGCGCCAACGACTCGTCCGAGACATCGAATCCATCCCCCTCACCACCGTCCACGGGCTCGATCAAAGACACCTCTGTATCTTCCGACATCGCTGCCGACTCAACTGACATGCACCACCGCGCGCCGCTCTCTGCAGAGTCCGAGAGAAATCGAGTCGGTTTGTCGAAAGAAGTTGGGTCTCGAAATAAAAACTGCTTGTCATTACATGCCTATACTCATTCCCTCCCCCCGAACGCGTTCCTCTGTTCCTGGTCCTGTTCGTCGTCGAACCCTTCCTCTTCCAGGTACTCGCCCAGCTCGTTCTCCTCCTCGCCGTAGGTTGACTGTTCCTCCACCAGCTCCATCGCCGCCGCGTCTTCGGGTTCTAAACCGAGCATTTGCGGAAGCCCTTGCACGATGAAATCAGGAACCGGCAACGCGTCGTCGTCGCCGTTCCTGGCCGACTCAATCGCGTCATCCACGTCGTCCAAAGTGGACACACCCGCCAAAGTCAAAACCGTAAGCCCCGCCCCGCCCGCTTTGCCGAACGCGATGTCGGTATCAAGTCGGTCCCCGACGACCAAAGTCCGCGACATATCCACGTGGTTCCCCTTCAAAAGCTCTAAAAGAAACGCAGACGGCTTACCCGCGTAAATCTCGGGCGAACGGCCGGACGCTGTTTCCACCGCCGCGACGATCGCCCCAGAGCCGGGCATCATCCCCGGCCCTAACGAGTCAGCCGCGTCAGGGTTCGTGGCGACAAAAACCGCGCCTCTCTGGATCGCCAGCGAGGCGTACGCGAGCTTGGCGTACGTAAACGCCACGTCCTGTCCCACAATCACGGCACCAACGTCAACGTCGAGCACCAAGTCTTCCCAGTCAACCTCCGTGCACTGCACTGCGTTGAAAACTCCAGGGTCGACTTCTATCTGCATGTCGTTCAGTTCGTCAACAATACCTCTGCCACCCACTACGAACGCTTTCTTGTCGAATTTACGGGTTTTCAAGTAGGCGGCGGCGGCGAACGCTGCCGAAAAAATCTCCTCCTTTTCAACCGCGATGCCCAACTGTTCGAATTTGTACACGTACTGCGCCCTTGATTTGTTGCTGTTGTTCGTGACGAACACGAGGCGTTTACCCTGCTCACGCAGCAGCGCGATACTTTCTCTTGCCCCGGGTAACAACGTGTCGCCCTGCCAAATCACCCCGTCGCAGTCCATCACGATGCAATCCACGTCGGTCGCGATTCGAGAAAGCAGCCCTTCGCCATCATCCAGCAACAAAGCATCCGCGTTTTCTGGGAGGGCGGAGCTAGGTGGTTGAGAAGAGATGCGGAGGTTTCGTCTAGAGCTGAGCGCAGGAGCTTGTGGTGCACCCGCACGTCGGCCGAAGGCAGCCGACCCTGAAGCTTTGCGACCGCCCGAGCTCGCGAGCGTCGCAGGTTGAATACCTAATCGCGCATTCGCGACCGTCGCCGCCGACTGCGAAAGACGCGGCGCTCGCCCGAGCACAGGCGCAGTCGAGGCGACAGCCGCCGCCATCGTCCAATGGGGTGTGAAATGATGCGCGTGCGGGGAGCGTGCGTGCAGCCGACGAGGGGACACGCGCGCGATGAAGTGCGCGAGTGTCTCGCCGACCGATCGATGAGCGGCGGCTGAAAAGTGCCCCAAAAATAGCGCGACTGGCGAGTCGAGGTTTTCAAGTGTGACGAGAAGAAGAACAAACCACCAGTGCCGTGAAAAGACGATATAACCGTTAAAGTTTTGAATAAAAACTAAAGCTCCGCTACATATCACTACATCGTAGCCGCCCGTACCGCTCTCGCCAGCCTCCTCACCCCTTCCACGATCTCGTCCTCGTCGAGGTACGCGAAGCACAGGCGCACGCATTGCTTCGATGCCAAAAAAGAAACGTCGTTGTCGTCGCGTCCTCCCGCCACGCACCGGTCTCCCCGCAGCACCGCGACTTGGTGTTTTTCAGTTTGCACTGCGAGCTCATCCATGTCGCACGTCTCGGGTAGCGCAAGCCACGCGAAGTACCCTCCACTGGGGGCGTTTGTGGTGTTACTTTTAGTGTGAAGAATCCATTTTGTTTCTTTCGTTTCGAGTGCAACCGCCGTCGACAGCGCCGCCGCCGCTGACTTGTACCGCTCCTGAAGCCGTGCCAGCCAAACTTCTTGCTCCCCGGATTCAATCACGCTCATCGCGATACTCGCTGCGAGCGGGGAGATTGAACCGCCGCTTGATAAATACCCGCGGTTGGCTAGGGTGTTTATTAACGTCGGGTGAGATTCGATCCAGCCGAGGCGCATTCCGGGGGCTAGAATCTTGCTGAACGAACCAAGGGAAACGACGCGCGCGTTGGAATTATTTTTGTGAGAGGAGCTGGCAGCCACTGGGTCAGCGTACGGGTCATCTAGGTCATCTGCATCATGCGCATCATTCGAATCAGGTGTTGATTTATCTCTATCATTCTCCTCCCTCTCCACGATCCGCTCCGCCTCGACGAACCGCTTCGGCGGCGCGTCCACGCCCTGCCCCCAACTCAAAAGGTGGTACACCTCGTCAGCTACGATGTAGAAATCAAACGCACGCGCTAGTTTGATCAGCCGCTTCCGGTCTCCTAAAGGCAACGTACCGCCCCTCGGGTTGCCGTGCGTGGGCACTAGGTAAACCAACTTGGGACGCAATCCGGCGCGCAGTTCATTTTCAAACAGAGAGACGTCGAAAGAGGAGTGGTTTGCTTCGTCATCCGTGTTTCTCATCAGTCCCGCACCAGGCACAGCAACGACGTTGAGCTTCCTGTCGCGGAACACGTCCTCTGCAAGGAAATACGTCGGGGTCTCTACTACCACGGTGTCTCCGGGCTGTGTCAGCGCGGCGCAGGCGACGTCCAAGGCATGCGAAGCGCCGGCGGCCAGGAGCAGACTGGAAGAAGTCACGACTGATTGCGCATACAAATATTTATTTGTAGTAGGTGCATCACTTGTAGTAGGCTCATCATGCGTAGAGTCCCCTCTGCCTACCTCACTATACGCGTCCGTGAGGAACCCGGCTAGCGTGTGCAGTGCGTGCGGGTCGCCGCGGCGGGCGATGTAGCTCATGTTTACTAAAGCAGATGGTTTCGATTCGGTCGAACCCAAGACTGACGGATCCTCGGTGAGGTTCCTCGCGGCGCGTTGAAAAGCGTTTGCCAGGATCGTGTTGGGTAATGCGTCCGCGTGCGGGTGTCCCACAGCCAGGTTCACCACCCCAGAGGCTTGGCGCTTCAAGGATTGCCAGTCGGAGGAGCCGTCGGTGGTTTTGCCATCGTTGTTACTTTCGGAAACCGAAGCCATCGGGCGTGCGTTTGAACGACCCTTCGACGGCACCGGAACGAATCGCGGTCGAACCAAACACAGTGTCCGTGGTGTCACACGCGCCACCGCCGGGACGTGCGCGCCGCGCATCCGCGCGTGGACGAGTGTGAACGGGTGTGGCCAAAGGGTTTTCCAAGGAATATCGGAACCTGGTTTCGAAAGAACTTGAACAGAAAAAAAGCGAATTGCTGTATTACTATCGAAACACTACATTCCTACCCCGCCCTCAACAGACTCATCATCGTCCTCGGCGCCGCTAACCTCACCGCGATGTCCGCCTGGTCCACGTCGTGCCCCCCCTCTACCAACCCCCACTCCTCGATCGACGCGTCCTCCTCCGCGCGCGCCGCTTTCGTGGCTTCTTCAACGTCAACCGCGCCGCGAATCAACGCGAGGCCGATCAGCAAACTTTTCGCGCTCGCCGCCGCGTTGAACGTCGCGGTCAACTCAAACGCGTCCATTGATTGTAAACGCTTCTCCGCTGCTGCTATAACGTTTTCAGAAGGAGATGCCCCGAAGATCGATTCAGAGGGCTGTAAATCGTTCCCCAATTCGCTTTGCGCCCATTTCAAAATGTTAAAGTGCGCTTTCTCTTGGCGATCCGCAACCGGGCCGGGTTCGTGTCTACAAAGCACCACGTCTGATGGGAAGAATTCTAACAGCTTGCGAACGTGGAAGGCTCGAACTTCAGGCGACGTCATCTGGTCAATCGCCGTGGCTACTAGCGACATCAAGGGCATGGTGAACGGTCGTACTGACCGTCCGCTTTGCCAGTGCCACTCCGCTGCAATTGCTAGTGCTAGTGATTTGGATGGGACCGCTAACGGTACGCGTTTTGGGGTTTTCAGCTGACGCCCGTCAAGCGTGATTCCCCAATCCCCCGAACCGTCCGTGAGTTGTTGAATGCCCACGTCCGTGTAGAACCGTGGGGCAGTGCCGTCCCCCCTAATACCAGACCCGACACGATCGGAGGAAGCCTCTTGATGCGCCCCCGTGCTTTGTTTTTTTTCCATCGTATCGTCAGACGCATCCGCGTACCCTCGAACAGTTACACACGCGCCGACTTCGTTTGATCCCGTCCACGAACCCGGTCGCCTCACGGTCGCCACCGAAACCCTCGACCCCAGGGTCCGCGCCGCAAGACGAAGCATCCTGACCGACTACGCGCCACGAGGTGTGAAGTGATCGTGCAGCAGAAATGAGAGAAATGAGACTAAGAAAAATTAAACATAAATGTGACATGTACACGCATCCTACGCATCGCCGACTCTCCCTATGCCGCCTCTCACTTGTTATTCTCAACCCTAACCCTTACTTATTCGTTGTTCAGGTTCATGGTCGACGTTTTGAACGCCTCCTGCAGCTTCTGTTTGTACTCTTGGTCGGTGAGGTTGTGGTGTTCGGTTTTCATGGCCGGCAGTTCTTTCGCGGTGAATTTCTTGAATGCAACTTCTCCTTTTGCGAATTCTTCACACATCTGCACTTTCTCGTTACACTCCATTACTTTGTCGTCCCTTCGACATTCGTGTTCGGGATGCGCTGTGAACCCCTTCAAAATACTAATTGCTTTCTTGAACGATCGGGACCGCGGCCTGCCACTGATGCACGTCGTTCGTGAGGTACTCCTTCATGTCGTAGTATTTACTGTGGAGATCCCAGTTCGATCGCAGGATCCGCCTCGTACGCCTTGGCGTCGGCCATCATGGAATTCTACTTGTCGTCGCCCTTCCATTTCAGTCCCGATAACAGTACTTGCCCCGCTGGGGAGGAAGAGCCGCAGCCCATGGTCGGTACTGGCACTTGTGGAGGGAGAGGGTTCGTGGGTGGCAGGGGGTGCCGTCGAGTGTGCCAGGGAGGACCTTTCGGATTGGCAAAAATACAGCTCCGGCAGTGTTGAACGCTGACCGACTCGAGAAAATCGAGTTCTCGCAAAGTGCCGAGAATCGAGGCCGCGGGCGGTGCACCCATACTTACCGCGCGCGACAGGTGGAGTGCATTGATATATTCGCGTCGGCGGACGAGGAAGATGCGATAGACTACAATAAGCGACGTTCGACGGCACTGGGCACTCGGTGACTCACAGGCGCGCCCGCCCGTCTCCCGAATCTGAAGCTTGGCGCAGTACTCGGAACCACGAATTGAGCGCGTGCGTGTTGGTGACGAACATGGCCACTCCCCGCGTGCCGTGGGACGATGACAGCGATAGCGACTTCCAGTCCGCCGCGAGCTTCGAGCTGGACGGGCCAGATGACGACAAAGATTTGGACGAGTTCGTAGTCGAAGCTTCATCCCCAGGTGAAGCGTTGCCTGAAACGCAAGTCGACGATGACTTTCAAGAGTGCGTCGACGGCTTGTTACTGGACGAAGGGTACTTCGGCTCCGATGCGTACAGAGGCCCACCCGGTGTGTGGAGCAGCGATATCGTGGACTGGAAACGTCGCGGCAGAACCGGGGTAACACCAAGGTACGAACACGACGACGACGTCGCCGTTGACTTGATTGGCGAATCAGATCTGGCACGAGTGGTGAACGACACCAAACGCGGCGACAACGAAACCGTTCGTTCCCACCGTCCCAACAGCTCTGCTTTCGTTCGCGACGCTATGTCCCGCGCGGCGGCGGATTCGCTGCTGCGCGGTGTGATGGGTGGCGACGAGAGCGATGACGAGTTCTTCGCGGCGGCGATGGCGAAAGAAACGCCGGTACGGCCGCCTGTGGACGACTTGCGAAGAGCACCGCCTACGGACCGCGAAGCCATGCTGCGTGATTCCAGGGAAAGGGTACAGGCAAACAGTCATGATCAAAACGACACACATGTCAGAAATGCCCCCAACGGCACTAGCACAAGCAACCTATCGGATGACGACGACGATTTAATTACTGAAATAAACAACTGGGAGGAGGACTTTGGGGTTAAGAATCGACGGGCGATTGAAAGAAACAATAGACGGCAAATAAACTATTCAGCGCCGTCCAGCGACGACGAGGACGTCAAGGAATCAAAGAAGAGAGAAGCACGGGAAGAACGACTAAAACTTTTAGAGCTGGAAGTGCTGGAACGTCAGCAACGAGCGCAGTTTGATGCCGCGCGCCTTGCGGTGCAGGACGTGGTGCGCAGCGACCGCGAGATGTTCATTGCGGAGCAATCGCGCGACGCGGGAAACGCGACGTCTCTGTCTCGCAATTCATTCCCGCAGGGTAATTACTCATACGGCGGCGGGGGCGGGGGCGAGGGCGGTTACCTAAACACCCTGAAAACCCAAAGCGGTACGTTCGATGACTTGATTGTCGTTGAATTGAAACGTACACGGGAACGGGACAGGTCCCCGGGGCGTGCTCGCAGAGGCGGCGGAGTCGTTTCGCACGAAAACTCACGCGTGTTGTTTCAGTCTGACATTTCCGAAAAGGTCTCGCCGACGCAAAGCGGGTCACCGGGTAGCTCGCGTCAAGTGCGTGGTGACATTTCCCGTTCTCCAATAGATGTGGTGACGGTTCGCATTCAGAGACGCGAACGGACACCTGCGCCCACCACGGAGCTGGACCCCGCGATCGATCCGTACCGCGCGTACTCGGAGAATTCAAAACGCATTGGAAAGGAAAAGTTTAAATGCTGCCGGGACGGTAACGTTGATTCTGTGTCGGATCCGAATACTGACAAAACTTCCAGGGGATGGCGCTCAGTTCCCGAAGAGAGCACAGAGGAAGCGTGGCGAAACGTCCTTCCTGGTGTGGTGGTTCCCGATCAGGGGAGGCGCAGGGAACGAGGGAGGTTTGGACGACGCAAAGGGGGTGAGGTCGCGAAAGCCGCTTATGTCGACGGCGGGACGAAAAGTACCACCGTCCAAAAATCTCCTGTCCCTCCGGAAGTCGTTCCGGAAGTCGTTCAAGGTACTTCAGTAGCACCTGCTTCTGCGCTTGACATCTCAGAACGCCCCACCACTGCCGTTTCCGGGCGGCATCCCGACCCAAGCAGACCAATTGCCCCCACGTGTGACCGGCCGAAGCACCGTGCGGCTGGCGGTTTGGGCGCAGGCTCGCGCCGCGGCGGCGCCGCTATGGCCGCCGACCCCGACGCGCACAAGTTCCCCATGCACGCGGCTGCGTTCTACGGCGACCTCGATGCGCTGCGCAGGGCGATATTCGACGCGCTTGCGGAGCCGAGGGTGGGTGCTGAGGGATCAGCGAACAACGCTCACAATTTGGACTCCGACGCCCCGCACCCTTCGCTGACTCGCCTCGATACCTGCGGGAACACCGCCGCGCACGTTGCCGTGCTTCGCAACAACATCAACGCTTTGGATTTGATTTTAAACGACTCTGTTTGCGGCTTCCCAGTCGACGCGCGGTCGTCGCACGGCTGGTCACTGATTCAGGAAGCGACGCATTTACGGAACAAGAAGATAGTAAAAAAGCTGGTGACGAAATCGCTAGACCGGCAAAAAACAAATTCGCACAGAAAATCCAAAAAGATGGTCGCCGCGCTGCGAAATGTTCCGGATATGACCATGCAGATGCGCTGGGAGTTTGGTTCGAACGTGTTCGGGCCGGTCGTAAGAGCATACGCGCCTTCGGATACGTACGATATTTCGAAAAAAGGCGTCAACGTGAGGGTGGACGGGACTTTACGTGGAATAGACGAGGAACGCGACGAGCATGGGAATTCAAAGAATATGTTGCCAAAGTGGAAACGCGGGAAGTTTTCTGTTTTATTTCAGGGGAATGATGAGGGTTTGGGTGGTGTTGGCCCTGAAGGCAACAGCCCTAAAGACAAAAACCATAACCTCGACGACTCCAAAAACCCTAACGACAAAAACCCTAAAGACTCCAACCCCGCTGCGCGCATGTGGTACCTGGACCACGAAAAGAAACAAGCGGTTGACATGAGCGATGACGGCGATACGTCTGGGATCGACGGCTTTTCGGAAACAGAATTAATAGATGCGGAGGTTGACTCGCTCATGACCCGAGGTCCGGTGAAGGAAAAGTACCAGACTGGGGATATCTCATTCAAACCCGTGAAGAGCTGGCTTGGGGGGGACAGGGTTGAAACGATCGGACCGTGGAAAGCGGCGGTGTGGGAAGCCACCGGGTTGGTGGCAAAAAAGCGAGTCACGCGCGCGGGTATTTTTTATTCATCCGGCACGTTCGGGGAGTACCTCGAGTCGTTCAAAAAAGGCAACGAGGATATCGTTGAACAGAAGGACGCGGGTGTGGTACCGGAGGAGGAGGAAAACCCAAAAGAAACCCTGAAACCGGGGAAGGGTCCCTCTGAACAGGAGAAGACGAAGGAGACGGAAGAAAAGGGTGTGGACGACGACTCCGACTCTGACGCTTCCGACGAATCCTTGGAACCAAACGAGGATGCATCTTCTTCAGCACACGTGTCCGCTCCTACTTTGTCACCTTCGGGCGGAAATATGGGTGGCGGTGTTGTTTCGTCTCAGAAGACACCTCAAAAACCTTCGCGTCCTTTAACCCAACGCGAGCAACGGCGGGCTCGTCGCGCCGCGAAGCGCGAAAAAGCCCCCCCCAAGCCCCGCAAAGTCTCCGCACGGTGCTGGCTCGCGGACGGGTTCCCCGTTTCCGTGGAGGCGCTTAATCCAATACTAGACATAGCGTCAAGAGCGAACAAACACCTAAAAAAAGCAAAAGCCGTGTTTGCGTACTGGGAAAAGGAACAGAGCGGTAGGTTTCCGGTGAAAGTCACGGTGCCGATTATTATGACCGTCTTCGCGACGATTCAGTTTCTGAACTTTCGCGAAATGGCGGATGGAGTTTTTGGGAAATCGACGAATGAAAAAGACGACACAACCTCTGGAACCTCCTCTTCGTATTTCGAAATTCCGGACGGGTATGTCCGGAAGACGTTGGTGCAGGCGTTGCGCGAGGCGGAGGCCGAGGAGCGCGCGCAACTTGAAAGGGAAGCGAAAGCTCGACGCGCCGCGCACCTGGAGGAACGGAAACAGAAAGAACTGAAGGCGTTGAAAAATAGCAAAAAGTAGCAGAGTTGTACGTGTGTTCTATGGTAGGCGACACTTAGAGTAGTAGAAGTTCTATGGTAGTCTCTACTCTATTGGTATTCTATAGTATCTATGTAGCTCTATGTACCTCCTGTATTTGCCTTCACCTCAATCGCCGGTCCGTGCTTGCCCGAAAAATACCGCTCCAAAAGAAGAGCAGCCGCGACGTCGTCGATGTGCGTCTTTGCTTGGCCATTTGCGTTGCCGGTCAGACCAGCAGCCGCTCCTGGTACACGCCTCCCTCCTGTACTAATCTCCACCGCTAACTCGGCTTGCGCTGAGGTTAGGTATTCGTCGTACAGGAAAACGGGGAGGGGATGATCAACTCGAGTACTCGCCGCATCAGCAATGCGCTCCGCGAAGCGAACGCAAAGCACGTGCATCTGCGTCGGCCTTCGTCCTTTTCCTTGGTCTATTTCTGGTTCCTTTTCTTTGGGTACACCACCGAATTCCTTTCCGTGCGGACCTTCAGGACCCCATACCGCCTCCATCGCCAGCCGCTTCCCCTTGGAACTCTTCGGAAACATAAAACTCGGCACTCGTTGTAAATCCCCATTCGCATCGATTAAGCGCCACAAGCGTTCGGCGCGTTCGTCCGCCGTACCCCCAGCTTTCATGCCGTGCTTGGTCAGCTCACGGCCAAGCCCCTCAAACCCCAGCCACTCGGAAAGGTCTTCGATTCGTCGGAACTGTTTCCCGCGAAGCACGGCGACGTCGACAAATGCGGGTGGTTTTGAATCATCAGATTGGTTTTTAGATTTTGGTTTCGGTTTCGGTACTCTGTCCACCCCCGCGGCTTGGAGCAAGGTCAAGTTGGGTGGTACGGGTAGGCCGACTACGATGACGTATGCGCGCTCAGCCAGTGCGGTGTCTATCACGCTTTGAACCAAATCCTGAATGGGTTTCGAGGAAACCACCCCCAGCGGTCTTGGCGCCAATCCTCCGGAACTCACCGCTAAACCGGTGCGGTTCAACCCGTAATCCACCCCCAGTGCGGTCGTGTCGCCTCTCGAGGCACGCATGCCTCGCAGCTCCTCATCCATCAGCTCCCAGTCGCTTTTACGCTTAGCGTGCGTGACTGGGGAAACGCGGCGGGGGGGGCAGTACCGGGAGGCGTGCACCTCGCGGAAATGCGTGCCGCCGCCGCCGCGACCACTGGGACCGACACTCGACGCCTCGACGTTTCCGCAACGCGGAACCGCGCACCGCGAAAACGACGCCACCGACGCAGACGCCCAAGACGCCGACGCCGCGGCCGCCGGCATCGTGTCGGAGAAGATGGCCGCGCGCCACACGGAATGACGTGCGCGTAGGACGAGTTGACAATTTGAGGTTGCTTGCGATGATTTTGTTGTTGGTTTTTGCAGGCTGTTGTTTATGTTGCTGTATACCTATGTACCTATGCGTGATACGGTTCACAGTTCTATCTCTGGGAAGAGTCTCTTCTACACTCTGCGCAATTACGTTTCACCCTGCCGTGGGGGCAGGGAATGCATACCTTGCAGTCGTGTTTCACCTTGCCGTGGGGGCACCCGACGCACGCAGAGCAGTTGCCTTTTTGCTTGCCGTGGGGGAAGGGGTTGCACTTTGCGCATCAGTTTTTCAACTTGCCGTGCGGGCACCCTCTACATTCCAGACAGCGCTGTCTCACCTTCCCGTGGGGGCACCCGAGGCAATCCGCGCAGTTGCGTTTCGTCTTGCCGTGAGGGCACCTGTTGCACTCCGCGCAGTGGCTTTTCCGCTTGCCGTGAGGGCACCCTGTACACTCCACGCATTCCTGTTTCAGTTTGCCATGAGGACAGGGGTTGCACGCCGCGCAAGTCCTTTTCAGCTTGCCGTGAGGTCAGGGGATGCACACCGCGCACCTGCATTTCACCTTGCCGTGCGGGCAACCGGTGCACTCCATGCACCTGCTTTTCTGCATTCCATGCGAGTACCGTTTCCCCATCGCGCCTCGTGTTCGACGGTACAGCGGAGAGTCCAAGAGCGGCTATCGCATCCTCGCACCCATTCACCACAGCTGTGTAGATAGCCCCGGAAGCGTCCGTCGGAGCATGTCACGGAGCCCTGGTGCCACGAAGTGTGGTTCGTTCGTGTGTTCGATTCCACTGCTGACTGTTCAAACGCTTTGCGCTTTTCCGCGGTTGCATCGAGTTTTCCCTCTTCGCTAAAAATCAACCTCACCGACTCGACGATTTACTCGTCGATTCATGATTCGTTTCGATTTCACGAAAGTGGGTCTTATGCCAGCCTAACCTTTCCCCATACAGAATCGCCCGGAATGACTCCAACCTATCAGCGTCCAGAACCCGTCTCAAAATCGCCCGCTTCTGCTTTTGCGACGGGTTTGTTTCTTGAAGCGATTGGGTTGCCCTGCTGCCGGTATTCCCGCACCCACCTCGCACGCCACACCCCAGTAGCGTTGCTAGCATAATGGCGTCTTTCACGATGTCCACCGCGCGCGTCGCCCCCGCTATGAACGTCGCGGGCGCTCGCAAATCGTCCTTCTCCGGCAAGGCCATCAACTCCCGCTCGGTGTCCATGGCGCCTCGCGCCCGTGTGTCCCTCACCGTGCGCGCGGCGGACGCGGCGCCCGCCAAGGCTGAGAAGGCTGAGGAAAAGCCCTGGTCCCCCCCTAAGCTCAACCCCAACACCCCCTCCCCCATCTTCGGAGGCTCCACCGGCGGTCTCCTCCGCAAGGCTCAGGTACGTGTGATATCCGGCGTAGCATCGGGACGGCGAATCGCGCATCACGTTCAGTCATGGTGTTTTTTCCCGACCGTGACATGGGAGCAGGGAGCGCGCGATCGACAACGCGACGGCACGAATGGATATTTTGAGCAGTGTATACGGTGCTTTACGTGTCAACGCAATCAAACACGCCAAGCCGTGTCCGTCACGCATCGCGCGCCACCCTCCGACCGCGTTCGCCGATCGTTGGATCGGTCGGGGCAAACGTCGTCAACTATCTGGTTTGGTTTGTTTTGGCATTCCATGCGGCGCTGCTCGACTTGTCCTCGCGACTGAAGTAAAGACACTAACCTTTCTCCCCAATCCCTTCCCTCACTAAAGGTTGAGGAGTTCTACGTCCTCACCTGGGAGTCCCCCAAGGAGATGATCTTCGAAATGCCGGTACGTCGACGTTATGATAGACCCCTTCCACGCGTGCGAAATAGTAGCGGCGTAACAGAAGGACTCGAGATTGATCGTGCGTATCGCGCGCCCCAATCGACGGTGTCTTGATCGATACGCCATTCTCGATCTATCGGTCTCTCTGCGGGCTCTCATGGAGCTGTGGAACCTACCGTAACACGTCCAGACAACCGTGGTGACCCATGTCACGCTCGACGCCCGCCGCGAGTTTTGAAATATCCTGCCCACAAAACTGACGCTCCTCTCTTTTTTCATTCCAATCTGCAGACTGGTGGCGCCGCGATCATGCGCAAGGGCCCCAACTTGTTGAAGCTCGCGCGTAAGGAACAGTGCCTCGCGCTTCTGAACTCCATGCGCGCCAAGAACAAGATCAACGGGTGCATCTACCGCGTGTTCCCCTCCGGCGAGGTGCAGTATCTGCACCCCAAGGATGGTGTCTACCCCGAAAAGGTCAACAAGGGACGCGTGGGTGTGAACAACAACATGCGCTCCATCGGCAAGAACGTCAACGCCGCGAGCATCAAGTTCGGCGGCAAGCTCAACGCCGATGGGTTGGCCTCAGACGGTGCCGGGTTCTCCAGAGCGTTCGACCAGTAAGCGATGCGTTTACCAGGTCGAATAGCGACGGGCGAGAGAAAGAGACGAGAGGTGCCGAGCGCGGAATGACTTTACGGCGGGTGAGACCGGAGTAGGTTCTCAATCCTTCGAGAAGAGAGAAAAGCGTGTCCAGCATGCTTCGTGTACAACCTTAACAGTGGCAGGATGTGATGAAACTACTTAGCAGAAAAATTAAGAGAGTTCTTTCTGTCTGTCTTTCTCCCCATTTCATTTCCATCTGAAAACTTTTGGATTTTTGCGCTTTTGGCCACGATCATCACCCCGCGGTCAGATTCAAAGCTAAAACCCAAACCACCTATCAACCGGTTGTTGGTTATAGGGTCAACTCGTATTTGATCGAGATGAGTTGCCATCTTTTGCTTTTCCATCGCGATTCAGTCTCGAGAAAACCAAAAAAGTTAGATTTTCTCTCCAAAATTTCGGCCAATCAAATCCGCCAACTCGCCGTGACTCGTGAATTAGATCGAAAAATCTCCGTTTTCGCGAGCACTCGTGTTGCCACGCGATCTCCAGTGAGATATCGATACGGGTAATCGGGATTTGCGGTACCTCGTGCGCGTCGCTCTCCACCCAGCCACACACGCACGCACCTGCATAAGGTCGTCTTCACCTTCATCCGTGTAACCATGGCTGCTGTCATGTCCATGTCCGTCGTCGCCCCCCGCGTCGCCAAGCTCGGCGCGCGCGCTGGCAAGACCTCATCCTTTACGGCGAAGGCTGCCCCCGTGAAATCGGTCGCCCGCTCCGTCCGCGCCGCGGGCGCTGCGGTGGACAACGAGACGGGCTTGAAGATGGCCCGCGACGGTATCAAGGAAGCCGCGAACGAGAACCTTTTAACCCCCCGGTTCTACACCACCGATTTCGACGAGATGGAACAACTGTTCAGCACCGAGATCAACCCCAACCTGGATGAGAGCGAGTTGGTGGCGATCCTGCAAGAGTTCCAGGAGGACTTCAACCAAAAGCACTTCGTGAGGAACGACTCGTTCAAAGCCGCGGCGGATGGGATTACCGGTGAATCGCGCAGGATCTTCATCGAGTTCTTAGAGAGATCCTGCACCGCGGAGTTCTCCGGTTTCCTGCTGTACAAGGAGCTCGGCCGCCGGCTGAAGAAGACCGCGCCCGTGTGCGCCGAGATCTTCACGTTGATGAGCCGCGACGAAGCGCGCCACGCCGGCTTCCTGAACAAAGCCATGTCCGACTTCAACCTGGCTCTCGACCTCGGGTTCCTCACCAAGAACCGTCAGTACACGTTCTTCAAGCCCAAGTTCATCTTCTACGCGACGTACCTCAGCGAGAAGATCGGGTACTGGAGGTACATCTCCATCTACCGCCACCTGCAAGCGAACCCGGATGACCAGCTGTACCCCATCTTCCAGTACTTCGAGAACTGGTGCCAGGATGAGAACAGGCACGGCGATTTCTTCACCGCGGTGTTGAAAGCCCGCCCTGAGTTCATAAACGACTTCGAAGCTAAGTTGTGGTCGCGGTTCTTCTGCCTCTCCGTGTACGTCACCATGTACCTCAACGACCACAGCCGCGCGGAGTTTTACGAATCCATCGGTTTGGACACCACGCAGTTCAACATGCACGTGATCCACCAAACGAACAAAACCACCGCGCAAATCTTCCCCCAGGTCATCGACACGTACAACCCTAAGTTCAAGGAGCACCTCGATAAGCTGGTGGTGATCAACACGCAGTTGGCTAAGGCGGCGAGCCCGCTGGAAAAGGCGCCGCTCATTGCGGGGTTTGCGGGCAACCTCCTGGCCATCGCCATGATGAAGCCCATCGACTCCGGCTCGATCGATTTCGTGGAGGACGTCACCGATCCCGCGTTCATGTACTGAATCGATGCTAGGTTTCGAGCGGAATTGTTTGAGGGTATAGGGGGTATACCCATAGGTGGGTGCGTTCTAGGGACGCAATACGTTGGAGTGAATTCAGATTTGAGAGAAAGCCAAAGAGGGCTTTATTGTTTAGCCGGGAGAACTCTCGGCACATCTTCTTTTGTACGAAACGCGGTCCGTATCGGTGTTACATATAGGTAGCAACGGTACGTAGCGTCGCAGTTTTAATATCAGCGCGAGGTAAAGCCTTAATAATATCTGTCGTCGCGTCGCCTCTTCAGTTAAAAAAAAGGACTCTGTTTTCTCCAAAAATCTCCAGATTTCTTCACCCGAAGGTTGTCGTTCCAGTGACAAATTTCGGGTTCTCGAAACCCCCCTTCGTGTTGACAGCTCCGCAGTCTGATTTTTCTGTTAACCCGCTTTTTGCGTACGGCACCGTCGTCAATAACGATCCAAACTATGTGTCATGCGTTTTGACATGCTGTAACTGTCCGACTTTCGTTACGACTCAAGAAACGAGGGTTTAAAATTTGGGAATGGCCATATGCTTTCTTCCTTCAATCTTGTGCTTACAAAACTATATTGAAACTAACCTGCTTGTCTGACACACGGAGGTGTCTGTGCCCTCGTCCGACCTTCAGTTTACGCCGCGCTTCACCTCGCCTGCGTTTGGGTTTGGGTTCGCGTCACGCACGGGCGACGGAGCGTCCTGCGACTGTGAAAGATGTCGGGCGATGGCGACAC
>TARA_B110000977_G_scaffold101422_1_pt1 | contig 19683 bp, 11 predicted proteins | sample TARA_B110000977 | Tara Oceans TARA_B110000977 (sample SAMEA4397798) | marine metagenome | biome: Polar Biome; feature: [SRF] surface water layer (ENVO:00010504); material: water (ENVO:00002006), including particulate matter (ENVO:01000060) such as... | depth 5 m | reverse complement strand
GTGCCCGCCAGTGCGTTTGTTTGCTCGAACGACTTACAAATAGAGCCGATCATCGTGAGGAACGACGCGCCCGCCATCGTGACGGCGATTATGATGAGGTAAAACGTAACCCTACCGTCCGCGCTGTCGTCCAAACCGAACATCTCGTACGAAATAATCGCGCAGACTATGGCAAAAATGACGATGGCGACGGATTCGACGATTATTCGCGCCCAGTAGTACACGCTGGTGGTGTACATCCCGCCGTTTGATTCATGCAGAAACAACCCGCGTTCTTTAGGAAACAGCAAAAGTTGGTCAAACGCCATGAACGACTGCATCAAGACGATGAGCGATATCGCGCTGAGTCGATCGTTCGCGCCGGACACGGTGAGGGGAAGGTTGAAGTAAATCGAGCCGACAATTAACGGAACGAGCACCGAGTTCACGGCTTGCGTCGCCAGCGCACTGGGTTCGCGGAGTTTGTACACGGACGTTCGGCTGAACAGCGCGCCGAAACGCGTGGCCCACACGACCAAGCTCGACCTGCGTTTGAAACCGTTTTGCTCTGAGGAATTTGAAACGTCCATCGAGGAAATCTCATCACCCGCGCGTAGGTATTCGTCGCGTCGAGGCGATGTTAACCAACTCGTGGTGAGCTCTTTCACGACCACGGCACGGTCGTGAATTTGCGGCTTCCCACCAGTTTCTACCGCGTCTTGCGACGCGCCGTTTTCGTCCGTACCACGCCCGGCGTCTTCGTCCTCGACCCTGGTGTTTATCAAGTCCATCACGAAATCGGGAGGCGACTCGAACGGTGGACACGGATATCCGACATCCTTCAGCCACCCCATCACGCCGTTCTCGCTCAAGCCCCCGTTGGGAAGGGGCGTGAACGTGGGTCCGCAGTACACCTCTCGTCCGTCCGCGAGCAACACGGCGGAGTCGAAAAGCGGCATGATACTTGAGCGGGGTTGGTGAATAGACGTCACCACCGCGGCGCGGTGCCCGCCACTCTCTCCATTAGCGATGCTCCGGAGTTTGTTAACCACGAGAAGCGCAGTCGTCGCGTCTAACCCGCTGGTGGGTTCGTCCAGCAGGAGAATCTTTGGTTTGTGCACACACTCCATCGCGATGACTAGCCTTCTTTTTTCACCGCCGCTGATCCCGCCTTGTCCGACGACGCCGATGGGGGAGTTCGCCGCGCGCTCCAGGTCAAAATCGTCTATCGCCTTGTTCACGATGACGGAAACAGCCTCCGCGCGCGATGCACTTTGCCCTGGGCCTTTCCCCACGTCAAGCTCTCGCGTCGCCAGCCTCAAACGAGCGGTGTACGTCAGCGTCTCTCGCGTCGTGAGCGACATCATCAACACGTCTTCCTGCGTGACGTACCCTAAATCTGAAAGCAAAGACCTTGTGTTTTGATGACTCTCCCCGTTGATAACAAACGTACCGCTCACTCCAGATTCTCGGCGCCCGCCGAGCACGTGAATCAAAGACGTTTTGCCGCTTCCGGAGGGACCCATGACCGCGACAACCTGTCCAGCCTTGACGTGACCAGACAACCCATGTAGGATGCGTTTCGTTTTTGATTCCTCCGCTGAATGCGCCTCACCAACCTGCTTGTTCGGTTTCACAGCGACGGGCACATCGTAGATAATATCGCGCCACGCGATGTTAACCTCGTTTTGATCACTCGAGGTGGCCATGTTGTCCTGTCGGCGGTGCGTGGCACTTGTGGTAGTTAGATCTCAACCTCGTCGGGCGGACGTGGAAATCTGTGCCACGACGTACTACTGCGCCCGCAGTGCGCGGCAGGCTATCAAGGCCTTCAAAGGTTGTCGTCGTACCCACATTTGTCGGAAATGGAGAAGGGTGCACACCTTCCCACGACCTTGAAATCCCGCTGAAAGTTCAAATCTCCAGATCTAGTGTCGAGTTTTCGGGAACCCTTCCGCAGAAGCTGAGGCGCGGAGCGCATAATCTTTGCGAGAGTTCAGGTGAATCGACTGCCACCTTTGTCTGTGAACTACTTTAATCTTGGCACGGCCTTCGCGATGTCTGGTGAGGAACACGGTCTCTTCTGACAGAAGTATTCAGCCAGACGCCGGGCTTCTCGCTTGATATCACTAGGATGTCGCCTCGCGAGACGGACGTCGATCGGTTCAAAGGTACGGAGTGGGAGGATGCGGTCGGCGCTCTTCGCAAGGATGCACTTGAAAGCGTCGAAACGGATGGGCATAGTCTCTTCGACAACCTTCTGAGGATGGACAGCCACGCGATGCTTTCAACCATAAAGGCGCATGAAAAAACCATCTCCAAACTTACGAGCAATCGCGAAAAGATGCAACTAAGGATCGACCTGCTACAGAAGCTTCACCCTCTGCAGGAAAAGTTCGAGAAAGCTCAACACGAGGCAGACGCGAAGAACCGATCCCAGGACGAGTATGAATTCGGCGACGATGACCCCAGCCCGGACGTGGGCTACGATGAGCAACTGAAAACTCGTCGCAATAATTTCAAGAAGGCGGAGACTGCCAGTGGCAGTGGGACGCGGAATATCCCATACAAGGGTGCGTTACCCAACGTGAACAACGGCCGTCTTGCGGGTTTAGGGGGCATATTCTTGGGCCACAAGCAGAAGAACGCTGGCCCGGGCAACCGAGGGGCCGTGATGATGCAGGCAGCGCATGAAAAAAATGAAGGTCGCACCGTCGCGGAGCAACGCGCCGCCCCGCGCAAAAAGGGAGATCTGAATCTGGTTAAAATGAATTCCCCGGCCGACGTGTATCGCCCTCCGACCGCGTCTCGCACGTCTCGCCGCGCACGGGAAGACGATGCGGAATATTTGCCTGGTTTTCCTGCACCTGCGCAGAACACGCTGTTCTCTCCGCCGCTGAAAACGAGCGTCAGGAACGCGGCGCGGAAAACCGAATGCATCGAGCTTCTCTCAGACGACGAGGAAGCGGACGGCGCGGGGCCGGCTGGGACCATCGTTCTCGGAGGTGATGACGTGCAGAGAGTCTCGACCCGCCCGACACGCTCTTCGGTGAAGCTAAGTATCCCTGATCGTATCGGTAACATCAAGGTGATTTACCCCACCATGTCTCAAAACAAAACTCACGGCTCTGGCGCAAGTGCGATGCCGTCCATCGGCACCGTCGAGGTGACTTCGAGGGACCTTCTCACGCTCGAGGACTACGAGTTTCTCAACGACAGTGTGATCGAGTTCTTTATCAAAAATTTACAGCACAACATGAAACCGGATGTGGCGAAGCGGTGTCACATCTTCAACTCGTTTTTCTTCGAGAAGCTCTCGAACGACCGGGAAGAACGGAGCGAGCCCGCAGACGTGAAGCAGAGAAAAGCGCACGAGCGCGTGGCTAAGTGGACGAAGGGCTTTAACATTTTCGAGAAGGATTTCGTGTTCTTTCCCATCCACGGCAACACGCATTGGAGTCTCATGGTGTTGTGTCACCCGGCCTGCGTGCAACAAACCGAACCCATCGACGATGATGACGGTGTTGATGAAGTGCCCATGAATCAACGGCCGGGTCCGTTTCTGTTGCACTTGGACTCGATGTCCGGCGGACACAAAACCTCGATGGTGGCGACGAGGCTTCGCGAATATCTCGCCATGGAGTGGCTTCGACTGAACCCGAACACTAAACCCCAGTCGGGGCTTCGAGAAGGCGAAACAACGCTTTTTTTGTTCACGAAAGACCTGCTGCAGCAAAAACGTATGAAAGTGCCTCAGCAAGATAACGGTTGCGATTGCGGGGTGTTCCTGTGCATGTTCTTCAAGCACTTCTTCCTGCATGACCTAAAAAACCCTAAGCTTCCCGATCGAATGACCCCTGGTGACGTCATGGCGGCGTGGCGCCAAGATACATCGCCGTTCCCTGCTCTTCCAGAAGGGTTTCTTCGACGAGATTGGTTCCCTCCTGAAGAGGCGTCCAAGGCGCGCTCAGAGCTCATGTTCGATATCCTGGAGCAACTGAGGAAAAATGTGGATCCTATCACGGCGAAAGAGCAAGGTGCGGACGACAAAACCGTGAAAAACCTGGAATTCCGCCTCGCCAACATCGATGCCGTCATGAAAGAGGTGGAAGATCGCTTGAAAGTGCGTTCAGAGTACGTACATGGTGCGATCGCCGAGAGAAAGCGGAAAAAACAAGCTGAACAGGACAGAAAGCGGCAACGGGAAGAGGAGCGAGAGGCTGACCGCAAAGCTCACGTACCTTTCACTGGAGGCTCGAACACGCTGCGTGGTGCGACGGCGAACACCGATGGTGGGGAGGCGTCCAACCCGGTAGATTTTTACGGCGGCGCCTGGGGCAAGCCGGTCAAATCATCGATGCAGCGAAGGTCTGACGAAGGGAACGTTGACTTGATGACGCAGGACAGTGACTCGCCGCGAGGTGCCGGTCGGCGACTGGGAACGGGAAAAGTTCTTACCGGAATAGAGAACGCGCACGAACCTACAAAGAACGCGCACGAACCTAGGTGGGCCAGTTTCCAGTACACCCCCGCCGCGAAACCCCCGAAGAATACCGAAGATGGTGCGGAATCAGAAGAAGACTTTGAAATCAAAACGCACCCCACTCCTGAGAGGCAGCCCACTTGCTATCCCGCGAGCCCGGTTAAAGTCATCGACGTTTATGACGTTGATGACATCAATGAGCGCGTCGACGCGGAAAAGTTGCAGTCGGAAAGCGAGAGCGAGGAGGAGGTCCAGTGCACGGCCTCGCCGCCTCGAACCAGGGAGACGAGGCAAAACACAAAGCAAACGACGATTCCCTTTAAAACCGCCGCCGCCTCCGCTTCTGAAGCGGCGCAAAACTTGGCGAAAGACGTGGCGAGAAAGAATCAGAAGAAGGAAAAGAACGAGCGACGCTTTAGTAATACAGTTGCCAAGGCGCAACGCCGAGTACTTGCTCGTTCCGGGAATTCCGATGTGGATCTTACCGCGGCATCCGGCGGGAACATGGACGTGGACGACGAGAACGAAGCCGGACTCGGGGGGACGGATGACGAGATGGATCACGACGCGTTCGCGGGATGAGCTACGGCGAGGGTGACTTTGTAGAAGACGAGACGAACGATTGTTTTATTGTTTCATTGTAACGCGACACGCATAGGTAAAAACATCTACATCTCGCTTCAAGTCTCATCGGAACACCTGAACCGTGGGTTTCGTGGTTTTCGACGCGACGGCGTGTTTTTTCTCAATCGACGAGCGAACCCCTTTGGTTTGCGCGGGTGACGATTTTTCATTCTCCCCGTTTTGGTTTTCGCCGCCGAACGTCCGACTCGCCAGGCGCTGAATCACGGCTCCTAGCTGTGACTTTTGCTCGTCCCACACCTCAAGCCGCTTGATCTTCGCCTCGATATCGCCCTGATCCATAACCGCGCGTCTATCTTCATCCGCGATGGTCGTCCGCAACGCGCTCAGTTCGTCTCTCGACGCCGCTAACGACAATGCCGCGCGCTGCGCGGCGTCTTCCCACGACTGACTCACCGCCTTTTCGCGATCCAGTGCGGCGTGTGCGGCGTCGCGTTCGGCGCGCGTCGCCTCGAGCTCGACGCGCATCGCATCCGTGCTTTCTTTGGCATCCTCCGCAGCGCGCTCCGCAGCAGCCGCGCGCGATGTCGCCGCGACGAGAGCACCCGCAGCGCGCTGCGCCGTGGCGAGAAGCGCGGCGCCGTTCACGCTCGCCGTGTCCCCTCCGAAGCCCGTAATCCCCACCAGCCATCGCCGTAGCGTCTCCCCATCCGGGTCCTCGCCGGCGCCGACTGCAAAGCATTGCTTCATCGCGTCCGCGAGCGTCGAGGACGCCTCCGCTACCGCGTTTCTCGCGGAAGGGTCTACGTTCGCGAGATCCCTCGTCGTCGCGGCTTTGGACATCGCCACGCGCGCGTCCGCGAGTTGACGGCGCAACTCACTCGCGTTTGCTTTGTGTCGCGCCGCGGCTTCTGTTCTGTTCAACGCATGCCGCTGCGTTTCCGCGACTCGGTCGATGAGCTGCTGCGTCTTCGCTTTCAGTTCCACCTGCGCGCGCGCCACCGCTTCTGCTTTAGCGACCGCTTCCTTTGCAATCACCGCGTGCATCGCCGCTTCTTCAATCGCAGCAGCTTCTCGCGTGATCGCTTCGTGAACTCTTTCGTCTGCGTTTTGTTTCAAAAGCGTCAACGCTCGGTCTTTGGCCGCCGCCGTCGCTTTCTCTTCCCGTCGCACCACCCGCGTCAACTCACCGCGCGCCTCCGCGAGCTCTGCCTCCGCCGCCGTCGCGGCTGTTTGGAACTGAGCTGCCGCGCGTCGAGCCTCATCAAGCGCCGCCTGGCTCTCGCGACGCGCAGGTTCAGTTGCCTCGCGCAGCGCGTGTAGCTCGCGTGTTTTCTCCAGAGTTTCTCGTCTCGCCGCGTCGCGTTCCTCTCGCGCCTCTGCGCGCTCCTCACGCGCGGTGGCGACGTGCTCTTTCGCCTTCTCAGCGACGGCTTCAGCGACCGCGGCGGTGCGCTTCTCGTCCACCCACTTCTCGCGGTAGGTCGTAAGCTCGTCGCGTGCGGAAGCCCCTGCCGCTCGCTCGGCGGCCAACGCCTCGCGTTCTGCCGCAGCAGCCTCGCGCGCAGCAAGGAGCTCCGCACGCAACACGCGAATCTTCGCTTTCGCCCTTACCGCACTCTCTCGCATCTTGCTAGACAGCTCCTTTCTAGCCGCTGTCTGCACCTTGGCATTCATCTCATCGTCGTTCGCCAACGAGAAGTGTGCTTGTCGAATTTCTAATATTTGAAGCTCCTTCTCGCTGAGCGCTTCGCGAAGGGCGAGGAGCTCAGCAGCAACAGCGACGCCGTGGTTCGCCGGGTCGTCGCCGAAATCCTCGGAAATTTCAACGTGGTCGTCAGACCACTCCGTGGCGACGACCTCATCGGAGGACCCGCCGTCGGGTGAGGATGCGGAACTCGGTGAGTTCCCCGACCACTCTGACATGACGAGCCGTGTCGGCGTCGCTCGCCTTCACGTGAGCCTGCGCCCCCTCCAGTGAGGGGGGCAATTCAAATTTACGAAAAACCGTCTGAGCCTTGGAGGAAACGAAGGAGAAACTGGCGAGATTCGGTGGCGAACGAATTTCGCTTCTTGGCTACGATGGGGTGTGAAGCTGGGTGCCTCCTCCAGGTCTACGCATCACTTGTTACTTTATATTCATTTCTCTTCACCCTGCCCAATCCCGCTAACGACCCCGTCCGCTTTCCACTCGATGAGCTCTTCCACGAACGCCTTGGCCTCGTCTGATCCGCCCTGGATTTTCACCCCGTGTTTCGCGAGCAAAGCGGTGAGCGCAGCCCTTTCCTTTCCCAGCTCGTTCTCCATCCAGTGCCGCAAAGCCGCCGCACGGCGTCGTGCGAACTCCTCTTCCGTCGCGGGTATGGTCTGGTCCTCCACGATCGGCATGCGACTCTCCGGAAGACCGCGCATCGCCTCGTCGTTTTTCCCACCAGTCTCGTCCGCGAAGAACCTGCGGCCGATTTCGGGGACGTACTCGCGCTGAACCGGTCTGAGCAGCGCGCGCGTCATGCTGCTGCGCACGCAGCGCCGCACAATATTAATCGGCATCGCCCTCCTCTCCCGATGACTCGATACCCGTACGCCTCGAGGCGTGCGCGTCGATGAGTGTCCAGCTGCGCCCGTCTCGAACTTCATTGAGGTGCGAATCTAGCTAGCTCTCACGTCGAGTTCTTTTCCCGTTGAAATTTTCTCAAGTCAGGGCACTCTATCGTGCGCTCTGAGATCGTGCGCGGTAGACAGGCGGTGGTGCCTGCACCTTTGGTGTGAGAGGAGGGTGGCGGCGTCCGGGAAGGGTGGATCTGTGCCATGAACCCCAACCGCGCGTCCCTGGGTAAGCGACCGCGCGCGGAGTACGCCGAGGAGCCAACCCCGGAGGCTCACCGAGCGCACGTCGGGTACACTCCCTCGTCCGATGCCGCGCAGCACGCGGATGACGCGCACAACTCGCCGCTGAGGCATACGCCGGGAATCACACCAGGTGCGTACGAGGCTTGATGCCCACGCTTGCGCCACCGTTCGGTCCAAACCGTTCCAGAATCGACCACGACTCCGTTTCTCGATTGCCCCTTGATGGCGACAACGGACCTCTCGAAATTCGTACCGCGTGGAATTTCAAGCTCCCACGCTGTGGAACTGACGCATCTCCCTCACATCACGCCGTCACGCATCCCCAGGCTTCAAATTGCAGCGCAAAACCTCATTCGATGAACTCAACATAGAGTCCGCAGAGCGCGACAGGTACGACGGCGTCCACCTCGGATCCCGAAATCCTTGGCACCCCTTTCTCGTCCCTTGGCACCCTGCTTCAAATGTTAATTTTGAATATTCCAGGAGCGCTGATTGACGTCGGCGCGCGCGGATGCCAACCCTTTTCCCACGACGCCCCTGACCTCCAAACCCTTCTTTCAATCCCTCAGACTGGCTCGCGAGGACACCGAACAAATCGGCGTGTCCCCTGAGAAGAAGCTCGAAGGCGAGATAGACCCGCGCGCCGTGGCGCAGGTACCGGATGCGGTTCGGCACACCCCGAACCGCTTGTGTTCCCTAGACGCGTACGAAGACGTGACGCTATCGCCCGGCGAGCTGGGCGGGTCGCAGTACATTATGTCCCCCGGCCACGAGCTCGCCAGTTCTTTGCAGCGATCAGAGAGCACGATGAGCGACGGGCGGACCACCGTGCCTACTGTGGAGGAAGTCGCGGCGCTCGACGCGCAAAACACCACGGCACAGCAACACAGGTTGTTTCCAATCTTCGTCAAAGGCCGGAAGGTGGTGCATTTAGTGCGGCACGGGCAGAGCACGTACAACGAGGCTATTAGTGGGCCAGGATCGTGGGATGAGCCCAATATTTTCGACGCGCCGCTCACGAAACTAGGCGTGAACCAAGCGAAAAACCTCGGGTTGTTTCTGTCTAAATTGCCAAAAGACGCGGTGTGGGTCACAAGCCCGTTGACGCGCGCGATGGAGACGTGCGTGTACGGGTACAAATCGTCGCTGGAAGTCATGGCGGCGCAGAGGCGGAAAGGCGCGGCGATGAGCGAAGCCGCGGGGGGGTCGGGGAAGAGCGAGGGTGAGAGCGAAGGGAAGCCTCCACTTTATAAATCAGGCGAGAGAAGGGGGAAAAGCAGGCTGTCTCACGGTGGCAAAGGAGTCGGGATCGTTAGCCGCGGGTCGGAGATTGTGGAAACAAACGGGCGAGTGAGCGACGAAAACGGGTACGTCGAACACGACCCGATGGTGGGCACTACGCCAGCGCACGGGTTGGCGACCACGGAAGCGTCCCGACCGCCGGTGGTGAGCTGTCCGATGGACTTGTTAAGGGGCGAGAGCAGCCGGTTTTCGGCGAGTCCGGCGAGTGATGAACAAACTCCGGCGCCCACGACACTTCGCCGGTTGGGATCGGACGTCGGCGAGCTCGGGCCACACGCGGTCGGCGCGTCGCCGTCCGAGACGCTTGACTTCGACGCGCATGAGATGTCACAGTGGGGCGAGCGTGTTATCGTGCACCCGCACCTTTCCGAAAAACTCGCGACGTCAGGCGATATAGGGCGGTGCAAAGGGGTGCTTATGAACGAGTTTCCGTTGTTAGGGCTGGGGTTGAGCCGGCTTCCGGGGGACGTGTGGTGGTACAACCGTCCGCACCACCCGAACGACGCGGAGCGCGAGTTGTTTCAATCGCACGAACCTTCCAACAAGTTCAAGGAACGAGTAGCTACGTTCAGACACTGGTTGATGTCAAGGGAGGATAAAACATTCGTGGTGTTTGGACACTCCACGTTCTTCAAAGAACTGGTGGGCGGGAACAGGAGCTTGAAGAATTGCGAGATCCATACTTATCATCTATGAGCGGCGGCCGAGGTGTAATGATTCTTAGGACACTATCACACTATCATCCACACACAAAGTCACTATACCCACGCTACACTTATGTTTTGTCTCGTCACACGTCACGTTGACGCGAAAGCTCGCGGTCCAGACGATTGACACTAGACTTAGGCAGCAGCTTGTTCTGGAGTTTTAGCCGACTTTATGGAAAGCGCGTGGATCTTTTCATCCATCAGCGACCCTAACGCGTTGTGCACCAGCCTATGACGCGCCAGCGGAGCCTTGCCCGTGAACTGTGCGCTCACCACGGAAACTTCGAAGCTCGACCCGCAGCTGTTGTGGAGACGACGGGAGGTTCGGGAGGGTGTCAGCGAAGCAGATTGTTAATATGGTCGTAGACGGATTTTGTTTCAGAGACTGGAGATTGACGGGCCGGGACGGTAACGCTCGAGACGTACTCTCCACTGATGTCGGTCACATCCACATCCTGCGCCTCGAGCGCGGTGCGCAGAAGATCCTCGACTTCTTGCACGGTCGGCATGACGTCTCCTCGGCGTGTGTAGGTGTGGCGCGGGGTTGTCAGGTTTTTCGACATTTAGAAAAAACAAACTCGTCAGATTTGCCATTCGTGGCCGCGCGGGCGAAGGGAGCCCAGGGGGCAGCGGTGCGTCTTGGTAGTGGCATCTTGTTGGGGAAGATGACGGAGGTCGGTGAAACGCCGGCAGGTCTACTCGCCAAGCTACAGAATAGGAACCGCGTCGAGGTGGATGCTTTTCGAGCGGTGTTCGAGGCGCACGCCGTGGCGCAGCGTCAGGCGAGGACACTGCAGGAGCGCGTGACGGCGTTGCAGCGCCAGTGCTCTGAGCTCGGGGAGGGCAAGGATAAGGCTGAGGCGAGTTTAAAGACCGCGAGCGAGGCTGCGGCTCGTGGGGCTGCCGCGCAGGAGCAGTCCGCACGCGTCACCGAGCTGCAAGCTGAGCTCGCGGCGAGTTACAAACAACACGCTGAGAGTTCTCAACAAGTAATCGTCGCGAAGGATGCGCTTGCAAAGTGCGAGGAGGATTTGAAAAACGCTCGAGAGACCTTGGCTGCGGTGGAACGCGAACGCGACGATGCGATCGCGCGCGGCGTGGAGCTCGACAAAGACCTCGAGGCGTCACGAGCCGCGGCGCAAGCCGCGGCGGGCGAAGCGGAGGCTCGGCTCGCCGGCCGCGACGCGGCTGTTTCGAAAGCGGAGCAGCTCGAAGCCGAGAACGCCAACCTGTTGGACCGCTTGTTACAGATGAAGATGCAGGAAGCGGAAAAGATGAACGAAATTAACGACTTGTACGAAGACCTGAACCGCCAAAAGAAAGAAGGAGAGCTACGGGCGATGGCGAGTGATCTGTCCGCGGCGTCGGCGGCGAGCATGGCCAACTTGGCGGACGCGAAGATGGACCAATGCGGGGGACGGTATTTCCCCGCCCGGAAACGAATCGCGATTCGCGCCAACGCGGGCGGGACGCACCGCATAGCCCTGACTCCTGGAGGCGACGTCCTCGCGACAGCCGGGGACGATAAAGTCATCGCGCTGTGGGACGTGGAAACCGGGCTGGCGACCGGTCCGGGCCGGCTCACGGGCGCGACGGGCGCACTTCTGGATTGTGACTTTTCATCTGGACCGAGCGACGGTGGCGGACTGATGGTTCTCGGTGCGGGAACAGATAGGGCGGTGCGTTTGTGGGACGCCACGAGTGGCAGGGTACGCCACACGATGACTGGCCATGCGGACAAGGTGTGTTCAGCAAAATTTAACCCCTGGGAATCCAACCGCGCCGTGTCCTGCGCGCACGACCGCACTGTCAAGGCGTGGGATTTAAATAAAGGGTTTTGCGTGGCGAGCATCATGTGCGCTTCAAATTGCAACACAGTTACCTACAGTGACGGTTCTTCAACCATCATTAGCGGCCACTTCGACGGGACGTGTAGAGTGTGGGACTTGCGACAGAAACCGGGCCAATCCGCGGACCCGGTTGAAGTGAAGACGCACAACCAGCACGTCACGTCGGTGATTCCAATGCCAAATAACAAATCGCAGTTCATCGCGAGTTCACGGGACAACACTATGAAAATGGTGGATTTGCGCTCCGGGGACGGTGAGGTTGTACAGACGTATCGAGCGACAGTCTATCGAAGCGGCAGTCAGTGGGCGAACCCTTGTGTATCACCGGATGGGCGATTCGTCGTAGCGGGCGGCGCAGACGGCGGTGTCTTCGTGTGGAATGCGCTGGACGGCGGACTCGTGTTGACGCTCAGAGCGCACAACGCCGCGGTCGCAACGTGCGCGTGGGGACAAAGAGGGCTGGCGACGGCGGATAAAAACGGAGTCGCGGTGTTGTGGGGTGCGTGACGCTATGAAGAGTGTAATAAAAGCGAGTAGTGATGTATCATGGGTCGCTTACACACAAAAATAATACTTTAGCGCGCGGCGATTGATTCCTTGGTGAGCGTGGCGTTCCCCGTCGCGATCGACTTCGCCACGGCTTGCCCCACACCCGCTACGTTTTCCCTCCACGACTTGATGCTTTCCGCGAGGTCTTTCCACTGCTGTGCGCCGAACACACGGTGCGTGACCCGCGTGACCACGGCGACGCCTCGCACTTGGTCCATCTTCGCCTCCACCAACCTCGCGCCGATCGCGCGGACGATCCACCCCTCGACTTCGCCCTCGCTGCACGACAACGCGGCCGCGACCTGCGCGTACGTCACTTCCCCTCCCGCCGCGACACTGCTCTCCGCGAGGCCGCACAGCGCCAGGAGCTTCATCTTGCCCGCGCACTCCGCTTCGTCCAGGCCCAGGGATTTGAACAGCGCGCCATTCTTTTTCGCAAACGCCGCGAAGGCGTCCATCCCATTGGACGTGAGCAGCGTGTTTAGGAGCTCCAGCACTTTCGCGGATTTCGTGCCCTTCAGCGCCTGCACCGCGGGGTACCCTAAAATGTCACACCTGAACATCATATCCTTCGCCTGGATGAACGACACGACCGCCGCGGTGGCGACTTCTTCGCCCGCCGCGTCCAACGCTTCACCCGCGCCAAACGTGTTCAAGTACTTCAGCTGGAGTTCCAACACACGCGTCGCGGCTTGGCCGTTGGGGTCCACCGCGCCGTGCGTCTCTGTAAGCATGGTGATTATGTCACGCAAAAGCGTCCTGGTTGCGGCGGTGTCCAGGTTCCAGGAAACGTAGTTGTCCTCCACGTGCTTCGCGAGTGAGTCCACCAGGATGCCGAGCTTGGCTTGCTTGACGTACGCTAAGATCTTCGTCAGCGTAGTGAACCTAGCTTTCAGGTCCGCTTCCATGTTGTACAGCTGGAACAGAATCGCAGCTCTCAACGCGCCGCGCCCGGTGCTCGCCAAAGCTGCGGCGACGAGCGCGTCGATGCACCCAGCCGCGTCCGCGGCGGGAAGCCTCTGCGCCGTGCCCCCCAGGATCAAAACAGCAGCTTCCAGATCTTTGTCCGAAGCATCCGCGAACAGCTTGGTGCCGTGCGCCATGATCTTGGACATGGCATGAGAGAACTTGCCCGCCTCGATCAGGCCGCTGCACTCGGCGGAAAGCTTGTCCGAAGCATCGCCGATCAGCCCGCTCACGAGCTTGGCGACGGACACGATCGGATCCTCCTCGCCGGTCTCCACCAACACGCAGGTGGACATCTTGTGCCTGGTTTCGGGGTGCGGCGGTGCCGTGTGGATCAGACGCGAGACGTGTCGCTCTGGTTTATGCAAGCCCTTTCACGCGCGGCGACGGATCGCTCGGCGGATGCACGTGACGTGCGCTGGGCGGGTCGAAAAGGCCGCGCTGGCGGCGACGTCGAGGCTTAAAACTGGAGGATTTGGCGGCTGGGGCTTTCAAATGCGTGATCTGGTTTGTCCCTCATTTTGACGGTATGTTGAGGGTCTGTAGACTAGTTCCGTCATCCGCAAATCCCTGAGTTTTGAGCCTGTTTCGCACGTATTCGCGTTGTTCGCTTTTGTCGTCCCGGGCACTTCAGGCCGGGCACTGGTGATGGCGACCGCCGTGGGGACCTCCTTCGGGGACCCATTTCCCGTCGTGGATGATGACGATAGCGACGACGGCGACATTTTAGCTGATGAGCTCGAGGCAGAGCTCGTCGAGGCGGAGGAAAGGCGAGGGAGGGGCGCAGATGTTTCTTCGTCAAAAACGAGAAAACGAGACAGTGTCGATGCCACCGAGGCACCTTCGGCGAAGACTGCGCGTCGTACGCGTTCGCCACAGCTACCGGGACTCGCGACGCTCCCTCCAGAGCTCGTACACCTCGTTTTCCGGTGGCTCTCTCCCGAGGACCTGACAGAGGTGGCGCAGACGTGCGTGGATTTACGAGAACCGACTTTGGATGATTCGCTGTGGAGACGGTGTTATTGTTCGCGGTTCGGCCATCCCAAACAACGAGAGCGCGACGCAGAGAAACGTGGCGAAACTCGGAAAGGCGGTGCTCGCGGGTCCACAATCGCACACGGTAGCGGTGGCCCCGCACGAGGCAGCACGTGGAGGGCGTTGTACAGATTTGAGGATGCGAAAGAGATGCAAACGGTGAGCGCTGATAAAGGGCCTTTGCGCGAAATATTCATGCAATCCGCCGCGGCGAAGCGCTCGACCCCTCCCGAGTGGTCTGTGCTGCACACGGACGACGTGTTGATATCCACCCCCACGGATGCGGAAGCGGTTGTGCGATGGCGAGCGAGCCGCGGTATAGGCGACGGCTCGGATCCGAAATCAAGGCACCACTGTTCGCTAGCGAACGGGTGCGGGTACCACAGGGTCGGCGCCGACATTTTTGTATGTGAGAAATCGGGACGAGCGCACGTGTGCGACGAGGACTGCCGCGAAAGAGTGGTGGACATGGACGGCATGTCCGAGATGTGCTGCATATCTGGCAGGTCGTTCGACCGTATGCTAGACGAAGGGGCTGAAGGCATGACTGGCGCGGTCGAAGCGACGGGCGAACGAGGATTTCTCGGACGGTGTTTTGAGGAAGGGTACGCCGCTTCGTCGGAGCGAGAAATGCACGCCGCGCTGTGGGGCGCATCAGGCGGGCGACTAGCGGACGGAGACGCGGGAGACTCGGATTCCGAAATCGACTTTGAATCATGACTTAGCGACTTACTTCTTTTCAAAGTGGATAATTAGTTACATAACACTTTTCTAAAACACGCTGTCTCCCGACCCTTCCAACTCGTCCAGCTCTTCTGGAACAAATTCATCCTCGTCTTCGATCACCTGTTCGATATCCCCTGACCCGGATGATTGTGGGCTCGAAGCGCGGACGGGCGCCACGGGTTCTGGAACCGCTTGCGCCGCCGCAATTTTCGCCGACAGCGCTTCGCGTTTCTTGCGCTCCGCTTCCAGCGCAGCCGCGGCTTCGCTCTGGCGCTTGGCATCAGCCGCGGCTTGCATGCGACGCGCCGCTTCCGCAGGGTCCTCCTGTTTCGGCGACGGTTTTGGTGACGCTTTCGGTGACGCGACAGGCGCCTCCTCAACAGGCGCCTCCTCGTCCTTCGCTTCGTCAATTTCATTCCCAAACTCCTCACCATCCCCCACCACGTTCGACTCGGCGACGTACAGTGCATGCTTGTCGTGCATCGCCTTGGTTCGCGCGGCGTCCGCGCGGCGAATGGCGACGATGTCCGCCGCGGCGACCGCGGCGCTCGCTTCCTGTGATTGCCGCTCGTACGTCAACTTGCGTTTGTACGCGTCAAGCGCCGAGCGCTGCATTTCTTGTTGGTGCTCAAGCTGTTGCATGCGAAGCACGTTTACCGCGGGCGAGTCGTCCGTCCTGGCGCGAGCAGCGATGTCATCCGTGAGCGACGATCGCAGGCCTAGCTGCGCCGCGGTGACTCCCGGAATCTCCGCCGCGGTGCGAAACGCCGACGCCGCCGCCTCCGCTTGCACGCGCTTATCCCTCTCTTCGTCCAGCATCACGCGCATCGTGGACTTTGTGTCCTGCATCGTCGCCCAGGTTTCCTCGGCGCGACGCACCGCTTCGTCCAGCATCGCATTCGCAAGCTCGTACTTCCCTTTCCACTCAGCAGCTTCGCGCACAGCGTCGCCACGGTCCGCCATCGCCGTGTTTCGCTCTTGCTTAATCCGTGCAAGGTCCTTCCTGCGCTGTGCGATTTCGCGTCGCGCCAGCTGCGTCTCCGCCTTGGCGCGCTCCGTCGCCGCTACAAGCTGCGAGTACGCGGGGCTTCCAGCGCCCGCGGACGAGGACACCGCGCCACTCGCCACCGCCGCGTTCATGGCCAGACCCATCCCAATGCCTCCCGAGTCCACGCCAGAGACGGTGACGGGAAGCGGCACGCCGCGCTTTGCAAGCGCGTCCCTCGCCGCATTGAGCTGCGCTCGCGTGTCTCGCAGCTGCGCTTCGAGAATATCAGTCGCCGTGGCGTGTTCTCCCGCGTCTCGTCGCGCCACCGCAGCTTCACGACGCGCACGCGCCAGCGCGGCGAGCTCGGCGGCGTGCGCTGCGCGGTCCGCTTCAAGCTTCGCGCGCTCGTCCGAAATCGCGGAGATCTCCGCGGTGACTGTTTGGAGGCGTCGTTCCGCGTCGGCGTTTGTTTCTACACGCCGAGAGCTCGCTCGGTGTTCCGCCTGCGCGGTGAGTTCGGCGTACCGCGTGGCCCACTGTTGTTCCTTCGACGCCATCTCCGCCTCGCGGCGCGCCATCGCCTCGTCGTCCTTAGCACGGCGCACGGCACGAGCGGCTTCCTCTTTCTGCGCCACATCCTTCGCCTCCCTCAGGGCTTCGTGCTCGGCGGCGAGTCGCTGGCGGTGGTCGTACGCGGCGCGCTCCAACGACGTCTCCGCCGACCGCACGCGCTCCGTCTGGCTCTCTTCCCTGGCCCGGAGCTTGCGCAGACGCTCGGCGTGCACGCGCTCGAGCTCTTCCCTGGCTTCCGCGATTTGCCTGCGGTGCTTCGCCGCTTCCTCAAGGCGCGCCTGTCCCACTTCGTGATCGCGCACGCGTCGCACGGATTCCTCCATCTCCGCTCGCAGCCGCGTTTCGCACTCTTTTTGAAACGCCGCCATGCGTTGTTCCGCGTCGCGAAGCGGCGCCAAACGTTCCGTCTCCACCGCGCGTTCGTGCATCTCGTCGATTTGCGCTAACCGAAGCGACAATGAGCTGTTCCCGCCGTCGTCGTCCGTCTGCGTCTGCATCTCTCTTCGCGCGCCGCTTCCGCCCATGTCGGCGACGCCCTGTAACAAGCTGAGAAGCAGCGGGGGCGCTCCGGGGGAATCTGAGGTGGGGCTGGCGGGAAGGTGCCCGGCGATGGCGCCGTTCAGGGACAATACCCTGGCAAGCTCCTCCCTGGTCATCACTTGCTGGTTCGTTAGCCCGCATTCGGGCTGGAAAACGGAAAGCGAGTAGCTGTAGTTCTGCGCGGCGAGGTACTCCACGTACAAGCTGTTCGCCGCCCTTTGCCACAACGTTTGGTGCTCGGGGCCGCTGCTGGTGAACACACTAGGGTCTCTTCGCTGCAGAACCCCGACGAGACGCGAGCGAAGCGTGCCCTTCAGTCCGTCAATGGTGCCGGCGTTCTGCAGTTCCTCGAACACCTTACGCCGGAACTGGCGGTCCGACAACGCGGGCGCATCGGGCGCCATCTCGACCAAAGACCGGTGGGTTCAGAAACTTCGAGTCGCCCGAGAGAAATTCGAAACGAACGCGGAAAGAAGCACTTCGGCGTGTCGTCGCAGTCACCCCGCGGAGGTCGCGCTTCGCGGCGATGTGACGCACGCGCGTGATACGCGTGTGCGAACACTCGTGGGTTCGATCACGCGGACCGCACACTGGCTGGCCTCGCCGACGAGTCTGGGAGTTGACGATGAATTTCAAATCAAACGGTCACAGCTCGCCATTTTTGAAACCGCGCAGAAGTTGGCACCCCGCCAAATAGCCAAACACTCTGTTCGATCTCCCGGTGCTTCAAACCCCACCGCACTAGCTAATCGATGGCGCCTGAGAAACGCGGCATCCAGAGTTTCTTCGCCCCCGTTGCGAAGAAGCCCAAGGCTGGCGAAGCACCTACGACGGTCACGGCACCGGTCTCCAACGCGGTGGCCAAGAGTCCCGCGAAGAGTCCCAAAAAGCCAGTTGTCCCCGACACCGGTGTGCCCAGCGAGGATGGCGTGACCACGGCGCAGAGGCAACGCGCAGAGCTGAACAAACAGGTGGCGATAAGCAAGCAGTTACAGAAAAAGGCCTGGGAAGCGGCTGAGCAGGCAGGGCAACAGCCCAACCTCGATTCGCTGCTCGTGGAAACGACGTGGCGCGCGATCCTCGAGGCCGAGTTCAAGAAGGCGTACATGCAAAACTTGAAGGATTTCCTCCTGCGCGAGTGGCGAGGCGTTCCGAAGGTATTTCCCGCACCTGGAAACATTTTCAGGGCGTTCAACACGTGTCCCATGGAACGCGTAAAGGTTGTTATTTTGGGTCAGGATCCGTACCACGACACCGGTCAGGCCATGGGTTTGAGTTTCTCCGTGCCGCGGGGGTGGAAAGTTCCGAGTTCATTGAGCAATATTTTCAAAGAACTCGGTTCGGATTTGGGTTGCACGAAACCGACACACGGAGATTTAGACAAGTGGGCCACGCAGGGTGTTTTGATGCTCAACGCATCGTTAACCGTACAAGCGCACAAAGCGAACTCGCACTCGAAAAAAGGGTGGGAGACGTTCACGGACGCCGCGGTCAAGTCCCTCGCTGCGAACCGGGAAGGGTTGGTGTGGATGCTTTGGGGAAAAAACGCGCAGGAAAAGGAAAAGCTGATCGATAGGACAAAAGGACACTTGGTTTTGAAATCCCCGCACCCCAGCGGTTTGTCCGCGCACAGGGGGTTCTACGGCTGTAAACACTTCTCACAGGCGAACGCGTTCATCGAAAGCAAAGGGGGGACCGCGATCGACTGGCAAATCGTGTAGGGAGTATTTTTTTACCAAGGGTCTCTTTTTCTATATTTTTCTAACGCGGCTTCGCTCTTTTTGTATCTCACATCACCTCTCACATCGTGACGGCAATTCCCTTCTTCTCCATCAGCTCCACGACTCCATTGATTTGCAAACACACGGACATGATTTGTGTATCCCAGTGTTCCACGATCGCGCCTCCGTCGCTTGTGTTGTGAAACGTCACCGCGTTCTCGACTTGGTCGATTGACCCGGCCATTCTTCCCTCCGAGATCATCTTCGCCGCCGTTAATTCGGCTCTGTCCGCGCCCACGCCTAACAGCGTCCCAAGTTCCATAAGTGAGATGTTGTTGTACAGCTTCGAGGCGCTTAGAAGGTTGTGCTCGCTCACGGCGCGGGAAAGAACCGTCAGACCGTCGTCGCCCACGGCGAGCTGGTGCGGTTTCAGAGTCGCGCCGAATTGCTCAACCTCCTCTATGCGCAAAATGCGCTCCAGGTACACCTTTTTAAGCATGGAGAAGTTCGCGACAGAGGCGCACCGCTCGTCTTTGACTAACGTAGCCAGGATGCGACTGCGTTGCGGGCCCGCGGAGGCCAGGATGGCACAAGTGATGGCGTTCGCGAGAGCCGTGGAGAGATGAGATTCGCTCGCGTTCTTTTCCCCGCCGCCAAAATCGACTTGCGACAACTCGTAGTACCGCATCGCCGCTTCCACGAACCTTCCTTTCGCGTCCGAAATCCTGGAGTAGCAGGTTTTGTACTGCAACTCAAGCGAGGAGTCCTGAGATGACAAGTGGGGGGTGTCAATCAGTCAGCGGGCGGCGAGAAAAAAATAACAAAAAAAACT
>TARA_B110000977_G_scaffold201885_1_pt1 | contig 19792 bp, 8 predicted proteins | sample TARA_B110000977 | Tara Oceans TARA_B110000977 (sample SAMEA4397798) | marine metagenome | biome: Polar Biome; feature: [SRF] surface water layer (ENVO:00010504); material: water (ENVO:00002006), including particulate matter (ENVO:01000060) such as... | depth 5 m | reverse complement strand
TTAGATATTCGGTCGTTTTTCTCTTACATCAGATTGCTACTCGTTTAGGTCCCGCCAGTTCGCCGCCGCACGCGTCTACCCGACCCTAAACTCGGCTTTTCATAAACTCTGGTAACTGAGAACTGGTAAACGTGACTGTGCCGTCCGCAGGTAGTGTTCGCGCCATGGAATCTAAATCAACTCCCATCGTCGGCAAGGAAGTCATTTTTTCTACCGGCGCGTCGGCTTCGTCCATATTGCGGAAGATGCGTATCTGGTCGGCAAAACGCTTATCCGTTAGAATTCGTGGAAACACGTACCCAGCATTTGCAAAGTGTTTTCGGAACCCTGTTTGTCGCCCGAAGAAACCCTGTGGGTTGTAATACACCATGCCAGCATATACCGGGCCTCCGTTTGAATCAACCGCAGTCATCGCGACGCGCAGCGAAATGATTGTTTCTCTTAACCCCGCGGCGGCGGCAAGCGGCGAGTTTTCGTCAATTACGTGTCGGATTGTGAGAGGCATCGCTGAGGTCCACCGCGCAATGGTATCCACGCCGTGCGGAAGAGGTAAGTTCCACGTCTGTCCTCCTTTCGCCACTAGCTGCAACTGAATTTCCATGTTGTACAGCGTCACTGTTTTATGGCGAATGATTTGCATGCGTAACGACAGCTCTTCGTTGGTCAAGCAGCAATCAGGGGAGAACACTACTTGCCTCAACGGTTTCAACGCGCGCGCGACAATGACAGCGCCTGCGACGGAAAGAAGTAGCCAATGAAACCAGCCTTGAAACGCCAACACCGCGACTTCAGCCCCGGATGAAGCTCGCCGACCGGTCCAGCCGAAGATTGAATCGGTAGACAGGCGTACAGCAGTGAGGGACAATAAAAGTTTACTTCGGAAGAGACGCAACGGTATCGCGTCGTCGCCCGTCGCGGAACCCTCTAACAAATCAACGCAAAACATGACCACAGCAAAGAACACGATGTTCGCGAGCTCCAACATAACCTCGAGGGCGAGCAAACGGGCGATGGACAGGTCCACCGTCAGAAGATGCCACACATCTTCCGCCAACGAAACACTCAGCTCGTTCTCATCACCTTCCGCCATCATCGTCGTTCGCCAAGCCTCTTCCTCAATCGCGCTCAGCCCACTATCGATGCCTTTCCTGGTCCGCTCATCGAGCATCTCTAGCTTATCGTCGCCGCGCTCTAGGTCGATATCATCGTTCGCCGCGAGTTGGTCGTCAGGTATGATACGGGACACACCGTGTGCGTCTCTCTCAATGTGTCCTAGAATCAAGGCTTCTCCCTTTTTGATGAACTCGGGATGGCGACGGTAAAAGCCACGCGAGTGCGGCAGTCCGAGAAAGGCGCGCAGAGTCCGGCGCGAAGCGGACGTCCGCGGCATCGTGCTGTCAAGTGTTGGCGCGCGGACGGTGGTGGTCAACCTCACGCGGTGAGGTACATTTTAAATGCCGCGAGTAAATACTCGAAAAGCTACGATTGATTTCGTTCGTGAAAACACAACGACGCGCGCGCGCACGGCACCGTCCGCGATGGTTGTCGACTCGCCCCGCGGCGTCGAAACACGCGCGTATAAAACACGACGGTGGCTCGATGCGCAAGCGGGCATCGCAATCCCGAACCTTCCCTTCGAAGTCGTCGTCTCTCACGTCTTCCGAGAAGAAAATCTGCCCGACCCCGCAGATTTATCACGAATTCGCGGAGTAAGTCGCGGGATGCGTGACGCGGTGGATGCGACGGGACAAGAAATCGAAGAGCTCGATGAATAAGACGCCGTTGAACGCAGATACTTTACCACGCTACGATGTTTACATCGCCGAGGTCTTCTCAGGTGTGAAGAATTACTATATGAGACAGCGGGCAACTCGAGGATTTGAGGGCATTGCGCAGGGAGAATTGGCCTTGGGACGAGTGGACGTGTCTTAAGGCGGCGGAGAGCTGGCACCTCAAGGTGCTACAGTGGGCACGCGCGAACGGCGCACCGTGGGACACGAGGACGTGCAAGTGGGCAGCGTTTGGCGGACACTTCGAGATACTGAAGTGGGCGCGTGCAAACGGCGCACCGTGGGACGAGTGGTCGTGCGCTGCCGCGACGAAAGGTGGGAACCTTGAGTTACTGAAATGGCCACACAAAAACGGCTGTCTTTGGAGCGAGGAGACGTGCTCGGCTACGACTGAGGGTGGAACCCTTGAGATTCTAGAATATCTACGCGCGAACGGCTGCCCGTGGCACTAGGAGACATGCACATACGCTGCGGAGGTCGGACACCTCAAAATGTTCCTATGGGCCCTCTCAAACGGCTGCCTGTGGCATGGGTGGACGTGCGCGTGGGCGGCTCATGGCGGGCACCTCGAAATTCTGATGTGGGCACGCGAGATTGGCTGTCAATGGGACGACTAGCATAAGTGCTCAGAGGCGGCGAAGGGCGGGCATCTCGAGTTGTTGCAGTGGGCGTGTGCGAACGGCTGCTCGTATGACCCTTAAACTTGTGCGCAGGAAGCAGAGGATGCAGGTCAGACAGAAACAGCGGAATGGATACGCTCTTTAACGCTTTTCCTGTTATGATAGTCTTCTTCGACGTGTAATCTATTGTGTGTTGAAACGCTAAAAGCTAGCTCTAGAACGAATTATCTATTTACGCATGTTGCGTAGTATGTCCCCAACGGGGTTCTTGCTATTGTTTTTCGGTGCGACGACGCGTTTCAAATTTGACGGTCCGCGCCCGCCGCTTCCTGAGGCGCCGCCGCGCGATGAATCAAGCGTCGCTTTCGCTCGCGCCGACGCGTGGGCGAATCTTTCCCTCGCTGAGATATCCGCCATCCTCGTCGTGACCGTTTTCGATTCCCGTCTGGTGACGCTCGTGACTGACGCAACGGGAACGGATGCGCGTACCCGGTGACTTCCCCCAACCCCGTTCGTCTTCACGCGCTTGGACGGTATATAATTCGATGCCCCGGACGCAACCGCCGGTCGCTTTTTCTGAACAGCAGCAGGTACGTGTGTGCTTTTCGTGTTCGGCCTGGTAACCGTCGATATTTCCAGCACGTCGTCGTCATCCCCATCACTCATGGCATCGTCGCTCGATTCCACTAAATCCACAACCGCTTCGGGGACGGTAGATTCAGACGTGACTTTCAACGCGCCGAAGCCGCTCGCGTTGTTAAATGAAAACAAAGCGTCCCTAAATGAACCTCTCCCATTACTCTCCAAAACCAAACCGCGTTTCTTGGCGTCGTCCCAAAGCGAACGCCAGGTGCTGTCCGCGTTGCGTAACGTGGAGCAGTGCCCTACTACGACGAGTGATAGTTTCGGACGGGTCAACGCGACGTTCAGTCGTCGCCTATCACCGACAAATCCAATCGTTTGTCGAGAGGAGAGCATATTGTCACCAGGGATGTCATCGAAATTGGAGTAATCAACAGTGGCCCTCCCATCCCGACTCGTCTTGTAACCTGTACTGCGCACGCACGAGAACAACACGACGTCAAACTCTCTTCCTTGTACGCCGTCCACGGTTGCAAACTCCAGTGGGGCGAATTTCGCGTCGCGCGTTTCCAACACTGACGCAAACATTTTCCGGAGCAACTCCATCTGGTCGCGGTACGGAGTCAGGACGCCGACTGTGCGGACCGCGTGCGTAACTGCCTCTGATTTTTTTGAAGACGACTCCAACTCGTTCCGCTCGATTCGCAAGTTGCGCGCGAGTTGCGTATACACCGCGACGACCACGGCTGCTTCGTTCGGGTTACACACGGAACGTTTTCTGACTTCCGTGCCGTTCTTGACGTCGATGCAGCAATAGTTCGAGCCCAAGGGTGATTTTCGATTCGAAGCGCACCCCGCGCCGTCTACTAACTTCGAGTTATAAAACGCGTTGCTTGGAAAGAATCGGATACTCGGGTGCATCCTGTACTGAATCGACAGCAGGTGCGTGTGGTGCCCCGCGAGTTGCATTCTTTCGAACAACGAACGAGACAAACATTGCATCACAGCGTCGTTCTTGGACAGAACAGTGGGGGCGAGTTGTTTCGGGTCGCCGACCAACACACACGCCCCGCCCGGTTTCAACCAGCGAAGCGGAATCAACGTCGCGATTTCCGTAGCTTGCGCCGCTTCGTCAATGATCACGGCGTCGAATAAAGGGACGGCGCACTGGGAGGCGACGGTGCTTGTTTGCTGAACATGGACTCCAGAGGCACCTGCTCCAGTAGCACTTCTTCCGCCACGCATCGCCCCCTTGCCCCTGTGGTCCGCCGCGAGCAAACCCGCGCCTGAAAGCGTGCAGCACACCACGTCCGCGCCGCCGACGACTCGCGACCAAGTGCTACCGCCCGCGTTTTCAAACTGGACCGCTTCGTTCTTCCTCTTCTCAACCTGCTTCAACGTTGCAAGCTCGCCTAGTAACTGACGGTGCTGCGCGTGGAGCATCTCGAGGTGCATGGAGGATGATGGGCGGCGCGAAGCGTTTTGCGTGTTTTTGGAGGTTTTGGACTCTTCGAAGCGGATCTCTTCACCGAGTTTTTCAAGTCGCGCGCGCGTCGCTGAGGTTGTCGACGAAGCGCTGTGATTTGAACTTCCGTTTTTCTTTTCGGGAGCGCGCGTCGCGTGGCCATTTACCCTCACCTCCGCGGTTTCGCACTGCCGCCGATCCTCCACTAACCGATTCACGAGAAACGGAAGCGCGTTTTCGCGAACGACTTCCTCACGGCCGAGCCGGACAAGCTTTTTTCCCGTTCCGATGAAGGCGGCCGCGAATCGCCCGACGAGCTCGTCAACCGCCGAGTTCGATTGCGCGCACACTAAAACTCGACGCTTTTGAGACGTAGTTTTATGACTGCCTGTCAGCGGAGTTGAGTTGACACCTTGCGCGTTTCCACTGGAAACAGATCCAACATTTCTCCCGTTACCCATGGAATCCACGCTGAGTCTTCGTCTTCGGTCGTCTTGTCGTTGGCGCGCCGCGACCGCCGCGGCGCCGTAGCGCGAAGAGCCGTTCGCCGTTTTCGCTTTCGATTTTTCACTTGTATTTCCGTTTTGAGAAGAAACGCAAGAGCCGGCCAGCATCGCGTCCACAGTCGCCGCGATCACTTTTGTTTTGCCGGTACCAGGAGGGCCCTGCACCAACACCACGCGCGTAGTATCACTGAAGCTTTTGGGATCGGTAATCGTCGCCGCGAACACGGCGCTCTTTTGAGGGACGTTCAAGCCGAGCACCGCGCTAGTCCACTGGTCGGAATCAACACCGGGCGGAGGCTTTAGGGTTTGCGGGTTCAGGGTATGCGCCGGCCCTATCTTCCTTGGTCGAAGAAACGATGACGACGCTCCCGCAAACCCCCCCGCGCCGCTAGTCGCCAACAACGCCGCGATTTCACGCAAGGAAGGCGTAAGTCCAGAAACTCTTGAAACAGTGACCCCCGCGCCTTGCCTTTGCAGGAGTCGCAACACACCTTCTCTGCGTTCGCGTTCGTCACTCGTGTTCATCACACCACCCCCGTTCCCCGTGAGCCACCGAGTTGCGGTGGGAAGCGCATCCTCAACTAAACACACTCGGATACGGAGACATACCTGGCTAGTGTCTGTGTTAGAAAGCCCACCCACACTCGCCCCGGACCAGGATTTTGAATTACCACCAGAGCCTGTTTCGACCCCTTCAACTACGCCAAACGCGTGGTGCCTCTGTACCTGGCATTGGGAATTCACTGAGGAGGTACCTGCAGAATCCGTAACACCACCGGTACCTTTCTTCTCAATCAGAACCAAGTCGTTTTCTTGGAACAAAAGCGACGCGCCTTCCTGTGTTCGAGTCAGGGCAACCTTAACTACGTGAAACGCGCTCCTTTCCCGAAACCGGTTCGCGGCGGACTCAACGCTTCCGGAAACGGGAACCCCGGGCGCGACACCGCCCGCTTCTTCCATTGTGCTCCCCACTTGTGCTTTCAGCTCTGCGAAAAGAAGAGGCGCGAAGTGTTCCACGTATGCTTGCGAGGTGTGGAAGGACTCTGGAGGGGTTTTTGGGGTTGTCTCGTCGTCTCTTGCTGCTTTCCTATGTGTGGATTGCAAAACCACATTAGCGGACCACCGTAGCGCGACTCCGAGTAAATCGTCGAGCGTCGGTACGACCCACGGCGGCGGAGGGCGTTGTCGAGCTGGAACAGGTACGTTGAATCGTCCTCGAAGCCCGCCGAATCGGTTAGCAGGCTGGTAGGTAACCCCTCCGCGGCCAACGGCGGGGCCCGGGTGCCCGGGTGCCAAAGACACTCTCCCCACCACCCGTGCGAGCTCCTCACCCGCGCCGTCGAGAGTGACAACGTGTTCGCGCTCCCAGTTCTTCTCCGCGAGGCGTTTTTCCCTCGCCGCTTTGGCGACTGCTCGTTCGTTTTCACGCTTATTCGCCAACTCATTCCGCTCGCGAATCAATTGGTCGTTGGCTCTATTCGCGTTGCGGATTTCTTGAATGGAATCGTGTGGGAGTACTCCGTGCGCTCCGAAGTCGCGTCTACCGGCGAACGTCTCGAAGCAACTGCTAATTTTATTTTTATGCGTCGGCCCACCGGCGCGAACGTTGGCGAGAATCTCGGAAGTGTTCGACGGGTGACCGGTTGCGCGGCTTTTCTGCTTCACGAAGCGCCGCTCCAACACGCCACTGCCGCGCGCTTTCGCCAGCGACCGGTCGTACGGTGACAGCGTGTCCAGCACAGCGGCGCCTAATCCTCTCGATCGAAACCTCTCAAGCGGGTCGTCCACGACCATTTCAAAGTCGTCGTCCGGTTCTTCATCGCCGACGTCGGGCTCGTCCGCGTCAACCGGGTACTCCGAAAAACCCCCTCGGTCGGTATTCCAGGAATCGAGAGGGTCGCTGGAGAACCCACCTGATACATTTGAACTCGGCGTTTGTGCCACCACGAGCCGTTCCCGGAGCGATTGCTTTTTGTGCGAGTCGATTTCGTTTTCGTACTCCCTCTGCAATTCGCCATCGATCCGGATGACGTTGGAGGATTTTCGGGTTGAGTTCCCTTTCCCTTGAGTAACCCTTGGGTTATTCCCAGTAGTGTCCTTTCCTTTGCCTTGGTTTGTTCTTGAGTCCATCCTCCCTTCTCCACTTGACCCGGGTAACCCTTGTAGCATCCCTGCTCCCAGGTTTCCAGGCGCTTCGCCTGGGAACCACTTGGCGAGGAACTCAATCACGGACGCGGCGTCGCTTTTTGTGTCAGACAGTAGCGCCCCGAATGCATCCTTCGCTGCGCTCTTCGCGGTGCTCGGGAATTTACTTTTCGAAGTGAATAAAGGTTCCACACCATTACTGGTCTTCTTCGTCATCGCAGTGAACAGCGAATCGATGGACTCGGTGAAGTGTCTCGTAACGGCGGGGGTTTTCTTCGCGCTTGCCATTTTCAACGTCTCGGGAACCCACCACAAACTTGAAGCGCGATCCTGTTTTCTCTGTTCTCCATCGTCACTCGAACCACCCTGTTCCCGTCCCGCCCAGCACGCAAACACCCCGGCTACCGATCGAAACACGCGAATCAACTCGCCTTGTGCCAATAGTTGATTCGCGGATTCGTGCGCTTCGGCTAACACGTTCGTGACCAAGTCCCAAGTGACTTGGGATAGTTCTTTTCGCAGCTCGCGACACTTCATCTGAAGCTGTTTTGTTTTTTGTGAAGGGTTCGCCGCTGAGGGGAGTGTTTTTTCCTCCACCTCTTCGCGTTTCTCTGCGAGTTCCGCTTGCGTTAGTAGTGTTCGAACGTGTGTAACAACCTGCGCCGTTGCAATCAGCCGGTCGTTCGAGTCGATCAGCGACCCCGCAGCTTTCCCAGCGAGCAAAGCGCCTTCCAACGCCGCGGCTCGCGCTTCGGGATATTGACACACTCTTTCCCAAACATCGTCAACGTTTCCAGTAGTAGAGGACTGTGTATCCACCGAAGACGGACCTAGCGCCTGCGCGTAGAGAAGTGCTTTACCCACGTTTCGCAGAGAATCCCGCTGGCCGAGAAACATCGCCACAGCGTTTCGAACGGCGCGACCCGGAGACGCCGCTCGCGCCAACGGGTACGTTTCTTTTTCTGCGAATTGAGTTAAAACGGATCCAATATCATGCGCCATTAGGACTGATAAGGTACAAGCAAGGACGGTTGGTGTTTTAGACTGGGAATCCTCCATACCATCATTAGACCTGTTCAACTGCCTCGCTGTGCAATTAGTCTCCCTGTGCTTGAAATACGACTCAATTTTAGGGACTTTCGTATCGCCTCTTCTCGCGTTTCGCTTCTCGCCCGACGGCGACACCGCCAACTCGCACGCCGATGAAAGTAACGCGGAGAGCACGACTCCGCTGGTGTGCAAAAGGTCGGGAGGGCTTTTATCACGGTCAGACGTTTTCACATTTCCAAACAGAAACGGCGATGCAAACTCGGAAACTCGCGTCGCCGCGACGCAGCGCCAAGCCCCGGAATTGCCGCAAACCTCGGCGCGCGCGGCGAACGCGGCGGCGTGCGACTCTTTCAAACGTTGGGTCAAACCCAACCCTTTCAAAACACGCGCATCCCGGTCTTCCCACTGGTAAGAACCGGAAAGAATCAAATCGCATGCCTCTTGCGATGTTTCGTCCTCGTTTTCCTCGCCGAACCCGGGGGCATCGACGTCCGGAATCGAATCACCAGAGGCGAACGCTTCCAGGTGTTCAATGGACGCAAGCGCAGCAGCGTCCGCGCGCAGTGCGCTGGCGGTTGCCGCGGCGGCGGCGATTCGGAAGTTTTCCCGGTCACTCGATGCAGCTCGTTGCGCCATCGCCGCGTGCGGCGCCAGTGATTGTAACGCAGGCGGTGCTGCAGAAGCTTGCGTCAACATTTTGAGCCAGAATTTTGAAGTCACGATTGGAGGTTTTCCCGCCGCGTACGCCGCCCGCGTCACGTCGCAAGCGCACCGCCACGATGTCCACGCGATGGTTTCCATGAATAAGTGCGGCGATTTCGGAATATCGTTTGATAGAAATTCAAACGCGCGTTGAGTGCCGTTGGTTATGGATTTAGTGGGGGTACTTGGAGGCCCGTCATCAGAAGACTCGACAAACGACGCGGAGTAAAGAATCGCGCCGATAGCTGAGACGCAGGCGGAGTGTGTTTCTGAGTCGGGCGCGTTCCTGGCGCACGACTCGATCACGGCAACTACCGTCGTGATGGATGACGCGTTATCGCTGTTATTGGCGCTCCAATAAAAGCCTGCGTCCGATCCAATCAGCTCTGTGATTGTGACCGCTGCGCACACGGCGAGCGAGGTTTCATTTGAGAAATTTCTTTCGTTACTGTTACCAGAGGACAACTCATCAAGCGCCGCGTCGATTATTTCAGGGTACCGCTCCAGGAGTGAGAACCGGGGTTGGGGGCGCATGTTGGTCAAGGCGGTGGCCAGTGACTGCCACGCGATGGGTTTCGATAACATGTCAACAGATGCGGTATCCGTGGTACCGGCTTGACTTTGTCGTTGCTCGAACGAGCGCCAAATCGTGTCTATCCAATTCGCTAAAACCGCGGTTGTCGCGTCGCTCAACTCGTCGATAGCCCGATGTCCCACTAATGCAAAACACTTCGTCACTAATGCCCTCACGTCCCTTCGTGTTGGGTGCCCTAACAGCTCGAACGCTCCGGGCGAGTTGCCGAGCGAAGTATTATTATTCGTCATGGTATCGGCGACCATTTTTAAACCACCAAACTGTTCGCTCCTACTCGCGGCGAGCAGTAAGCCAGCCACAGTGTCCGATAACTTCGGAGACGTGATGGACTGCAGTGCCCCGGGGAACGCTAGGGCTTCGTGCATCGTGGTTATTATCCGCTGTTTCGTCGTGTTACCTCCTTGACTTACTGCACCCTCATCATCGGTACTCAAGTCGTTTATACACCGCTTGCTTTGTTTTTCCAGCCTCGCGTCGTCTCGCTCACGAAGCAGCGCCGCTAGAACGGCTTTGTCTTCGTCCAGTTCGGTCGTGGCGGTTTCCGCGTGGGCGTCCCAAAAATCAACTGTTTGGCGATACGCATCCACGCAAGCAGTACACGAACCCAGAGTAGAGTCTTCCAGAAGAACCCTCCACCGGTCGTCACTAGTATTTTGTCGCAAGTGGGCACCGTCACTGTCCGCATCATCCCCCGGCGGTGGGGGAGGGCCTAAGCACTCCCACGCCGCCCACAGCACCTCTGAGGGCATGTCGAGGGCGGCGCAGTACGCGTGGCATCGCTTTGATTGGATTTTACCAAACATAGACTCGAACCACGCGTGTGGGGACACGGGGTCCTCGGTTGGGGACGAGGTTTCCAGGTTTGTGCGTCGGTGAGCCATGAGATCTGCAACGATTTCACCCCCGACGACGTCGCTCGCCTCCATGTTAGCCATGTTCCTTCCCACTCAGCACTATCCACTGTTTTTACTCCGTCACTTCACAAGTGGTCGTCATCGCGCGAATCGCCTCAACAAGCGCGTGGGGTGCGACGCGGTGTGCGCGAGACTAGCGTGTCCCCTAGGAGTTTGAGAAAACTCAAAGCAGACGCTTCGAATTCGTTCGTCTCGAGTCGTCAGGATTTTTTGGGGTTATCCGCCAAAATCGAATTAGTTCAACACGGGCGGAGATTGCCGAGGCGCACACTTCGACAGGCGCGGACCGTGGTTCCACGCGACCGCACGTCGTCGCGTTTCGCGTCGTTCGTGTTCAGCTCACGCGTGTACGCACCGCGGTGGTGTGACGACCAACCTCGACCTCCCATTCCCAGGTCAGATTTGCGAGATTCTCGTGTCGGCGATTCTTCGATTGAATCGCGTGTTCGACCGCGCGGTGGTGTCCGAGTGCACCGCTACTCTAATACGGTTTCGTAACGAAACACACAGATGTGGACTGACGCTGAGGACGAGGAGCTCCGCGCATTGGTCGCGGAGTACGGCCAGAAGAAATGGGCGTTCATATGCACCAAGATGAGCACCGGGAAGGGGGCGAAGCAGTGCCGACGGCGATGGAGCAATTATCTGAACAACGACTTGAAACAAGGCGGTTGGAGCCCAGAGGAGGATGAGATTTTGTGGAACGGACACAAGCAGCACGGGAACAAGTGGACTGAAATTGCGAAGATGGTGGGTGGAAGGACAGACAACGCGGTGAAGAACAGGCACGCGGTGCTCGTGAAGAAGGAGGAAGATCGGCTAAATGGAAATGCGAGCGAAAGCGCTGGGAAGAGGAAACGAAAAGAACCGTGCAGTGTAAACGGTTTAACCTCTGGCGGGTCATCGCGCAAAGCCACAAAAACCACGACCAGGAGCGGTGCATCAGGCTTCCCGGGGTCCGCGCTTCCGGGCGGGAACCAATCGGCGGGCGTGCAAGTTCCAGGATGGCGGCCGAACTTAGTGGTCAAGATACCCACGTCTTCTGCTGAAGAACGCGGCGAAAGTAACTTACCGTCCTCTATAACTGGCGGAACGACTGCACCTCCGAGTTTGGAGGGTCTACCTACAAGCGCATCCCTCACCGCGGCGGAAATTGAGCTCCTGAAGCAAGTCCAGGAGCTCATTTCGCCGCACGCGGAAGGGTTCACCTTGCCCTCCGGGGCGGCTAACCGGTCGGGGGGCAGAGGGACGTTTGGAGCCGCTACCGCGGGTAACAGTACCGCAAACGCAAACCAGCCGCACTCGCCGTTAGACACCCCCACGGTTGACCTTCAGCAGGTCATGAACTGGATCATGAGCGTTACACCGCGAGCAGGTGGGAACGGAGGTGTTGGCGCGAGCGTCGCTACCGGAAACACTTCAGCCCGCGCTACGCGCGCCTCCGCCAACGCCGCCAACGCCGCGGAGACGCCGCAAGGCCAGCACAGCGATTTGTTGCGTAAGCTTTTGAACGAGAAGCTTACCGGGTCACCGAGGGGTTCGCCCTCAGGGCGAAGGTCTACGAGGGCGAATGCGGGGCAAAATAACGCGAAACAAAAAGAACAAACGCATACGCCAGTTGGATTTGGTTTCGCCGCGGGCACGGACACGTTACTTGGCGGGTCCCTTCCCGTGTCGCCAAACTTCACGTCTTCTGAGTTGAACTTGCTGATGAACGCGCTGGGTGGTGATGGAAACACTCCAACCTCCGGGTTGATGGGGGGCATCAACCCGTTTGGGAGGGCGTCGGACAAATAAAACTTTTTGTGGTTTGGAAAGAATAAGGTTAAAAGAGCGGGAAAGTGAACGGAGGCGGGCGGCGAACGCGTCGCGTTAGAAATGAAATCAATCCCACTCTCTTGCATTACGCCTGAACCTATAGCGTCTACTTGTTAAATCCGAAGTAGCTTTGAATGGCGAACGCCTCTTGTTTTATCTCGGGCTCGCGCTTGATCCGCTTTGAACTCGGCTGTCCTGCGCGTGCCGTTTTGCATATCGTACAGATGCTTTTTAGCTTACCGTGGGGGCAAGGGTTGCACTTCGCGCAGCTGTTTTTCACCTTGCCATGGGGGCAGGGATTACAGTCCTTGCACCGGTGTTTCGGCCTTCCGTGCGGGCACCGCTTCTTTCCCATTGTTGGAGCGCGACGACACCCCTTGCGCACGCGCTTCTGCGCTCACCGGAAACGTCGTGGTCGGTGTCGTGGCTTTGACGCTGTTTCGTCTCGTCCCGTGGAAATTGCCGATAAGAATATGGTTCTTTTCTCTCGGAACGTCAAACGCGTCGTCTCGCGCACGTAAACGTCCATGGTCGCCGTGTTCACGTCCCCTCAGTGCATTTGGTGTCACGCACGACGACGTGTAATGATGTCGGCACCACTCGCCTTCCCTCGTTGCGGTGCTTGTCGCGGACTCGCAGCACGAGTTCCTTCCCACGCAACCTTGGTTTTCACTTTCACCCTCGTTGTTTTTCACCTCGCCTGCTCAGCCCAAGCCGCGAGCTTCGTGGTGGAGAAGGCAAGCTTGCAGATCGTGGACCCCCCTTCGCTGCAGGGCAAGTACGACACCGCGATCGGCGACTTCGGCGTCCCCAAGTACGGCGCAAAGCTCGTGGGTGAGGTCGTGCACGACAAGAGCAACGGGGAAGGTTGTCAACTTTTCAAAGAGCCGTACCCAAAAGCCAAAGGCGCTGGCCACGCGACTTTCTTCCTAATTGACAGGGGCGACTGTTTCTTCATCGAAAAGTCGTGGCACGCGCAGCTCGCCGGCGCCAACGCAGTTTTAGTCGTAGACAACGTCGACGAGGACCTGTTGACGATGGCGAACCCGTCCGCGGGGCAAGGCGGGAGCTCAATTACGGAACTCGCGAAGCGAATCGACATCCCGTCGGCGCTCGTAAAGAAAACAGTCGGCGACGAGATAAAAAAAGCGCTCGCCATGAAAACCGTTATTGTTACGTTAGACTGGTCGGATTCAATCGCGAACCCTGATGCCCGGGTAGAGTGGGAGCTGTGGACCACGTCCAACACGGTGTGCGGTGCGGCGTGCGATCGAAGCGTCGGCTTCGTGAACGAGATGAAAGTCGCCGCGCAAACGATGGAACAAACAGGCGCAGCGTCGTTCTCGCCGCACTTTCTGTCCTGGTCCTGCGTCGATTCGTTCGACCCGGATTTGGCTTGCCCGAGCCTGTGCGTCAACCACGGGCGTTACTGTGCGCCGGACCCGGTGGAAGGCGCTGACGTGGATGCGGCGACGGTGGATTTAGTCAGAAAAAATGGATACAGCGGGAAAGACACAGTGGAGGAGAACCTCCGTCAGCTGTGCATTTTCAACGAGTTGAAATCCACAAATTTGACGTCCGAGTGGTGGACCTACGCCACCAGGCACTTCAGTGAGTGCAAAATGACCGCCGGGACGTTCAACCGGGTTTGCGCGGAAGAAATATTAGCGTACCCTTCTGATGAAGCGAGCAACCCGGGCTTGGGCTTTGACCAAGACGCGATCCAGCGCGTCCGCGCTTGTGTCGGCGATTTAACTTCCGACAAGCCCAACAAGCTGATGGACCGCGAATTGAAGCTTCAAAGCGACGCGGACGACAGTGGTCGCGGTGCGGTTGTGTTGGTCCCGACGGTGGTGATTAACCTGGATCAGTACAGGGGTAGGTTGACGGGGAGGGACGTGTTGGCGGCGCTGTGTGCTGGGTTCGCGGAAGAAGGCGCGCAACCAGACGTTTGCCTTCAAAACTCGCTTGAGACGAACGAGTGTCTTTCACCCGGAAACGCGGGGTGCTGGTCGCTGTTCGTGCCGGCAGATAAATCTCCTCTACGCGGTAAGAACTTTACTGCTTGTGTCGATACTTTTCGTGGGTACCGTTGCGAGTGCCCTAGCGGATTTTCAGGCGACGGCGTTACTTGCCAAGACATCGACGAGTGCGAAGAGGCTGAGAAGAACGACGAGACGGATCTTTGTGAACACATTTGTGTGAACGAAATCGGCGATTACAAGTGCGCGTGTCGATCAGGGTTCAAACTGATAGGCGGCGTTTCGTGTTTGCCGGTATCGTCGTTCGGGTCGAAACACCGAGGCATGGGGTTCGGGGACGCACTTTTCGTTACCTTTACTGTTTTGTTCGTTGTTTGTTTAGCTTTTTTCGCTGCATATAAGTACGTGTTGAAACAACGTATCGACGGAGAAGTGCGGGCGATCATGGCGGACTACATGCCGCTTGAGGACCGGGACCGAGACAGTTCTGGGGACGGACCGACTGGAGGGTTCCGCCCACCCTCGAACGGCTTCTTATCACGCCGCAACGCAGATCACGAGCGGGACACCGAGTTCGGAGGTACGAAGTTAGAAGACATGCACGGAGGACCGTTCGTGCGATAGGGAGAGAAACACGATTAAGAGAGACCGCTCTGAGAGACTACTTCTGTTTGTAAAAATCTTGTTCTTCATAAAATTACTTCGCTTTATCGATCCCATCGTACACCGGGTCCAAATCTCGCGCCCTTTGCATGATCTGCGCAAACACCTCATCGTCATCCGTGACGTCTGTTGCTTTCCCGATGAACATCGGCGCCAGCGCCATCACCGCCGCCGCGCTCGTTTCGTTCGTGTGCTTGTAGCTGTATTGAAACGATTCGCGTTTGATCCAGCGTTGAATGTACGGCAAGCAATTCGGCGCACCGGCTTGTGCTAACGTACACGGCATTTGCGGCAACGCCCCGAACCCGACGTTTACGTACGAGTTTGCAAAGTAAAGGAAGGTTAGGAGGTGACAGTCCGCTTCACACGGCGCGTCGCCGCCGACGAATTTTCCATCCAGCGATTTCACGACTTCGTCCAACTCCGCCAAAACGACTTGAACAAACTTTACCAATCTCTGTTTTCGATCCTTCGGCGATTCATCCTCCGGCCACTCGGTTAACCCCGCGCCGCCGCACATTCCCTTGACCAGCCCTAACCCGGCTTCCATTGAAGTGTCAGCAATCAACGCACTCATAGACGTAAACCCGAATTTCGACCCGAGTCCGCCGACGTACTCAATCGTGTGTTTTTCGTTCACCGGTTTTCGCTCGAGCCATTCCACGAATTGCGGGCTTTGTTCCTTTAAGCACGCCACGGTTGTGTCGAACCCGCCGGACCACTTGGTATTTGAAACGCCCCCGGGTGTGCCCAGCAATGCCGGCGTAGTGGCTTCGGCCCAGTTGTCTACGAACCACGAAGGTTTGTCCCTCGAGTCGATTAAATACGTGTCATACTCTAAACCCGCCTCGCGCATCATCAAACCGAGTCTCATGCAAAACGGACAGAATGCCATAACTGGGCCCATCTTGGAGTCGTTATCCAGCACATCGCCACTTCCGTAACTCGCCCTGCTCGACAGAACGGCTTTGATTGGGATACCTGGTTTGGGAAAAGGTTTGGGTCAGAATGCAGTAGTGGACTGGGTCACTAATGGACAGGAAGTGATCGAAACAATGACGCACCTGGCTTGGGAGGAGGGGGAGCGAACTGCTTGCCGTACAACCGCCCGTCCACGATTGGCTTCTTCCCTTCAGGCCACACCACTAAAGGCTCGTCATCCTCGGATTCCGAGCCGGATGCGTCATTTATATCCGGGGATTCCTTTACGGAATCAAGGTCCGCGGGAGGCAGCTCTAAATCAGGCGGCGGAGAGGGCGGCCGCTTATCGATCTTCTCTGTTTTGGGCTCCACGGGCAAAGCCGCGGAGGAGGACGCGCCGCACCCCATGGCTCCTGAGACACGCGCCGCGGAGAGTGATCCCCGTTTCCCCAGGTCAAATTGTCTGACGAGAACCTCGAGAAAATTTTCTCTCGTTATGCACGAGTAGTTTACTGATTCCTGTGACTGATTGCCAATACATGAGATGTCGCTAAGTGGGGATTCCCGAATTTCGCGAAAGTTCGTCCCGAGAAGAGTGCCGTGTCCTCTCAACGAATTTGACGCTCTGTGGTTCTCAACTCCGCTCCCCTACGACGACTCCCCAAACCCCGCGCGCGCGTGGTCGCCGCGCATACACAAACGCGTTCGTTTGGGAACGTGCGCGTGTGTGAAGGGCACCATTGGCGCCGCGTCGGCGCGCGAGGGAACGACGTTGGCATTTAATCGTGTGACGAATTGAGTTGTGGTTGCAGATTTAATCGGCACGACGCCCGGGACAGGCCAGCGCATAGAGGCAGCATATAGTCGTCAACACCTTTGGGTGCGCTTTCTGACGACCATACGATTCGTGTGACCATTCTAGTTTCGCCTGGAACCCTACAATGGCCCTCCCTGGCTTATGGCGCCGAGCGCAGGTGAGCCCCGCGGACGGTAATCCGCAAATGCGAGATTCCCCAAAGCGAAATCTTCGCAACGGCAAAGCGGTGACGTCGTCGCCCAGCTTTCGGGGCGGCGTGCGGGGAAGCGAGGCCGAAACTTCGTCAGGCGCGGACTGGAAGAAATCAAACTGGAAAAGCGCGGTAGGTAGAGTGGTGGTTGCGAACAACATGAACAACGGACGTGGCGGTGATGGAAATCTGTTCGCGAACGTCGTGGAAAAGATAAAAGTGGAAACCTCGCAGCAAGCGGCGCGGAGGTTGCTTCAGTCTGCTCGAGCTCGAACAAAGAAAGCAGTCGCCGCGAAAGGATCTAGGAACGTGATATTCAACTCCGGGTACCTGTACTTCCTCGTGTTGGAGAATGACTGGTGGTTCACGGTGTGTCTTTCATTGGGGGCTTACTTTTTTGCAATCATGATGACTTGGTTTATTTCCCTGCCCCTGGAGTTGGTTGACGTCGACGCGACGGACGATATGGATGAAGTGAGTCAAGCCGCTTTGGCTTTGCGGTTCGCCGCAGCGCATGTTATTACGGGTAGTAGTTCTTCCATCCTGCCCGTGGATGATGTAGGGTACTTCGTTTCGTTCCTTTCAATGCTCCTAGGCGTGGTGGTGAACGTTTTCGTGTTCGCCGCGGTCGTCGCGAAGTTTCAGTCGCCGCAGAAAGATTTGGTCTGGTCGACGAAGGGCGTGATGAGTAAACGCGACGACGTCCCTACTTTGTTGATTCGGGTTGGAAATTTAAGGTGCCATACGTTGTATAATCCGACCATCAGATGCACGTTACTGTCACGGCACGTCACCAAGGAGGGCGAGGGGTACATGAAGAAGGAAGTGGTGGAAGTGATGCAGCCGGCTACAGTTTCAGGTGTCCACACCATAGCGTGTCCGGTGCAGCGAAAGTCGCCGCTGTTTCCCATTTTGTCAACCTCGCGGTTCCTGGACTGCCCGGTGCTCGGCCCGGGGAATGGGGAGCTGGACCTTGGGGTAGGTGAGGATGAGGGGGTGAATGGTGGGACTGCTGCTGAGCGTCACAGTCATGATACTGATAAGCGTCACACTGCCGGCGATACCGTTATGAAAACCCAGGAGACAGCTTCTTCATCAGACACAGAATCCGAAGACGGCTCCCAATATTTCCAGTGGCTTCTACACGTCACGTTCACCGCGCTGGACCCAATTTACGGCGCTGAGCTGTGTTCGCACACGACTTACACGGACGACTCTCTAGTGGGCCCCGCGCGGTTCAAAGACGTCATCGGCGTCGACCAAAGCGGACAACCGGTGATCGACTGGCACGCTTTCGACGAACACGTAGACGGGTGCGACCACGACGACGAGGACTCCGATGAAGAGGAGCAGGAGGGGGACGACGTGTATCCGCAAGCAGTCGAAGCACAACAGATGATTGCACACGAAGCAGAAGCGAAGCACGCGGCTGAGCTGGAAATCGTAAAGCTTCGCGCGGAGGTTGAAAAGCAACAGCTTTTGAGGGAGTTGGCCGAGTTGAAACTCGGGAAAAAGGAGACTTCATTTGTTTGCGCTCCTCCCATAATTCAGGAAACGTCTTTGAGGCAAGTGGCATCCTCCGCGGCACCCTCGTTGTCCCCTGAAAAGCCCCCGAGCCCTGTGCGTTCGGAAATCAGCGACGACAGCGCCAAGGAGCCGATCAAACGTTGGTTGGAGACGCCGAGTGTGGTGGAGACGCCGACAATTGTGGAGACGCCGAGAACGGAACAGCAAGCGTCTTATCGCGTGGAAACGGTTACAGAGCCTGCTGCACTTGACGTAAATTCCCCTTCAACTGATGAATTCATTTTCATATCCACTACGTGCGGCCCCGAGGAGCAAAACCTTCCCGGTCCGCAAGGCAACCCTATGCCTGGGTGCCCTCGGATCGCAGTTCTTGCCGCGAGGGCGTCAAAAGGATTGGGCGAAGACATCGACGGCGAGTCGGTTCAAGGCCCTTTGTTAACCTACTGCGTGTACTGCGTCCGCTTATGTTTGCTGTTCGCGGAAGCGGACGTAAAATTCGAGTTAGTCGAGATCGATCGCAACTGTAAACAAGCATGGTTCAGAGACGCGTTTCCCGAGTTCACCACACCGGCGGTGCAGGGCACGCCCGGCGGTTACGACGGCGGCGAGTGGATCGGAGACAGCAACGAAATCGTACAGCGAGCGGTTGAGCAATCGGCGAGTGTCAAGAACATGGCGGTGATCAGAGGTCCGTTAACGTTGTCACGAGCAGCTAAACTGGGTGAAACGGTAAAAGCCGCTTTAGTCTGTGGTCGCGTGCTTGGCACAAAACATGAGCTGGGACAGAATTTCGTGGACGACTGTTTGCGCAAGTGCGAGCTTGAATTGGACGAAGACGAAAACGTAACTCGACGCGCAGTCATCGAAGTCGGCGCGCGATGCGTCGCAGAAATTGAATCCTTGTTGACGTCTACGGAAAAACCGGCTGGCCCGTTTCTAGGAGGCACGGACCCCGACGCGTCCGATGCGTACCTAGTCCCCAACCTGTGGGTGGCGCACAACTTGCTGGAATCAGGCGTCGCGGGGTGCTTTGCGAAAGCCTTTGGCGGCGGCGCGCCGTGCACGTTCCGCGAAATTGGCGGTGACTCGATTGTGACGTATTTGGAAAATTGGTCCCGACGACCGTCTTGGTCGCAAACGCTGAGGGCTAAAGACACAGTTCGCTCCGCATCTTGCCTTCGACCCGTTGTCGATTCTTTAGTAGCTGCGGCGCCTGACACGTGCGACGTGGACGACATGCTGTTATGTATGAACCGAGCGCGGCAATACGACACCTACTACCAACGAGGGCTACAAAAATTCGCACACGCGCTTCCCCCAGTGCCTCCAATCAGGCAACGCCCGCAACGCACACCAGGACGGACCACTACGTGGCGCCCTGAAAACTCTGAAGAGGTGCAGATCCCAGGTGAGCTTGGGGTGATATTTAAGACGATTGGGGGCGAAGGGGGTGAAGTGGAGAGGGAGAGGGAACAGGCGGTTGCGGAGATGAGCGGCGCGTCGAT
>TARA_B110000977_G_scaffold191571_1_pt1 | contig 19844 bp, 19 predicted proteins | sample TARA_B110000977 | Tara Oceans TARA_B110000977 (sample SAMEA4397798) | marine metagenome | biome: Polar Biome; feature: [SRF] surface water layer (ENVO:00010504); material: water (ENVO:00002006), including particulate matter (ENVO:01000060) such as... | depth 5 m | reverse complement strand
GTTGACAAAACACCGTCTCCGCCAGCGTTAAAAAAACCATCGCCGAATCTCAGTCCAAATGAGGAATACTATACACCATTAGGTAAGATACCTGATGCAAAAAATACAAAAACAGCTCTTGGGAGCATTAAACAACTTCTTCACACTCAAAAACCAAATGATGTATTAAAAATCAGTTTATTAATTGTTGGTAAAAAGTTGAAGCGATTTCATTATGCTCGTTCTTGATATATTAAAAACATATCACTATTGTATGTTTGAAGTCAAAAAAATTTCAGCAATGTGTATTTATTTTATTTTATCTGTGAATATGGGATTAGCACGATGGTACGTAAATAAAAACAGTTCTGAAGTACCAAGTTACGTAAGATTATATGCACATGGGGCATGTATTTTTCCATATTTGTTATACAAGATCAATTTCAAATCAAAATGGTTCTTGTTCGTATTCGTACAATTATTTTCACTGCTGTATGTTCATATATTTGAAGGGACAAATACTGCACATTTTTTTACAAGCTTGGTTGATTTCAGTGACATTTTACTGAGATATAATCTATATTGGAAATATATTGTATACAATACATTGACGCTGGAAAATGCAAAATCGTTTCATTTATATGCATCTACGTCATACGTAGCATATCATATGGATGAACAAATTAACAAATTCATACCGGAATCGTTGAATACTGTGTATTTACTTTATACATGTAGTGGATTGTATTTATGTATAGGAGTACTGGTTTTTTTTATGTATACAGTAGATGAAAAGCATATTTTGATGTATGACAAGATAAGTGTGAAACGTGCATTACTGAAGTCTGTTATTATTTATTCATCAATGTGTAATTTATTGAACACCTTGACGAAATTCGAGAGTGATTATACAGATTATTCAACAATTATTGCATCTTGTGTAATTTTAACAGTTGATGGTAAATTATTACAATACTTCGATTACACCATGTTGAATCATGTTTCAGCTATTGTTACATTCATTTCCTATATAACAATGACTTATATTAACAACTACGAGAGTATAATAGTAAGCATATGTCTACAATTATTGATAGGTACGAAATTCATAGTTTTCGATTCTGTTCATCAAATATTGCATATAACACACAAAAAAAATGTTATTGATAAATACATTGGGATTGAGATAATAGCGATGTCTACAGCATATTTGACTATTTACTTTCTTCCCCAATCGATCTCACTTTATTTTATGATAGTTTGCACTTTGGTTCAACTTATGTGCGAGCACTTTGTTATCAAATATTATAAAAAGGATGTGGAATTCTTAAATTGTGTGGCACAATTGTGTGCTTTTTAATATTTAAAAATATATATTTATAATTTATTATTATGAGTGATAGTGGAAGTGTGGTCGAAAGTCAACCTCCTCTTGATACTGACAAATTCAAGGAGTATGTCCGAGAATGGATAAAAATCCATGACAGACTGACGTGTATAAGAAAAGATATTAGTGCATTGAACAAAAGAAAAAAAGAAATCAGTGAGAAAATCATGACATATATGAAATCAAATGATAAAGAACTATGCAATTTGGGAACCCAAGGAACACTTCACATGAAGGTATCCAAAACTTCACAAGCTTTGAAAAAAGATGATATTGAACAAATACTCATGCAGATGGGAAATAAAGAGGAGCAAGCAAAAGAAACTGCGCAATTTTTGATGGATAATAAACGAAAGAAGGAAACAAGTACATTGAAACGAAGTACTAAAGTTGCAGATTGAAAGAAAAGTTAAGCTTCAAATCTGCATTATTCTAAAGGGACTAAAATAAATAAAAATACAGAGATATATAAATGGAACGTAAGAAAATCATAGATATATTGTTGCAATTCAGTGATTATCGTTTTGCTGACAGGGCAACACGGAAAATATATTTGGAAAGGTTAAATAAAAAAGGGTTAAAGAAAATGTACAAATCTAAAATGAAACAATTGACCAAATTATTGGAAGAATAAAGCACATTATCACAATTTGTCCGTGCCGTCTCTCTCTAGTAGAAGATTATGACGACGAATTTCAAATAATAAAAGATCTATGGTTTAGTTCCAACAAAGAGTGAAGTCAATTGATGGAGTTTTTTTTGTTCAAATTTTATGAACCCTGTGTTACATAATATGTCTAACAAACGTACATCACGATAAGACTTTAAATGAGGTTCGGTAATATCTAAAAATGATGGAAATGGTGGTAATAGTTCTGAATCCATATCAACAATAACAATTTTCCCTGTTTTTCGCATGAGCCTGTACGCTTCTTCAATTGTCCCAATTATTGCTTCTGGTATCATTTCGTGGAATGCAAAGCAAATAACTACAACATCAAACGTTTCTGACGACAATTCTGTGTATTCCATATTTGCGTGAATCCATTGAATAGTGCTGTCACTAAATTTTGTCATTCCAATAGTCAAGTAGTTCGGACTCAAGTCGATTCCTGCAATGTATGCGTCGGGATAATTGAGTGCTAATAGATGTGTTGTTTCTCCCGTTCCGCATCCCAAATCTGCAATGTCGTGCACAATATGATCACCTATCGCAGCCTTTATGTTATCAACAATATGAGTTTTGTAAATTGCATATGCTTCGGACGGGTTGCATTGAAAAGCTGGATCTCCTGTAATATCTTCAACACTCTTTAATGCACTTTCTTCCATATGACACGTTATTTGAAAGGCTTGGTCCCAATTAAGATGTCCATTTTCGTATGTATGAATTGGTGAAGTAAAATAACTTGGATATGCAATGTTTTGATTCTCAATTTTACGTTTTTTCTTGATCAAACTTGTTTTTAATCCACTCCAATATGCTTTTGCTTCATCATATTTAATTCCCTTTTTGTTTTGAGCTTTGATATGACGTTCATTCAAGACTTTGAGCAATTCTTTGTTTTTCCAGATTCTATTCATAATTTTGCAAATATTTATTTACTTAAACATTTATACATAAGAAAAATTAGTGGAATCATATTTTACGACTCATTCGATACCGCACACAGTTGATGAATTTGCACAGATTTGTATTAAAAAAAATCTTGGTGGACCGGCTGGTATTCCCTGGAATAAAAATCAAGATGACATCGATACATGGAATACAATTCACAATCGTATCAAGTTTACAATGTACTAAAAGTTCAAGGAACTGAAGAATTTACCAAAAACGACAATCAAATTCCAACAAAAATGAGTTATGGTTTAAGGAGTTAACTGTATTTACAGTCGAAACCATTTTCACAACTCAAAATGTAAAAAAATTGAATTTCAAATATAATTATCTTACCTTCTTAAGTTTTCCAGTCAATTTCGAATAATGACTCATATCTTTACCACTTTTCAGCATTTTTGCAGCTACTGTTTTTTAAAACCCGAATTAATCAGTAATTGGACGACATTGTTTTCTTTATTATTTGTTTTGTAACCAGGACAAGTAACATTTGTTTTAACACTTGAACTTCTTTGTGTTAAATAGAATCCTCTTTGACCAGGCGAAGGCATATTGTACAAAAAATGAATGTTTTTCCGTGCAGAAATAAATTAAAAATATTCGTTTTTGTATTTGTAAATAATGAAAGATACTCTAGTTTTAGGTGGGGGTGGGCTATTGGGTATTTGCATTTTGGGTGCATTAGATTGTTTGTTTGGTGAATACGAACAATCTAATTTTAAAAATATATGTGGAACATCTGTTGGTGCATTGATAGGTCTATTGTTATGTTTCAAAACCCCGTTTGAAATTTATGAAATTATGCTCACACAAAACTTATTTCAAGAGGAGAATCTTGATTTCGTGGATTTTTTCACGGAGTTTGGATTTATAAAACATGATCTTATACGAAATGAATTATCGAAACATATACCAGAAAACATCACATTTGAAGAATTATATACAATTTCACAAAAACATCTATGCATAGTTGGAACTAATTTGACATTGCAGTGTTGTGAATTATTTGATTATAAAAAAACTCCTGATATGAAAATTGTTGACGCTGTGTGTATTTCTCTGTCTGTGCCATTTGTTTTTCAAAAGTATAACTATAATGATTGTATATATATTGATGGTTGTGTAACATTAAACTTTCCGTGGAACGTATTTGACGTTGAGGAATCTTGTAAATTAGGTGTGAAAGTAAAGTCGACAAGTAAAACAAATGATGAGATGGATTTGCTTCATTTTGCTCAAAGTGTGATAAGTACATTAGTTAATGAATCGTATGAAGAAAGGGGTGCATTGCATATTGATATTGATTTTCCATACATGAAAGAATATACACCAGGAGATGTAATTCAATTGTATAAAAGTGGAAATGAATCTGCGTATAATTGGTTGAAGAAACTTAAATGACATTGAGTTTGATCAGTGGATTATCTTCGTTTATATCAATAACAACATTTACATATGGTTCATAAACAGGTAATGTAAAATGTCGAATTATATCATCAAATTTGCAAATATATACAACTTTACCATGAGAATCAAAACACATGACTGCGTGATTATTTGGCAGAGAGTTTGTGTCAAAATCTGACAACAATGGTAGCTTGAACATCTGAACATTCTGTGTGTTTCGGAACACGGTTGCATTGAGTGACTCTAGTGTTTTTTTTGAAGTATCGTCAAAAACATTAGTATTGCGTTGACTTTCATATAATCTTTTTAGAGTTGCTCCTGCCATCATCGGGTCACTTTTAATGATTGTATCTTGTAATGTTATTTCTTCTGCAATGATGTGTTTTGCAATAAAATTTGTGGTTTGTAAATTTTTATACTTTGCGTCACCGTGCATAGTTTTAAATATAATTTATTTGTTTAAATTATGAAAAAGAACACCATTTATAAAATTATAATTATACTTCTTGTGTTTGCACTCATATACATTTCGTGGGATAAACAAATAAAAACGAAAACAGTGGTTGACAAAGTGTTGCGTCCAGTTATTCGCGCCTTGCCTGTTAATGTAGCGACACGTGGTAGTCATGATTATAAACAAGTTGGAATTTTGAGTGGAGATGATGGTAAGGTATTACCGTTGTATGGTAGACGTACATATAACGGAAGTCATAAATGGAATTATTTTACTCGGGCTAATGATCATTTATCACTGAGGATACCATTGTCTAGGGATGGTCGGGAGTGTGACAAGCAAAACGGATGTGAAGAATTATATGATAACGATAGTTTGCATGTCCCCGAATACAATAGTAGATTCAATATAAAGCTTTACGATACTACACTGCAATATATCCCGTATTAATTAATTTTTTTACTTAAAGAAGGAGGTGTGTGATAACACAAAACGATGAACGTACTTACACGTAATTCGATAATGATTACGCGGAAAAACAGTAAGATACATTTGGGGACATTATTGGATAATTATGGTGCTGAATTATTAATAAAAATGATACCAACTATTTATACATTTTATGAGGATATGGATAGGTATTTATTTTTTAAAATGAAATTGAAAGTTCGTAATGCAATAAACAGAAACTTATCAAGTGGACGTCCGTTGCGTCATGTGAATAAAAGCACTGGTTATTTGAAAGCAAAATACAAAACGAAATCTATTCAAAAATCTTTACTCGAAGACTTTGTGTTGATACCTACATGGTTACCATCGCCAAAATTCATAAAAAGCGTGTATGTAATTCAAAAGCAGATAAGAAAATATTATAATAAGAGAAAGAACAAGGCAATAATATTGCAAAAGTACGCACGACGGTTGATAGTTTTTCAGAGCAAAAGAAAAGCGCAGAGAATGATTATCGAAGGTCTAGATTTTGCAAGTGATTGTATAACTGCGGAATTGTTGAAAGATCCTTGTGTCATATTACCAGATTTTAGTTGTGGGAATTTTGTATTTTACAACAAAAGTACAATTTGCAAATTGATGAAAACGTACAAAGTACCAGTACATGTATTTTTTAATGAAACAACACAGGAGGAAGAGATTTTTTATCATCATGTAATCGAGCGTGATGCATTTCAAAACATATTATACAAAAGTCCATATACACGGCAAAATTTTACAATGCATGATGTAACTTTTTTGAAGTCGAATTTAGTTTACAAATTTGGACATGCTATCACGTTGTTTCAAAATCGGATGAACTGCGACGCAGAAGCTTGATTCCACAAATACTTTCAAGAAGACCCGTGTCATTAATTTCTGTGTTTGTACTCAGATTGATTTTATAACAGAAATCATTCTGATCGTAGATATTCAGCACATTGTCTGTAGTGTTTGCAAATTCAGGAATCCAATTAAAATCAAAGGCTGTGTCAAAAAAGTTACGTTGTGGACCTGCGTACATATCGATTACATCTGTGACATCGATCATCGTTGTGATTTCATTAAATGTCGAAACCAGAAATGCTTGACGAATCCACGTGTGAATATATTTGTCTTTGATTGGCCATGAAAATTCATTCGATAAAGCGCAGTACACAAAAGTTTTATTGTTCATATTAAATGTTACTTGCATTCTCTCGTAGTCATGCTTGAGATCATTAATCACATCTAGACTGTTCAAAGAAATATTAGATCCCGACCCTTGTCTGTCCATATATCCTACAATACTAATTACGCTTTTATGATTTACATACCGTTTGAAAATATATAAAAGAGGAACCCAACATGTAGACAGCAACATCAAACTATACATTACATAAAATATCATTGATTTTTTTAAATGAATTAAACTGAACAATTCAAAAGTAAATACTGCGTACAAATTGCGGATCGAAACATTTAATGAATTATTATATTGGAAAACGTAACAATTGTGGTGAATTTGAACGTTCGACACATAATTTCTTATTTGTAAATGATACTGCAAAAACTGGTCAACTTGTGCGTAGTACAATGTTCAATTTCATTGCGAAGGAAAAAATTGAATTAATTTTGTATACAATATGAATTTGAATTTATTCCCAATGCACAAATTCAGAAAATAAATGACCAATACAGCATTCGATTCGAAAGATACAACAATGATTATTACCATTCATCTTAACTTTTGACCAAAGACTCGTAATTTATGTGGGCGTCATAATACCAATAAGAAGCAATTGTATATGCGGGTATATGTAACGAATCCAATATGTATTGTAAAGGGCGATAATAACTGTGTTTATCCTCATTTTCCAAATACCTATAGCGTTTGTATCCTAAATAAGCTTTTAGACTTAAAGTCAATGTACTTAAACCAGCGATACTTGCGTATGCCATAGAAATATACCAATAAGCATTTTCTTTCATTTATCTATTTGTAATGTTTAAAAAAAAAATCTAAAACGTCAATAGCCACGTGATAAACCTGTGTTGTTGCAGGAATGGTTTTATTTTTAATCGAGAGCTTCCATTGGATTATCATCTTCTTCACCAAGAGAATTTTCGATTTCTTCATGTTCGGTTTTCTTAACGAGTGTTTCATCTGTATTTGTTTCTTCTAGCGAAAGACCGAGTTGAATCATTCGGATAATGCGTTTATTGAATGCTTGTGGATCAGAAAGACTGAATCCGCTTGCAAGTAGCGCACTTTGGTACATTAGAACCACTAGATCTTTTGTACCGTTGTCAATGTCAGTATCAGAGACGCGACGATGAATTTCCGAAACAATATTATGTTCTTTATTGATTTCTAGAGTTTTTTTTCCAGCCATATGCATCATATTTTGATTGTTACCGAGAGCTTGTGCCTTCATGATGCGTTCCATGTTTGCACTCCAACCATATTCACCTGTAACGAGAACGCAAGGTGAATCTACAATGCGATTCGAGAGTATGACTTTTTCAACCCCGCCATCACAATCATCAAGACAATTTTTAATATAAATGCAAGTTTTTTCGTAATTTTTTGTATCTTCTTCACATACTTTTTCGAAATCAATACCTTCTTTTGTGACGTTCACAAGTTTATAACTTTTTGTAGTGTCGCTATCTGCGTTTTGAAAAGAATAATCTTTGATTTGCTGAACCGCATATTCGTCGATTGGATCTGTAAGATATAGTACATCAAATCCTTTTTTAGAAAGTACTTCAACAAACGGACTGTTTTTAACAGATTCCACACTTTCACCAGTAATATAGTAAATACTTTGCTGTGATTCAGGCATTGATGCACAATAGTCTTTTAGACTTCCAAACTCGGACTTGGAACTTGCAAAACGCAGCAGATTTACCAGTTTTGTACGATTTTGTGAATCTTCGTGTACACCAAGTTTAATATTTTTATTAAAGTTTTCATAAAATGTTTTGTATTCTGAAGCATCTCCATTTGCCATACTTTCGAACATTTCGAGACATTTTTTAACAATGTTCTTTTTGATAACTTTGAGGATTTTATTTTGTTGAAGTACTTCGCGTGAAACATTGAGAGGAAGATCTTCGCTATCAACAAGACCTTTAACAAAACTCAGGTATTCTGGAACAAGATCTTTGCAATCGTCTGTAATAAACACTCGTCGAACGTATAGTTTGATGTTATTTTGTTTATCTTTTTTATCAAATAGATCAAATGGTGGTCTTTTTGGGACATACAAAAGACCTGTAAATTCGAGCTGACCTTCGACCCTGAAATGGTTCCAGTGTGCGCAAGTATCCCAATCATTTGTTAGACTTTTATAAAATGCCTCATATTCTTCGCGAGTTACATCTTCAGATTTTTTAGTCCAGATCGGTTTTTGATTATTGATTTGACACCACTCGTAACGAGTTGTTGTAATACTTTTTGTTTTCGGTTCTTCTTCGGTGACAACTTCTTCTTCGGTGACAACTTCTTCTTCTGCGACACCTTCTTCTTCGGTAACACCTTCTTTTTCGGTGACACCTTCTTCTTCTGCGACAACTTCTTCTTCTTCGGTGACAACTTCTTCTTCTTCGGTGACAACTTCTTTTTCGGTGGCAACTTCTTCTTCGGTGACAACTTCTTCTTCGGTGGCAACTTCTTCTTCGGTGACAACTTCTTCTTCGGTGGCAACTTCTTTCGTTTCTGTAATTGTTTTCCAATAACTGATTGGATAACTAATATAACCACTGTGTGTCTTGATGACTGATTCAAGACGAGACTCTTCGAGATATTCATATTGATCTTCTTTGAGTTTTAGTGTGACTTTTGTTCCTCGTTTAAGTTCAAAGTCATCACAAGTTGAAATTGTAAAACTTCCACCAGCTTCTGACTGCCAGGTATAGGCAATATCGCTATCATTGTGTTTCGTTGTTACACTCACAGTTTCTGCTACGAGATATGCACTGTAAAAACCTACACCGAATTGGCCAATGAGAGAGAAGTCTCCTTTACCTTCATTGAGACTTTCCATGAAGGCTTTAGTACCACTTCGTGCAATAGTTCCAAGGTTATTGATGAGATCGTCTTTAGTCATACCAATACCTGTATCAAGAAGAGTAATAGTTTTATTTTCTTTGTCTACTTTGAGTCGAATAAGTAGTTCGGGTTCAGCTTCAAGTAGAGATTTGTCAACAAGGCTTGCGTGACGAATTTTATCAAGAGCATCGCTACTATTACTGATGAGTTCACGAATGAAGATTTCTTTATTACTATAAAATGCATTAATGATGAGGCTCATAAGTTGATTAATTTCGGCTTGAAAAGCATAGGTTTCTGTTGTCATAATTATTTAATTATCGAACAAAATCTTTAAATAATTGAATACAGAAAACATATGCTTGTCTGAACATACATATGGACTTAAAAAAACGGAGGAGGCTGAGGAATTTTACATTGTATAAACGATGGTCAAAATTCGAGTGTTAACTGACGATTCAAAATCGAGAAACTGGCTATTGACGAGTGAAATGCTGAAAACTATTGCAGAATACCCTGAGTATAATGAAATTCAAACTAAGAATTATTCGAGAGTATGAGAAAATGCCTGAAAATCATCAGGAGGTTCTAATTGTTTTCCTTGTATCTGTATAATTAATATCAACTGTTTCAAAATTATCATTTAGGTTGAATGACATATTTTTGTTTATAATAAACCTGAGTAATTTTGTTGTTCCTTTATATCGAATACCGTACAAAGATTTGAGTTTTTTAAAGTAAGAATCAATTATCACTATTCGTCGAAAACTAATCAAATAAGTGGAAGGTGAACTGAGATTTGTGTAAAAACATACGGAATAAAGAAGAATTATCATGCTATGAAATCGGAACTGAACCTAATAAACAAAAAAATTGTGTCAAGATCAATATGTATAGTAATCTAAAGAAATAGAAATTTAATATTTAAATGAATGCAGATGGGTGGACTGTTGTGACATACAAAAAACATAAGAAATATAAGAATAAAATTGCGGAAGATCTGTACATTCCTAAACCACATGAGAATGAAAAATCTGATATATCAATGGATGAGAAATTTCCCGAACCCGCACATTACAAGTGCAAACAATATGTGTATTAAATTGCGAATATAACACATTTAGTAAGATATGAACCATCTTGTCCGGTTATACCTGTTATGATTGCTAATTTTATGTAATTACTCTTGATTTATCTTTATATTTGTCATAAGAAAAACCAAGGGAGTGTTCGACGAAAAAAATGTGTAAATAAAGTATGTTTCCGAGGAAATATGTTCCAACACAATTATCGAGGGAAGATAAAACATTGCAATTAAAAGCGTTAAAAAAATCAAAACGCGATTACTTGGAGGGAAAGTATTCCGTTCGTGAAAAAATAAAAAGTTTCAAATCTAAACCAAGCAGACACGTAGTACAAGCGAAAAAAATATACAATATCACCAATATCAAACCGTCACGAATTCTTGCTAAAAAAACTGGTTGTAAGATAAGTGTACTGAAAGAGATCGAAGCGAAAGGGATGGGTGCATATTATAGTGGTGGTTCCCGACCAAGTCAGACTGCGCATTCTTGGGGACGTGCCCGTCTTGCTAGTGCGATATCTGGAGGCAAAGCTGCAGCGGTTGATTATAAGATATTGGGTGGTGGTTGCAATAGAGGAAGTATTGCGTTGAAATTAGCGAAACGTGCGAAACAGAAACATGGATATGGACAACGGCGAGTACCAAAGGTGAAAAATCACCTAAAGAGGGACAATACAAGTAACCAAAGCAAATGAACCGTCAGGAGCTTATTGAGCGTATATATGATGGATGTGAATTTCCGCACTGTGCATTGAATGTGTATAGCAATGTATATTACGGGCTTGTGGATGCAATGAGTATGCCTAATGACGAATTTCGTTTTTTTTTCCATTCTTTGCCGAGTCCGATGTATGATCAATATAAATTAGACGAAAACGAATGTGTAACGCTGACAACTGAAATATTAGAGAAAAGCAGGATTGATATCCTCGCTATGATTGCAGACAAAGTAGAATACTATGCTATTTTGGAATATGATGATGGTTACGATTCCGAATAAGAGTCATTGTTTATAATGAATTTCGATCATCATTGGTATATCTTCGACAATAATGACAGAATGTAGAATGTTTTTTTCAAAATGTGTGTAATCGCAGTCTAAATTGGAGACAATGCCTGTAGCTTGTTTATTGCATAAAAATGCAACTTTGGAACTTAAAGCTGGTTTGAAGGATTTGAATGATCCTTTATTTTTAATATTAATTTTAATGGTTGCAAATTTTAACATATGATTTGTAAATGTTTTAATTACAGTGAAAACAATTTGCGAATATAATATGGAAAACGGAAAACATATTCGTCACCGTTTACTTCTAAAATATCTCCTTGAATCACATATACTGACGAGTTCTCTGTATGCAAATCTACTAAACGTTTCGAATAAATTACTTCGGAACCATCATAATAAGTAACCCAAAAATTATTCCTATTTTTACCATTGGGAATGAAATTTCCCAATACCCCAACTACTCTTGTAAAATATTTTGCATTAGGTTTTTTCACCCACTTTACAATTTCATTTGACGAAAGCACATCGAACTTATTATTAGTTATAACATACTCCCAGATTTTATCAAACTCTTCCTGTGTCAGTTGTTTAACCTTTGGATTCGCCAAATAATCATATTGTGTATTTTGTTGTTTCAATTTAAATGTATTATTGGACATGTTCTGATTGTTGATATTGTTAATATTGTTGTCAATTGTAATGGTTTCGCTTAATGTATTGTTATAAGATGGTCTATATGTTGCTTCCTTCTTGACATCTTTGTAATCTGCGTGGTGAAGCATTTGTTGTGTAAAGTTCTTGCTGTAAACTTTTGGTCGTAACGACACAATATGTTCTACTGTAAACATATTGTCAAAAGTGACGAGTCTAAAATATTTTATAGTTTTATTTGGTAGTAAAACTATTTCTTTAATTTTGAAAACAGAAATGAGTCCATCTGGCATGTTTTTCCATTCTGTTTGTGATTTTATGATTGAAGCGCTGGGTTTAGGCTGTTGAGCAATTGTGTCAATACTTTTTCCAGAGGTAATACGAAAGAGTGGATTTTGTAGAACCACTACCTCCCCTTCAGTATCTTGAGAAAGTAGGCGCAATTGTATTGGTTGAATCTTCGAATCATCGTGGCCACTTAGGTAAGTACGTATTTTGACTAAGCTCGATGTTTTGAATCTTTGAACAGAACTTTTCTTTTTGTACAAAGCTTCGCGTTTTATTGCTTCGGTGTGTATTTTTTCTCGAACAAATGCGACACGTTCTGCATAAATTGTTTGAGCCGCTTTATTATATGCTTGTATCACATTGTTATCATCATTAGATGATTCGATATTAATCATTTTGGATTTTTTAGTTATTTGAGTTTTGGGATTATAACTATTTTCCAATACAGGAAATGCTTTAATGAATGATTCAGGTACATCAGTGACTTCTATATGTGTTGCTGGGAGTGGAAGGATACGACCGCGGTGGATTTCGTTTGGAGTTTTTTGTGTAATGCTGTGTTTTGTGTTATTAATTGAATAACCAATATGATCGATAATGTCAAAGTACCTGAACCCAGATTCTTTGTGATATCGGTTAAAATGGTAATAAATGAACCCTTTTATTTGTTTATTTTTATTTTCAACAAAACCATTCGTTTGTGGATGATGTGGCATACTAAAAACCGGTCGAACAGAAAATGTATTGCACAATTCGATGAACGGTTTAACGTTGAATTGATTATCACAACCAATTTTTTTAGGAATATCGCCGAGAAGGAATATTTTGCGAACGATATTACAAATCTCATGTGACATTCGTAAAGATGTTTTTTCGATTTCGTCATAAATCCCTTCAATTGGATGCAAGTAGATAAACTTGCTAAAAATATCAATTATAACTAAGATGAAATTGTAATACCTTTTGTCAGCGAATTCATTATATTTTGCAATTCGTCGAAAATCAATAAGATCGATCTGCCAATGTTCAAAAGGATACAATGGTCTATAAGAGTGGACATACAATGGATCATTTTTCACTGTTGTTTCCTTCAAGTTGACTGGGTTATTTTGAAGAAATTTAAGTACATCATTGCGAGAAATGCCTAAATAATGATTACGACGAACTTTTTCATACAATGTCTTATAATTATTTGCCATTTTGCTTTCAATTGTAAAGAATTTGGACAATATATTATTTACATTGCTTGGTTTAATGACAGTGAATGTATAGACGTCTGTACCTGGATTTAATGTATGTTCGTGCCATGGCGGATGTAATGTTGTTTTATGTACAAGTTTGTCATCTTCCAATGTATAATATTTTAAGCGATTGATAAAATTGTACTTTGCATCTTTACTTAATGAGACAGGTAGTGTCTTATCTTGTAGATATGCAATTGCATTGTCGTAAGTTTCATCAGTCCAAGCGTGTCCATGTAATTTTTTCCATACATTCATAATGAATGTTGTAAAAAATACAAAATAAATAAAATAATAATAAACATTACCCTTTGTTCAAATTGATAGAAAGAAAATAGATGGATAAATTATGAGCACAAATAGAGAGATTGTTGCATCAATGATTCATGCTGATGCTAATACATGTATATCTATTAACAACAGATATGTTGCATTTGGACAAATTAATACAGTAAAAGTATTTGATTTATCTGATAACGATTCAACTGTACAGGAATTTAGTGGTACGGGTGATTTTGGATGGAGTGTGAGTTTGAATGAAACTAAAATACTTGCAGGGGCACCTGGTGAATCTTCCATTTATCTGTTTGATATTACTGATAATGACAGAGGATCCGCAATGACACAAACACAAAATAGGGTGGCTGATAATTTGGGATATTCTGTAAGTTTAGGAAATGATAATAAATATGTGGCTTCTTCACCTAAAGCTGTAGTTAATGATGGAACTAATCCTGACGGGGGATATGTGATGAATCACCACAACTATGATATTAACACGTCTCAAAATGAAAAAAGGCATGTATTTTATGGACGTAGTGTGTCTATAAACGGAGATTTTGCTCTTATTACATCATATAAATATCTTTCAAACTCCAACTTTAGAACTCTTGCCGATATTGTTGTTGTAGATGATTTATCATTAAGCACTCATTTAATTCCACTTGGACAAACACCTGGTAGAGATAAAGATCTTTCAGATTATCCTGGTGAAGGTGAACAATATTTAGGACATACAAGTGTACTTGCTGAAAATCAGTATGGAACAAAATATGCTGTGGTTTCAGATTACAATAGTGTAGATGACAAACAAAATAACAACGAAGGTATATGGATCTGGAAAAAAACATCGAATGGTGGAACATGGGATGAAATAAACGAAAATTTACCTTATCCCGATGTTAAGTTTGGAGCATATGGCAAAAATGCCGCTGGACCTTATACAAAAGGGGGTGGTGGATTTGGAAGATGTTTGAGTGCAAGTGGAAATTTTATGGCTGTTGGTGGTGTCACAAACAAAGTGTATGTATTTAATACAGCAGAGTGGAATGAAGAAGATCCAATGAAAAATGCAACTGAAATCACAATAGATGGAGCTGCGCATGCAGTAAGTATATATGAAGTTAGTAATACAACAAATACATATAATCTTGCAATTATGACTGAAAATAAAGTGATATTGAAATACACAGTATATACAGAACCTGAAGAACCTACGGACGAATTTGAGTCAGAAATAATAGGAGATCCATATATTAAGCCAATGCATGGTCCGATGTATAAATTGCCAGATATCGAAGCAAATTACAGAATATTGGAAAGTAAAACTGTTATAATTAATGCGCAAGTGCAAAAGGTAGAACAAGATTATATTAATAATTATGCGCAAACGTTGAATGATGAACATTTCAAAGATGTGCATAGTGCGATATATGATTGGGAATCGATGTATTTTTTCACACAAATTTGCATACATTATGATGGTGAAATTGCAATATATGACTTGCTCAAAGGACACTTAATTGGAGAATGCCCAACTTGGTTAATATTAAGCGAGTTAACAAACAATACAGAGAGTAGTTCGATGTATAAAAACGAACATGTAGTAAAAAATGTCGAACTAAGTATTGCAACAGTATTGACAATTCAAGCTGCATTGTACGTGAATCCGCAAGTGTTGACTGGAATAAAAGTGAAAAAATTTAAGGGGAACCCTGAATTGGATGGATTGCTTATGTATAAATACAGCAGTGAAAGTGCGCAAGTGAAGTCTTTGTATGATACAAGCAATTGTAGCTTTGTGAGTCCTGTATGTGAAAAAGATATATATGAAACATTTTTCACAAATGATGGAACACATGAAACGAAGAAAATTCAAGTTGTTTAAATAAATAGAAAGAAAAAGGTAATATATACTATGAGTATAAATAACCTTGCAATATATAATCCACCTGATTATGCTGATGACGTCGAAGATGATATTTTTGACGAAACTTTAGTTGGTTTGATTAACGATTCTTCAAATCAAACAATCGCTGTACATGGAGAATACGTAGTATTGGGACGAACAAATCGTGTAACTTTGCATAATTCCACTACAATGGAAAAAATCCATGATATGGATCTGACATTGTCAGACGAGTTCAAAGGCAACCATGGCAAACAAATTTTAGATGGTGACGACATCCCTCTGCATCGTACGGGATTGTATCGGGGTTATGCAGTGGGTATAAATAGTAGATTCGCTTTTGCTGGATACCCTGATTTTGACAATAAACTTGAGGGTTTAATTTATAGATGTGATTTAGAAACAAATAGTGTTGATTGGATCACAAAAAAAGGCGACAAAAACCCTCGTGGATTAGGTAAATCGCTTGCAGTTACTGAAGAAGGTGTTTTGTCTGGTGCAGAAGGTATAACTGGTCACAGATGTGGTATTGAACTCATAACGTTCAATGCAGCAGACGGTACTTATGAAACTTACAAAGAACTAGCACATGATTTCGCGAATAATTTTGGATTTTCTGTTGCATTGAGTGGTACTATAGGTGTTGTCGGTGAATATGGAGCTAATAAAATAAATATATTCTTAGATATAGTTAATACCAACAACGCGAACGGCGGAAGGGGCAAAGACCCGCACCCTGATGCAATATCTGTTATTCCGGATACAATTAGAGTAGAATCTGAATATGGTTATAGTTTAGCATTAGAAGATTCTACTCTAATTGTCGGGGACCCTGGTAGTCGTAAAGTATATGCATACACAATAAATAAAATAACTGGTGAAATTGTTGAAACACATATTCTTGAATCACTCTTTAACGATAGATTTGGTCATTCTGTTAGTATAAGTAACAATGTTGTTGTTGTAGGTGCACCTACAACAAAAGTACAAAGCGTGGGCGCAGATGCTGGAAAGGTTTATATATATAGGTATGAAAGTAATAAACTGATTCCATATGATGTGGAAAGCATGGAAGGTATAGAAAAAAATCAACGTTTTGGAAATTCTGTAAGTATACACGATGATAAGGTTGCAATATATTCAAAAACCGGAGCTTATGTGTATAAAATGGAACCACCGATTTATTTCAATGTGGACCTAACTATGACTTTCCAGAACATTACAGTGAACGATTTCAACGAGGATGTGAAAAATAAACTTCAAGAAATTATCAAATCTGAAACTACTGGAGCGAAATCAGTGGAGATAACTAATGTGAGGGAAGGATCTGTCATAATTAACGTGGAGGTTGTTTTTTTTCAAGAAACGCAAGCGACTGAATTAAGAGGACAACTTGATGAACCAGCTGCGTTTAGTGAAAGTATACTGCAAAAAATGACGAAATACGAAAGCATATTTGGCAATGTAAGTGTTGAAGTTGAAATTGAATCTGTTGAAGTACCAATGACAGGTTACGACGGTAATAATATATATCCAGATGAAGCAACTACGGGAATACCTGATATATATATACTACATTTGGAGGATAAATGGCATGATGGGCTTGTGGATATTTCAGCAAGAGTTCCGTATGAAAATGAACATGATGTGATAATATACACATTATCTCAAGGTACCACTGAATATGTTGGTATACAACCAGCTACTCCATTGCGAAAACTGGATGTGAGTATACCTAAATCGGAAATGATGAATTTTCAAGGAGGTCCCATAAGTATAACAATATCAACACTATCAAAAACCGTAACTGATACATTTTATTATTATGGTTATTCGGAAGCCGGAGCGGATCCGTACATTCAACCTGTGCAAGGAAAGTTGTACAAATTACCGGATAGTTCTGCGTGTTACCGACTCTTACAAACGGAAAACGTTATGATAAATGCGTGTGTGGAACAAATTGATCAAAATTACATAAATGATAAATTGAGGAGTTTATCGCAAACGCAAGGAGTTACATTGGATATATATAATTTTGTACACATGTTTTTCTTTACCAAATTGTGTATAATAAAAGATGATGAATGTGCAATATATGATATGTTAAAGCAACAATTTCAACAAATACCTCCGTCGTGGATTAAGGAGGAATCTGGTAAAAACCGTGTATGTCATATTGAGATGTACACAACAGAAAGTGTGCAAAAATCAACAACTTTGTATATAAATGGCGAGATTGTAATTGAATCAGCGTGTTACGAAAATCCGCAAGTTATGACTGGGATAAAGTTATTTAAATATCCACCAAGCAGTGACGGTTTACTATTACGCAAATGCAGTAGTAGAAGTGCAAAAATAGAATCGATATATACAAATACACAGTGTATATTTACGGAAGCATTAGAATCAACGTTTGTAGATGAAATATTTCATAGTAATGGAGAAAGTAAAACGTATAAAATGGAGATTGTTTAAACAACTAATATTTCCTTTGAAACATTAGTATTGTTATTTGTATAAAAGTTTTCTTTAACATATTCGTTGGTATGTGATTCTTTAAAATGGCATACTTGATTATCATAAATCGAGTTGATTAATGCGCTATTGCTGGAGTACATCTGGCGAAGAAGTCCATCAATCATACAGTTTGATTTTTCGAGTTTGATGGCGCTCATGACTTGTGGGTTATCATAGCTTGTAAGTTTCATGTAAATTGTGTCATCAATTGATATTTGCATAGATTTGCATTTTTCATTATTATACATTGCGAAGGATGTTTCTGAATCGATAATTTCGTGAATTATTAACCAATCAGGTATATTTCCAATGGATGATAGATCGAGAAGATTAATACATGCAATTTCGTCATTGCAAATAATGCATAATTCAGTAAAGAAGTACATATTTGTCCAAGAAAAAATATCTTCATCATATGTTTTTGAAGTAAAATGTGTATCGGTTAAATTACGAAGTTTGTTATTAATATAAGTCTGTTCAACTTGTTTTACTGCAATGTTAACGATAATATTTTCAGATTGCAATAATCTGTAATATGCGGTAGTATCAGGGAGCTTATAAAGATTACCAAATACTGGTTGAATGTAAGGATCTGCACCTGCTTCTGCTGTAAAATCTATACTTTGTTCAATATTATAGCTATAAACATATTGAGATTTAATACTTGATAAATAATCGTAACTTTTGTAATGGGTTGGCACAAATGTAAACGAGTCACTTTTGTTGCAGAAATTGGGATCTCTTGATTCGTATTGTGATAAGACGAAATCTTCTCCTACTTGAATTCGAAGGGATTTATTGACTCCTTCAAACATGCCGGAAGCATCTATTACCTTACGGATATCAAATCCTTCAATTCCTAATTGGTATATATGACAATTTTTGAACATATCGCGTGTACTAATAACTTCAGACGTATCAACTTTTTGAGAATTAATCGAATAAAATCTATCATTTTCAAATAATGACTTTAAATTATTTTCAATTGGTGAAAAAATTGTAAAATTCAAACTAGAAGAAAACATATAGACTGCTCCGGAATTATTGTCATCACCATAAGCACCCACAACGACTGTATCGCAGTCTATTGCCACAGAATAGCCAAGCTGGTCATATTGCTGCGCGTCGCTTGCTCTAAGTTCGTCCCGCTTGGTCCATGTGTCGCCGTTGTCGCGTGTGAAGATGTAGGCTGCTCCTGTATCATTGTCATCACCATAAGCACCCACAACGACTGTATCGCTGTCTATTGCCACAGAATAGCCCAAAAAGTCATTTTGCTCCGCGTTGTTTGCTTCGAGCTTCGCCGAATGGCTCCATGTGCCCTCGCCGTTGCGCGTGTATATGTAAGCTGCTCCGGTATTATTTTCGGTATTATATATATCAGGTGCACCCACAACGACTGTATCGCCGTCTATTGCCACAGAATAGCCAAACAGGTCATTTTGCTCTGCGTCGCTTGCTTTGAGTACATCAGGTTGATCGGTCCATGTGCCCTC
>TARA_B110000977_G_scaffold19505_1_pt1 | contig 19864 bp, 8 predicted proteins | sample TARA_B110000977 | Tara Oceans TARA_B110000977 (sample SAMEA4397798) | marine metagenome | biome: Polar Biome; feature: [SRF] surface water layer (ENVO:00010504); material: water (ENVO:00002006), including particulate matter (ENVO:01000060) such as... | depth 5 m | reverse complement strand
TGGGGGGGGGGGAAAGGTCAGCATTGAGTCTACATGGATGGGTAAACCCTTTTACTGCGCGTGAGATTGGTTTTTCGCCGTCCGGACGCGCGCGGCGGTGGGCCTATGCGATGGACACGACACTCTGTGAGTGACGCGAGGTCGTTATACGACATGCCAAGATGACGATCGCGTCGAGCCAGCGGCTGGAGGCGCGGCCATCGCGTCACGGCACGGCCCTCTCCATCGCATCGCGTGAAAAACCCTAACGCGAGCCAACGCGGAAAACAACCACGCCATCGCCGGTCATCGACGGTGTACGCCGATCGCGGCGAGCGTTGCGCGCGTTTGTTCGGTCACGCAATCGACGTGCAGTACAGGCACTACTGTTGAGACCTACCGAAGTCGTTATACCAGCTGGTGTGAGGTACAGAAAGGGATGATTGAGAGGGAGCGACGCTCTTATTAACGATCGCGTTTTCGTCTCGGGTTTGGCTTATTCGCTCCCGCACACGCGGGCACTGCAGGCTGCTCACGCGACTCACTTTTGGCTTTTGCAAACTCGCGTGACGAAACTCGCCGAAACGACTCACTCCCGTACATCGGGTCACTCTTCCCACGTCACTGTTCGCCACGCGCGTCTATGTTCGCGGCGCTTTCCCGCCACCAGATCGCCGCCCGCCCCACCGCAGCGAAACGTTCCCCCCGTCTCCTTCGCAAGGCGTATTGTTCCGCATCCACGGCCGAATCAAACAAAATGGCATCTAAGAATAAGAAGTGCAAGGAGATTCGCGAGATCCTGAGAGCCCCCCCCCGACACTGGGTGGGCAACGGCTTCCACGTCTTCCCTGTGTTCCACAACCGCGCGTTCACCAAGGAGATGTCCCCGTGGCTGATGTTCGACTACGCCGCGCCGAAGGAGTTTAAGCCAAGTTACGAAAGACGTGGGGTTGGACAGCATCCACATCGCGGGTTCGAAACAATCACAATCGCGTTCAACGGCGAAGTCGAGCACGGCGATTCTTGTGGGAACCGCGATGTTATCGGACCAGGGGATGTGCAGTGGATGACCGCGGCCAGGGGGATAATCCACGAGGAGTTCCACAGCACGGACTTCCAGCAAACCGGCGGGACCTTCGAAATGGCGCAGCTGTGGCTGAACCTTCCCGCGAAACACAAGATGGACGCGCCCAAGTACCAGCCCATCGTCGCGAAAGACATTCCTGTGGTTGAGTTGAAGGTGACGAAGGAAAGCGATAATGAAAAGGTCGACAGCTCCAAGAACACCATCCGTGTGATTGCTGGCTCCAAAGAAACGTACGGCGTTGAAGGTGCGGCTACTACGCACACACCAGTCGAACTCCTCGACGTGCGAATCGCGTCGCCCGCCGTCTCGTTCGACGTCCCTATTCCGGACGGACACAACACCATGGTGTTCGTTCGACGGGGCGGCATTACCGTGGGTACAGAACAGAAACCGGTGGAGCAACAAGGCGTCGCACTTATGCATTTAGGAGGCGAGGTTCTTCGAATCGCCGCGACGGAGAAGGACACCGAGTTGTTAATCCTGGCGGGCGAGCCAATTGACGAACCCATCGCCGCGCGCGGACCCTTCGTCATGAACACGCACGAAGAGATCATGCAAGCGAACAAGGATTTCATGAACGGGCTGATGGGACAGTAGATGAGGGTGGGTGATGAAAGGTATACTGGTGTTATTTCAAAGGTAGTATTGATGATATTGACCGGTACTCGTGTGTATCGTTGAAAGCTATAGTATTGATATTGAAAAGAAACTAATCACAACCCGATTTTCGCGCCGTACAGCGAGCGCAACAAATCGGCGTCCAGCGCCGGCGCTTGTTGTCCGTTCGACATCAATCCTGACCCTCCTTTCTTCACCATCTCAAGCCTGTCATGCGCGTCTGCCTGCTGGATCAGCGCGTCGTACTCGTCCCCTTGCGTGCCTAGCAAGCCGCCCGGCGAGGTGAGCGACGTGAGCACGGCGTACGTGATGATCGCGCTCGGCAAAACCACAACCGTGATTAGAAGCGTGCCGATCGTGTTGACAAACTCCTCTTTACTCCCAATCACCCCGGTATCCTCCCCCACTTGTTTCCGGAAGTACTGCCACTCTAACTCAAGCAGCACGTCGAAGAACCACTTCAACACGCTCACACCAGGAGGCTTCAGGGCGTTGTAAAACACAGTCGTGGCGAACTCGTCGCGCGCCGCGATTTCATCCTTCTCGTCGGATTCTTGTTGTTGTTGTTTTAATTTATTTTGATTCGATTTGGATTCCCTCAATCCATCGTTGTCGTCGCCGCTCGTCAAACTCGCATCCACACTCCCCCCACCGTCCCCCAAGTACTCCCCCTTCTCCACGATGCGGTCGGTGTGCATTGTGACCTTGCCGGTTTGATTCACCCTTATAGTGGTGATGCCTCGGACGTCGTACTCGCGGTTCCCGCTGTATACACGGTCAGTCCCCTCGACATCGTTTTTTAATTTTGCCAGCTCGGCTTCGTCGTACTCGGGGAAGTTCTCTTCGATGAACGTGACCATCGCCGCGTCTGCGTTGAACGCGCCGTCCCACTCCGCCCTCCACCTGATTAATAACACACCAGGCTCTGGACAGAACGCGCGCTCGCAGTCGTACGTGAAGCTCTGTAAGTTGCGCTTCACGAGCGGCTTCCATTCCTTCATCAGATTGCAATAATCTTTTCGCCCGCGCGCTTCGTGCACCTGCGACGTGTACACCACGTCGTTGTCAACCAACTCGGCTGGGATGTCGAATAAATTAGCACTTAACGAGGCTCTTAAAGTATTAGTAGTCCTTAGTTGTGCGCTTAAACCCGTAGCAGCACTTTCCTCGTCCCACGTCGCGTTTGGGGAGGAGTCATCCGGGGAACCATCAGGGCCTACGTTTTTTGACTTAACGGTGACGCGGCGGGTACGGAGATTGCCTCGGAGTGAGGTCCCGACTCGTGCATGGCGAGAAACGCGAGGAGTGTAGTTGGTGCTCTGTGCGACCCGTGCGGTCGCGACGTGCTGCATCGTGTGACGAGAATACGCGCTACAGCCGACGAACTCAAAGGGCTATACCAGATCGCGATCGGTGACTCGACACCAACCTTTTGGCCAAAGGACAACCTACGCTACGCCTCCCGATGATTTTTGAGTTGTTACCCCCAGACGGCACCTAATGCGCGAAAGATCCACCACACGAAATCGGTCCACGCCGCGCGATCCAACCGACGTACGCGCGGGCCGTTCTGTCGGTTCGTGGGGTTTCGTCAGATTTCTATAAATTATCTCGGAGTGCAGATGGGCGCAAAATATGGCATCCGGCGATCTGAGTCAAGAACCTTGAACCGTGATCAGTTGAGACAGACGTAAAAACATGCCAACTACGTAATTCCGTCTTACATAACATCTACGCCTCTCACACGAGTCCTCGGGTCCCTGATTTTCACACTAAATAACCCCACTCCCCTTCTTCTTCTTTGCGCGTACACGATGACGACAACATCTCTCTTTTTTTCGAGGTCAAACAAAATAATCATTTCGGCGTGGGCAGGATTGGCGTGAAGTTTTCCGGCACCGACCACTTATCCTTCGGCATGTACTGGTACACCCCCGCGGCGATGTGCGACCGCCGTCGTGCGGGGTGGTTCATGTAGTCTTCATACGCCTGTTTCGTGGTCCACTCCTGCGTGAAGGAAAACTCGCCAGGCGCGGGGCCGCTGGTGAGCGATGACGAAGTGTACCCCGGCAACGTCTTCATCAACTTTTCCCTCGACTCCATTTCGCTCACAAGCCTCGCTACCACGGTCGGATCCTTTTCAGGCACCACGAACCTGTTCGTGGCGATGTAGGGGACGCCATCCACGCCGGGCTTCGCCGCGGCGCGGACGATGCACGATGACCCACGGCGCGAAACCTGGATTGGAGTTAGAATGGTGTTTTGATATTTTTTAGTTCGCGATGATGGATAGAGGGAAGAGCGTCAGCGCGCGATCCAGGGTTATTGCAAAGGCGAGGCGTTGTGTGCACGTGTGGCGGTACACGCCTGCCACTTCACGAACGGGAAAATGTGAAAAAACCAGACAGTGAGAAGGATGATGGGGACGCGGCCGATTGCTTCGATTGCAAAAAGTGCGCCCCGCCCCGGACATCAGGGATCCGCAAGCCAATCGAGTCTGGTACTCCCGACGAGCTCCACTCCGGGTTTCTGTGTGATCGGGAGACGCACCTGTGTTTTGCGCGCGACGGGCGCGGCGATGGGCGTACGCGAAACCAGATACGCGGCGGACATCTTGTGCTCAAGAGGTGCGTTGCGCCGCGAGAGAGTGGATTTTCAGGGTGGATGAGGGTCCCTTTCGTGAAACTTCGAGGCAGCAGCCAGGGGAGGAAAGGGCGTCGTTCAGCTTGCTCGGCACACCTCTGTCTTGTCCCCATACAATCGGGAGACGAGAGGCCCACAAGAACTACAGACTGTCAACACTTCCAAAATGCCCGTTTGGGATATACGGGGATTTGACTCGTGATTAACTCAAGGAAACTTGAAATTCACGCTCTGCTCTTACTGGTTTATCGTCCAAAGACGTTGGTTCCAAGAATTTGAGTGCGACGGCGCGCGATCCACATGCCATAGCGCACGGCGCGTGACTCGTGCGGCGCGTAGGGTTCGAAAGGGCGACCCGCGTTTGTGGGAATCGGTCGTGGGCCGGTTCAGCACGCGAGCTGAAGCGGTAGGCCGCCCCTTGTACGATCCGAAGAGGAGCTCGGACCGTCGCGTAGAGGTGCGTGATTTGATTTTGCCATCGTGTTTTCAAACGACGTTCCACCGGGCGTGGTGGGAGTCGAAAGAAACACCGTGGGCATCGCGTGTGATCGGATCACGGAGGTTGGCCGCATAACATGTGGTGAAGCACCTGCAGCGCCCACGTTGACCGCCGCGCGTCGTGGGACGAAGCCACGGATGCACGATCGCGTCACGCGTACTTTGAACACCGCTCTCGAACAGTGCAATCAATTTCGTTTGATTTCCACGCGCGGGCCCTCGCATTCGACACGAGCGTCGGATGTGTACCGCGCGTAATGTGACTGTAACGCGGCATCTAGCTCTATACGTACCTTGTTCTGACCCTAACGCTTCCCCTCCCACCCAAAGGCGTCCGCCTTCACAGGCCATGGCGTCGGCGTCGATGTCGTCGATTTTCGGACCGAGATTCGGCGTGCGACAAAATAAGGTGTGCGCCGTCGGGCATCCAACACAGACGGCGGGCGCTGTTTCCGGACCTCCACGAAGTTTCAGCGCCAGGCTGAGCTCAAGTCTCAGGTCGTGGACCGCGTTCGGCACGAAAAACAACAATATCGTTCCCGGCGCGGTTCGATCCACAACCGCCACGGCGTTTCGGTCGTCGGATTCGCGTAACAAATGGAGTACTCGGCGGTCCTCGCGCGGTTCTTCCCTGGAAACGGACAACAGACGTGCAAGTAGTTCTCAAATCACACACGCCGGGTTCAACGGCCGCTCCTTCGTTAACGCGTTTTTCGCTATGGACGTCGAGGATGACGAAGAGATGACGTCCGCGAACGGCGATCGCGTTGATCCGCAGCTAGCGCTTCCCAGAATGCCCGCCACGTTGAACGACAACAAGAGTGTTTGGTACTGGGCGTGCTTAGCAGTAGCGGCGGCGCTGTTCGCGGAGCCCATGGGGTTCGCCAGGTGGGGGCTGTCAACCATCGCACCTTTAGTGTGGTGGCAAGTCGCCGCGAGCACCGCGGCGGGTACCATAATGGCGGCGCCTTATTTGTTAGCGCTGGCGAACCCGGCGGTTTCCTACCGCCTTTCGTTTCCTGCTTTGGCTAGGATTGCGTTTGGAGTCAAGGGGGCTGCGATCGTCACGTCGCTGAGAGGCATTCTGGGCATCGCGTTGACCGCCCTGACCGCTTTGGTCGGCGGCGCTGCGTCCTACCGGTTATGGGGCGAGGTGTCATACGTGTTTTTCGACGGCGCGCCCTTGCCGAGCTGGGCGCCGGCCGCCGCGTACTTCGGGTTCTGGGTCATTCAACTCATCTTCTCGAGCTACAAATCGCAGGCCAAGAAGGTACGGGCGCTTGGCAGAGTCACGGTGCTCACCGCGTTGGCGTACTTCCTGTGGTCCTGGAACGCGGGCGACGCCGCCACGGTGTGGAGCGCCACGGCGCGGACGTTTCAAAGCGTTTCCTCTGGTGCCGGTGGTGGCTTTGGCGGAATCTCCGCCGCGTTAGCACCTGCACTGGAACCAGAGTTCTGGAGACATGCGCTGATGGTGTGCGGCACCTGGATGACGTTAGGCACGATCGTGCCTGACTACGCGCAACGCATGCAAGGTCCCAAGTCAGTCACTTTTGGATTATTAGTGGCGCTGCCAGCCTTTTCCGCCGCCGCCGCGCTGATCGGCTCTTCCCTGGCGCAAGCCCCCAACCTCGCGCTGTACGCCGCGCTGCTCGTGGGATGTATTGTGACGAACACGGTGACGAACGTAGTGGGCCCGGTGTACGCGGTGAAGTCTGGTAAGGGCAAGCGGCTATCCTCCGGCGTCACCGCGCTACTCGTCACCACGGTCGCCGCGCTCGCCGCGTACCTAGTTTTACCCTGGCAAACCGTCGTGGCGTACGCGAGCTGGTGCGTTGGCGCCGGGTCGCTGTTTGTAGCTCCAGCCGCGGGTGTCGTTATCGCGGACTACTGGGTGTTGCGAGACCGAGTCGTGGATAGAGACGCGTTGCAAACCGATTCCGCAAACGGGGTGTACGCGTACGACAAGGGGACGAACGTTCGCGCCGCCGTCGCGCTGTTCGCAGGCATGGCCCCTGACTTGTGGTCCTTCGCGCAGAACGTGTTCATGGAAATCATGAATCAATCCAGCACCGGGGATATCACGGTTAGCAGTGTCACTTCCAGTGTCAAGTCGTTGCTGTCCGGGTACGTCGTGAACAGCGAGTACAGCGCCATGATTTCCGTCGCCACGGCGTTCGTGGCGTACGTTCTGCTAACCGTGCTGTTCACCCCCGAGTCGTTGAAGCGCACTCGGGCGGAGGCGGCTGCTTTGACCGCGGACGAACGGGCGGAGCGGGAGTTGATCCGGATCGCCGCGGCGGAAGCCGCTGCGAACGCGAAGGAGATGGAGCAGATTGAACAACAGTACGTGAATGACTCCTCAACGGCGGTGCGGAACGACGAGTTGCGGGAACTGTTCGGGTCGTACGACGAATCGGAACTGTCGCGTGAGGTGATCACGGAGGAGACTGAGGAGGAGATTGTCGTGACAACCGTAACCCGGAAATCGAAACGAGGCGGGAACCAGTACGTCGAGACAGGGATGAAGTCCGCACGGCAAGCCACCGCCCCCGACGCCGAGAACATCGACCTCAACGCCGTGCGCAGGTTTTACCTGGACACGGCGGAGCGGATCAAGCAAGCCCTTGCCCCTGCACGCGCGGCGAAGCCCGTGAAGGAGCAACAAATCGCAAAGTGGAGACAGGAAGAGCTACTGATGCAGGAGTCGCACGTCACGCGCACTGGGTTGCAATCCATGTCTGAAGTGCGGTATGAAACCATGAGGGTCAAGGAGCTCATCGCGGACGCCGAGCTCGACTCGGCGACCGTGGATGACGAACTCGCCGAGGCTTGGCTATTTTTCGAAAACGAAGCCGTCGAGGACAGCCAAAGCCTTGAACAGCGCTTGATCCCGCAGAGGGACGCACTGGTGAACGGTCCTGAGGCCGCGCTCGCAAAAGAAGTGTTCGCCCTGATTGACGAGCGAATCGCGCGCGCCGGGGACGCCAAGCGGTCGGTCCCTCCGGCGCTGGCGAAGCAAGAAGCGGCAGCGAGCGTCGCGCGCGACGCGACTGCCGTGTCACGCACCGCCGCGGATGAACTTCGCGCTGAGGATGAATCTCTGTCTCAGCTTCGCAACTGGCCCCTCACAGTGGAAACGTGGAGAGCGCCTCCGGTGATGGACGTCCCGATGCTTCCCATGTCCGCCGCGGAGGCTGAGATACGAGCGACCGAGGACCAGCGGCGGGTGGAGCACGAGCTCTCGGTGCGCTACGAAGCCGAGGAGGAAACTCGCGCGAGGGCGGAGGAAGACGCACGCAGAGCGTTGGCGGAGGCTGACATTCGAAGGCTGATGGACAACGAGGACCGCGAGCGCGCATCAGAGGACCGTCGTCGCAGAGCCGCGGACGAGGACCTTGAACGCCTGCGCCAGCTCGTCCTGGAAGCTACAAACACGATCGAATCCACCAAGGTGACGTTGACGCGAAGAACGGAGATGTGCGAGGCGGAGGAAAGCGCGCTGTGCGAGCGCGAAGACGCCCGACGTGAAATTTCGCTTCGCGAGATTGAACGCGTCGCGGACGACCTGGCGAAGGCGGTTGAGCAAGAACAACAGAGGCGCGACGACTTTGACAAAAGAATGGCCGCCGCCGCCAAGGAGGAGGAGCTGAAAGTCACCGAGGAAACCAAGCGCGTCGAGGTTTGGGAATTTGAACTCGAGACGATCGAAACCGAGGAACGGGAAGTGCGTGTTGTCGAGGATGCCGCGCGTGATGAGCTCGGTGACGCACTGGATGCCGCCCGATATGCGCTCGACGCTCTGATGAACGACATAGACACGCGTCGCCGCGACGCCGCGGATGCGCTACGGGACATGATGGACGAAGAAACGCGCACGCGATACGAAGAAGACGCCCGCCGCGCCGACGCCGACCGCATGATTCCCGCCGCGTCCATCGAGGAGCGTCAGAACCTGCTCGCGGAGGAAGACATGCGCCGCGCGAAGGAAAACGCGAGAAGAGCGGACGCCGCCGACGCCGCGGGTGCGCGCGCCAGGGAGGAACAGGCTATCCGAACCGACGAAGACGCCAGACGCGCCGCCGCCGAAGACGACGCGCGCGCGGCGCTTCGCGACGTCGACGACCTGGAGCGCGAAATCGTCGCACGGCGCGCGCGCTGGGACGCCGACACCGAGGCGCGTCGTCGCGCCGCGGAGGATTTACTGGATTCCGAGCTCCGAAGGCGCGAGCTGAGCGAATCCGAAATGTCATCCGCTGCGCAATCCGAAGCCAGGGCTAGGGCTGAGGAGGATGCTCGCGCGCGCGCCGCGATGGAAGCCCTCGAGGTGCTGGAAGCGCAAAACGCCGCGCTCCTGGAAGCCGAGGAGCGCCGTCGCATCGAGTTCAACGAAGAAGCTGCGCAGTTCGCAATCGACGCCGCCGCCACCGTGGAGGAGGAGGAACGTCGCCGCGACGCCTCCGCCGTCGCGCTGGAGCGCGCCGCCGAGGAGGAACGCAGAGAGCGCAAGGCTGAGGACGACCGACGCGCGCGCGCCGCAGCTGACGCCGCGCGCGCGCGCGACATTGAAGAACGCCGTGTCGCCGTTGAGAACGACCGCCGCGCCGCCGCCGAGGCAACACGCGTCAAGACTGCGGAAGAGGAGATTCGCCGCCGCGCCCAGGAAGACGAGCGCCGCGCTGCTTCCGACACCGCCGAAGCTGAAGCCGCTAGACGCGAACAAGAAACGCGAGACGAGGAAGATGCGCGTCGCGCCGAAGCCGACGCCGCCGCGCAGGCGCTTCAAGCCGCGATGGCGGATGCCGCCAGTGAAGAAGACGCCCGGCGACGCGCCGCGGAAGCCGCCGCCGCTGCGCGCCTCGAGTCCGAGACCAACGCGCGGGCGGAGGAGGAGAAGCGCCGTGTCGCTGCGCTCGCCCTCGCGAAGGAGTCCATGAAGGAGGAAGAGAAACGCAGGCGTGAGGAGGATGAGCGCCGGGCTGCGGCGGAGGCTGAGATGCGACGCGCGGCGGAGGAGGAGATTCGCACGCGGGTCGCGGAGGACAGGCGCCGACGCGAAGCCGAGTCCGCGGAGCAAAAGCTCGCCGCCGCGGAAGCACGCGCGAGGGCTGAAGCGGAGGCTGTCGCCCGCGCCACCGCCGCGGACGCCAACCGCAAAGACGCGGAAGCGGCGCGCGCGAAGGCAAACGAAGATACGCGTCGCACCGCCGCCGAGGCGGACGCCGCGCGAAGAGCCGAGGCTGAAAAAACGCGTCGCCAGAGCGAAGACGCAAGGCGCGCCGCCGCGGACGCCTCTGCTATCGCCGCGGACGACGCGGAGAAGAAACGTCGCGCCGAGGAGGACAAGCGTCGCGTGGATGCTGAAAAGTCAATCGCGGATGCCATCACGGAGGAAGCTCGAATCATCGCGGACGAAGATCGCCGACGTGCCAACGCCAGAACGGACGCCGAGCGCGCCGCGGATGACGAAAGCGCGCGCATCGAAGCGGAAGACGTGCGACGCGAGTCCGCGCGCCTCGCCGCCGTGGACGCCACCGACCGCGAAACCCGCAGGCGCCAGGAAGAAGACGCGAGACGCGCCGCCGCTGCGGACGAGTACGACGACGCCCTCAGCGCGCTTCGCGCTTTGGACGGAGAGTTCGCACCCCGACGCGCGCTCGCCGCCGCCGCCGCCAAGGACGCGCTTGACGCGGAGAAGGCTGCCAAGGAAGCCGCCGCCGCCGCGGAAGCCGCAGCTGAGGCGGATGACAAGGCCTTCGCCGAGACCGAGCTCGCGACGCGCGCTGAGGAGGACGATCGTTTGGCCGCCGCGCGTCGCGCGCTGGATGAAGCCGCGCGCGCGGAAGCTGCGCGTCGCGCGGAGGAGGATGCGCGCCGCGCGGACGCCGCGGGCAAACTGGAACGCCTGGACATGGACGACGCGCGTTTGACTGAATCCGAAGAGCGAAGACGCGCGCAGTTCGACGCCGACCTCCCGAGACTTTCAGGCCTCGCCGAAGAAGCCGCGCGTCGCGTGGAAGCTGCAATCAGGGCTGCGGAGGAAGGCCGTCGCCGCGAGTTCGACGCCGCTCGACGTAAGATGGAGGATGACGAACGCCGCGCCCGGGAAGCAGAAGACGCCAGGGTCGCCACCGCGAACGACAACCTCAAGGAGCTCGAACGCGGTTTGGGCGACGCCACCATGACCATGACGACGCGCAGGGAAGCTTGGGAACGCCGTTTTTCCGAGCGCGCGCGCACGGAGGCGGACCGACGCGCGCGGGAAGAGAAGCGAACCACCGAGGCGGAGGACAGCCTGCGCCGCGCGATGGCGGAGGAAGACGCCAGACGCAGAGACGAGGACAACCGCCGTGTGGATATCGAAAACAAGCTCCGCCAGATGAGCGACGAATCCAACCGCTTGACGATGGCGGAGGAAACCCGCAGGTCGAACGTGCTGATGACGCTTCGCCAGATGATGAGCGAAGAAACGACGATCACCAAGACGGAGGACACCAGACGAGGCCAGGCGCAGCGAGACGTGGACGATGCGAAGCAACGGGAAGACGCTATGCAAACTACGGAGGATGCGCGAAGGGCGGACGCCGACGCCGCAATCGCTGCCGCGCGCGCCGCGCTGGACCGACTCGTCGCCAAAATCGACGAACGACGCGCATCAAGGGCGTTGGCGGTCGAGGTGTCGGACGCGGAGGAAAGCGCGAGGCGCGCTGAAGAGGAAGCGCGTCGCCGCGCTGAAGAGGCGGACCGCCGCGAGCGCTCTGCGCTTGAAGCGTCTACACGCGTGGATGAGGAATCGCGGCGACTGCTGGAAGCGACGCGCAAGGGCAAGGAAGAATCAGACGCGCGTCGCTTGGCGGACGAAGCCAACGCCGCAGCCAGGGCTGAACAATCCCGAGCCGAGTCCGTGCAACGCGAACTTGTCGCGGAGCAGAAGGCGATGCGCGAGGCGGAGTCCTCCGCTGAAGCTGCTGCGCGCGCCGCGGAGGAGCAGGCGCGTCGCGTCGCCGCCGAGGGTGCCCAAGCTGCGACTGAAGCCAAGAAACTGGCGGAAGAGCTTCGCCGCGCGGAAACCGAACGACGAACCGCGGAGAGTGCAAAGGAAAAGGCGGCGGCGGCGGCGGCGGAAGCCGAGGCGAGGAAAACCGCCGCAGCGGCTGATGCCAAGGCGAAGCAAATGGCGGAAGCCGAGGCTAACGCCAAGGCCAAGGCGGACGCCGAGGCGAAAGCGCGAGCCGACGCGGCGGCCAAGGCGGAGAAGGAAGCCGCTGCCGCTGAAGCAAAGGCCAAGGCGGACGCCGAAGCGGCGGCTAAGAAGGCGCAGGAACTCGCGGATGCCGAAGCCGCGGCTGCGGCCAAGGCGGAACAGGACGACATCGCGGAGATGGCTGCGATCGAAGCCGCCAAGGCTAAGGCTGCCGCGGCTGCTGCTGAGGAAAGAGCCAGGGCTGAAGCCAAGGCCAAGGCTGACGCCGAGGCTGCCGCGGCTAAAAAGTCGCAGGCTGACGCTGCGGCTGACGCGAAGCGCGCGTCGGACGCCGCCGCCGCGGAGGCCCGGAAAGCCAAGGAACTCGCGGATAAGGAAGCTGCCGCCGCGGCTAAGGCTGGGACTGAGGCTGACAAGAAGGCAGTTTTGGAAGCAGAGAAGGCTGCGATTGAAGCCGCCAAGACTGCTGCCGAGAAGGCTGCCGCTGAGGAGCGCGCCGCGGCGGAAGCCAAAGCTGACGCCGCCGCCAAGAAGTCTGTGGAAACCTCCACGACTGTGACTGAAACGTTCTCCGCGGCGATGGAAACGTTCGGCACGGTTTCAAGTTCCCAGTCTTTCAGCACAGAGACGCCGTTAACTCCCACGCGCTCCACTGAAACCGTCGGCGCGATGACGCGCTCTGAGCGCCGCGCCGCGCTGGACGCCGCGAAGAAGCGCGTGCGTTCTACAACCACCACCACCAAAACTGAGCGCCGATCGCGGCTGTTGACACGCCTGGAGCTGTTTGAATCTTTGGAAGCCGCGGTGGAGGTGGCGAGCGAGTGGAAAGCGTTGGAAATCACCGACGTTCTGTTTGAGACGAAGAACAGAACCGCGGCGGCGGCGTTGTTAGCGGCGCTGTGGCGGCTCAACGAAGAAAGAGCGGCGGAGACGCTCATCGGGTGCGGCGTTCCGTTGGGTTCTGAATTGATTCGCATCGCGGCGACTGATTTGAGCGACGTGGAAGCCGCGGCCGGGCTGGTCGGCACCGCTGAGCCAGGCCGAGTCGCAAGTGAATCGCAGTTTCTGCTCCCGTACACCTCGCGATCCGTGGTGTACAAGGGCAAGGAGCTGCTCGCAGTGATTTCGGACGTGGACGTGTCAGGTGCCAAGGCGATATACGCCCAACTGCAAACCACGGAGAAGGTTTCCATCTTGCGCAGAGCCTGCCTTGGTCTCGGCCAGCGCCCTGGTTCCGAAACCCTGGAGGACTCGCAAACCACGCGATTGTTGGAGCGTGACTACGGCACGACGCCGCAGCCTGACTTGGCCGCGGTGCTGCTGTCAGGATCATCAGGGAAAGAAGCAACCGAAGTGGTGAACCGGTTCCGAACGCGAGGCGTCAAGAAGGGGAGCGAAAAGTGGCAGAAACGGCAAGATGCCTCAGTCGCGGTGCTCAACGAACTCGCCAAGCTGGATGCTTCGTTAGCCGACCAAGTGCGACAGAAGCTGAAATAGGGAGGCATTTTAAGTTAATAATGTGAGGAGAGTTTTTATTTATCCATATATACAAGCGCGCGCCGACACCGCTCTCGATCGTTTCAAGTCATCAAAGACATTTTCGATTTGAACTTTTCCGTTCCTCGAAAAACTGCGAACCTGCTTTGCTGATCTTGTCCACACTCGCGGCAGCGCCGTGCGGCGACCCGATGTGGCTCGAGGACGTCGTGAAGCCATTCGTGAAGGTCATCTCGAAGGAGGTGTTCTGGGTGGACGACCCGAAGCGTGCGCCTCCGTCGCAGCGCAACGCGGTCGTCGGATCTAAAGACGTGCAACCGGGGCACGCGACGTCGATTCGGCAAAACTTGTCCAACCCATACGAGGGCGGGGCGGCGAACGCGGCGGACCGACTCCTGCAACACGTCGGCGCGCGGTCGGCGGAGCGCGGTGGCGTTGGCGGGAAAGTCACTGCGTCTAGGATCCTCGCCGGTGGCTATCACCCGTACACCACCGGTGGCATTCGCTTTGGCAACAACTTCAAAACCCCCGCACCGAGAACGAGGCTGGCGTTCGGCGAGGCGGACGACGCAGACAGAGGAGGGACGGACGCGGGTAGAGACGCAGACCCATTGCAGTCCTCGTTCCTCGGCGCGATTGGCTATACGCGGGGTCCCACGCACTTCCCCGCACACACCGCGTGGAGAGGTGCGGACGGCGTCGGCGCTCGGCATCCGGATCTCGCTCCAGGATCTCGCTACCCCGCAACGGCGCCGGCGGCGAGACGGCGCAGTTTGCTCGCCCCTCGCGCCGATTCCATTCGCGGTGGCGTGTTCCTTTCCAGCAAGGAGGAAGCGGCGGCGGACATGACGTTCGAGGAGAGCGCTCGGAAAACCAGGGCGATGGCACACGGTTACGAAGCGAAAGAAACGGAAAACGGCGACGGCGAAGATGCGGGCCCGTCGCGTTCGCCTTCGTTCTACACCCAAGGCCCACGGCCGTTCGACCCTTCCGCGTCCGCAACACCTGGTGCGCCGTCCCTAGAGACTCTTGAGCTTTCACGGGATAAGCATTTATTGGAGACCGCGCGGTTGACCTCAGCGCTCGTGGACCGACAAGCCGCGTCGACGGCGCAGATGAAATCGCTTTCCGAGAAAGCAAACTTCAAACCCGGGTACGCGGTCGCGGCGGGGCGAGCGGCTAAGGAATGGGGGAAAGGGAAAGACGAGGTGCCGAACATGAGTAGATTCGGATGGGCGCTGCGAAGTTCTGAACTGCCGAAAAGCGTGTCCGACATTCTCTTCGACGATCCGCAGCTGCAGGCGTACAAAGCTCGCGTGGCGGCGAGCAAAAACGTTAATAACAACGAAGCCAACGCGGTGGTGCCTGTTTCCGAGCCTGATACACCACCACGCCAAGCGTTGAGTCCTTTGCAGACTAGGGGCGTGGCGGTCGAGGCGGCGGCGAGCAGAGCTGCGAGGGCATCGGACCCCGTGTTCACCGCTAAGGAGGACGAAGTACAGCGGATGATCGAGGAGATGAGCGTCAAAGCCGAGGCGCTCGAGAAGCGCCGACCGAGTGCGCTCATGGCGGAGGAGGAGAAGGTTGACGAGACCGCAGCGAATGAAGCTGCGTTAACCAAGCCGTTAACGGAAGAGCAGGAAGACGCGGTGACCGCTGCGTTGGGGCATGGGTCGTCGCACGAACAGATGGCGAGCGGGTTTTTCGCGTGGCAAGGCGAGCTTTCGGTCACGGGGAAGGACATCGCGACGATGGCCCCTGGGGTGTGGCTCAACGACGAGATAGTCAACTTCACGATCGGCACGATGGCGTTGCGTGAAACGCGGCGGGTCAAGAGCAGTGACAACGGCGCGTCAACCTCACAGCCAAGATTCCATCTCATGTCTACTTTTTTCGTCAAGAAGCTGTGCGACGGCGGCTCGTACGATTACAACGCCGTACGAAGATGGACGACTCCGAAAAAACTCGGGTACGACGCGCTCGGGTGCGACACGATTATCATCCCGGTACACCAAGGCATACACTGGGTTTTAGCCACGATCGAATTAAAGGAAAAACGCGTCCGTTTGTATGACTCGTTACACGGAGAGGACGACCACCTTTTGGATTGCTTGAAGCGCTGGGTCGGCGACGAGTATGACAACAAAAAAAAAGAAACCCTGGACACGAGCGGGTGGCGCGCCGAGCACCCGAAGGACATCCCGCGGCAAATGAACGGGTGCGACTGCGGGGTGTTTATGCTGAAGTACGCGGATTACATCGCCTCCGGCTGTCCGCTGAGCTTCACGCAGGCTGATATGGGGTATTTTCGGCGCAGGATCGTCGCCGACGCCCTGGAAGCCAACGACGCCGATAGCAGAAGAGAGTGAGACGAAGTTTTTATAAATAACGAAGTGTACGAGTAGCGAACAAAAGAGCGGCGTCGTCCTTATTTCATCCACCCTACTGATATGATATTCGATAGTAATACATCCTATTGTGTTAGCTAAGTTTTTTCAATTCAGTCACGCGTCGGTTGACTAAATGCACGCCCGTTTCGTCTGTCGTCGTCGCTTCTTTCGTAATCTCATTCGACGACGGACTCGGCGGCAAATCCCCAGTCGCGAATCCCTTCACCACCATGGCGTTCTCCCGTTCCGCCTGCGCCTCTTTTTCCGGGTCCCCGCACTTGGAGAAGTACTCCTCGCCGTACATGAAGTACAGGTACCCGGCGACGCCAAGTTTCAAACCGTGCCACGCCACGAACAGCGCAAACAACACCGCGGGGTCCGGGACCATTACGAACGCGTTTCAGAAGAACGTTCGCCGAACCGTCACAAATGTGACTCGAGAATGTACCCTATGCGCGACCCCCCTGTATACCCTAAACCCTAAATTACCGTGCGATGAAGGTGCTGGGACGTGCTCGATCGCCTCTGGATGGCAGGTGCGCTTTCCCGCCGCCGCGTGCGCCCCTGCCAAGCGCCTTGGCGGAATGGGCGGGAAGGTTCCGTTCCCGCGTTCTAAATATGCATACGCGTTTTTTCTGTCTGTGCCAAAAAGTGACAGCGTGGAGATCTCCACTCCTCGGGAGTTATAAACCGTCAAATCCGTCTCTCAATTTCGCGTGCCGACTGCCGAAGTCGCGAGAAGACGCTTCCATCGCTTCTCTCATCAGTCCTTGTGACGCGCTTCGGCGGCGCTCGGCGCTTGGCGTCGCTATGTCGCGCGCTGCGGCGCTCGCCACCCGTACATTCACACTCCCGCCACTCGTCCGTTCGGGGTCGAGCCCTACCCCGCGGCGTGCAGTCGCGAACGCCCGCGTTGTTACGGAAAACAATCCGGGACGAAAACTTTGTCGATGCCGGGCTCGCGACACCGACACACCTTCCCTGCACCCCGCGGTACCGTCGACGCTCCTCCTCACCGCGCTCGTGACCCCTCCCCCCGCGCTCGCGCTCCTGGAAACAAGCGACGGGTCTTACATATCAGACCCGCAGGTCATTGGCGTGACACTTTCATTACTATTTCTCGTCGCCACAAAAAGTTTGTCAGAAGGTTCGCACGACTCGCCGGCGGACGAGCTTCGATTCCGTGTGTCTATGGTCGAGCCGTTGGAGTTAAGACTAGATATCACTACGCTTTGGTGTTCCGTACTGGCCCGTGATCTGTGCACGCCTCCTGCCGGGGGCTGGGAATTAAGCCTCGGGTTCGACGCGCAGGACGTGTCGCGGCTGGCCAAAGTTTTTTTATCAGGATGTGAGTTGAGTGTGTTTTGGATCGCAGTCGGAGTCGTCGTGGGGCAGTTCACGCGGTCTTCGGTTTCAATAGCCGCATTTTCAAACCGGAAGTGGGATGAGCTTAAAGATGATGCCGATGAAAATTCAGAAAATTCGCCCCTCACGTGGTACTTGAAACCAGGGTGGACTACGGGACTAGTAGCGGGCATCGCGTGGCAGCTCGCGGAAAGTTATTCAAACGCATTCATTAACGCGGCGGTGGACACTTCGCGCTTCGGTGACGCCGTGCTCAGAGCGCCAGCCGCGTGCGTTGATTTTTCAACCGCGGTGCCGTCCGTACTGGCACTAGTAGCCGCTATGCAAACCTACAGGCTGGTGTCGTTCTACGTGCCGTGAGATGTATCAATGAATCTATTATATTCCTAGATAGTCCTCGTCGTCTGAGGTTTGTTCGTCTCCCTGTGCCAACTCATAGCGCATCTCTCGAACCGTCTGTTCAACCTCCCTGGTGACCCGTGAATCGCCGTAGCACACCCGAAGCATAGAAACTGCCTCCTCTCCGTGCTTCGCCGATTTTCTCAAAGAACCAACGTACGCCTCTGTTTTCGCCAACAGCGCGAGGTGCAGTCCGAGCGGCGGATGGTTTTTTGGGTACGCCCGTCGGTACGCCGGCAAAAGCATTTTTGCGACGGACACGGCTGCCTCAAAATTGCCCGTCTGGATGTACATCCTGAGCAATAAAGCTCGTGCGCGAACTCTAAGCACATGGCATGTCCCTAATGCAAAGTTAGTCTCGCCGTTTGTCACTCCTGCTCCACCCGCTAAGCCCTTGAACCGATCCAGTTTCGCAAACACTTCCGCTGGGTTATTTGATACATCCGCGAGATGTTCCGCGTCGACCAAAACCCGCGCCGCTTCTGAAATAACCACCCCTACGTGTTCTCGATCTGTTACTGACACACCTTGTTCATTCGTAAAAGAACCCCAGATGTGCACATCAACGCGTCGTGCATCTTTATCGTCACTTACCGTCTCGTGTTTCGAGTGCGTTTTCCGTACCGGCCCGACGACTAAAACGCCTCCGCGACAAGTAACGCCGTTCACCGATACGGCGCACCCGTGCATTTGATCCACTTTGTCCATACGCCACGCAGGCACCGACGTGTCATCCGCCCTGTAGTCGTGAAGAGTCGTGTCAGGACCTATTGGGTGAGTGGATGGAGCTGAGGTCTGAGTGTCCTGCTGATTGGATTCCGAATCAACCTCAAGCTCAACCGACTTTACTTCATCTAAATCGAATTTATAATGTTTCAGCAGCTCGGCTCGCCGCTCGGCTCGCGTCGCGCTCAGCTCGACGTACGCGATCGTCAGCTCTTCATCAGGTTCTACGGGTCGAAGAGTACGAATAATTAACTCGTTACCTTTGAATGAAGAACAGCAGTTCGGCACACACGAGTGGTTCATCGTGGCTGCGTTTGGGTACAGGCCGATTCCGATTGGATTCAACTCGTCGTCGCAAATCGTGTGGCAGTTGAAACTAAGGCGTGACACGAGTTTCGCAACTTGTAAAGGCGTTTCGCGTGGGTCTGATTCGGGTCTTGTTTCGGGAACGGTTTCAGTGGGGGTAGTCGGATCCACGACCACGTTCTTCCCGGCATCGTCTCTCGCATCACTTCCGATTCCCTTTCCCGTGAGCTTGGCGTTCGTAAAGGCGGCGGCTGCGCCGCCGGCGTGGGCGAAGTGGCTTTTTTCCTCATCGGAAAGCAAATGCCAGTTGTCCACCAACGCGTGCACGGCGTCGTAACCTACCCCAAGGCCGACGTTGGCAGCTGCGCCCTCGGCGTACACCATATCGGAACCCGGGGCTGACGCCATCTCTCGCCGGCGGCGCCATAATATGCGCGCAGCTAGGCGCACGGTGGGCGGAGGGACACGGGGCGCACACGCCACTAAAGAGGCGCATTCCTCTTTGTACCCCGACCGCCAAGCCGCCGCTTGCGCCTCGCACGAGGCGTACCGCGCCACTTTGGATTTAGAGCATCGAAGCAAAGACCCGACGCCCGCCTCCTCGGCGGTTGCGAACCTGTGGTCGCACCGGACATGGCGCGCAGCTTCATCAAGCACCGAGGCGTAGGGCTGGGAGATGATCACGATGTCACCAGCGCCAAGGGCTTGCGTTGCTACCAAATATCTACCTCGTGCATCGGAGACGCGCACCTCCGCGCGGCCGTCCGCGAGCGCGGAGGAACGCATTACGTCGACACCGACGCCGCGAATCGAACAAACCCAACGCGACCGAACCACATCCCAGCGCGGCGCAATGGCTGCCTTTTCCATTCAGTTTTCGCTTTTATTTTACCTAAAAAAAAACGCTTTTCTCGGAAGCCCCGACACACAACATGCGCGCACGACACGTATCGCTATGTCCTCCAACGCAGCACTCGGTGTGGAAACTCGTGCGCGCAAGAGAAAGATGCTCACGTCGGCGAGGCTATCCCGGGCCTTCTCAACGACATCGTCGTCACGCATGTTCTTAGATCTGAGTACTTTGACGATCCCGCAGATCTCGCTTGGCTCCCAGCGGTGAGCCATGCGATGAACGATGCGGTGGCGGCGACG